>JGI20166J26741_10433336_pt1 | contig 31693 bp, 22 predicted proteins | sample TergutCu122P5_FD_26741 | JGI IMG/M metagenome (IMG submission 26741)
AGGGTTGACCCCCGACCAGTTGATTGACCAATCACTGGTCGGGGGTCAACTTTCAACGGGGGTTCGGACGCCGTCGGACGCCCGACGCAGCGCCTGCCGGACGGAACGGACGACCCCGCCCGGATCGTCGCGCAGGTCGGCTGATGTGACAGTGATGACACGCCAGCCGTGGTCCTCCAGCCAACGATGGCGGGTGCGGTCGCGTTGCATGGATTCTCTTTCCCCGACGTGGATGGCCCCGTCGTATTCAACCGCCACCTTTTCCCGACGATAGGCCATGTCGAGATAGTAGATCACGCGTCCCTCTTCGTCCTCGACGGGCACATTGACTTCTGGACAAGGTAAACCATGCTGCACGAGCAGCAGTCTCGTCGACGTTTCGGGTGTGGAGTCGGTGCCGGGACGGCAGAGCAGAAGAGCCTGGCGGACCTTCTTGATGCCTCGGCGGCGGTGGGAGGCCAGCACCAACTGGCCCATCTCGTCAACATCGCTGAGCGGGTGTTGGCGTCGCAGCAAGGCGTCGGCCAGACAGACGTTGTCAGTCAGGGACAAGCTGCCGGCCACCTGCAGCCAGGCCTCGACCGGGTGTGTGACCGGGATGCCGGCGACCCGGCGCGGCGGTTCTTGCAGCCGTCCTCGATGGACGACGATTTCCGGGCGTTCGCTGCCGAATTGACGTCCGGGGGCAATCACGTGGACGCGCTTGTCGCCGTCCAGACGGTGGGTCAGGTCTGCCCCCCACAGGCGCAATGCCGTCACCCCGAACAGAGCGCTGTGGGTCCCGGCTATCTGGCAGGCGGCCAGCCACGAGGCCGGGTGCTCGGTCGCGTCCATCGTGTACATGTCCCTGGTCAGTTTGGCGATGGGGAGCTTGTGAGGTCGGTTCGGCCTGATTCCCTGGACCGCCGCGTCCGACCAGGTGAAGACGTGAGGCAGCGTGTGTGGTGTGTCGATGGTTGTCATCTCTAGAGCATCGGGCATCTGGTCGCGTTTGTCTCGGCCTGTGGATAACTGTCCATCGTGGTTGAGGCTGGCTCATGCCCGTCGCCGGCGCTGAGAGTTGACTCCCGACCATTGGCCCTCCCGTCTCAAGTCTGAGGGTTGACTCCCGACCAGTTGGGGTCACCCAAACTGGTCGGGAGTCAACCCTCAGCGATCGGCTCTCGCCGGGTGTCCGGATCGGCTCTCGCCGGGTGTCCGGACCGGCCCGCACCACTTCTTCCGGCCGCTCTTGCCAGGTGACCCAAATAGTGTAAAGTTACACACTGTGGAGAGCCGGCAACCCCAGGACCCGCGGGCGCAGTTCGTCGCCACCTGCGACGCGAAACTGCGGCTCGTACGGTCGGAGGCCGGCCTGACCCAGGAAGACATGGCGTACGCGATCGGCATCTCGAAGAAGACTCTCGTCGACATCGAGAAACAGCGACGCACACTGGGCTGGGCCGGCGCCGTCGCGCTGTGCGCCGTCTTCCCCGATTCAGGCGTCCTTCAGGCGGCATTCGGCGATGACCCGTCGCCGATGATCCGGGCCCTGGCCCGCACCGTCCCCGTGACGCCCGCCCCGGCTGCCAACATCTGGTGGGAGACCGTGGCCGAGAACGATCGGTTCGTCATCGAACAGAACACGGTCTCACAGCACTACCGCCTGCTGACCGCCAGCCGGCGCCGGGTCGCGGCTTCTTTCGATATCGACGACCTGATCCCCATCTTCAACGGACAAGCGAAGGAGTAGACATGGAAGCGTTTCTGGTCCTAGTGGCGGTGATCATGCTGATCGTGCTGCTGGTCATGATGTCGTCGCTGCGCACCGAGTTGCGCAACGAGTTGCGCGAGGTGCGCGATCTGGTCGAGTCGCGCTACCCACAGCGCGTCGGCTGGGCGCCCCAACCCATGCCGGTCGCTGCTCCTCCGGCGATGCCCGGACAACCACTCAGCCCCCATGGTGGGCAGCTCCCCGACGACGCACTGCCCACCCAGTCGGCCGGTGAGGCGCCGGTTCCGGTGGCGGCCGCGCCGGACGTCCCGTGGTCCGGCCAGCCGGCGTCGGACCAGGCGCCCGTTCCACCGAGCGGTGCGCCGCAGGTTGCCTCGACCGCCGCTTGGGATGCCCCCGCCCTCTCCTTCTATGATGCCCCCGGCGTCTCCTCCTGGGATGCCCCCGGCGCCTCCTTCTATGATGCCCCCGACGTCTACACCCCGGGCGCCCCCGCAGGCGCCCCGCCCGCGGCTGGCGCCCCGTTCCAGCCCGCACCGACGGGCCACGCGGTCCCGTTCCAGCCCGCACCGACGCAGTACGCGGCCCCGGTGGCCGGACCGTATCCGTCATATGCGGCGGTCCAGGCGCGTCCGTCCGGCATTCAGGTCAACGAGAACTTCTTGGGCCGCAACATACTGCCCTTGGTGGCGGCAGCGCTGGCGCTGGTTGGCCTGGTATTCCTCGGCATCTTGGTGGTGCCACACCTGACCGAGGGCGTCAGGATCACGCTCATGTTCGTCATCGCCGGTGGCGTCACGCTGTTGGGGTATCTGTTGGGCCGGCGTCACTCGTCGGTGCTCACGCAGGCTCTGACGGGCACCGGCCTCGGTGGTCTCTTCATCGCGATCATGGTCACCCACCTGTTCTTCCACGCCATCTCGGACGTCGTGGCGTTCGTGCTGCTTGCCGTCTGGATCGCCGGCACTCTGTGGTTGTCCAAGCACGTGGAGTCGCTGCTGATCGCGATCCTGGCCCACGTCGGCCTGGTCATCTCCATCGTCACGGCGTACGCGATGGGCCTGTCGCCAGACCGGCTCGTGCTGCTTCTCGTCTATCAGATCGTCGTGACCGTTGCCATCACGTTGGGCGACTACTTCTGGGTCCGGTCCTTGTACCGCTACGGCCTCTTCGCCGCGCAGGCGTTGATCCTGGTGGCGGCCATCGTCACCTGGACGCACCTCATGGGTAAGGGTCCCGGGTTCGGCTACGCGCTGCCCACTGGGCTCATCGTGGCCGATTTCGTCGTCCAGTTCCTCGGCGCCACCGCCATCGCCTACCTCTTGTTCACGTCGTGCGCCCGCATCAAGTCGGCGTCGGCACAGGGTGTCCTTGGCGCGGTGAACGCCTCGCTGTGGGCGGTCATCCTGTTGGCCACCGTCACGACGCTGGTGTCCAAGCTGACCGCCAACAGTTTGGGGCTGGCGTCGCAAGATCTCTGGGTGGACCCCCGCACCATCCCGTGGTCGTTGGTCGCCACTCTCGTCCTGGCCTTTGTGCCCGTCGTTGGGTTGGCCTTCGCCAGTCAGCCATTCGGACTGCGGCGACAGCTTCATCTGGGGACGGCGGTGCCGCTCGCGGTTGTCTCCGCCCTCGTGATGGTCGTCAACGCAGGGGCCAGGGCGCAGCCGGTGCCGCTTTCGGGCTGGGAGGCGCGGTTCCCAAACTGCGCGTGGATCATCGTCTTGGCAGCAGGTTTTCTGGTCGTCGGCCTGGCCGCGCGCTCGCGTCTGACCGTGGCGGTGGGCGCCGGCCTGCTGGCCCTCGACTGGGTGCTGATGCTGGCGCCGGGGATCGGGTACGACACGCTGGCCCACGTGTGGACGGTGTAGGCCGCGTTCGGCCATCTGGCCGTGATGATCGGGCTGGGCTATCTGATGTGGCGCCAGTTGTCACCGGACATTCGGACGGACAACGCCTCGCCGCTGGCGGCCGCCCCGGTAGTCGCCTTCCTGGCGGTCGAGGCGTCGCTGTTCGCCATCCTCAATCAGGCCGATCAAGGCTATTCCGCCGGTCTGTTCGCGCTGATCACTGCCTTCATCCTGGCCGGGCTGCACTTCGCATCGCCCGGACGGCGTTTCGACGTGTTCTATCGCTGCGCCGAACTGGCCGACATCCTGTTGGGCTTCATAGCGCTGACTTGGTACGGTCGCCTGCGCTGGCTGGTGGCGTCCGGCCGCTCCGTGGACGTGTCGCGGGCCGCCGTGACGGTCGGCATCGTGCTGGCCAGTGTCGCCCTGGTCCTGCTGATCGTCGTCATCTTGGATCGCATCAGACTGGCCGCGCACGCGATGGCCGGCGCCGTGCGGCAATGGGGCGTCCCGTCCTCGACCGGCTCCGTTGAGCTCATCGGCGGCTTCGGGCTGACCCTCGCCGTCATCGGCCTGTTGACCCCGTACAACTGGTTCGTCAATCACGCCGTCTGGCAGTGGGGCTACCCGGTCTCGCTGGCCGGCATGGTGATCGCCATCGTCATCGTCGGGCTCGGGCTGTGGTCGCGCGTCAAGGCCCTGCGCCTGTTCGGCCTGGTGCTGACGATCGTCTGCGTGCTGAAGCTCGTCACCGTCGACATCGGATCCGTCACGTCCGTCACGCGCGTCGTTGCCTTCCTGGGCGGAGCCGCCGCCTGCTTCGGGATCTCCGCCCTCTACAACTACACGGCGAAGCATTTCGACAAGGAACTGGCCCAAGCGCCGGACGCCCCGGTGCCCTATGCGGGACAACCGCTGCCATACCCGGCCCCGATGCCCGGCGCCTCGCCGGCTCCCCAGGTCTCCCCGGCCCAGCCGGGCGACCCGGGCTCCGTCCGTCCGGACGCCGGTAGACTGGGCGGGTGACCTCGACTCCCGCCCGCACGCGCGTCGCCCCGTCGCCGACGGGCGATCCGCACGTCGGCACGGCTTACCAGGCGATCTTCGACGTCGCGTTCGCGCGGCAGACGGGCGGCCAGTTCGTGCTGCGGATCGAGGACACCGACCGGGCGCGCCTGGTGGCCGGCTCGGAGCAGCAGATCTACGACTGCCTCGATTGGCTGGGGTTGACGCCGGACGAGAGCCCGGTCAAGGGCGGCCCGTACGGGCCGTACCGGCAATCCGAGCGCCTGGACCTCTACCAGCCGATCGCCCGGCAGCTGATCGACGCCGGCCACGCCTACCACTGCTGGTGCAGCCCCGAGCGCCTGGCCGAGCTGCGCCGGCGCCAGGAGGCCGACAAGGCGTCGGACACCGGCTACGACCGCTGCTGCTATGGCCTGACGCGCGACGAGCGGGCCAAGCTGCCCGGCTTTTCCGAGACGCCGGTCGTCCGCATGCTGATCCCCGACGACGTGCCGCTGGCCTTCGACGACCTGATCCGCGGCGAGGTGGCCTGCCCCCGCCCAGACGACCAGGTGATCCTCAAGGCCGACGGCTTCCCGACCTACCACCTGGCCGTCGTGGTGGACGACCACCTGATGCGCATCACGCACGTCGTCCGGGGCGAGGAGTGGATATCGTCCACCCCGAAACACCTGCTGCTTTACAGGTGGCTGGGCTGGGACACCCCGCACTTCGCCCACATGCCACTGCTGCGGAACGCCGACAAGTCGAAGATCAGCAAGCGCAAGAACCCGGCCGCCCGCCTGATGTGGTTCCGCGAGGCGGGCTATCTGCCCGAGGCGCTCGTCAACTTCCTGGCGCTGCTGGGCTATCCGCCCGTGCACGAGACCACGGACGTGCAGACTTTTCCCGAGTTCGTCGCCGGCTTCGACTGGGCCAAGGTCAACACCACCGGGCCGGTGTTCGACGTCGCGAAGCTCGACTGGCTGAACGGCGCCTACATCCGGGCGTTGTCCGACGACGAGCTGGCGGATCGCGTCGCGGCGTATTGGGCCGAGACGGGCGTGAGCGTCCCCGGCGGTGCGGACGGCGTGTTGAGGCAGGCCGCCCCGATCATCAAGGAGCGTCTGACGACCCTGGCCGAGGCCTACCCGATGATCGACTTCCTGCTGACAAGCGACGATGCGCTCGTCGTCGAAGACGACGCCCGGGCCGCTCTGCCCGAGCAGACGCCCCAGATCGTGGCGGCGGCCGATGCCGCGCTGGCCCGCCTCGACGGTGCGGGCTTCACCGCCGAGGCCATTGAAACCGCCCTGCGGGCGTCCCTGGTGGACGGCCTAGGACTCAAGCCGCGCGTCGCCTTCAATCCCTTGCGTACGGCGATCTCCGGACGCAAGGTGAGCCCACCCCTGTTCGAGTCGATGGCAATCCTTGGTCGCGACCGCTGCCTGGCCAGGCTCCGCCGCCTGTCCTGAGCTTGGCCGCGATGGGCGCGCGCCAGCGCGTTGGGCGTCCCGCCGATTCGGGGTCTACTGGCCTGTGGGACTATGCTTGGGTGGTTCACATCGAGTGAACGTGTTCTTGTGTGCCCAAGAAGGGCTGCCAAAGACGAGGAGTCGAACGGATGCTCTCAGCCTTCGCTCAAGTGTTCCGCACCCCCGATCTGCGTAAGAAGTTGTTCTTCACGCTGGGCATCCTGGCGCTGTTCCGTCTGGGTTCGACGATCCCGGTGCCGAACGTCAACGTCGCCAACATCCGGCAGTGCGCCTCGGCCGCGACGGCGTCCGACACGCTCGGCATCTACTCGATGATCAACCTGTTCTCGGGCGGCGCGCTGTTGCAGTTGGCGATCTTCGCGCTCGGCATCATGCCGTACATCACGTCTTCGATCATCCTGCAGCTGCTGACGGTCGTGATCCCGCGGCTCGAGGCGCTGAAGAAGGAAGGCGCCTCCGGCCAGCAGAAGATCACCCAGTACACCAGGGGATTGACGATCGTCCTGGCCGTCCTGCAGGCCACCAGCTTCACGATGTTGGCCGTCAACGGCAAGATGTTCAACGCCTGCCAGCACCCCGTCGTCTATTCCACGGACATCTTCCCCATCATCGTGATGATCATGACGATGACGGCCGGCACGTCGATCATCATGTGGATGGGCGAGCTGATCACCGACCGCGGCATCGGCAACGGCATGTCGGTCATGATCTTCACGCAGATCGTGGCGCAGTTCCCGTCGGTCATGTGGCAGGTGCGCCTGTCGTTCCCCGGAACGCGCGGCTACCTGGTGTTCGTGGCCGTCATGGCGATCGGCCTGCTCGTGATGGCGGGTGTCGTCTTCGTCGAGCAGGCGCAGCGGCGCATCCCGGTGCAGTACGCCAAGCGCATGGTGGGCAACCGCCTGCTCGGCGGGTCCACCACCTACATCCCGATGAAGGTCAACCAGTCCGGCGTCATCCCGGTCATCTTCGCGTCGTCGATCCTGTACCTGCCGGTGCTGTACACGTTCTTCAAGCCGACGGGCCCCGTCAGCCAGTGGATCAGCGCACACCTGGTCAGCCGCCAGGAGGGCTTCTGGTACAACTTCCTCTACTTCCTGCTGATCGTCTTCTTCTGCTACTTCTACGTGGCCATCACGTTCAACCCGGTCGAGGTGTCGGACAACATGAAGAAGTACGGCGGCTTCATCCCGGGCTATCGCGCCGGCAAGCCGACCGAGGACTACCTGGGCTTCGTGCTGTCGCGCCTGACCGCGCCGGGCGCGCTCTACCTCGGCATCATCGCGCTGATACCGACGCTGGCGATGATCTTCCTTGGCGTGACGTCCAGCCGGTTCCCCTTCGGCGGCACCAGCCTGCTGATCATGGTGGGCGTCGGCATGGACACCGTCAAGCAGATCGAGTCGCAGTTGCACCAGCGGCACTACGAAGGCTTCCTCAAGTGACCACCGGATCCGTCCAAACGGCTCCGGCGGCGTAAACCCGAGACCAAGGATCAGACAATGCCTCGTTTTCTCATCTGTGGAGCGCCGGGCGCCGGCAAGGGCACGCACGCGGGCAGTATCGCGCAGCGCTACGGCGTGCCGAGTATCTCCACCGGCAACATGTTCCGGGCCGAGATCGCCAGCGGCTCCGAGCTGGGCAAACAGATCGACTCGATCGTCAGTTCCGGCGGCCTGGTGCCAGACGCCCTGACGAACCAGGTCGTGGAGTCGCGCCTCTCGCAGCCAGACTGCAAGGACGGCTTCCTGCTGGACGGCTACCCGCGCACTCCGGAACAGGTCAAGTTCCTGGACGGCGTCCTGGGCAAGCAGGGCAAGACGTTGACCGCCGTCGTCGTGCTGGACGTCCCGAGCGAAGAGGTCGTCAAGCGTCTCGTCAAGCGCGCCCAGATCGAGGGTCGGGCGGACGACACGCCGGACGTGATCCGGCACCGCCAGGAGGTGTACGCGGCGCAGACCGCCCCCGTCGTCGCCGAGTACGAGAAGCGCGGCCTGGTCGTCCACGTCGACGGGGCGGGCACGATCGAGCAGTCGGCCGACAACCTGACGCAGGCCCTGGACGGCCTGAAGGTCTAGTCCGCCCATGCGGGCGTCGCGCGGCGTCGAGCTCAAGCGACCCGAGCAGTTCGTAGCGATGCGGCGCGCCGGGCTCGTCGTCGAGGCCGGATTGCGCGCCATGGCCGACGCCGCCCGGGCCGGCGTCACGACGGCCGAGTTGGACGCCATCGGCCGCGACGTGCTGGCCTCGCACGGGGCCACGTCGTCGTTCCTGAACTACGGCACCGCCTTCGGCGCGCCCCCGTATCCGGGCGTCGTCTGCCTCAGCGTCAACGACGAGGTGGTGCACGGCATCCCCGGCTCGCGCGTGCTGCGCGAAGGCGACATCCTGAGCATCGATTTCGGCGCCGTCGTGGACGGCTGGCACGGTGATGCGGCCCGCACGGTCGCCATCGGTACGGTGTCGTCCGGTGCGCAAGACCTGATGGACGCCACTCGTGAGGCGATGTGGGCCGGCATCGCCGCTGTCCGGGCCGGACGCCGCATCGGGGACGTGTCGTCCGCCATCGAATCATCGGCGCGGGCGCACCAACGCCGCTATGGCATCGTCCGGGAGTACACCGGGCACGGCATCGGCACAGCGATGCACCAGCCGCCCGACGTCCCCAACTGGGGGCGGCCTCACAAGGGGGTTCGCATCGTGCCTGGCATGGCGCTGGCGATCGAGCCGATGCTCACGACGGGCGGCGATCGAGTCGTCGAGGGTGCCGACGAGTGGACGGTGTCGACGGCCGACGGCAGCCTGTCCGCCCATTGGGAGAACACGGTGGCCGTCCTGTCGGACGGTTTGTGGGTCCTGACCGAGCCCGACGGCGGGCGGTCCGAACTGGCGGCCCGGGGCGTTCCGGTGTCGCGCCTCGTGTGACAGCGGAACGGTTCTCCCGCGGGCTCGGGACCGAAGTCCACAGCCTAAGCCAATGATCGAAAGAAATTTCGGTCTGACAAGGAATGTCACTTGACACGGCACGAGCAACGGGTCTATGGTTCGGTGTAGAGGTCGGTCTTGGTTCGGTGGTGTCGAGCCTGGCTCGTCTGGTGCGCGTGCCAAGCGAGGCGTGTGCCCTGTCAGAGTGGATAACAACAGAAATCTGGGAGACTGAAATGCCTGGTCGGGTGTCGAAGAGCATACGACGCACTGTGGGCACGGGATTGGTGGTCACCGCGCTGGCCGTCATGGGGTCGATCAACGGCGCGCCGCTGGCGCAGGCCGCCACCGTCACCTGCTCGATCGACCCGGTGTTGACCGAAGCTGATCTCGACGCCTGCATCGCGTCGGCGCCGACCAATGGCGACACGCTGGTCATCAACATCGGCGCGAACATGAACCTGACGACGGACAAGACTATCGCCGCGGGCACGAACGTCACCATACAGTCCCCGGGTGGCTTCTCGTTGACGCGCACCACGACTACGGGCTACGGCTTCACGGTCAACAACGCCACGCTGAGCTTGACCAACATCACCATCAACGGGTCGACTGCCACCAGCGGCTACTCCGCGTTGATCGCCGTCGGTTCCGGGAGCACGCTGAACGTTGATACCGGGGCGGTCCTGCAGGGGCAGACGGTGCCGCAGACCAACGGGAACGGCGGGGCGATCTACGCCACCGGTCATGCCGTGGTGAACATCTTGCCTGGCAGTGTCATCCGGAACAACACAGCCGGCAATGGCGGTGGGATCTATATAGCCGGCACGAGCGCTACCGCGATGGCGACGCTCAACATCACAGGCGGCACCATCTCCGGCAACACCGCGGACGTAACCGGCGCCGGCATCTGCACGGGCAACTATGCCAATGTGACCATCACCGGGGCAACGATCGAACAGAACCACGCCGGCACCATCGGGGGTGGCATCGACATGAACGGTGCTGCGACCTCGACTCTTTCGATCACCGACACCGGCGGGCCGGTCACCTTCTCTGGCAACACCGCGAACAACAACGGCGGCGGCGTCTCGCTGCGCATAACCACGCCGGTCACCATCACCGGCGCCACGATCACAGGCAACACCAGCACTACCGGCGTCGGTGGCGGGATCTACAACAACAGCGACCCCAGCTTGACCGTCGACCGGTGCACGATCAGCCAGAACTCGGCGCCCAGTGCGAGTGGGGACGGTGGCGGCATCTGGAACAACGGTCCGGCGTCCCTTCCGCACTGGGTTCTGATCGTGACCGACTCAACGATCATCGGGAACTCGGCCGGCAGAAGCGGTGGAGGTATCTCTGCGGCCAACAACAACGACGTGACCATCAGCGGCACCAGCGTGACCGGGAACCTGGCCGCCCAGGCAGTTAGCGGCGGCTCCGGCGCCGGCATCCGCCTTGGTTCCGGCGCGGCCCCTTCGTCGTCCATTCTGAACCTGACCGACGCCGTCATCACGGACAACTTCGCCGGCTACAAGGCAGATGGCACTACCCCGACCGGGTTCACCGGCAATGGGGGCGGCATCTTCCTCATGAACTACGATAACGTCACTGCCACGGGCGCCACGAAGATCGACGGCAACAAGGCCAGTCAAGATGGTGGTGGCATATATACCGGGATCTCCGACTCACTTAGCCTGATCGGGGTCGAGATCAACAACAACACGGCCGGTAGAAACGGCGGCGGCATAAACATCAACAGCATCTCTTCCGTCGGCACCAACAACATCGTGAACCTCAGCGGCTCCAGCCTGACCGGGAACCTGGCCGCCCAGACCACCACCGGCTATGGCGGTGGCATCTTCGTTGGCAACGGCATAGCCGGCTCGCCGAACGCAGTGATCATGACCGACGCCACCGTGTCGGGCAACTACGTCGGCTACCAGGCTGATGGCGCTACGCTGACCGGGTTCACCGGCAGTGGGGGCGGCGTCCAAGTCGGCAATTACGCTGTAGTCACTGCTGCGGGCGCCACGAAGATCGATGGCAACAAGGCCGCCACCAACGGCGGCGGCATCGACGCCGCCGGCACCAACAACTCCGTGACCGTTTCTGGGACGGCGGTGGTGAGCAACAACACGGCCGTGCAGCTGGGCGGCGGCATCTATGACGGCACGGGCACCACGACTATCGACGTGACCGACCAGGCCAAGATCAGCGGCAACACGGCCGGACTGGACGGCGGCGGCATGTGGATCCGTGGCCAGGCGACCGTCTCCGGGTCGGCCGCCATCACGGGCAATACAGCCGGCAGGAACGGCGGCGGTGTCTTCCTGGGCACGGATCCTTTGGTCAGTCTGTCGCTTAAGGACAGCGCGACCGTGACGGGTAACACGGCCGGACTGGACGGCGGCGGCGTCTACGTGCCCTGGAACGATCCCAACAAGGAGCTGGCGAAAGTGACCGTAGGTGCCGGCGTGGTGTTCTCCAACAACAAGGCCTCACGCAGCTCGAACGCGATCAAGCTCGTCGACCAGCCGACCTATGACACCAATGTCCTGACCACGGCCTGGACCACCGGGTTCACCGTGGGCTACAACGACTATGACATCTCCTACCTGGCGTACATCTGTGGCGACGACAGCGCGACGATCCCGGTAGGTGGCACGGCCACTCTGGATGGTGGCATCTCGGGACCGATGACTTCGGGAGTGGCGACGGGCTATCCGTCGACTGCCACCGTGACGGTCGACCCGGCGACGGGGCTGGTGACGTTCGATGCGGGTACGACTCCGCCTGGCACCTACACCTTCGACGTCACCTGGACTGCTCCAGACGGCACGATAGTTGTGTCGCATATGACGGTGACGGTCACCCCCTTGCCGCCGGTGACGGCCAATCCCGACACGAAGACCATGCCGGTCAACACCGGCACATCCGGTCAGTTGAGTTTCACGGGTACCGCCGCCAAGGTCAGTGGCGTCGAGCAGTGCCCGACCTGCGTGCCGGTGACCCGCAGCGCGGACGGGTCGTTCACCATCAAGACGGCGCACGGCACGGCCACCGTCCAGCCCGACGGCACGTACACGTACACGCCGGATCCCGGCTACTCGGGGCCGGACGTGTTCAGCTACACGGTCACTGACGCCTATGGGCAGACCGCGACGAACACTGTGAACTTGCAGGTCACGCCGAATGCCGCCAACGACACCAACGCCACCACGGCGAACCAGCCGGTCAGCGGTACGGTGCTGGGCAACGACACCGGCGCCGGGTTGTCGGTGAAGAGCTTCTCACAGGCGGGCAACGGCACGGTGACCATGAACACGGACGGCACGTACACGTACACGCCGAATCCCGGATTCGTCGGCACCGACACCTTCACCTACGTGCTGGTGGATGCCTCCGGCCAGACGGTCACGGCCACCGTCACGATCGTCGTGGCCGGCGGTGACGGGCCCGTGCCGGTCGTGACGCAGAGCGGCGGGTCGGTGGTCAATGTGCCCATCGGGTGGTATCCGTTGTCGGCGAGCCTGCTGATCGTCAGCGGCGGTCTGCTGCTGGTGCTGCGGCGTCGTCTGAGGTACGCAGTCCTCTGACAGGCGCCTGCCTCCGCCATGCCCGAAGCGCCATAGACTGGGAACCATGCGAGTGCTCCTGTCCGGCGGGGCCGGCTTCATCGGCAGCCATGTCGCCGTCGAGCTGATTCAGGCCGGCCACGAGGCGGTGATCGTCGACGACCTGTCGAACTCCGAGGCCAGCGTCATCGACCGCATGGCGGCGATCACCGGCGTCCGTCCGGCGTTCCACCAACTCGACGTGCGCGACCAGCCCGCGCTGGACGCCGTCTTCGCGCAGCATCGGCCCGAGGCGGTCATCCACCTGGCCGGGCTGAAGTCCGTCGGCGAGTCGGTGTCGCAGCCGCTGCGCTATTGGGACGTCAACCTGAACACCACGCTCACGCTGCTGCGGGTCATGGCGGGCCGCGGGTGCTCGCGGATCATCTTCTCGTCCTCCGCCACGGTCTACGGCGTGCCCGACGCGCTGCCGCTGACGGAGGACAGCCCGGTGGGGATCGGCCTGACGAACCCGTACGGGCACACCAAGTACGCCAACGAGCTGGTTCTCTCCGACGCCGCCGGCGCCGACGCCACGCTGGGCGTCACCCTGCTGCGATACTTCAACCCGGTCGGCGCGCATCCCAGCGGCCTGCTGGGGGAGAGCCCCCGCGGCGTGCCGAACAATCTGATGCCGTACGTCGCCCGGGCAGCCGCCGGAGCGCTGCCCGTCGTGAGGATCTTCGGCGACGACTACGACACCCCGGACGGCACCGGCGTGCGGGACTACATCCACGTCGTCGACCTGGCCAAGGGCCACGTGGCGGCGCTGGGCAAGACCTCACCCGGCGTCCACGTCTACAACCTCGGCACCGGGGCGGGCGTCAGCGTCCGGCAACTGATCGACGCCTACGCGAAGGCGTGTGGCCACGCGATCCCATCCGAGGTCGTGGCCCGGCGTCCCGGCGACATCGCGGCCAGCTATTGCTCGCCGGCCAAGGCCGAAAGGGAGCTGGGCTGGCACGCCGATCTAACGATCGACGATGCCTGCGCCGACAGCTGGCGCTATGAGCGGACGCCCCGGGTCGGGTCGGACAGCACGCCTTAGCTTCGTGGTTTTGCGGCGAGTATGACGCAAAACCACGAAGCCAGTGCGCCATCACTCGTCCAACGCGCGGATGACCAGGCCCGTACGCAGCTTCGGCGTGAAGAATGTCGACTTCGGGGGCATCAGCAGGCCCTCGGTGGCCGTGCGGCGGATCTCGTCGATGCTCGTGGGGCGGATCAGCACGGCGCCCGTGTGGTTCGGGACCTCGTGCAGCACCTCGGTCAGGCCGTGCTGGTAGCCGACGACCAATCCGGGCACGTCCGCCAGCGCGTGCTCGAGCCAGGCGCCGTCCAGGGCCCGCACGCCATCGAAGGCGCCGGGCTTGGGCGTCAACCAGCGGGCGTCGCCGGCGGGCGACACGACGACGAGCCGTCCGGCGCGCACCATCTCGGCCAGTGTGTGAGGCGACGGCGCCGGCGCCGGCGATAGGTCGAAGCAGGCGCCCAGGGCGTCCAGCAGCGATTCGAAGGTCACCCTGTCGTACAGGCGGTGGATCGCCTGGACGCTGAGCTGATCGGCCACCAGCTCCTGGACGAAGGCCAGGGTGTGGCGGGCGCCGGCCGCGCCCGTCTCGTCGCGGTACTGCTGGGCGACGCCGTAGCGGTGGTGACCGTCGGCGATCAGCACATCGGCGGGCGCGAGACGGGCGTTGACCGCGGCGATGACGTCCGGGTCGTCGATGGCCAGCACCTCGTGGATGACGCCGTCCTCGGTCATGTGGGACGGGTCGGCCGCGGCGACGGCGCCGTCCCAGGATTCGCGCAGGACTTGGGAAAGCCCCGCCGCCAGGGACAGCCCCCAGACGGGCGACAGATTGGCATGTGTGGCCCGCGTCAGATCCAGCCGGTCGGTGGACGCCTTGGCGGTGACGTGCTCGTGCGGCAGCACGGGGCCCGCGCCGTAGTCGACGACGGGCAGCCCGCCGAAGACGCCGATCACCGTGCGAGGCGTGCCGGTCTCGTCCGTGAAGCCGAGCCGGTACAGCGTCAGGGTCGGGCGGTCGTCCCGCGCCAGAGTTCCGTCGGACATCCAGGCACGCAAGGTGCGCGCGGCCGCCGCGTAGCCGGCCGGGGTGGGCGGCGGATCGTCCACATGGACGATGTTGCGGGAGTCGCGGGCGGCGTAACGGGCGACGTCGGCGTCGGACAGCACATCGTAGGGCGGGGCCGTGACGTCCGCCAGGTCGCATGAGGGGGCGTAGCGCCAGGCGCGGAATGGCATTAGCTCGGGCATGCATCGAGCCTAACAGGCACCCGCGAGAGCCCACCCCCGCGCCGCCCGCGCCTCCAGGTCTCGCGTAGAGTGATCCCTCGGAAACAAGACTTGCCGGTGCCCGCTTGGCGCCGGTTCCACCAACACGAAAAGAGGAACTCCGGTGGCTGAAAAGTACGTGTACGACCTTTCTGAAGGCAACTCCGACATGAAGGGTCTGTTGGGCGGCAAGGGCGCTGGCGTCGCCGAGATGATGCGCATCGGCATCCCCGTGCCCGACGGCTTCACTGTGACGACCCAGGCCTGCGTCGAGACGATGAAGGCCGGCGGCGAGTGGCCGGCGTCGCTGCGCAAGCAGATCGAGGACGGCCTGGACCGCCTCGAGAAGCGTACGGGTCGCAAGCTGGGCGACGCGAAGAAGCCGCTGCTGGTCTCCGTGCGCTCCGGCGCCGTGGTCTCGATGCCGGGCATGATGGACACGATCCTGAACCTCGGCATCAGCGACGAGACGGTCGGCGCCATCGCCCAGGAGTCGAACAACGAGCGTTTCGCCTGGGACTGCTACCGCCGCTTCATCCAGATGTACGGCGAGGTCGTCGAGGGCATCCCGGCCCACACGTTCGAGGATTTGCTGACGGCCATGAAGAAGGCCAGGGGCGCGGCCCAGGACACCGACCTGACGGCCGCCGACATCAAGGAGCTGACGTCCCAGTTCAAGCAGGCCGCCGACAAGGCGCTCGGCGGCGCCTGGACCACCGACCCCGTCGAGCAGTTGTACCGCGCCGTCGATGCCGTCTTCCGCAGCTGGCTGAACCCGCGGGCAGACGTCTACCGCAAGGCCAACAACATCTCGGCCGATCTCGGCACGGCCGTCAACGTCATGCAGATGGTGTTCGGCAACCGGGGTGAGACGTCCGCCACCGGCGTGCTGTTCACGCGCAACCCGGCGACCGGCGTCAAGGAGCTGTACGGCGAGTTCCTGACCAACGCCCAGGGCGAGGACGTCGTGGCCGGCATCCGGACGCCGCGCCCGCTGGCCGAGCTCGAATCCGTGATTCCCGCGGCCTACAAGGACCTGCGGGCCACGATGGACAAGATGGAGCACCACGCCCGCGACATGCAGGACATGGAGTTCACGATCGAGAACGGCAAGCTCTACCTGTTGCAGACCCGCAACGGCAAGCGCACCGCCGCCGCCGCGCTGAAGGCCGCCTCCGACATGGTCGACGAGGGCCTGATCACCAAGGAGGAGGCGTTGCAGCGCATCGAGCCCGATCAGCTCGACCAGTTGCTGCACCCGGCCATCGACCCGTCGCACAAGTCCAAGCCGGTCACAAAGGGTCTGGCGGCCTCGCCGGGCGCTGCCGTGGGCGGCATCGTCTTCGACGCCGACACGGCCGCCGAGAAGGGCGCCAAGGGCGAGAAGGTCGTGCTCGTGCGGTACGAGACCACGCCGGACGACATCCACGGCGTCCTGCAGGCGCAGGGCGTGCTGACGGCCCACGGCGGCATGACGTCGCACGCGGCCGTGGTCGCCCGTGGCTTCGGCAAGCCGTGCGTCTCGGGCGCCACGGACATCGAGCTGGACGCCGAGGCCAAGACGCTCGGCATCGCCGGGAAGGTCTACCACGAGGGCGACGTCATCACGCTGGACGGCTCGACGGGCGAGGTGTTCGGCGAGGCCCTGAAGCTGGTGCCGGCGCAGATGAACGAGGACTTCCAGCGCGTCGTGAAGTGGGCCGACGAGGTGCGCACCATGGGTGTGCGCGCCAACGCGGACAATTACACGGACGCCGCCAAGGCCCGTGAGTTGGGCGCCGAGGGCATCGGCCTGACGCGCACCGAGCACATGTTCATGGCGCAGGACCGCCTGCCGTCCATCCGCAAGATGATCCTGGCCCAGAACGCCGAGGAGCGGGCGGAGGCCTTGGCGGAGATCCTGCCCAAGCAGCAGGTTGACTTCGAGGGCATCTTCAAGGCGATGAAGGGCCTGCCCGTCACCGTCCGTCTGCTGGACCCGCCGCTGCACGAGTTCCTGCCGAACTTCACCGAGCAGTCGCTGAAGGTGCAGGAGATGGAGTTGACGGGCGCGCCCGAGAAGGAGATCGCGGCCGAGCGCGAGCTGCTCGCCCAGGTCACGAAGCTGCACGAGCAGAACCCCATGCTCGGCACGCGCGGTTGCCGTCTGGCCATGCTGTACCCGGAGATCCCCGAGATGCAGACGCGCGCCATCATCCGCGCCGCGCTGGCCGTCCTCGAGCGCGAGGGCGAGACGGTGGGCGTCGAGATCATGATCCCGCTGGTCGGCCTGGTGGCCGAGATCAAGAAGCAGCGCGAGATCGTCGACGCCACCGTCAAGGACGAGTTCAAGCGGGCCGGCAAGGAGTTGCCCTACACCATCGGGACGATGATCGAGCTGCCGCGCGCGGCCCTGGTCGCCGACGAGATCGCCGAGTACGCGGACTTCTTCAGCTTCGGCACCAACGACCTGACGCAGACGACGCTCGGCATCAGCCGGGACGACGCCGAGAACGGCTTCCTGACGGCCTACGTCGAGGACGGCACCCTGCCGCGCAACCCGTTCGCGTCGATCGACATCGACGGCGTCGGCCAGCTGGTCCAGATGGGCGTCGACAAGGGACGCCGCGTCAAACCGAAGCTCAAGTGCGGCGTCTGCGGCGAGCACGGCGGCGATCCGGACTCGATCGCGTTCTTCAACACAGTGCCGCTCAGCTACGTCAGTTGCTCGCCGTTCCGCGTGCCGATCGCGCGCTTCGCGGCGGCCAAGGCGGCGCTGGCGGCCAAGAACGCCAAGAAGTAGCCGGCCTCCTCCTCGATGGCCCGGTTCCCTCACCGAGGGGCCGGGCCATTCGGCGTCTGGGGGGCGACGTTGACGTGCGCGGGAGGTCCGGCGCTCAGCCCTGGTCGTCGTGGCTGAGCAGCCGTCGGTGGGTGGCGCTGATCAGGATGTCGCCCAGGGGCGCGGTCAGGATGATCGAGATGACCGCCACCATCAAGATGATGGCGCCGCCGGGGACGCCTTGCGTCAGCGGGATGGCGCCGATGGCGGCCTGCACGGTCGCTTTCGGCACGTAGGCGATGAGGCAGAACAGGCGCTCGCGGCGGTTGAATGGCGTGCGGATCAGGCTCAGCAGGACGCCGCTGAAGCGTCCCAGGCCCAGTGCGACCACGATCAGCGCCACGCCGACCAGCGCCTGCGAGACCGGGAAGTCGATCTTGAGAGCCGCGCCCACCAGGACGAATAGGACGATTTCGGCCGCCACCCACACCTTGGAGAACTTGTTGGACAGCCGGGCGGCCACCCTGTGGTTGAGCCGCAGGATGGTGACGCCGAGCGCCATGACGGCCAGCAACCCGGAGAACAGGTCGGTGCCCCGCAGCAGGCTCTTGAGCGCGGTCTCGCCCGTCACCAGCAGGAAGGCCACACCGAAGATGATCAGCAGCTTGGCGGTGTCGCGCATGTGAACGTGGGTGAAAACGAAGTTCAACAGGAAGCCGGCCAGCGCCCCCACCAGCACGCCGCTGATCATCGACGCCGGAATCGCGGCCAGGGCCGAGGGGGTGAAGCCGTGGCCCTGTTGCATGCCCATGAACATCGTGAACAGGACGATCAGGTAGATGTCGTCCACCGACGAGCCCGCCATGATCAACTGCGGCAGACGCTTCTTGGTGCCGTAATGGCCGGCCTTGAGCTGCAGCATGCGTGGCACTATGACCGCCGGCGAGACAGCGCCCAGGACGGCCCCCATGATGGCGGCTTCGAGATGGGTGATGTGGAACAGCAGCGGCGCCAGCAGGGTGACGACGATCATCTCGCAGGTAGCGGGCAGGAAGCACATCAGGATGGCCGGCCGGCCGATCGCCCGCAGGTCGCGCAGGTCGATGGCCAGGCCCGCCCGCAGCAGGATGACGATCAGGGCGATCTCGCGCAGATCGGGCGCGGCGTCCATGATGGTCGGGCTGATGAGGCCGAACGATCCCAGCAACAGGCCGGTGGCCAGCATGCCGACGATCGGCGGTATGTGGATTCGCTGACAGATACCGCCCAGCGCTATGGCGCACAGGAAGATCAAGGCGAAGCTGGACAGCACGTCTTCCTACTCTACCCAGCGTCGTCATGCGGCCATGCGGCAGCACGGCGTCTCACAAGGTGCATCAACCGATCCCATCACATCGGTGGCGAGAGGCGTTCAGCAGGCCACGCTGCTGGCCAGACCGCCCTGGCTGGTCTCCTTGTACTTGGTGGACATGTCGCGTCCGATCTCCATCATCGAGGCGATCACCTGGTCGAGGGTCACGACCTGGCGGCCGTCGCCCACGAGGGCCAGACGGGCCGCGGTGATGGCGGTGGACGCCCCGACGGCGTTGCGCTCGATGCAGGGCACTTGGACCAGGCCGCCGACCGGATCGCACGTCAGGCCGAGGTGATGCTCCAGGCCGATCTCGGCCGCGTTCAGCACCTGTTGCGGGGAGCCGCCCAGCACCTGCGCGAGCCCGGCGGCGGCCATCGAGCAGGCCACTCCCACCTCGCCCTGGCAGCCGACCTCGGCCCCCGAGATGGACGCCCCGCCCTGGTAGATGATGCCGACGGCACCCGCCGCCAGCAGGAAGTCGGCGGCCACGGCCGTCTCGCCGCCGTAGCGCTGGCGCGTCGCCGGCACCGTCGTGGCGTAGCGCAGGACGGCCGGGACGACGCCCGCCGCCCCGTTCGTCGGGGCCGTGACGACCCGTCCCCCCGAGGCATTGGTTTCGCCGACCGCGAGCGCCCACAGGCTGACCCAATCGAGTCCCGCCAGCGAATCGCTGTCGGGTCGCCGGGCGGTCAGGTCGTGCAGCAAGGCGGGGGCTCGCCGGCGTACACCGAGACCGCCGGGCAGGGACCCCTGGCCGATGCACCCCGCATCGATCGACTGGCTCATGACGGCCCAGATGCCGCCCAGTCCTTCGGTGACGCTTTGCGGGGTGCGGCCGCGGGCCACCTCGTCGGCCATCATCACCTGGGCGACGGAAAGGCCGTGGTCCAGGCAGTGAGCGAGCAACTGTTCACCGGTGACGAAGGGGTACGGCACGGGGGCCGCGTCCACCGTCTCTTCTGTCGCCAGCGGCCGGCCGGTGCCGTCGTCTCGCACGACGAAGCCGCCTCCCGGCGAGTAGTACGTCACCTGGCGCCAACCGTCGGCGCCGTGCAGGTGGAACCGCAGGGCGTTGGGATGGTACGGCAGGCGCTTGTTCGGACGCAGGGCGATGGCCTCGTCCGGATCGAAGGCCGGGACGGTGTGGCCACGCATCGGGTGGCCGCCGAGCAGGACGAGGCTGCGGCTGGTCCGCAGTTCGGCCAGGGCCGCGTCGACGGCGGCCGGGTCGACGGTTTCCGGCCGGGCCCCCATCAGACCCGCCAGGACGGCCCTGTCGCTGCCGTGCCCCAGACCGGTGGCTCCCAACGATCCGAACAACTCGACGCGGATGGCGTCGACGTCGCTCAGTCCGATCGGCTCGACGATGGGCACCCCGTCGCGCTGATCCTCGGGGGAGGCCGCGCTGTCCGGTGGGGGTGGCGCCACCATCGGCGCGTCCGGCAGGGGCCGGCCGGCGCGGCGGGCGTCGTCCACCGCGGCCAGTTCATCGACGAGCAGGCCGGCAGCGCGCATCGGCCCCACGGTGTGGGACGAACTGGGCCCGATGCCGATGGAGAATAGGTCGAATACGCCGGTCATGCCCCAAGCTTAGCGGTGGAGACGATCGCCGGGACTGGCACGGTGATGGCCGTGGACGTGCCGAGACGGTAGGCTAGACGACACGAACCATTTCATATGCCGCGGCAATGCCGCGTGAGAACCTTAAGGGGGTCGACCCATATGGGGCGCGGCCGTGTAAAAGCGAAGCAGACGAAGGTCGCACGCGACCTCAAGTACCGTCCGGTGGACACTGACTTCGCATCGTTGGAGCGTGAACTGCGAGTGGGCCAGGACGATGACCCCGACGAGGCGGCCAGCCGGTACGCCGACGTCGCAGCGCGCTATGGTGTCGGGTTCGACCAGGATGACGTCGAGATCGGTTACGACGACGATGATCGTCGTTGACGCCCAGCGGCCCGGGATTTCCCGCGGTTGGGCTCCACCGGGTACACTCGACTAGTTGTCTCAAAGAGATGGCCCTGTAGCTCAGTTGGTTAGAGCGTCGGCCTGTCACGCCGAAGGTCATGGGTTCAAGTCCCACCAGGGTCGCGGGTGGCGGCTGCGGCAACGCGTCGCCGCTCAAAGCGTCTCGGGTCCTGAAGCCAGGGCCCGTGACCACGGCCGGGTAGCTCAGTCGGTAGCAGCGCATCCCTGAAAAGGATGAGGTCGTCGGTTCGACCCCGACCCCGGCCACTCCCTAGTCAGACGGGCATTGAGGCTTGTCAAAGGCACATAAAGGTACGTGTGGCCCGGTCTCCAACTTGGAGTAACTTGGAGTAACTTGGAGTAACTTGGAGTCCAGAACTTGTACTGAGTACAAAATCGCGGCCCTGTGACAAGGGGAAACATCGGGCGAAAATCGCGGTTTTGTACCCGATCTTTACCGGCCGGCACCCCCGCCAAACGCCGGCTGCTACTGTTGCTGCGTGATCGACCAGGTCCCCGTTGTCACGGTGGCGTTTCTGTGCGTCGCCGCGCTGTTCGCGGGATGGATCGATTCGGTGGTCGGCGGGGGAGGGCTGATCCAGCTGCCGGCCGCCCTGATCGGGCTGCCGTCGGCGCCGGTGGCGACGGTCTCGGGCACGAACAAGGTGGCGGCGGCGGCCGGGACCGCGATGGCGTGCGGCAACTACCTGCGCAAGGTGCGCATCAGCTGGCCGACGACCCTGGCGACGCTCGTGACGGCCGTGGCCGGGGCGAGCGTCGGCGCCCACCTGATCCAGTTCGTGCCGCGCAGCGTCTTCTCGCCGGTCATCGTCGTCCTGGTCGCGGCCATCGGCTTCTACACGTGGCGACGTCCGCAACTGGGGCAACAGTCGCGCCTCAAGCATGCCGGAGCAGCGCACTTCTGGCTGGCCGCCGCCATGGGCGTCGCCGTCGGTTTCTGGGACGGCGCGATCGGGCCGGGCACGGGCGTCTTCCTGGTCATCGGTTTCGTCGCCCTGCTCGGCTACGGGTTCCTCGAGGCGACGGCCATGTCGAAGGTCGTCAACCTTTCGACGAACGTCGCCGCCCTGATCGTGCTCGGCACGGCCGGCCACATCCTGTGGGGCGTCGGCGCCTGCATGGCCGTCTTCAACCTGATCGGCGGCGCCGTCGGCTCGGGCATGGCCATGCACTTCGGCAACCGATTCATCCGTGTCGTCTTCCTGGTGGCGATCGTGATCGTGGAGGTCAAGCTGATCTACGACACGGTGCACCTGTACCTGTGACGGCGAGCTAGCGGACCCCCTGGAAGGCGAAGCGGAACTCCAGCGGGCCGGCCGGCAGGCGGTACTCCGGGTGGGTCATTGCGCCCCACGAGTTGTCGCCCCCGACGCCGCGCCGGGCCAAGGCCGGGCGCAGCACCGTCTTCGTGATCGGCGGCAGCTCGAACGCGTGGGCGGCGTTTTCGATCTCGAAGGGCGTCCACGGCAGGGCCGAGAACTCCATCGCCTCGGCCTCGAAGCGCAGACCCCAGCCGTCGTCGTCCGTCACGGCGGCCCACCGGACGCCCGTGTGGCTGCCCGATTCCTGCGGACGCAGGTAGGACGGCAATTGGTCGGCGACGTCGCCCGAATAGACGCCGAGCCGCGCACCGCCACGCCGGTCCGCGTAGCATTCGTCGGGCCCCTCGCCGTACCACGTCAGGTGCCTGTAGCGCGGGTCGAGCGTGAACAGCATGCCGAACTCCGGCATGTCGGGCAGGCCGGCGCCGGGCGTGGCCGTCACGGTGACCTGGACGCGTCCGTCGCCGAACACGCGGTAGGCCGCCGTGGCCTGGCTCGGCGGGCTCGTCGGCAGGTCGTAGGCGTAGGCGATCTCCACCGAATCGGCATGTTTCACCATCGTCGGATTGTTGGTGGCGTTGCCGGCCGTCACGGCGTAGCGGCTGGCCAGCAGCCAGTTGCCGTCGCGCGTTGGCGAATGCCAGCCGCGCTCGTTCGATGTGGGCGCGTGCCAGAAGTTCGGCAGCGGGATCGTCTTCAGCAGCTCGCGCCCGCCGTCGCGGGTGAGCCCGTAGCGGTAGGACACCGGGCCCATCTGGAAGCGCGAGAACAGCGCCTCGAAGTGCGGCCCCCGGACGCCGATGTTGTGGATGCCCTCGATGAGCTGCGGCGCCTCCGCCTTGGGCCGCGCCGTCCGGCCCACCCGCACGACCTTCTGCTGCCAGCCGACCTCGTGGCCAGCCGGGGCCCAGGACGTCGCCGCGCCCAGCCGGTAGGACACGTCGATCGTGTACTCGCCCGGCGCCGTGGGCACCGCGAACGGCAGCGCGTACTTGGCGAACCGGCCCGCCGCCACGTCCGTCTCGACGGTCCGCTCGGCCAGCGTCTCGCCCTCTCGCCGCAGCGTCACGACGCAGTCGAAGCCGGACGAGCCTTGGAACAGGTGGCGGTTCTCGACCACGAACGAGTCGTCGCCAATGGTGGTGCGGAAGTACTGGTACAGATACCGCACCTCCTGGAGCTTGGGCGTCGGCGAGTGGTCGGCGAAGAAGATGCCGTTGCCCGAGAATTCGCCGTCGTGGGGACGGTCGGCGCAGTCGCCGCCGTAGGCCAGGTAGCGGCGGCCGAACGGGTCGCGCCGCGTGACGGCCTGGTCGGCGAAGTCCCAGATGAAGCCGCCCTGGAACAGCGGTTCGCGATCGGCGAGATCCAGGTACTTGTCGACGGCGCCGAACGAGTTGCCCATGGCGTGGGCGTACTCGCACAGGATGAACGGCTTGTCGCGGTGCTGCTTGAGGTACGCCTCGATCTCGGCGGCCGGCGTGTACATCTGCGACTCGACGTCCGACGTTTCGCGGTGGCGCGGATCCCAGTGGACGCCCTCGTAGTGCACGGGCCGGGTGTCGTGCTCACGGAAATAGTTGGAGACGGCCAGGATGTCCTCGCCGCCGTACGACTCGTTGCCGCACGACCACATCACGACGCAGGCGTGGTTCTTGTCGCGCTGCAACAGGCTGGCGGCCCGGTCCAGCAGCGGCGGCAGCCATTCGGGACGATCGCCGGGCAGGGCCTCGCCGTCGGGTCGGCCGCCGAAGCGCAGGCGATCCCACATGCCGTGCGACTCGAGGTTCATCTCGTCGATCACGTACAGCCCGTACCGGTCGGCCAGCTCGTAGAAGAAGCTGTTGTTCGGGTAGTGGCTGGTGCGCACGGCGTTGATGTTGGCCGCCTTCATGGCCTTGACGTCCGCCTCGCACAGTTCGCGCGTCATGGCGCGTCCCTGGGGGCCGAACTCGTGGCGGTCGACGCCGTGGAAGACGACGCGTTGCCCGTTGATCTTCAGGACGCCGTCCTCGATGCCGAAGCGCCTGACGCCGACCTCCAGAGGGATGAATTCGTCGCCGCCCACCTCGAGCGTCAGGTCGTACAGGTACGGATCCTCGCTGCTCCAGAGCCGGGGTTGCGGCAGTTCAAGGGTCAGTGACGCCACGCCGTCGGCGTCCGCCTTGGCCTCGGCGCGGACGCCGCCGATGGCGGCGGCGACGCTGCCCGGTGACGTCAGGGACGCTGTGACTGTGACCTTGGCCAGGCCGAAATCGTCGGACAGGTCGGCGACGACGGCGACGTCCTGGGCGTGGCAGGCCGGACGGCGGCGCAGCTCAACCGAGCGGAACAGGCCGGAGAACCGGAAGAAGTCCTGGTCCTCGATCCAGCTGGCCGCGCTCCACTTGACGACCTGGGCCGCCAGCCGGTTCTCGCCGTCGCGCAGGGCGTCCGTGATGTCGAACTCGCTCGGCGTGAACGTGTCGCAGGCGTAGCCGATGTATGTGCCGTTCAGCCAGACGATCAGGGCCGATTCGGCGCCGTTGAACACGACGCTCAAGCGCTCGCCCCTGGCCAGCGGGCGATCGAGGGTGAACCACGTGACGTAGCTGCCGACGGGGTTGAACAGGCCCGGCGCCTGCCCCGGCTCGAGCTGCTCGTGGCCGTCCCACGGGTATTGCACGTTGACGTACTGCGGCCGGTCGTAGCCCTGCAGCTGGATGTGCGACGGCACCGGGATGTCGTCCCAGCCGCAGCAGTCGTAGTCCGGCGACTCGAAGCCCGGCACGACCGACGCCGGGTTCTTGGCGTAGTGGAACTTCCACAGGCCGTCGAGGCAGAGCTCGAAGCTGCTGTCGCCGGCGGCGGCCTCGGCGGCGTCGGCGTACCAGCGGTGGTCGCTGTGGGCCGGCAGGCGGTTCTCGGCGAAATCGGCCGGGTCGCTGAGGCGGGCGTAGTCAAGAGCCATGATGGGGTTCCAATCGGGTTTGTCGTCTGTGGTTGGAGCGTGTGTTTGGGGCGGTGCCCCGGAGCGGCCGCGACCGCGCCGGGCGCACCGTCATCGGAACGAGCCGGTGATGCCGTTGGCGAAGCTGCGCTGCAGCACCAGGAAGATGATCATCGTGGGCAGCGAGGCGATCAACACGGCCAGCATCAGCACGCCGTAGTCGATCACGTATCCCGCCCGGAAGTTCGAGACCAGCATGGTCATCGTCTGCTGGGCGTTGTCGATGATGATCACCCGCGGCCACAGGAAGTTGTTCCAGGCGGCCATGAAGGTGATCACGGCGGCGGCGGCGAACGTCGAGCGCATGGTCGGGATGAAGATGCGAAGGAAGATCGACACCTCGTTCAGACCGTCGACCCGGGCCGCCTCGACCATCTCGTGCGGGAAGGACCGCGTCGATTGCCGGAACAGCAGGATCAGCACGGGCGTGGAGATGGCCGGCAGGATCACAGCCAGCGTCGTCCAGTTGCCCTTCAGGAAGCCGAACTGCGAGAACATGCGGAACAGCGGGATCATCGTCGCCGCGAAGGGAATCATCATCGCGAGCAACAGGATGTTCATCACGCGGTCCTTGCCCTTCGAGTGATACACCTCGAAGCCGTAGCCGGCGATCGAGCAGAAGATCAAAGCGAAGACCGTCGTCAGCACGGCGTTCAGCGACGAGTGCCACAGCGCCGACAGCAACGGCTGCTGGCCCATCAGGGCGTGCAGATTGTTGAGCAGATTGGTGCCGGGCAGCAGCCGCGACGCCAGCACCTGCACGTTGGTGTTCGTGGCGCTGACGATCATGAAGTACAGCGGGAACACCGACAGCACGGCGGCGATCGTCAAGAAGGCGTACAGGGGGACGCGGCGCAGGCGCCGGCCCAGACTCGTCCTGCGGACGGGCGCCGCGACGGGGGCGGCGATGGCGGTGTCAGTCACGCTTGTCACCCACCCTCATCTGGATCAGGGCCAGGACGGCGACCATGATCAGGATCGCGTACGACAAGGCGGCGCCGTAGCCCATGTTCGGGTTGTTCTGGAACGACAACCGGTACAGGTAGTGCGACATGGTCATCGTCATGTTGGCCGGGCCGCCCTGCGTCAGGTTCCACGACTCGTCGAACAGCTGCAGCGTGCCGTTCGTCGACATGATCGCCGTCAGCAGGATCATGGGCTTGAGCTGCGGCATCGTGACGTAGAAGAACGTCTTGACGGGGCCGGCCCCGTCGATGCGGGCCGCCTCGAAGTTCGAGGCGTCGATGTTCTGCAGGCCGGCCAGGAAGAAGACCATGTTGTAGCCGGTCCAGCGCCACAACAGGCCGATGATGATGACGGCGCGCGCGGTGCCGGTCGTCGTCAGCCAGTTGACCGGGGAGTTGATGATGTGCAACCCCAGCAGGGCGTTGTTGATGGTGCCGTTGGTGGCGAACAGCGTGCGGAACACCATCGAGTACGACACGAGCGACACGGCGCAGGGCAGAAAGATCGCGGTGCGCCACATGCCGCGGAACCGAACCGTCGGATCGTTCAGGATGGTCGCCAGGATCATGGCGAGGATCAACATGATGGGCACCTGGATGATCAGGTAGATGAACGTGTTCGCGATCGTCAGCTTGAAGGTCGGGTCGGAGAACAGGCGCGCGTAGTTGTAGTACAGCGGGTTCGCGAAGTGCAGGACGGTGCCCTTGCCTGTCTGCAGCGACAGGAGGGCGGCCTGGATCATCGGGTAGAAGTTCATCACCACGATCAGCAGCGCGGCGGGGATCAGGAACACCCAGCCGGTGAGGCTGTGGCGCCTCTCGATGCCGAAGGCGGGACGCCGGATGTCTGATGGGCTCAGTTGAATCGTTGACACGATGTCGCCGTTTCTCGGGACGAGGCGTGGTGGCTGGGGCCCGTGAGCCCCAGCCACCCGGGGGCCTCACTTCATCGCGAATTCGACTGTCTGCTGGGCCTCCTGCAGGGACGCGTTCTCGTCCGCCCCGCCCAGGATCTGGGTGATGGCGGCGCTGACGGCGTCACGAGCCTCGTAGTAGTACGGCGAGGTGTTGTTGCTCGGCACCTTCGACGCGTAGTCGACGATCTTCGTGAAGATCGGCTGGTTGCTGAAGAAGGGCTGCGGCTGGGCGTACACGGACGACTTGGCGGCCGGCAGCCAGTTGGCCAGGGCACCCGACGGGCCGAGGATCGTGTCGTAGAAGTCCGTCGAGCCGGCGAATGTCGACTTCAGGAAGTCCGCCGCCAGCGCGTAGTTCTTGCTGGACGAGCTGATCGCCCACGACGAGCCGCCGTTGGCCGAGTAGTTGGTCGCCGAGGCGACGTTGTCGAGCTTGGGCATGTCGGTGACGTCCCACTTGCCCGACTGGTCGGCCGCGCTCTGGATCGAGCCGAGGATCCAGCAGCCGTTGATGACGCCCGCCACGTTGCCGTTCACGAAAGTGGCGATGTATTCGTCCCAAGAGTTGCCCTCGACGTAGATGCCGTCCTTGACCAGCTGCTGGTAGACGCTGATCGTGTTCTTGAGCGCGTCGTTGTTGACGATGTTCGGGGTGCCGTCCTGGTTGAACAGGCTGGCGCCAGACGACTGCAGCATCATCATGATCATGTCGGACGAGTTCGCCTGGCCGGACAGCAACGGCTTGCCCGTCTTGGCCAGCACGTCCTTGGCCTGCGTGATGAACTTCGTCCACGTGATGTCCGTGAAGTCGGCCATCGTGTAGCCGGCCTGCTGCAGCACGTCCGTGCGATAGGCGGCGATGACGGCGCCGTTATCGAAGGGCAGGCCCCAGTTCTTGCCGTTCACCGTCGAGTAATTGACGACCGACTGCGGGTACTGGCTGAAGTCGATGCCCGAGTTGGAGTAGTCGGCGAACAGTTGCGGATAGTTCGTGACGTTCTTCTGGAAGGCGTTGTTCTGCACCAGGAAGATGTCGGGCAACTGGTCGAGCGTGTTCGCCTGGGCGATCGTCGTCATCTTGGTCTGGATGTCGTCCCACGAGACCTCCTGCACGTCCAGCGTGAAGTCGGGGTGAGCCTTCTGGTAGACCTTGGCGGCCTCGTTCATCGCGTAGATGTTGAACTTGGGGTCCCAGGTCCAAACGGTCAGGTGGTTGCCCGACGTCGGTGCGGACGACGTGCTGGTGCTGGTGCTCGTCGAGGTCGTGCTGGTGCCGGCGCTGGTGCTGGTGCTGGTCGCACCGCCGCCGCCACCACCGCCACAGGCGGTCAGTCCGAGCGTCAACGATGCCGCGCTCGCGACAATCAGCGCTTTGGTCAGTTTCTTCATTTCTTTCCTTTCGTGGGAGACAGCGGCGATCGCTGCCTTGTCGTGGGCGCCGGACCGGCGGTCCGGCTGCCCTTCATCGCTACCTCGTAGTCGAGGAGAACGTTGTCCTGCGGTTGGCCGTCGATGCGGCGCAGCAGCATGGCGCAGGCCGTGGCCCCGAGCTTGGACGAATCGAAACGTATGACGGGGACGGCCGGGTTCAAGGCCGCCAGCGTGGGGCTGTCGTAGAAGGCGGCGACGTTGACCGAGGCGGGGTCGATCCCAAGCTGGCCCGACTGCAGCGCCGTCTCCAACCGGGCGCAGACGGCGTCGTCCTCGCAGAAGAAGGACGTGACGCCGCGCCGGCGCAGATCCTGGAAGGCGGCGATGGTGGAGGCGTCGTCGGTGGCGTCCCAGGCGACGGGGGCGCTGGCCGCCGCGTCCAGGAATCCGGCCACGCGGGCCTGCGTCACCAGGTGCGTGCGCCGGCCGGCGATCATGCCGGGACGTCCGGGCCATCGCTCAAGCAGCCGGACGGTGAGGTCGCGGCAGGCCGTGCGGTTGTCGTGGTCGACGTGCAGCACGCCGGGCTCATCGGTGGTGCCGATCAGCACGAACGGCACCACCGTGCCGGCGAGGTAGTCGAGCATGTCCGAATCGGTGAGGTTGCGCGACACGATCACGCCATCGACCTTGCGTTGGCGGACCACGCGGCGGACGTCGTCCGTGTCGTTGGTCACGACCAGGATGTCGTACCCGTGGCCGGCCGCCTCGGTGCTGGCGCCCACCAGCGCCTGCAGGAAGAAGGGCAGCTGCGTCAGTTCCCGGCTGTTCGGCACCGTGAAAGCCAGGTTCATGGTCTTGTGGCGGCTCAGGCTCTGGGCGATCGTGTTGGGGTGGAAGTCGTGGGCGGCCATGTAGTCGAGCACCCGTCGGCGGGTGTCGGTCGAGATCCGGCCGTTTCCCGTGATCGCGCGCGAGACCGTGCCCTTGGACACCCCAAGGGCTGTCGCCACGTCGTCGATCGTTGTCGTCACCTCGTTGTGATCCGTCTGGCCGGTGAGAGTCATTGCTACGTTGCGTAACCGGTTACACACAGCCTGCCACCGGCCCGCCGGGGTTGTCAACGACGCGCCGGGGATGTGGTCAAACTGTTACCAAGTCCGATCCCTCGGCGTCAGCCGGGCGGCCGGGCCGGGCGGCCGCCGGGGCGGCGCTGTGTATCATTGGGGCTTGTCCGCAAGCTGTGAGACGAGGTTCGCATGCAGTCCTCCGATATGCGTCTGGCGGCCACACTGCGCGACTCGGGCCCGATGACGCGGCAGGCTTTGCAGGCGGCGACGGGGTTGAGCTTGGCCACGGTGAACCGCGGGTTGGGCCGCCTGCTCGAAAGCGGCAGTGTCGTGGTGTCCGGCAATCAGGTCTCGACGGGCGGGCGTCCACCCGAATTGCTGGCGTTCAACGGCGACGGCCAGGTGGTGGCGGGCGTCAGCGTCACGGACGGCGGGGCGACGGCGCTGGTGGCGTCCGTCAGCGGCGATGTCGTGGCGCGCCACGAGGTGGCCTTCGCACGCGCCGACGACCCGGAGGCCCGGCTGCGACTCACGATGAGCCTGCTCGACCGGGTCGTGTCCGGGCCCCCTGGCCGCCTGATCGGTGTCGGCGTGGCGGTGCCGGGCGTCGTGTCGGGGCCCGGCGGCACGGTGACCGCGATCCACGAACTGGGCTGGGAGCGCCTGGCCCTCGGCGACCTGCTGACGCGCCAGGCGGGCATGGCGGTGACGCTGGCCAACGACGCCGACTGCCTGGCCGTGGCCGAGCACCGGCGCGGAGCGGGCCGGGGGGCGTCCAACGTGGTTGCCCTGGTGGCGCGCAACGGGCTGGGCGCCGGGCTGATCACGAACGGCCAGCTGTACCGTGGCCACAACCACGAGGCCGGCGAGGTCGGCTACCTGCTGACCGGCCGCCAGTCGTTGCGACGCCTGTTCCCCGACCGGGGCGAGCTCGAGCAGTTGCTGGGCGGCGAGCGGCTGCGGGCCGAAGCCGCCCGTCTCGGCCTGGGCGACCGCGCCTGGACGCTGCCCGACGTCATCGCACTGGGCAGCGACGACGCCAGCGCCGCCCACGACCTGGCCGGTGAGCTGTTGGATCTCGTGGCGCTGGCCGTCTCGGCCATCTGTGTGGTGCTCGACCCCGACGTCCTCATCATCGGCGGCGCGGTCGGCCGGGGCATGGACCAGCTGATTGCCGGCGTGCGCGAGCGTCTCGTGGGGCGCATCCTGCGGGTTCCCCGCATCGAACCGGCGGCACTGGGGGCCGACGCCGTCATGGTCGGGGCGGCCCTGATCGCTAACGGCCACGATGCATAACGATTTGGCAAAGTTGGCCGCGTCGGTCTTGCCAGGCCGGGCGTCGCGCGTCTACATTGGGACTACATTTAGAGCAACGTTGCGGTGATGTAAAAGTCAAAAGTGCGGCAAAGGAGGCGCGGTGGAGGTCGGGATCGATGTCGGCGGCACCCACACCCGGATCGTCGTCGCCGATGGCGCGAGGACCATCGACGAAGTCAAGACGCTGACAGACACCTGGCTGCGCGGCACCCTGTTCTCCGATCCGTCCAACGCCGACCGCCTGCTCGGCCTCGTGCCGGGTGACGTCGTCGGCCGGCCCGATGTGCCGATCGCCCTCGGCGTCAACGGCTGCGACAACCGCGGCCAATGCGCGCTGCTGACGCGCTGGGTGCGGGCCAGGCACCCGGGTCCGGTGCTGGTCGTCAACGACTCGGAACTGTTCGCCCCGGCGACGGGCCTGAGCCGGGCGATCAGCGTCGTCTGCGGCACGGGCTCCATCGTGGTCGGCCGCGACGCGGCCGGTGAGCTGGTAAAGGTGGGCGGCCACGGTTGGCTGCTGGGCGACCCGGGCGCGGCGCCCAGCCTCGTGCGCGAGTCCGTCGTGGCCATATTGGCCGCGCACGACCGGGGCGCCCAGCCGGGTCCGCTGGCGCGCCGCCTCATGGCCCACTACGGCTCGCCCGATCCGGTGCAGCTCGGCTACGACTTCACCGCCGACGCCGGGATCACCCAGTGGGGTGCGCTGGCGCCGCTCGTGTTCGAGGCGGC
>JGI20166J26741_10444448_pt1 | contig 31665 bp, 32 predicted proteins | sample TergutCu122P5_FD_26741 | JGI IMG/M metagenome (IMG submission 26741)
CGACGGCCTCGAGCGCGTCGTCCAGCGTCGACCGCTCCGCCACGACGTCGCCGTCGCGGTCCAGCCCGTGCTGGTCCGTGACCCGCCACAGCCAGGACCCGTCCTCGGCGACGCCGTCGGGGGCCAGGAGGGCCACGAGGGGGCCGTGGCGCAGCGGGGTGTTCGGCGGCGTTCCCCGGCGGACGCTGATCAGCAGGCTCCTCCTGGTCGCCGGGCTGCTCCACGACGCGTAGGCCGGCGTGCCGCAGGCGGCGCCGATGCGCGTGATCCGCGAGCAGAGCTCGTCGACGTCCCCGGCTTTCACGGCCTACGGCTCCAACTCCTGGTCGAGGCCGTCGTCAGTCGGGTCCTCTCGGCCGAGGTAGTAGTCGAGGTCCAGCGCCGGGTCGGGGTACTGTACGAGCATGTCGATCGACAGGCAGTAGCAGCCGGAGGTCGGGTCGCCGGTGATTTCGACGCCGGCGATCGGGCCGGCGGCCCCGGCCAAGACCTTCAGCACGTAGTGCTCCTTCGTCCCGCGTGCGAAGCGCTCCGACGTCTCGCTGGAATCGAGGTCTTGGCAAACCACCGAAGTGACGACGTTGTCCGGCAAGATCCCGTCGACGCGGGTCCGCAAGGCGGCTTCGAACCAGGCGCAGCAGTCGCCCGTGTCCTCGAAGCGCAGGGTCTTGCCGCTGTCGAGCGTGATGGTCTTCGTTTCCTTGTCGACGCTTCTGATGGCGTGGCCGACGAGCTGTTCGGACAGGTGCTGCGGGGTCATGTCGCGGACGCGCTTCCCGATTCTCAGCCTCGTCAGCTGTTCGGGGGTGTCGCTGCGTTCTCCATTCCTGTCGTCGCGCCAGTAGATCATGTCCGCGGGGTCGTTCTTGAGGGCCGTGCGATAGGCCGGGCTGCCGTCGCTGTTGGTTCTCGAGTTCGTGAGCACGGCCGTGACGGTTCCTGTAATGCCAGCACGGTTCTTGACGCAGTCGCCGACGTTCCAGCGCGCGGGCTGTCTGTCTGCCATGTCTGGAGTCCTTTCAGCAGTGGTCGAGTACGTTCTTGATCGCGTCGTGCTCCGCCTGTGTCGTCCACAGCCCGTACCTCGCCTTGACGGCGACCTGGGTCGAGACGTAGCGGCAACGGAAGCCCCTGTCCGGCGGCAGCCAGGTGGCGGCGTCGCCGTCGCCCTTGGCCTGGTTCTGCGCGGCGTCGACGGCCAGCAGGTTCAACGGGTCGTTCGCGAAGGTCTCCCGCTGGCCGAGAGTCCAGCCGGCGGCGCCCTTCTGCCAGGCGTCGCTGCGGGCGACGACGTGATCGACCTGGACTCCGCCGTCGTGGTCCTCGCCGGCGCCCCGGACGAAGGCGACCGTCTTGTCGGTGTAGGGGTCGTGCAGCGTGCCGGACGCGACCAGGCAGTCGCCGGTCAGGACGTCGTGCCTGCGGACGACGTCGACCAGGTCGCGGGCCAGGACGTCGTTCCGGGCGTCGCAGCCGTTGCCGTCCGGGTCGCCCCACATGTCCCAGAAGGCGTAGTCGGAGCTGTAGCCGGTCCTCGGCGCGCGGCCCTTGATGGGCAGCGTGTCCAGCAGCGCCAGCGCTTCGGTCGGCGACGGGACGGCCGTCGGAGCAGTCGTGGTCGGTCGGGAGGCGGCTGCGGTCGTGGGTGACGTCGGGATGAGCCCGTCGAACGCCGTGCAGCCGCCCAGCGCGGTCGCGGCGGCGAGCAGCGCGCCCAACATGGTCAGCCGTGGCCCTCTCGTGGTCGTCATGGCGTACGCCCCTCCTGTCCGCACGGGGTCACCGTGACTCGGAACGCCTCGTTTACCAGTCTAGTCGGGACGTCGTCGCTCGGGGCTGTCAGCGTCATGCCGCGGCTGCGGCGACGAGTCCTGTCCGCATCTCCTCGAGCCGTTCGGCTACGAGCCAGCGCGGGAAGGCGCCTTCGTCGTCCTTCAGCCACTGCTCCGCCAGGAGGAGGCGCGCCGCCGTCTGGCGGACGGCCTCGGTGAGCTCGCCGATCCGGCGGTGCGGGTCGGTCCTGGCGGCGGTGGTCGAGTCCGTCGTCTCCGCTGTCTGGAGCATGGCTGTCCCCTCTCTTCGTGTCCTGCTGACGTACCGGAGACGCTCCTGCGTCTCTGCGGAGAACCGAATCGACTGGTACACCAGGCAATGCGCGCTAGACTTGGGCGGGGAACGGCGTCCCCCGCCGCGAGAGGAGCCCGTCGATGCCAGTGCCGTACCGGCCTTCCGGCTGGGGCGTCCCGACGGAGACCGTCGTCGACGTCCCCGCATCCGCGCCGCAGGCGCCGCACCGTTCTCTCGGCCGGGGCACGGAGCCCGTCGACGGCTCCTGGGACGGCCTGTGGGACGCGACGGCCAGCACCGTCGTCATGGAGCCCGTGGCCGAGGGCCCGCCGTCACGGCGGTCCGGTCGCGTCCGTGCGGAGAAGGGGCGCCATACCGTGTCGAGGTCCCCGCGGAGGCGGCGCCAGTGGATTGCGCCCGTGGTGGCGCTCGTCGTCACTGGGTTGGCGGGAGGAGGCGGCTGGCTGGCCTGGGACGGCGCGCACCGTTATGACGAGGGCATCATCGCGGTGCAGGTGCCGGCCCCGCCCGACAGCAGTGTCGGCCCGGACGCCCCGGTGCGGGGCGACGACGGCACCGGGCCGGTGCAGGTGGTCGACGACGACGGCGGCGGCGCCACGACGATGTCGGTCTCGAGGATGGCCCCGATGACGCTCTTTATCCCGTCGCTCGGCGTCTACTCGCCGCTGGTGGCGACTGACTCGTTCACCGCGTCGCGCTACGAGGGGCTCGACACCCTGGCGGTGCCGTCCGACCCGCGGAGGACGGCGTGGTACTCGGGCGGCGGGGCGCTGGCCGGCGGCGAGGAGGGGACGACGCTGCTGGCCGGGCACGTCAGCTACGGCGGGCAGTGGGGGGCGCTGCGGTACCTGTCGCAGACGGAGGGCGGGAACCTCGTCTACGCAGCGGACGCGACCGGTGTCGTGTCCGCCTGGAAGGTGACCAGGGTCTGGACGGCGCCCCACACCGAGTTCCCGCAGGACCTGTGGGACGCGACCGGCGTGCGCCGGCTGGTGATCACGTCGTGCGTCGACCTCGACCCGGTGACGAAGGCCCACTACCTGAAGAACCTGTTCGTCGAGGCGCTGCCGTACACGGTCCCGGCCTGAGGCCGGGTCGGGCGAGAGGAGGGCCGGGACGGTGCTCGGGGAGCTGTCGGACGGGGTCGCGTCGACGTTGCGGAAGTGGAGCATCGTCGTCACAGTTCCAAGTCGTCCTCGGGGACGGAGTCGGGAACTGTCGCGAACGGTTTCGCGGTCGTCAGACGTCGTTCTGCTTGGACGCGGACGGGCCCTTGGCTGACCATGTTCTTGTTGGCGTGGGCCAGGATCGTCCGGCAGCGGTCCCGCAGGTTGGCAGGAGCGTCTGCGAAGGCTTCGTCGAAACGGTCGACGACCAGTTTGGACGTCTTGGTCGCGATCGACACTACTCGGTCGGCGTCGAGCTCGGCGATGTCGGCGAGCCTGGCCCAATGGGCAGGAGTCACTTCGGCGGAATGCTTGGTTCCGGCAATCGGCATCGCCAGTTCCGTGTCCAACCCAAGCCAAGCCGACGTGACGAGCACGTCGTACAGCGGAGTGACGGCGACTTCGTCGTCATTGATGAACAGCGAGTAGTTCTTGGCGTGGGCGTCGGCGTTCTCGATGGCCGTGTTGAAGGCGAGCCGTTCGATGAACCGGTAGCCCGATTCGTCAGTCGGGTCGGCCGTGTGGAGGCGCCAGACGACCTGGGCTGCGGTGAGGTCGTACTTATGACGAGACGCCAAGCCAAAGGCCTGCAGGAGGTCCTCGGTGCGCAGTCGTCTGGTCGGTGTCACCGAGGTGTCCCTGTCGAAACGTTCGACGAGATAGGCGGTCTGGTCGAAGACCGTCAGGAGGCTCGTCCGCGGCACCGGCAGTCCGACGAGCTCTGCGAGTCGCATCGAGGCCAGTTCGTTGGACTCCACGTCCGTGAAGGCGTTCGACCCCGGTTTCACGATGTGCGTCGACGGGTCCGACGCCGATGACCAGTGCCAAGCTCCGTCATGCCGTGCCAGGGCGAACTTGGCCTGAGCTCCTGCCAGCGAGAAGCGCGGTTTCCAGATCGGGTCCACCCAGGCGTTCGGCGTCCGCTTGAGGACTTGGATCCGGTCGGCTATCTCGTCGTCGGTGGCAGGACGGTACGCCTCTGAAGCGATGTCCGGTCGGGTGTCGGCCGGGACGATGATGAGGGCTCCCGCGATGTCTTGGCCGACGCGCTCGAGCAGGTCGAACGTGTTCGTGGAGTCGGCGGCGAGCGTTCGCCGCATGTTCGACCGGACGGCCGGGTCGTCAGGAAGGAGATTGTCGAGGAAGTTGAACGGAGCATTGACGCTCCAGCGTCCGGATCGTGGCAGTGACAGGGATATCAGAGGTCCGTCGGGATCGGCATACTCGAACCTCGCGCTGTTCACAGTCTGCGTGAAGCGTCCGATGAACCGGTCGTCGAGCCAGGCGTCGAGCGATTTCGGCGACTTCATTGGCGACTCGCCCCCAGTTCTCTCGGCAGGGCGACAGGCGTGATGCCCAACGCGCGGACTACGCGGTAGGCACTGTCGAGCCCCGGCTCGGCGGAGCCGGCTTCGGCCCGTTCGACGTATTCAGTCGTCACGCCGGCCATCTCGGCCAAGGCTTTGACGCTCAGCCCTTCGTGCTCGCGCTGCTGCCTGACCACTTCGCCGAAGCGCGTCAGTGTGTGCATGTACTTGCGCAGTGGCTTGGTGTCTTCGATCGCCATGGTCGGTCACCCCCTGTGTCAATTCTAGTCTTGATGGCCCTTCCGACCGGTCCTCTGTAGACGTCGACACGGCACCCGTCACCGGGTGCCGTGTCGTTCGGCCGTCTCCTCACGTGTTCGGGAGCGCCGGCTGGGGGTCCCGGTAGACCTTCGCCCACAGCATGTCGGGGAGGGACGGGATCGGGCGGGTTTCGCTATCGAGGCGGACTTCGATGTAGGCGCCGGAGGCGCGGTTCCAGACCTTGACCGGGCGCCTGCGCTCGACTGCCTTCGTGATGCGCTCGGCCGGGCCGAAGACGCCCCAGCTGCAGCGGTTGCGTCGGAAGCCTAGGGCGTCCTTGCGGGGTGCGTCGGCGGTGACGGCGCCGGTGACGGGGTCGACGGTGTAGTTCACGGTTGACATGGCTCTGCCTCTTTCAGTGCGTTTCAGCGGTTGCGGTGGTGGGCGGTTCTCGGGGCGTGCCGCCGGGGCGGCACGGCGCAGTCGTCCTCGGCACGGGGAGCGACTGGCTCTTCGTCAGTCTCGTCGGCGAGCGCCGGGACGGCCCAGAAGAGCCAGGCCAGCAGCCCGACGGCCAGCAGTACGAACGTCAGGCCCATGACGGGTCCTCTGTGAAAGAGGGGCCGTAGGCGTCGTAGTAGACGTCCGCGGCGCTGTCGATGTCCTCGCCGAAGCGGTCGAGCAGACTCTCGAAGAGCTGCTCTCGGCGGTCCTCCTCGTAGAGCTCGAGGTCGCACCCGCAGCAGACGCCGCCGTCGGTCAGCTGGTCGACGGGGAACAGCAGGGTGCAGGCCCCGCAGCGGGCCGTCTCCGGCCCGAGGCCAGCCTCGTCCGGCACGGGGCCGTCGACGATGGCTGCGAGGTAGTCCTCGTACTCGGCCGGGCCGTCGACGAGCGCCGTGTTGACGGCGCGGTCCTCGACGATCGCCTCGTCGACGGTGCCGTCCTTCGCGAGCACGCCCAGCAGACCGGCGGCGACCATCGTGTCGATGATCGACTGGATCGGCTCGAGGCCATGGGTGGTGGTGGACATGGCTGGACCCCTCTCTTCGGGCGTTGCTTCCTATGTCCCACTCGGGGAGCGGCGACGCTCCCCATCCTCCCACGCAGGCGTGAAAACGCTGGTTTACCAACCGGAACTACGTCATTGCCGTATACTGTTCGCCATGAGCCAGCCAGTCATCGAGACGCCGTCCCTTGCAGCTCGCAGGGCCTTCGGCCATGGCGGCCCGGAGACGGACAGCCCTGCTATGACGTCTCCGGCCCCCGTGGCGATGGTGGCGCCGCGGGGGCCGGCGGCGAAGCCCCCGCAGCGGATCGGCGTCAAGGTGATGCTGCACCCGGACACCTACGAACGGGTGAAGTACTGGGCCGCCAAGGACGGCGTGAGCGCTAATGAGGCGATCGCCGAGGCGGTCGAGAAGTCGATCGCCACCCGCAACTACGACTACGACGTACCGGACCTGCTGCTGCAGCGGATCAACCAGCTGATCGACCAGGACAAGTCCATGAGCGAGAACATGGCCAGCCTGGAGCGGGTCGTCTACGACGGCCTGGGTTCGTTGGTGGTGCTGGCCAGGGGCGACGACTACCTGGTGACGGTCGAGCCGGAGGCCCGGTGAGGCACGAGCACGACGACGTCGACGCGCCGTCGGGGAAGGCATGAGATGACCGGGTTCCGCGAGGCCGAGTGGCACGACTGGCTGCTGGCGTTCGCCCGCCTGCGCACCGAGACGGCCCACGCCGAGGCGCTGCGCGACGCCGACGACACCGACGGGGGGAGGCTGTTCCTGTCGGACACGGGCGGCACGGCCTTCGCCGTCCTCCGCGACGGCGAGCTGGCCCACCTGGTGTCGACCGAGTCCCTGGGCGGCGCCGCGGTGGACGAGGGGATGCGCCAGGGCGGCTGCTGGGCGGTCTGCCCGTCCGGCGGGCCGAGCCACGCGCTGCTCGAGTCGCGCGGGTTCCAGGTGATGGCGAGCACCGACGGCGACCCGGACGACCCGCGCCCCTGGGCGCGGGCGGACTCCGACCTCATGGTCGCGGGGAGCGTGTCGTTCGAGAGGATGGACTGCCGCGGCGACCCGGACCTGTTCGAAGGGGCGAAGGCGCTGGCCCGCCTGGTCGGCCTCCGGGCGCTGCTGAGGCGCCGGCAGGCCGGCGTCGACCCCGTGGCGGCCGAGCCGAGGGGCAGGGGCTGAGGGCATGGCCGGCCTGTTCGACGACATCGCCGGGCACAGCTTCGGCGACGGCGGCCCCGCCGAGGGCCCGGTGCTGGGCGTCGCGCAGCGGGCCGCGGTCCGGGCGTCCTCTGCCGCTGCCGCGGCCTCCGCGGGCGGCGGCGGGACGGTCGTCGTAGCGGCGACGGCGGAGGACGCGGGCGGCCTGGCCGTCGAGGCGGCGGAGGACTACGCCTTGGTGCCGGACGACCCGGCGGATGCGCTGTCCCGGACCGGCTCGTCGTCCTCGTCAAGCTCCGGCACACCGCCCGCCGCTGCGAGGAAGGACGACGACGGGGCGGCGGCGCAGGCGAAGCGGTCTCAGCTCCAGTTCGGCGACAACCGGTTCCAGCAGGTGCGCGACGTCCCGGTCGCCCTGACCGACCGGCTGCGCGACCTGGCGCGGCGCAACGCGGAGAAGCCGGTCGACCGCGTCTGGATCGACAAGGTGTCGGTGTCGAAGCTGGTGACGGCCTACATGGCCGTGAAGCTCGGCATCCGGCCGAAGGACGTCGCCCCCGACGAGGCGACCCGGGCGCTGATGAGGGTGTTCGCCGGGCTGGACCCGGAGTCCGAGGAGCTGAACCGGCGCGTGGAGGCGGTCGCGGCCTCGCTGCGTCAGCAGCACCGGGACGAGTCGGAGGACCGCCGGCGCTGGCGGGCGGTGGAGCGGGGCGTGGCCCTGCTGGTGGCGGAGCGCCTCGAGCCGTCGCGGGAGCTGCTCGATCTGAGCGTCGGCACGGTGAACCGCGACTCCTACGTCCGCGCCGAGCGGCTGCTGCGCGAGGCGGCGGTGCCGCTGGCGGACGCCGACAGGCGCGCCGAGGGCGTGCGGAGCTGAGACGTGGCTCCGATGACGACAGGAGAGGGAGACAGCCATGGACTACTCGAGGAAGGCCGATCCGGCGTCATCGTCGGTATCGGCGAATCTGATCGTCCGCGACCGTCGGGTGAGCGCGGACCTGCTCAGCTACGAGATGTGAGGAGCGGGCACGGTGATCGACTATAGCAGGCCGGCGGATCCGGACTGGACTCCGGACGAGGATCGGCGCATGACCGACGAGACTCTCGAGCAGATGGGGCAGGCTCTGGACGAGGAGCTGTCGGGGCGGGAGGCGCACGGCTCGAGCGGGGGCAGGCGTCAGTCGGAGCCCGGTGGGTCGGTCTTCCTGCCTGACGAGAGCCTGTGTGCGGTTGACGAGCTCGAGTTGGGTTGACCCTGGGCTGCGCCCGGAAGGGCAGAGGACCCCGTGGCAGCGCCGCTGCCACGGGGTCCATCACGTCTCAGCGGGCGCTGCGGGCGTCGAGCCGGTCCGCCGTCTCCAGGAGCGCCTGCGCCCCTTCGCGCAGCTTTTCGGCGCTGAGGTAGTCGGTCGAGCACTGACAACTCTCGAGCCAGACGTTCTCCCCGTCGTCGATGAGCGCGAAACTCTCGATGCTCCCGTCCTTGCAAAAGTCGAAAACGCTTCTGGCACGGCTTTCGTACGCTGCCTCTTCCATGATCTGTCTCCTTTACCAGTCAGTTCTCTTCATTGTCAACCCGGACGTCGTCGACGACGTCCGTCTCTGTGCGCGCCTCAAGGAGTGGACACCCTCAGATCCACCCTTCCTCGGGTGTTGGCTGTGGGACATGGTTGCCACAGAGGATGTCGCCTGGGACGAGCTGCCCGGTTGGCCCGATTTCGACGGATCTCGCAGAGGGTCCGCCGAGGCGGGCAAGGACCACGAGCTCAACCGCTTCCACTCCCGTTGGCTGCTGGCGCGTCGGTGTCGCGGGCTCGAGGTCGACGGTTACGTCGGGGCCGAGACGGCGTTGGGCTATCAGACCCTGTTCAGGGTCTTTTTGGCCTATTCGGTGATCGACGACCTGCGGACCGTGTACTACGGCGCCAAGGGGAAGAAGAAGGCGGAGACCTTCTGGTCCGTTCCGGACGCGTTGTTGGCCGACCGTCTCCGGGACGTTCTGAAGATGGACCTCGTCTGCGCCGACGAGAGCCTGGGCGACGGGATGATCCGAGCGCTGAAGGCCCGGGACGACGACGTGCTGGTGATCGCTGCGGCTCTGCGCCATATGTTCGTCCACGGCAGTGGCACCGCCCACGGGACGGGCCTGGCGAAGCCGGGGGCACAGGCTGTCGTCGACGACCTATGTGAGGCGATCATGGGCGAGGCCGCCAGGCGTTTCGCCGAGTATGTCCGAGAGCACTACGTCGACGGCGTCTGGCGAGAGCGCCGCTGAAGCGCTGGGGAGACGTCAAGACCCCGTGGCAGCGACGCTGCCACGGGGTCCGTCACGCGCTCTGTCCTGTCGGTCGGCGTTCACTTCGTCAGCGCGAGACCGGGGCTGGTCCAGATGATGCTGCCGTCAATTAGTGCCGCCCATCCGATCGGATGGTTCAGGGCCTTCACGGCTTCTTTGGACACGTCGTAGCGGCTGTCGTCCACGAACTTGACCTTGTAGGTCATCTCGCTGAACGTCATGGTCGGCCGTCCGCCGCCGGTGCCGAACTCGGGGAAGGCGCAGTAGGTGTTCTTGTCGATGGAGGAGATGGGGGTGGCAGCGGTGTTGACGGCGCACGCTGCGGAGTTCGCGCTGTAGATCGGGTACAGCTTGACCAGCGGCATACCCGGTTCGTAGGTGCTCCCGGTGAAGGCGGTGAGCTTGATCTTGACCTCGATCTGGGTGTTCGACGTGATGGTGTCAGTCGATGCGTCGAACGCGAAGTTCGGGGTGTTGGGGATCGTGCCGCTGATCGTGAAGGGGTACTTTTGGGCGTCGGTGTAGTCGACCGAGAACGGCGTCCCCGACGGGGCAGCCGTGGTCTGGGCCCTCGTCGTCGGTGCGCTGTCGCCGACGGTGCTCGTGCCGCAGGCCGTGAGACCTGTGAGCAGGAGGCCGGCTACGGCCGTCGTTATGATGTTTTTGATGTTATTGGAGATGTTCACGGCGAACTCCTTGCTGAGAGCGGGGACTCCTCCCCGTGCCAGTCTAAAGCGTCCGTCGTGTGAACGTATCGGTTTGATGATGGATGTGCAAAGGCTGCAGCGGCCCAGGGGCCTCGGTCGGGCCCGTTCCTCCGGGCCCGTGGCCGGCCTGGGCCGCCGGCGCGAATGGAGGGCCCTGGCCGGCTATGCCGGATCCCCGGGTGACACGGTCTCCCGTGACAGACGGCCAGGCGCCCAGCGGAATGGTGGGACTCGAACCCACACGGCTCCGTCAGGAGCCGTACGAACCTGTCGTTCCCAGCGAGGTGATCGGCCTCGCCTCGTCCCTGCGTCGGCTTGATCGGAGCTCTCGCGTCGGGACTGCCAGCCGGAATTTTGTATGAAGTTCCCGGCGCGCTTCGTGGACCGCCGGCGTCGCAGCGCGGCAGCAGGCTCCCCGTTTCGCGGCGTCCGCCCCATCAGCCTCGCGGCTGGCGCGGTCCGCACCGTGACGTCCGTTACGCCTGTGGACCCTGGTGGTCCGGTCCCGTATTCAGTTGTGGGTGCGACGGCCGACAAGGACCACGACCGCGAGCGGCTCGTCCGATGCCTCCGTCCCGGGGACGTCTCCCCGCGTGGACGCGCCAGGATTCGCACCTGGGTCTCGTCGGACTGCCCCTGTTGAGGATCCGACGACTCTGCTGCCTGAGCTACGTGCCCCGGGCCATGCAGCCCTCTGGTCTCGCTGTCCCCCGGGCCGCTTGTATTCAGTTGCGGTCGGGTGAAGGACGGGACGGTTTAGTGCTCCTTGCCTTCACGCTGCGAGCCTCTTTATCGTCCATCTCGTTATCCGTTGCCGTACAGGCCTTGTTCTGCCCTTGAACTACGTCCTTCACGAGTCTCTCGGGTCGCGGCGACGCGACCCCCTGTTTTCGACTGAAGCTGTTCGCAGCGGCGTCCTGCCGCCGCGGGCCGCTCCGACGCCGTGGCCTCAGGCCTTGGCGGCGACTGGCGTCGCGGCGTCCTTGGCCCTGCGGGCGTCCGTGACGCTCTTCGGCTCGAGGTAGGTCGGGCCGCCCTCGACGACCAGGCGGGTCCGGTAGACCACCTCACCGGTCGCCTTGTCGGCGAACGGGCTGGCGTCGACGCGGTACATGACGACGATCAGGTCGCCCTTGCCGACGTTGCCCCAGCCGAAGTCGTGGTCTTTGGGCAGGAAGGCCTCGACCTGGACGAACTGCGTCGGGCGCTCGCCCTCGCGGTTCTTGAAGTTGTCGTCGGCCGCGATCGTCACCAGCAGGCGCCTCGAGCCGTCATTGTTGGCGAAGTACTGCGGGTCGCGGCTGATGCGGCCGCCGATCGTGCCGTGGTTCATCGGGTTGGCCATGGTTGCTCCTCTGTTGATTCGTGTGAACGGTCTGTTCACGGTCCTCTCGGGAGCACGCCCAGTGCTCCGTCTTCTCTCTTTCTCAGGCGAGAGCCCCCGGCCGGTACGGCCGGGGGCTCTCGGTTGCTGCTCCTCTCCTCTGTGTTAGCCCGCTACGGTGACCTTGGGGAGGGCCTTCTCGCCCGGACCCGTCGGAACGGTTCTAGTCAACGGGGGTGGGGAGAGCGGTGACAGGGCGTCGTCGGTGCTCGACGGACCAGGCGTCGTCGGGGACGGGATCTGTGCCGGCGGGGTCGTCGGGTCCGGTGTCTGGTCTGGCGTGGGTTCCGGTGTTTGTTCCGGTGTGGGCTCTGGCGCCGCGCCGATCGGATCGGCCGGGGCGACGTCCTCGGCGTAGACGTAGGTGACCGTGGTAGTCGAGCCGTCGGTTCCGTAGGCGCCGTTCTCGTCGCCGTCGACCCGGATCAGGCGGTAGCCGGGGATGCTGGCTGCCTGCGTGGCGTAGCCGTCGCCCGGCGCACCGGCCGACGTCGTCGGGGTGGTCAGCTCGTTGCCTGCCTCGTCGACGTGCCGGACGAGCAGCGCCGCCCGCGGCGCGTCAGTGACGACCAATTCAGCGTCGGCTGGGATGTCCAGGCCGGCGACGGACACGTTGGCGGGGCCGTTCGTGTAGGCCTGCGCCGTCGTGGCGACGACGTCCAGCGAGACCGTCATCGACGCGGCGCCGGACGGGAGGCCGCCGGTGACCGACACGGACGTCGCCCCGGCCGGTGCCGCGACCGTCGCCGTGCCTCCGACGACTGACGCGTTCGGGCTCGGTGCGATCGCCATGCCGGTCGGCAGGGCGTCGGTGAACGACCAGCCGTCCTTGGCGGCCAACTCGGAGGTGTTGGTGACGGTGAACGTCAGCCGGACGGTCTCGCCGACCCGTGCGGCCGGCCTGTCGAAGGCCTTGTCGAGCTGCGGAGTGGCGTCGAGGACCGCGATGTCGTCGAACGACCCGTCGTCGCCCAGGTGGGCGCTGGTCAGGTTGCGCAGCACGACAGCGAACGGCTTCCCGGAGTACGTGAAGGCCTTGTCCGAGGCGAACCTCCCGGCGTGGACGGCTTCGCCGGTGCCGTTGGCGAGCGAGGCCATCGGGATGACCGGGGCTGTCGCGCAGGCGTTGATCGGAGCCGTGGTCAGGCGCGTCTCGGCACCGGTGCCCTGTTCGACGATCGACAGCGCGTACTGTGGGTCCTGCCGTGACGGGTGGGCGGCGTCGCGGCAGTTGGCGGCGGCCGCGGTCATCGAGGCGATGTAGAAGCGGCCGTTCGCGGTGCCGGCCGGCGGCATCGTGTACCCGGACTGGAGCATCACCTTGTTGCCGGGAGCCGCCGCGCCCGTCGACTGCGTGTAGGCGGAGACGGCCGAGTTCCCCTGCGGGTCCGACGAGCCGTTGACCCGCCCGATCGCCTCGGCGAGCTGGCGGACCGTGCCGCGGGCGACCGCCTCGGTGCCGTTCTGGGCGCCCGTGCCGTCGGCCGGGTACCAGGAGGTGTTGCCGAACGAGGCGACCATACCGTTGGCCGCCACGTTGTCGACCCAGTAGGGGTTGGCGCTGTAGCGGGAGCCGTCCGGCGCGGCGTAGGCGTCGAGCATCGTGCGGTAGCCGGCGTCGGGGGCGTTCTCGAAGTCCTCGTGGAAGACGGTGACCGGGTCCGACGGGACCCCCGGCGAGCCGGGGGCGGCGGCGGCCGGTCCGGCCGCGACTGCCAGGCCGGTGACGACGACGGCGAGCGCCGTCGTCACCGCGGCCGTCCTGCGGGCGTACTGCATGGTTCCTTCTCCTTCTGTCGGTACTGCGGGTCTCGGGCTGGTCAGACGATCCAGACGGGGGTGCCGAGCGGGAGCGCCAGCAGCACCGGCACGTCGGCCGCCAGCAGCCGGACGCAGCCGTTGGAGGCTCCGCCTGGTCGGCGGATCGCGGCGCCGCCCTCCGGATCGGCGTGGAAGGCGATGACCGGCGGGGCGCCGTCGAAGGCGTCGAGCGCCTCGGACTGGAACGACGTGAGCGCGGCGACGCCGTGCGGCGTGTCGGCGTGGGCGACGACCTGCCCCAGGCCCGCCGGGGTAGGCGTGGAGCCGTGCTTCCCGACGGCTGCTGGGAGGTGGACTGTGGCGCTGGGACTGGAGACCGTGACGGTCTGGGCGCCGCGCTCGACCAGGACCTTCGTGACGACCGGCTCGACCGTGACCGCCGAGGCCCGGACCCAGACGGCGCGGCGGTTCACCGCCGTCTGGTTTTGTGACGGGAGGGCGCCCCGGCCGAGCGGCACGAGCACCCGCGTCCAGTCGGGGCGCTCCTCGACGACGAGCCAGGCGGCCGGCTGCCCGAGCGTGGTCGGCTCGAGGGCGACGACGGGTGGCACGGAGGCGTCAGGCCCTGCCCAGGCCGGCGTCAGCGCGTCGGTCCTCGGGCGGGCGATCCCGCGGACGTCGTTCATGCGCGCGTCTGTCACGGGCAGCGGGAGCACCTGGTCCGGCGCTGGGACCGGCAGCGAGGCGACGTCGAAGGGTGGCGTCGGCGTGGACGTCGTGGGGACAGGGACGACGACGGTGCGGGGGCTGTCCAGATCATCTCGGAGGGCGTGGACGTTGATGGCGGCAGCGGCGAGCACGGTCGCGAGCAGGGCGGCTGTGGCGACGTCGCTCAGGACGCGTCTGGTGCGCATGGACGCCTCTCGTCGTGGCGGGTGGGCGGTGGTCCGTCAGGCGCCTCTTTGTCGCCGTCTTTCTGCGGCGAGTGGCGCCCGGTGCACCAGGGTGGCACGAATCGACTGGTATACCAAGCGGAACCGGTATGCTGGGCCTCGTGGCCGGGCGTTCGGAGCCGGGCCGGGCCGAGGAATCGGGGAGCCGGATGACAGTGCTTGTGGTCTGTGAGAAGCCGTCGGCGGCCAAGCACTTCGCCGAGGCCCTGGGCGGTATGTCCGGGACGTTCGAGGGGACGCCGTACCAGGTCACGGCGCTGCGCGGCCACCTCTACGAGTTCGCCGACCCGGCGGATCAGGTGCCGCCCGGCATGCGCGAGCGCGTCAGGAGCTGGGACCTCTCGCTGCTGCCGTGGGACGAGACGCAGTTCGCCTGGAAGCGGGTCGTCCGCGGCGACGCCGCGTCGGTGGCCAAGGACCTGAAGGCGAAGGCGACGGCGCCCGGGATCGACGAGGTGGTCTGCGCGACCGACCTCGACCCGTCCGGCGAGGGGGCGCTGCTGTTCGCCGAGCCGCTGCTCGAGTGTGGCATCCGGCCGAAGAGGCTGACGCGGATGTACTTCACCGACGAGGCCGTGCCGTCGATCCAGAAGGCGTTCCGGGAGCGGAAGCCCGTCCCAGGCAACGACGTCACGCAACTCGACGAGTACAGGAAGGCCATCACGCGGGCGCGGTTCGACTTCCTGACGCAGCAGCACACCCGCATCGCATCCGAGTGCGCCGGTCAGCGCACGACGCTGCGCCAGGGACGCCTCAAGTCGGCGATGCTGCTGCTGGTGGGCGACCAGCTGGCCGCCTACGACGGCTACGTCAGGACTGTGAAGTACCAGGACCGCTTCCGCGACGAGAACGGCGTCCTCTACACCGACCCGGACCAGCCGCAGTTCGCCACGCAGGCCGAGGCGGACGTCGCCCTGGCGAAGTTCCGGGCCTCGCCCGTCGTCGTCGACTCCAAGGTCATGAAGTCGACGCCTCCCCCGAAGCTGCTCGACCTCGCGGCGCTGTCGTCGCGGCTCGGCCCGAAGGGGTTCAGGCCGGCGGACGTGCTGAAGACGTACCAGGCGATGTACGAGGCGCAGGCCGTCTCGTACCCCCGCACCGAGGACCGCACGGTCACGCCGGCGCAGTTCGACGAGATGCTCCCCCTGGTCGAGAGGATCGCCGGCCTGGTCGGCGTCGACACCGGTTTCCTGACGCATCGATCACCCCGGAGCACGCACGTCAAGGACGGCGGGGCGCACGGCGCCAACCGGCCCGGCCCGAAGGTGCCGGCGTCGATGTCCGCGGTGGAGCGCGACTTCGGGAAGCTAGGCGTCGCCATCTACGCGGAGCTGGCGCGGTCGTTCCTGGCGATGCTTGCTGAGCACTACCGCTACGAGGCGCAGTCCGGTCACGTGCAGGACTTCCCGTCGTTCCGGGGGAAGGCCGCCGTGCCGGCGGAGACCGGCTGGAAGGCCGTCTTCTCCGGCGGCGAGGAGGACGAGGACGAGAACCCCAAGGGCCTGGGGACGCGGGCGCAGCCCTGCGTCTTCGAGGTCGTGCCCAAGCGGCCGGAGCACCCCACCATGGCCTGGCTGATGAAGCAGTTGGAGAAGTGGGACGTGGGCACCGGCGCGACCCGCACGTCGACGTACGCGGAGCTGACGAAGGAACCGGATCTCAGGAAGGCACATCCGAGCGCGTCCGACAGGTACCCCCTGATGGTGGACACGAAGGGGAGGACGACGCTCACGGAGTTCGGCGAGCAGGCCTACCGGCTGCTGCCGGGCACCCGGATCGGCGACCTGGAGGCGACGGCCCACGTCTACCAGCAGATGCGCGACGTGGCCGAGGGACGGACGACGACCGAGGCGGTCGTCGCCGAGGTGGCGGAGTGGGTCCGCCACGACATCGAGAAGATGAGGGAGAACGCGGTCAGGATGCAGGAGGAATTGGGACTGAGGGCCAAGGCGCCCTCCGAGAAGTGCGAGGGCGAGTTCGCCCCGACTGGGGCGAGCGTGTCGTTCAGCCGGACGTGGGCGGGCCACCGCTTCACCGACGTGGAGTGCGAGGCGCTGCTGGCCGGGAAGACGGTGGCGGCGAAGGACTTCGCGAAGAAGGCCGGCGGCACCTTCGAGGCCTACGGGAAGCTCGACAAGGGCTCGTTCAAGGGCTCCGACGGCAAGGCGCACGACACGTTCGGCTTCCAGGTCGTCGGCTTCGGGCCGGCGCCGGACGCGAACGGCAAGGTGCCTCCGCCGAGCTCGTGGTGCGGTCACGAGTTCACGCCCGACGAGAGGGACCGCCTGGCGGACGGCGAGGCGGTGACGGCGAGGTTCACCTGGAAGTCCGGCAAGTCGTCCGAGGCGACCGTGCGCTTCCTGGAGGAGGACGGGCGCTACAGGATCGTGCCGCAGTTCGACAGCGACCTGACGGCGACGCCGTCGCGGCACTTGAGCAGGAAGTAGCCGTCGTGCCATCGGCCCAGCGGTGCCGCGCCCTGGGCGCGGCCTTCGTCGGCGCCCTCTCGGGGGCCCTCGCCCTCGGCGGGTGCCTCCCGGGCGGCGCCGGCGCCGGGACGGCAGTCGTCGCCGGATTGACCACCTGCCTTGTTGGGGCGGCCTTCACGTTCCTGCGGCCGGGGCCGTCGGAAGGGCGGTGAGCGGCGGCGATGGCCAAGCAGTCGTACAAGGTCCCGACGTCGCTCGGCCTGTCCTGGATGGACCAGGAGATCTCGGTCTTCGACAGCACCCAGGCCAGGCAGTTCCAGCTCGGTCTGCTGCTGAGCTGGCTGCTGAGCGCCTTCCTCGGCTTCTGGCTGGTGTCGCAGACGTTCTTGGGCCGGGCCGGGGTGCTGGTGACGACGCTGTTCGTCCTGTGGTGGGTGCTGGCAACGGCGTTCTATTGCCGTCTCGACGCGACCAGGCGGATGCGCCTGCTGGCGCTGAGGGACCTCCCCGGCTACGTCCCCCCCTCGCGGCGGAAGGTGCTGGTGCGGTCGTCGTCGCCAGCGGCGGACTTGGTCGGCCTGACCGGGATCAGGGCCGTCGAGGAGTCGAGGCGCCCCGGGGAGCCGGCCCTGGTCAGATTCGTCGACGGCGGGCTCGGCCACGCCTACCAGGTGGTCGGGTCGGCCTCGGCGCTGCTCTTCGAGTCGGACCGCACGGCGATCATGGACCGCGTCGACGCGTTCTGGCGCAAGGCCGACACGGCCAGCGAGTGGGTCTTCGTGACGCTCAAGCGGTCGCAGCGGGTCGACCCGCAGCTGCGGCGCTGCGACGAGCTGCGCCGTGCCAACGCGGGCAGCCCGCAGCTGCTGGCTCTGGTGGAGGAGAGGGCCGCGGTTCTGTCTGAGGAGGTCGGCCGCGACTACCTGTCGATCCAGCAGTACCTGCTGGTGCGCTCGCCGGGCCAGGCGCCGCTCGACCACGCCTACGCCCTGGTCGTCTCCGAGGCGAGGGAGTCGGCGCTGATGCTGCGCGCGGCGGAGCCGCTCGATCGGGCCCGGACGCTCGAGTTGCTGTCGGAGCTGTTCAGGGCGTAGGCGTGGATCGCCCAGAATCGGGCGTAGACTGTCATTCGGCTGGGATACGAGTTGAAACGAGGGACCATGGCGCAGCGGACCGCGACGGTCGCCGACCACCCCGACCTCGTGGCGATCAAGCCGCGGGAGCGGCTGGTCTTCCACTCCGACTACTGGCGGGTCGACGACGGGGTCGCCACGGTCCTCGACTTCGTGCACCGGTCGGGCGCCTCGGACAACTTCGGCGCCTTCTGGGGCGTGAACCGGATCGCCTTCGACCTCGAGCCCGGGGTGCGGGCGATCCTCCTCGACCAGGTCTCGCGCCGCGGCGAGTCCTGGGTGGACAAATCCCTGAAGGACGCCGAGAAGATCGGTGGGCTGGCATTGCGCGAGGCGCAGTCGGCGGCGTCCACCGCCGGCAGCCGCCACGTCGCCGAGCGGACGCGCTCGGACATCGAGGAGATCGCCGCAGAGGTCGTCGACGGCGCGGCCTACTTGGAGGTGGCGTCGCGGATGATGGTCACGGCGCCCGACCTCGGCTCCCTGGACCTGGCGGTCTCGAAGCTGAAGCGCCTCTACATCGACCGCTTCGGGACGCTCTCGGTGGCGGCCCAGCACGGACGGCAACGCGACGAGCTGTCGGCGCTGCTGGCGCCCAACGACGCCAAGCCAGGCCGGGGGCAGGGCTTCACCTCCACCGAGCTCGCCGGCATGTACTCGCTGGTGACAGCGGGCCTGTGTGACCCGGGCGGGGAGTACGTCGGCTTCATGCTGGGCGACGTCAACGTCTCGGCCCAGCTGTTCGACGTCGACGCGTTCAGGACGCGGGCGGTGGTCGCGACCGGCCTCGTCCCGGCCGGGCCCGGCGGCCGGCTGGTGCCGGGATCCGGCCTGTGGGGCGCGAAGATGTCGCAGGCGGCGCTGCTGGGCGGGCACCGCGTCGTCCACGTCGTGCTCGACGGGTTCCCCGTCGAGGCCTGCGGCGCCGACCTGTCGAGCGTGACGACGAGGGTCGACCTCAACGCCGGCGAGCTGAACCCGCTCGAGCTGTTCGGCAGCGCCGAGGACGAGATCGGCCTGTTCTCGGTGCAGTTGGAGAAGCTCGGCCTGATGGCCGAGCAGCTCTACGAGCTGACCGACGACGAGCGGTCGGTGGTGCGCGGGCAGCTGCGCGAGACGCTGACGCAGTTCTACGTCGACAAGGACATGTGGTACCGCGACGCGAGGTCCCACCGCAGCAGGCTGCGCCTGGTCGGGCTCGACCACCGCCAGGTGCCGCGGCTGCAGGACCTGGCCAGCTACTTCGACACCAACTACACGGCGATGGTGAACCGGACCGCCCGCGACGAGGAGGCCCTGCACGCGGCCAGCGTCCTCAGGTCGCTGTTCTCTGACATGCTCGAGGTCCACGGCGACCTGTTCAACAACTGGACGACGCCGAGGTTCGACGAGCGCGACTCCTCGCCGCGCGCGGTCTACGACCTGTCCGGCCTGGTACGGCGGGGCCGCGGCGTGCAGATGGCGCAGCTGCTCAACGTCGTGCAGACGGCGGTCGCCGGGCTGGGGCTCGGCGACCTGCTGGCCGTCCACGGCTGCGAGCTCGTCGAGGAGCGCGTCAAGCCGTACCTGGCGCGGGTGACCGAGGCCCTGCGGGCCAGGGGCGGGCGGACGGCGTGGTTGTACCAGGATTTCGCCGGCGCGCTCGACGACGTCGACGCCAACCGATTCGAGTCGGCCGACTACACGGTCTTCGGCGGGATGACCGCGACCGAGCTGGACGCCTACCAGAGGCGGATCGGCTCGCAGATGCCGCCCGACCTGGCGGACCAGCTGACCGGCGAGGACAACGACATGGTTTACCTGCGCCGTTCCTTCGCCAACGTGGTGTTCCGGCCCGACCTGAGGCTGGAGGTGCGGTGATGGGAAGCCCTGGCGGGACGAAGCCGAGGGCCGTCGCCGGCCTGCTGGCGGGGCTGGCCGTCGCGGCCGGGCTGCTGCTGGGCCTGGCGGTTCCCGCCATGGCCGACAGTGGGACGAAGGATGACAAGTACTCGCTGTACATCGCGGCGAGCGCGGCGGCCGCGAAGTACGCCGACTCGACGAAGCCGGGCGCGGACTGCAACAGCGACATCAAGGCGGTGACCGGGCAGCCCGGCACGGCGGGCGCCTTCATCGGCTACATCGACCCGTCGGTGTCAACCGTCATCGGGTGGATGCAGAACCCGTTCACCGCCGGTTCGGAGTCGACCTCGATGGCGATGCTGCGGCAGGGCTGCCACGGCTCCGGCGACTCGGCCTGGCTGGGCCCGCTCCACTACGCCCAGTACGGGACGCTGCTGGGCGGCCTCGGCCTGGACTCGACCAGCTCGGGCTTCTCCAGCATCGGGCACCTCCTCATCGGCGGCACCACGCTGCTGGCGTTCTACGGCGCGTCGGTCGCCGACTGGTTCTTCCTGCTGCCGATCAGGCTCATGGGGATCCTCAACCCGTTCAACCTGCTGCAGGCGGTCGGGACGCTCGGACCGCTCCGGCCGGCGGCGACCCTCTTCAACAACCTCTACAACACCCTGCTGGACTTCGGCTGGGGCTTGGCGGTGCCACTGCTGGGAGCCCTGGCGTTCTTCAGCTGGCTGGTGTTCGGCAAGGGGACGTTCGGCTCCGTCTTCAAGGGCGTGCTCGTGCGAGTGCTCTTCCTGGCCCTCGCCGTGCCGATGATGGCCGGGCTCTATGGCACCGCCGTCAAGGGGATGTCCGACTTCATGGACAGCGGGGCGATGACGTCGCAGGTGGTGGCCAGCCGTTGGGTCGACTTCGCCGGGTGGGTGAACAAGACGAGGCTGGCCGTGCCGTCGATGGGCTGCGAGATCGGCTCCGACGGGTACCAAGGCCAGATCGGCTGGAACTACACGAAGGGGGCGCCGACCGACACGTCGTGGGACTGCCTCAGCCAGTTCGTCCTGGCGGTCAACAACACGTCGTTCGCCACTACGAGTAGCCCGACCCCGTTCGGCCAGATCGACACCGGCGCGGCCGACTGGGCAGCTCTCTCCGCCGGGACGAAGACCGACAACAGGGCTGCCTGGAGCGCGGCACACTCACTGCTGCTGCGCTACATGACGACGGTCCAGATCCCGGCGGCGTCGTACGCTTCGACCGTGCAGGCAGGGCTGGCGAACGGCAACGACGACGCCGTCGATCAGATGAAGACGAACGTCGGCGAGGCCGTCAGCGGAAACCGGGCCCCGGCCCTGCTGACCGACGACGCAACCCTGAGGGCGACGGAGGCGACCGACGGCGGTGGTGATAGTCTGACGCTGTTCAGCTCGAGCGGGGGTGGCCTGTCCCGACTGTCGATGTACAACTACCTGACGTCGAGCTTCAGCACCGACGGCGTCGTGGTCTACGGCCCGAAGCTGTCCTCTTCCCTCCACACGATGCTGGTGCACAACTCCGTCGCGCTCTCGGGCAGCGGCTTCTCCGGGATCATGAACTGGTTCTCCGCGATGAACCTGCTGGTGGCGTTCATGATCATCGGTTTCGGCTACGGCATCGCCATGTTCATCATGGTGTTCACGCGCGTGTTCAAGCTGCTGATCAACATCCCGATGGCGGCACTGGGCTCGATCAGGTCGATCGCCTCGGCCCTGTCCGCACTGGCCGTGATGCTCGGCGGGCTGTTCGTCACCGGCTTCCTCTACCTGGCGATCAAGTCGCTGCTCGGCGTCATGCCGGACATCGCGATGTCCGTCGTGCGCGGCACCTCGGACCTCGGCAGCAGGGCTTTCGGCGGTAATGGCGGGTTCTTCACCGGGCTCGCCTCGTTCATCGTCATGCAGATGCTGGGCATGGTGATGGTCATCGTCTTCGTGATCGTCGTCATGAAGGTGCGCGGCGGGGCCATCGGCCAGCTCGAGGCGATCGTTGACGGCGTGGTGCAGAAGATCATGCCGGAGCCGGTGCTGGCGACGTCCGGCGGGAGCGGATCGAGCGGCGGCGACGGCAAGAAGGGCGGCGGCCTCGGCTCGGCCATCGGCGGCGGCGTCGGCATGGGCGTCGGCATGGCCGTGGGCAATCGCGTGAACAAGGGCCTGTCGACGCTCATCGGCGGCGGGGGCGGCTCCGGTGTTTCCGGCGCGAGCCCTTCCGGCCCGAGCAGCAGCGGCCCACGGCCGTCAGGCCCTGGGCCAGGCGGCACCGGTCCGGGGGCACCTGGTCCCGGGGCCCCGGGCGCTGGTCCTGATGGCGGCACTTCGGCTGGACAGGGCGCATCAGGTCTCGCCGCGGTGGCCTCGGGCGCCGTCGGGGCTGATCCACGAGTTGCCGAGGGCGGGCCTGGCAACGACTCGTCCGGCCCTCGGCCAGGCGGAGGCCTCGTGAGAGGCGTCCCGCCCTCGGCGGGCAGTCCTGCTGACGGCCGCAGGCCCGCCGGTCCCACGAAGCCGGCGGACGGCAAGGGGACCAGGATCGACAGGGCGAAGCTCGCCAAGGACACGGCCGTCGGCGCCGTCAAGGGCACCGCCACGGGCGGTCTCGGCGCCGGCACCGCGGCAGGAGCCGCCAAGGGCGCGGCCGCGAGCCTCGCGCAGCAGAAGGCGGCCGGTCGGGCGGGCGCCCCTGCCGGCACGGGAGCGAGGCCTTCGGGCGGGGCAGTCGGTCCCGCGACCTCTCCGACGAAGCCTTCCTCGACTGCTCCGGTGCGCGCCGTCGGGCCGTCGCAGCCGGGGACGCCGCCGTCACGGGCGTCCCGGCAGCGCGTCGGCGGGCAGGGTCCGTCGCCCAGCCCGTCTCCGCAGTCGAGGGTGTCGTCCCAGCAGTCCACGACTCCGTCATCGCAGCCGCCGGCGCAGGCTCCGCAGCAGAAGCCGCCGTCGGTGCCCCAGCAGCGCGCGACCGCGTCGCAGGCGGCCAGGGTGCTGGGCCTGGTGACGGAGAAGTGACGTCCCGCACGATCACTGCCAGGCCCGTTTCGACTGGTAGACCAGTCGAAACGCCGTGACCATAGTACGATGGGCAGTGGCCGGCACGGACGTCCTGGCCACTGACACGGAAACGGAAGGTGCTCCCATGTTGGAGTCGTCACTCGTCCTCGGTACCTGGGACCTGGCCACGCTGTTCCAGAACACCAAGACCGCCCTCACTTCCCTCGGCGGCGGCCTGCTCGGCGTGCTCGGCGTGGTCGCGATCGTCTTCGCGATCGTCAAGGGCTTCGTGAAGCTCACCAGCGAGCAGAGCCGTGAGAGCTGGGGCCGCATTTTCGGGATCTTCGTCCTGGGCGCTGTCTGCATCGGCGGCACCCTGGCGATCTTCATCGACATGGCCAACGGCATGAAGACCACGGTCGACACCCTCGGCGGCAGCCCCGGCCTGATCTTGCCGCTCTTCGGCGGCTGAGCCCTCTGCTCCTCGCGGTCCGGCGGCGTCCTCGGTGACGCCTGTCGGCCCGCGGGCGCACCCGTGCAGACCCGTTCGACAGGAGAGGGGCCGTGATGAGGACGGCGGCGAGGCCGCCCGGCAGGCCAGCCGGGCCGTCGGACGCTCCGTCGCGTCCCGAGGCGGACGGCGCGGGCGGGGGTGCCTTCGCGCTGCGGCGCGGCTCGAGGACCGGTCCCGCGAGGAAGCGGGAATCAGACAGCGGCCTCGTCGCTCTGCTAAAGCGGGTCCGGGCGCGGCTGGGGCTCGACGAGCACCTGCTGATGGAGCGCTTCGCCGTGACGACGGGCGTGTTCGCCGTCACCCTCGTCGGGATCGTCTCCGCCGCAGCGGTGATCGCGGCGCGCGACCACGCCGACCAGCTCTCGTCCCAGTCCGTCTACACGACGGCGTTCAGGACCTCGCGGTCCGGCCTGGACGGCCGGGTCACCGGCCTGGTCCGCAGCGCCGACGGCACGCGGGCGGTCGTGCTGATGTCGCTGCCGGCCGGGATGGCGTCGATGAGCACGGACGCCAGGACCTACCAGGCGTTCGTCTCGGGCGGCACCCTGCGCGGCACCGTGGCGCCGACGCAGCAGAGGGCGGGCGGCCAGGTCGTCGTCTACGGCACCAGCGGCGGGCTGGCCCTCGTACTCGACTCCCTGGCGACGGACCCGACGACTGGCGCGGCCGCGCCGTTCGGGGCGGGGCTCCTGGCGATCACGATGCGGGCGAACCTGGAGATCTCCGACAGGGCGGGCGCCGCGCCGAGCAGGGCCGAGGCGGACAGCTTCGCGCTGCACGACCAGTGGCGGATCTTCGAGAATCCGGGGGCGTCCGGGGCGAGCGTCGACCCGGCGATGACCGGCGCCGGCACGCCGTTCGACGCGGCCGGGTTCTACCAGTCGTACGTGGTGGCGCCGCAGGTGAGGGCCGTCCGCGCCGAGGCCCAGGCGACGCTGGCGGCGATGCAGGTCGACTTGGCGCGTGTCAAGGAGTACTCGGCGCGCATCGGCACCGTGACGTACAGGGGCATGGCGCTGCGCCCCGTGGAGACACCGGCCGCGATCGCCGGCGACGCGGTGAGCGCGGCGGCGGACGGGACGCTGTCCCTGGCGACGGAGGCGACCGTCCCGGGCGGCTACTCCTTCGCGGTCCGTGACGACGACGGGGTCGCCGCCTACGGCGACGAGACGCCCTCGCCGGCGGTCGACGACTCCTCCTGGCAGTCCTCCGCCGTCTGGCAGTTCACGGACGGCACGACGCTCGACTCGCTGGTCTCCGACCCCCTGGCGGCCGACGCCGTGACGGCGGTCAGCGCGCTCAGGTCCGCCTGGTCGACGTACTACTCGGACAAGCAGTCGTACCAGAAGACGGTCCTCGGCAAGCTCGTGGCCCTGAGCCGCGCGACCGAGGCGGTGGGCAACGCCACCACCGCGAACGCCGCCGACGGCACGGTGAGGACGTACTAGGGGCCCCGGGTGGACAGCGACGAGCGGAACTCGCCCAAGACCGTCCGGAAGGCGGTGCAGCGGGCGTCGACGACGGGCACGGCCGTCGGCGGCGCCCAGGTCGGCGCGCAGACGATGTTCCTCCTGCAGCTGCTGTCGATGGCCCAGTCCGCCGTCATGACGGCGGTGGGGTGGATCGGGGCGCTGGTCTCGGCCGTGGTCAACGCCGTCGGCGCGGTCGTCGCGGCCGTCGTCACGGCGGTGGCCCTGGTGGCGGGCGTCTTCGGGATCGGCGCCGTCTACAGCGCCGTGACGGATGTCGACTACGGCAGCCCGCCGTGCGCCTCGCTGCCGCAGAACCGGGCGGCGGTGGACTACGCCAACAGTTCGCTGGCCGGGACGACGGCGCTCGGCAACGCCCAGAAGGTCTACGGGGTGATGTCGGCCTGGGGCATGCCGAGGGAGAACATCGCCGGGATCCTCGGCAACTGGGAGCAGGAGTCCGGCATCCAGCCGGCCGTCGTCCAGGGCCACAAGCCGCTCGAGGAGGCGGCCGACCCCCTCAACGGCATCGGGCTGGGCCAGTGGACGGGCTCGCGCAACACGGCGCTGCGCGAGTACGCGGCGGCCCAGAGCCAGAACTGGGGCGAGCCGGCCGACGAGTGGACGTCGCTCGCCCTCCAGCTGCAGTTCATGGTCCAGGGCGACGGCTCGGGCTACGTCGGGGTCGTCAGGACGATGGCCTCGCGGTCGATGGGGACGCCCTCGGACGCGGCGCTGTACTTCCACCAGGAGTGGGAGAAGTCGGCCGACACCGCCTCGATGATCGCGGCGAGGGCGTCGCGGGCCGACAAGTGGTACTCGCTGATGCTCGGCTGGGCCGACCCATCGACGTACGTCACCCTCGACCTGGTGGCGGCGGCGGCCATGGGGCCCGGCCCGACGGGGCCTGGCGGCCCGTCCGGCAGTCCGGGGACGGCGCTGGGGGCGTCCGGGAACCTGCTCAGCAACCTGTACATGCTGGTGTTGCAGCAGCTCGGCCTGATGTGCTACCAGGCGGTCGGCGACGTGGCCGCGGACATCCCGAGCGGCGGGATGACGATGGACCAGGCCCAGGCGTGGATGGACGCGTACAAGCACGTCGACGCGGCCGACTGGGACATCAACACCTGCGGCTGCGACGGCGGCTGCCTTAAGAACTGCGTGTCCCTGGTCGTGTACTTCGTCAACCGCTACACGACGCAGCACGTCCTCGGGAAGACCGGCAACGGGCGCGACGTGGCGACGAACCTGGCGAGCGGCGCGGTGTCGGGGGTGAGCGGGATGACCGACGGCGGCCACGTGCCGAGGCCGTACGCGATCTTCTCGACCGGCCACGGCCAGACGCTGTGCGACGGCACTATTTGCGGGCACACCGGCGTCGTGCTGGGCGTCGACGAGGCAAACGACAGGATCATCATCGGCGAGGCCGGCTGCAGCGACTTCACCGGCACCTGGTGGGGCGCGCACCAGTACTCCCTGTCGGCGTGGTCGGGCGACGCCTACACCTACGCCTACACCGACGCGGTGCTGAGAGGAGACCCGGGTGCCCAGTGACGCGGAGCGCGGCGCGGCCGTCGCGTGCGAGAAGGACGTCCTGCCGGAGAGGGGACCCGAGGAGCGGCGCTGGAGGTTCGAGCCGCCGCCGCGGGTGACCCGCGAGCAGCGCCTGGAGGCGAACCTGTCGGCCCTCGGAGCGCGGCGGGGGCGCCTCGACGCCCTGTCGGACGGCGAGAGGGCGCTGCGGCGCTCCCAGCAGGCCGTGGCGGGGGTCCTCGTCGCCTCGCTGCTGTTCCTCGGGGCGGCGTCGCTGTGGGCGCGGCACGTCGAGGACGGGTACGCGGCGAAGGCCGCCGACCTGCAGTCGCGGATCGACCGGCTGCGGGCCGCGGCGCCGTCCTACGGGCAGCCGTCGGGAGGGCCGACGGCCGATCCGGCGGCCGCGGCGGCGGCCGCCGCGAAGGCGCTGGCGGACGCGAGGACGGCGGCGGACGGGGCGGCGACGTCGCAGAACGCGCTGGGAGCGACGACCGCGGCGCTGCGCGCCCGGAACGGCAGCGTCGAGGACGAGGCGGGAGTTGACGGCTCCGAGGAGCTCAACGTCTTTCACCGCGAGCTCGGCGCGCGCTTCTCGGCCAGGGCGCTCACCTGGAGCGACGCCGACATGTACTCGGGGGCGTCGATGTGGGGCGTGGCCTCGCGCGACGGGCAGGACCCGCGCCTCGTCTGGGCACCGGCCGGCGGAAGGGCCGTTGATGACGGCGGGTGCACGTGGACGACGGCGGCCGTCACGGCGCCGGACCTGCTGTCGACCAAGGACGCCGCGCAGGGCGGCGGCACGGCGGTGCTGTGGACGTGCACGGGGACGGCCGGGGAGCTCGGCTGGGCGAGGGCCCTCTACGACGGGACGGCGCTCTCGTCGTTCTCCGCCGGGGCGCTTGGAGGGCAGTGAGGTGCGCGGCAAGTGGGGACTGGTGCTCCTGACGCTCCTGCTGGCCGTCGGGCCGGTCGTCGGCGGCGTCGTGCTGCTGCGGGACTCCGGGCAGGGCGCGGCGACGGTGCGGGAGCTGTCGGACAGACTGGCACAGGCGCAGGCCGCGGCCCTGCAGGCCCAGCAGCAGGCGCAGGCGCAGGCGGCGCAGGCGCAGGCCCCGGCAGCCCAGGCCGACCAAGCGCTGGCGCAGCGGCTGTCCGACGCGACGGCCGTCGAGGACCTGTGCTCGCTGCTGCTCACGTGGAGCGACCACGACTCCTACGAGGCCATGCGGTCCGCGCTCGTCCAGGACTACGGGGCTGACCCTTCCGGGACGCTGCTGACGACGACGTTCGCTCCCGACCCGACCGCGGTGGACGCGGGCGGGAAGCGCCACAGCTACATGGAGGCGGCCGGGCTCAACATGGCCGCCGGCGACGTCGCCGTCTGGCCGGTCGGCGGGGACGCGTCCGGGCGCCGCTACGCGGCGCTGGCGCAGTTCACGTCGAGCCAGGCGGGCTACGCCAGCGGGTCGGCGACGGCGCTGGTCACCGCGACGGTCTCCGGTACAGGCGACGCGGTGCGCGTGTCGGACGTCGCGGCGGCGTTCCCGCCGAAGGCGTAGCGGCGCTCCTCGTCACGACTGGTATACCAGGCGAATCGCGGCCGCGTCGTGTAGGCTTGGGGCATGGGAGCATCGGTGGAAGACAGCGCGAACGGCGCCGCGACGGCCGTCAGGGGCCGCCTGGCGCGGGCCCGTGCCGGGCTCGGCCCGTTCGGCTGGAAGGCCTCCTCGTGGGCGGTGGCGGCGTTGCTGAGCGCCATGGCGCCGGTCGCCGTGGTCGGCTGGGCCCTGCCGGCGGGGATGCAGATGACGAGCTCGTTCCTGGGCGTCCCGACCGGCGACCTGAGCAACGTCGGCCTGATCTTCGCTGGGGCGACCCTGCTGGGGGCCGGCGTGTTCACCGGGTTCGCCTGTTGGGCGGGCGCGCTCGCCTGCCGCTGGGCCTGGCGGACCCGCGAGCGGATGCTGGCGTCCGTGCTGGCGCCTTCCCCGACGCGGGCCGCGGCCGTGGCCGACACGACCACGGGGACCGGAACGGGCACGACCAAGAGGAAGGCGGGGACCCGATGACCCAGACGGTGCGCGAGGACGGCGTCGAGGCATTCCCGGCCGGCTCGGCCGGCCGGGCCCTGCTGCTGCGCAAGGGCGCGAAGGAGACGGCGCGCGCCGGTATTTTCCCCGGGCGGGTCCGCGTCGACGCGGTCGTCCCGCGGTCCGACGAGAACGGCCGCCCCTGGGCGGCCCTGTACTGCACGGCGACGGGGCTGAGCGTCGACGGCCAGGAGGTCGGTCTGGTGGGCGGCCTGCCGATGGCCTTCCGTTACGAGTTCGACCGTGACCAGCTGGCGGGGCTGGCCGCCAAGGGCCTCCTGGAGCGCCCGTCGGGGCAGGGGTTCGACGCCTCGGGCGTCGTCGGGCGCGAGTTCCCGGTCCCGGTGCCGGCGCGCCTGTCGGTGCTGCAGGCGGGCGAAGCCGCCTACCTGTTCGCCGAGCGCCGCGCGGACCTCCTCGACGCGCCGCTGATGGCTCGGCAGAACAGCGGGCTGGACCTGTGCGGCTGCTACGCGGAGACCGAGCGGGTCGACCCGGTGCGGGCGCGCGAGCGCCGCCAGGAGGAGCTGGGCGCCGGGCTCGGCGTCGACCTGCTGTTCGAGGGGGACGCGCTGCCGGAGCTCCCGGCCCGGACGGTGCGGGCGGAACCGGTCCCGGCGCCGCCGCAGGCGTCCCCAGAGCCGTCGCAGCCCCGTCCGCAGGGGCGCCATGCCCCGTCCCCGACGGGGTTCCCGGCGTCGACGAGGACCACGTGGGAGGACGCCGAGAGGGCGATCGCCAGGATCAAGGCCCTCAACGAGAGCCTCGCCGAGGAGCGCGCGGCCAGGGAGACGGCCGGCGCCCCGTCGCAGCCCGGCGCCGTCGGGCGCCCCGACTTCGCGGAGCCGGCCCTGCGCCTGTCGCAGGACGGCTCCTCGCTGCCGACGGCGAAGAACGATGGCGACGGCGCGACCGGGCCGACGCCACTCGCGGCGCCAGAGGCCCCGCAGCTGGACCGCGAGTGGTTCGCGGCCGACCCCGCGGGCGGGCAGCGGCTGATCGGCGAGCCCGCCATGGTCCACGAGAAGGCTGCCGTGGACCCCCACGCCGAGGCGAGGGCGGCGGAGCGGGAGGAGGCGGCCAGGGCCGAGGAGAAGGCTCGGCAGGGCAGGGCCCGGAAGGTCACCCAGCAGATCGCCACCGAGGATTACCTCGGGGTCGGCGGCGTGGAGGCCCACCACGGCGACGCCGTGAAGCCGAGGACGCCGTTCCAGAGGGCCGTGGACGGCTTGGACGACGGTCCCGGCACGCCGATTTTCGACGAGCTGCAGCTGGACTGACGGGATGGGCGCGCGGTTGGATCATTCCTGTCGGCAGCGCTGTGCCGGGTGCGGCCGCGTCCTCGGCTTGAAGGCCGGGGACGCGGTGCTGTTCGGCCTCTACTGCTCGCTGAGGTGCGCGGGTCTCCCGTGGCCAGCCGACCGCCCCGAGGACGCGGCGGAGGAGTGCACGACGGTCCGCGGTGGCAAGACGTTCTTCAAGCGGAGGTACCGCTGCGAGGCGGAGATCCCGGGCAGGCTGAGGGACGACCCTTCGGCGTCCTGGTACAGGTGTCGGGCGTGCGGGTGCCTGCACGTCGTCCGCTCCCGCGTCGGCCTGACCGGCGGCCAGGCGGTCGCGGCGTGCGACGGCGCTGTTCGGCCTGCTGCGAGCGTACCGGTCGAGGCTGGCCGCGCTCTTCCCGGCGAGGGCGTGACGACGTGGCCAAGGGCCTGAAGCAGTCGATCGTCGTGGTCAACGAGTTCTCGGTGCCCGGCGTCGGGAGGAGGACGAGGGACGGCCGGTCCGGCTCGCGGGGGTCGAGCCCGAAGGACTACATCCTGCGCTACACGGCCGGCCACGGCACCGAGCCGATACCGCCGGTGCGCCAGGTCGACGTCGAGTCGTTCGTGCGCCGCTACATGGCGCGGGCGTCCGCCGTCGAGGCGCTGCGGGACGACGAGTATCCGGCACTGCGGCGCGAGATGGAGAAGGTGGCCGGGCAGGGCGGCGTGGCCTTCGGCTACGGCTCCTACTCCCTGTCCGACGAGGCGCTGAGGTCGGCGGCCGCCGACGTGCAGCGGCAGTTCGACGCCGGACACCCCGTGATGAAGACGGTGCTCAGCTTCGACGCCGACTGGCTGCGCCAGCACGGCCTGGTGCCGGAGGGCTTCGCGCCGCAGGCGGCCGGCGACTTCCGCGGGAACCTGGACCAGCTGCGGTTGCGGCTGGCGATCATGCGCGGGCTGGACCGGGTGGGCCGGTCGTGCTTCGCCGACCTGCGCTACGTCGGGGTGGTCCAGGTCGACACCATGCACGTCCACTGCCACCTGGCGATGGTCGACGCCGGCGACGCGACCAACCGCCGGGGGATGCTGGACGAGCGCGCCAAGTCGCTGCTGCGCCGGGGCACCGACTCCTACCTGGACGAGACGTCGAGGGTCGCCCACCTGTCCTCGGCCGTGCGCTACGAGCAGCGCAACACGACGGCCTACGTCAAGCGCTGGGCCTTCCGCAAGCTGCGCGAGGGGTCGCTGACGCAGTCGCTGGTCGCCGTCCTGCCGGCCGACCGCCGGCAGTGGCGCTACGGCACGAACCGTAAGGAGATGGCGCGGGCGAACCGGCTGGCCGTGGAGCTCGTCGAGGCGGCCCTGCTGCACCCCGACTCCGGGTACCCCGAGGCGATGGCCTCGGTGCGGCGCTACGCCGACTCGCGGCGGCGCCGCGAGGGGCTGACGAGGCCGCAGTGGCGGAAGCTGGTCGACGACGGCCGGGAGCGGATCGTGGAGCGCGGGGTCAACGCCGTCTACGCCGTGCTGCGGCAGACGCCGGAGGAGACGCTGCGGCAGGTCTCGACCGCGATGCTGGACGCCTCGGCGGCCGAGCCGGTGCCCGACTGGGGCACGGAGGGCGCGGCGGGCTTCGTGGCGCGGCTGCGGATCGCTGGGCGGCGCCTCGCGAAGCACTCGCGGGCGGCGAGGGCTCAGCGCCTGGCCGCGCGCGACTGGGAGGAGCGGGCTGCCGCCGGCGCGGCGTCCGAGGACTCCGCCGCCATGAAGCGGCACTACGACGTCGAGCGCGAGTACCACGAGGCCTGCGCCGCCAAGTACACCTCGATCCTGCCTGTCGTGTCCGTCGTGGACGACGCGCTGCGGACGCGGCTGGAGGAGGCGTCCGCCCTGTCGGACCGGCTGGCGGTGCTGGAGGCGCTGCGGGCCGACGCGTCGCTGAGGCGGCTGCACGACCCGGCCGAGGCCGAGCGGCTGGGGCAGTACGTCTACGGGGAGGAGGGCGGCTGGCTGGCGTGCGAGGGGTCGCCCGCCTCCCTGGCCGAGCTGGGCAGGAGGGCCGCCGCGAGGCGGGCGGCGCTGCGGGAGGCGCTGGAGGGGCTGCGCGACGACCTGGCCGACCGCGGCATGGACCTGCTGGAGGAGGGCGGCCGGCCGACGGCCGTCCCGAGGCCGCGGCGTCCCGAGTTGATGGCCGTCGACCTGCAGGACTGCGACGAGCTGGCGGGCAGGGACCTGCCCGAGCCGGCACGGCGGGGGCT
>JGI20166J26741_10466670_pt1 | contig 31547 bp, 16 predicted proteins | sample TergutCu122P5_FD_26741 | JGI IMG/M metagenome (IMG submission 26741)
ATAATCAGTGTAATCGGAGTGCGAAATTCATGCGTGATGTTGGTGAAAAAAGATAATTTATCGGCAGTGGCTTCCTGTACTTTGCGATCCATCTTTATTATTTGAGCTTTCAGCGACCGGATGCGCCATTGATAAAATTGCCATACACATAGCGATAAGAAAGCAATCATGAGTAAAATAAACCATACAGTCTTATAGAAAAAAGGTTTCACGATAATTTGCAGTTCGGTCACCGGCTCTTCTCCGGTCACTCCGTCGGCTATGTATTTTACCTGAAAGGTATATGTTCCCGAAGGTAGATTCGTATAATTGGCAAATCGTTGGGAAGCAGGCACATTCACCCATTGATTGTTGAATCCCGTGAGGCGGTAACTATATACCGCCGTTGTGCGGGAATTGAAATTCAATGCGGAAAATTCTATTTGGAACGACTGGTCGCGTTCATGCAAATGCAGTGTCCGGCAAGTTGAAATATCTTCCGAAATGTATTTACCGCCGGGTTCAATTTCTTTGTTTCCTACTTTCAAACGGGTAAGGCGAACAGCGCTTGGCATTAAACTGTCGTCCTGCCTGCCTTCAACGGCTGTCAATCCCGATATTCCACCAAAGAAAAGCGTTCCCGACTCCGACCGGCAGGAAGCATTCCAATAAAATTGATTGTCAATTAATCCGTCATCGGTAGTGTAATTTGAAAACCGGTTATTGGAAGGATTGTAACACGACAATCCATAATTGGTGCTGATCCATAAAAAGCCGTTTTTATCTTGCAGGATTCCCCGTATGCTATTGTTTGGCAAACCGTCTGCCGTAGTGTAGGCGGTGAATTTTTCCCCGCCGGTTTCGTCGGTTGTACATTTATAGATGCCATAGCCGTTGCTGCCTAACCAAAGCGTTCCATTATCCGTCAAGCAAAAACAGGTAATTTTTTCGATAATACGTGAATCCGGCTGATCTAATTTATACAGGAGATGACGGTATTTAAAACTGTTCTTATCCGGCGAACGCGAATAGAGATCGACGATGTAAACTCCTTCCATGCTCCCCATCCATAGTTGTCCCTTTTTGTCAATGACAGATCCTACGCATCCCAAGAGCCTTTCGGAAGTATCGTTTCCCAAAAGGGAAATCAACCGTTCGGCCGACAAATCATAAAAATATATACCTTGATTCGAGCCAATCCATACTCCGCTATTAATGGTGTCATAAATCAAAGCGCCTATAAAATTAATTGGAAATTGTCCTGCGGTTGATGAAGTGAGATGGAGCGTTACGCGGTGAGGAGGCTTTAAATCCATTAGATCAATACCTCCTCCCCAAGTTCCTATCCACAGACGGTTTTTATTGTCGGCTGTCAGTGCGCTCACGGAGTTATGGTTTAATCCGGGCGATGTGGCGGAAGTATAGTGCGTAAATGAATCGCTGTTTTTATCCTTACGATTAAGTCCGCCTTCCACAGTACCTACCCAAAGAACGCCATCGGGAATTTCATAAATCGCATTCACAGGATTGCAGGAAATACTTGCCGGATTATCTTTGTTGCAGGTATAGTCGCGAAGCAATAATTTGCGAGGTTCCATTTTGTTAATCCCACCGGTTTCCGTTCCTAACCAGATACGGTTTTCATCCGTAAGAAGGCAGTTGATGAAATTGCTGTCGAGCCGTTTTTTATTTTCCTGCTGACTGTAAGTGATTCGTTCAAAATCGTCGCTTATCGGATTGTAAATATTAATTCCCATAAGCGTAGATATAACTAATTGCTTATTAGCGGTAATCGCTAAGTCGGTCACATAATTCTGCGAAAGCGAACGGTAATTTCCGTCTTCATGCAGGTAATGCTTCACAACATTCTCACTCCGGTTGTAACGGTATAATCCTCTGTCGGTAGCAATCCATACTTCATTTTCCTTTTCCATAAGAGCTAAAGTATGCGTTCCTGCTTCAAACTTCAGACTTTGATCAATTGGGTTGGCTTTTAAAGCGCTATCGCCATCCAAAGTAATCTTGCGAATTTCATTACCTGAACCAACCCAGATATTTCCATCTTCATCAATATCCGCCATAGCGATATCCTGTCCGGGAGCCATTACTTCCGGCAGGGTCTTTATCTTTGCTACATTTCCATTTTTGTCCAACTCAATATGATAAAGCGCCGGCTGACAGAAAACCCATACGCCGCCTTTGGTGTCGCAGATTGCCCGCAAAGCCGGCTTATCCGTAATATTTGCCAGCTTGCCGGTCGGATCGGTCGGAAGCGCTGTGCGATGAGTCGCTAAATCAATGATATCGATTCCGCTTTCTGATGCAACCCACAACCGTGAAAACGAATCCAGACAGAGGGTATTGATAAAGTTGCTTCTTAGCTTGCAACCGGGCGTATGAATAGTATAATGAACAAAATCGTATCCGTCGTAGCGTGACAATCCTCCTCCGGCGGTAGCTATCCACAAAAAGCCTCGACTGTCTTTGAGCAGGTCTTTGATGGAAGCGCTTTCCAATCCTTCGTTCATAGTAATATAAGTAAAGTTGTAGTGATCGGCAAATTGCTTTTGCGCCTCTACGGTGTGGAATTGACCGGCAAGGCAATACAAAGAAATAATTAGGATTGTCGGGATGTTTTTCATTATTTTAATATTTTCAAGCACAAAGTTAAGGGATTTCTTAAGTTTTTCAAATTGTTTTTAGTTTTTGTCCACCCTTCATGGCTAAAAATCCACCTATGGCATTTTGTAACCAAGTACTTTTATGCTTGATTATTTAATAAATTTGAATCTCATGAAAAGAATAGGCTTATTTATAGTTTTTTTGTTGTGTATGTCATTGTCTAACTATGCAGGTCAGCCGGCTTTTGTTCCCACTCATTCGCCTAATCCGTGGAAAGACGATTACCGCGATTTGTCAAAAATGGAAAAATACTTGCAGTGGGGAACCTACAACGTACACGACCCTTCATGCAAAAAAATAGGCGACAATTATTATATGTATTCCACCGATGCCATTTTTTTCGATCATCGCACGGAAGCAGGAGAAAAGCCAAAGGGATTTATTCAGGTGCGACGGTCGAAAGATTTGGTACATTGGGAATTTGTAGGATGGGCATTCCCTGAGATTCCGAAGGAAGCGGTCGAATGGGTGCATACTCATGCGGACGGTAGAGGAGCGACGAATATATGGGCGCCATTTATTATTCCATACAAGGATAAATTCAGGCTTTATTATTGCGTCTCGGCTTTCGGACGCAAAATTTCCTATCTGGGTTTGGCGGAATCGGACAGTCCCGAAGGACCTTGGGAACAAAAAGGATATGTTGTGAAAACGAATGAAGAGAGCGTTATGAATGCAATCGATCCGACCGTTATTGTCGATAACCAAACCGGGAAATGGCAGATGATTTACGGCTCGTATTTCGGCGGTTTGTTTTGCGTAGAATTAAATCCGGAAACGGGACATACGATGCAACCCGATGACAAAGGCCAGGTAGTAGCCCGCCGGGCAAACTACCGGAAAGACAATCTGGAAGCTCCCGATATTCTGTACAATCCGGATTTAAAAAAATATTTTCTTTTTGTGTCTTACGATCCGTTGATGACTACTTATAATGTTCGGGCAGGCCGTTCGGAATATCCCGATAAAGATTTCAAAGATTTTTTCGGAAAGGAAATGAAAGACACGGTGAATATTTTCCCGATATTAACGGCGCCATATCAGTTTGACAATCATCCGGGATGGGCGGGAACAGGACATTGCGGCGTGTTCAGCGATGAAAAAGGAAATTACTTCATGGCGCATCAGGGAAGGCTTTCACCTCAAAATCAATTGATGGTACTGCATGTCCGGCAGATGTTCTTCACTTCCGGCGGATGGCCTGTGGTATCGCCGGAGCGCTATGCCGGCAGCCAGCCGATTCATTTCAAAAGCATCGACCTTGCCGGCGAATGGGAAATTATTCGTATCTTTGAACCGGTCGCCGAACGGCAATTGGAAGCAGGTCAAGTTCTTCCGGGCGAAGGGAATTTGAATGCCAATGAGAAGAATACTTCTTTTCACATTCTTTTTTCCAAAGGCGGAAAAATAGATGAAAAAAACGGGAAATGGAGTTTTACAGAAAAAAAACAATTGTTGAATCTAACGCTGAATGGAGAGAAAATTAAGAATCTAATTGTCTTTGCCGGTCACGATTGGGAAAACGAAACGGAAACCGTTCTTTTTACCGGATTGGATAGCCGGGGGCGTTCGGTATGGGGAAAACGAATCAAATGATGGTTGTTGATTTTACTATGAGTTATGAGTTTGCTTTACCATACCATATATACTAAACCTCTTCGAAAGATTTCAATTTAGCGACTTTTTTCCGTTTATCGATTGTGCTTATCCTTCCCGGAAGAGGGTGATAGGCACGTTCGTAATCAATCAATGCATGTGAAACTTTTTTGTATTGTCGCACAATCTCTGACGGAATATCACTATCAATTTCATACTGACAAATTTGTTCCAAAAGTTTGTCATTTTCTTTTTTGTAACTTTCGTAAAGTTCCTTACTGATAAGTGTTTTCATATCTTTTCAATGTCTTTTATTTTATCATATTCAGCATGCGTTCCTACAAATCGAACATCAATAACTCCTTCAAAGAAAACAACAATGGCAATTAATCTGTAATTATTCCCTTTGATGTCAAAAACATACCGTCGTTTTCCAACATAATCGGCTGATGGAAAATCAGCCTTCAAATCATTGTGGTTTGTCCATTCTGCTCTTTCTATCATATCTACCCAATTAGCCAATGGCTCAACGACATCTGCATGTTTTTTGCAGAAAATCTCAATAGCATCGGCTCCTCGTATTTCCATTTTCCCTAAAAAATATTTCTTTTTTCCAATTGCAAAAGTAATCTTTTTTTGGATAAAAACACTCGCTGAAAGAAAAATTTACCATTTATACTTGAAAGTATTTTTAAACTTTAACAGGGTTTATCCACCTTTATTATCCAAATGTCCACCTTGATGCTTCATTAACAACCTATATTTGCGTCGTAAAATAAAAATAAATATATCAAAGATGAAATATTCCTATTTAATAACAGTTTTAGCCTTATTATCAGGCTTATCCGTATTTAGTCAAACCAATGAATTGGTAATTAACGCAAAAAAGCTGGGCGCTGAGATTCAACCTACCATGTACGGCCTGTTTTTTGAAGACATCAATTACGGAGCAGACGGCGGCTTGTATGCCGAATTAGTAAAAAATCGCTCGTTTGAATTTCCCCAACATCTGATGGGATGGAATACTTTCGGGAATGTTTTCGTGCGGGACGACGGTCCTTTTGAGCGGAATCCCCACTATGTGCGTCTGGCTTATCCCGGACATGATGAGAAACACACCGGATTGGAAAATGAAGGCTATTTCGGCATTGGCGTAAAACAGGGAGAAGAATACCGTTTTTCCGTTTGGGCGCGCCTGCCGGAAGGAGGAACGCCTGAAAAAATTCGAGTGGAATTGATAAAAACAAATTCCGGCGACGAACAACAGGCATTTGCATCTAAAGATTTAACGATTGATTCCAAAGAATGGAAAAAATATCAAATCATTTTGAAAGCAGGAATGACCGAGCCGAAATCGGCGCTTCGGATTTTCCTTGTGTCGAAAGGGCCGATCGATTTGGAGCATGTTTCGCTCTTTCCCGTAAACACTTGGAAAGGACGCGAAAACGGCTTGCGCAAAGACTTGGCTCAGGCATTGGCAGATATTCATCCGGGGGTCTTCCGTTTTCCGGGCGGATGTATTGTGGAAGGCGCCGACTTGGCAACACGCTATAACTGGAAAAACACCGTTGGTCCGGTAGAAAACCGTCCGTTGAACGAAAACCGTTGGGAATATACTTTCACGCATCGCTTTTATCCCGATTATTTCCAGAGTTACGGCATGGGATTCTTTGAACTGTTTCAACTTTGCGAAGATATAGGCGCAGAACCGCTTCCGGTGATAAGTTGCGGATTGGCTTGTCAATTTCAGAACAACGATCCGAAAGCCCATGTTGCCGTATGCGATTTGGGAAGTTATATTCAGGATGCACTCGACTTGATTGAATTTGCCAATGGCGATGCAAATACGAAGTGGGGAAAAGTACGCGCTGATATGGGACATCCGGCGACTTTCAACCTGAAATTTCTCGCTGTCGGTAATGAACAATGGGGGCCGGAATATCCGGAACGTCTTGAACCGTTTATCAAAGCTATCAGACAATCGTATCCCAACATCAAAATTATCGGCAGTTCAGGCCCTGATTCCGAAGGAAAGCAATTTGAATATTTATGGCCCGAAATGAAACGGTTGAAAGTGGATTTAGTCGATGAGCATTTTTACCGTCCCGAAAGCTGGTTTCTCAGTCAAGGCGCCCGCTATGATAACTACGACCGCAAAGGGCCGAAAGTTTTTGCCGGAGAATATGCCTGTCACGGGAAAGGCAAGAAATGGAATCATTTTTACGCATCTTTGCTCGAAGCGGCTTTTATGACCGGCTTGGAACGCAATGCGGATGTCGTCCACATGGCTACCTACGCTCCGCTTTTCGCTCATGTGGAAGGATGGCAATGGCGTCCGGACATGATTTGGTTCGACAACCTCAATTCCGTCCGCACAGTAAGTTATTACGTACAGCAACTTTATTCGATGAATAAGGGAACCAATGTACTTCCTCTGACGATGAACAATAAACCGGTTACAGGAGCCGAAGGACAAAACGGATTGTTTGCCAGCGCAGTTTGGGACAAAAATAAAATGGAAATCATTGTGAAAGTCGCTAACACATCTGATAAATCTCAACCGCTTTCATTGACTTTTACCGGACTTCCCAAGAATCAGGCATTGTCGGGCGGACAGTGTATCAAACTCCAGTCTTCCGATTTGGATAAGGATAATACGCTGGAACAACCTTTTGCAATTACTCCGCAGGAAACCCCGGTTGTTATTTCAGGAAATGTGTTGAATACCAAATTGGAGGCAAATACGTTTGTGGTTTATATATTCCATGTTAAATATAATTAATATTTTCAATTGACTTGCGCTACTCTCAAGAAAATATTGTGAAAATCTGTTAAGGGCTCTTGACAAGGCCTTTTAATTGTATTAGCTTTGTACCGGTTTTATGATAATTAGTTTTGTTAAAGCGTTGTGAAGACTTGCAAGCCAACTCCTTACAGTCTCTTTATCCGGAACCAAAGGCAATAGTGCCGAAAACTTTAAAAAAATTTTTTAATTATGAGAATTAAATTAGTTCAAAGATTCAATCCGTTGGATAGAAATCAAAATCCTAAGTATTATGCCCACATGGAAAATGAAGGCGTCATTGACTTGTATGAACTTGCAAATCAAGTCACGAAGTATTCATCTCTTTCGACGGGCGATATTTTAAATGTTTTGGAAAACATGGTCGATGCCGCATCCCTGTTTTTGTTGATGGGACGTGGCGTGCAACTCGGCCGTTTGGGAATGTTTCGCATTATACTAAAAAGCGATGGAGTTGATTCTCCGGAAATGTTCAACTGCAACATGATTCATCGCAAAAAAGTGCATTTTACGCCAAGTATGCAGTTCAAAAGACAAGTAGAAAGCGCTTCCTACGAAATGATGAAGTAGTCATAGCTTGATTGGTTTACTCTATTTAACAGCCGGTTTTCTTCGGATAAACCGGCTGTTTTTTTTAGTTATTTTAAGAAATGACGTCCGTACTTCGTTTTTTTGAGCCAAAACTTCGTTTTTTTAATCTAAAACTTCATTTTTTCAAGTCAAGACTTCGTTTTTCCCGAGTCCAGATTTTGTTTTTTGGCTTTCTATCACTCAATTTGCGCAATTTAATGTGATACTTATATAACAATTTTGGATGGATAGTATCGCTGATTGAGTTAGGCCGTTTTTTTCAACACAGATTACCAAATAACCGTGATACCTTAATTGGAAGGAATATTGACTATATGACTTAAATAATAATCATTTTAATTAATTAAAGTATCAAATTTTTAAACATTGATGAAAAAATTTTAAGTAATTTTGTTAAATATAATTAGAGCGTGTAAGTTATCTAATTAAAGAAAGATAGCGACATGTATCCATGATAATAATCATATTTTATGAAAAGAAATATTTTTATTTTTATCTGTTTGTGTTTATTCATTGGATGCCAAAAAAACAACACAGAAGTAACCTCTCAATCACTTGAAGCGGATTTTATGAATCCTCCCGATTCCATACAAACCTCCGTTTATTGGTATTGGTTATCTGATCACCTATCTGAAGAAGGCGTTATAAAAGACCTGCAAGCTATGAAAAAAGCAGGTATCAACAGGGCGTTCATAGGAAATATAGGAATGTCTGATGAATCTTTTAAACCTGGGAATGTCAAATTTTACAGCGAAGAATGGTGGAAAATACTTCATGCAGCGTTGAAAACAGCAGCACAACTGAATATAGAAATTGGAATCTTCAATTCTCCGGGCTGGAGTCAATCGGGAGGACCATGGGTGAAACCCGAACAGGCGATGCGTTATTTAGCTTCTTCAACAACTTTGATTATAGGAGGACAGAGAACAAATATTATTTTGGAAAAACCAAAAGGCGATTTCCAAGATGTGAAAGTGATTGCTTATCCTGCAATAAATACGGAAAACAGTCTTCTATCCAATATAAATACAAAAATAACATCTATTTCCACAAATCTGCCTGTTCAAAATCTAATTGACGGAAATAGGAATACTGAAGTTATATTCGGATCAAAAATGAATGAAGTGATTTTTGATTTTATTGTAAACAAAGAATTTACGATGCGTTCATTAAAAATATATCCATCTTATCATCCCATAAATTGCATTGCCAAGTTGGAGGCAGAAAAAAACGGAGTATATAAAATGCTTTCTACATTTAATATAGACCGTTATAATCCTGAATTACAAGTAGGTTTTGATCCTTACGCACCTGTTGTTATATCGACGCCAAAGACAGTAGCTCGTAAATTCAGACTAACGCTGACTGATGTACCTCAAAACAGCGGTATCCAAGAGATAGCAATATCATCAATGCCTGTAATAGAAAGATACCCTGAAAAAACGCTTGCTAAAATGTATCAACAGCCAATACCCGAATGGAACGAGTATCAATGGCCGGATCAACCTATTACAGATGATCAGTCTTTAATAATCGATCCTGCAAAAGTAATAGATATCAGTCGGTATTTGTCGGGAGACAGTCTCGTATGGGATGCTCCAAAAGGCAATTGGGTTGTAATGCGTATGGGGATGGCGCCAACGGGAGTAACAAATACTCCGGCTCGTCCTGAAGCGACTGGATTAGAAACCGATAAAATGAGTAAGAAACACATCGAAGAACATTTTAATGCATTTTTGGGTGAAATTATCCGTCGGATTCCGGCAGAAGATCGCAAGACATGGAAAGTAATTGTAGCAGATAGTTATGAAACAGGCGGACAGAATTTTACCGATGACTTCATTGAAATATTTAAGAAAAGATATAATTATGATCCTGTTCCGTTTCTACCTGCCTATAATGGCATTGTTGTTCATAATGAGGATGTTTCAAATCGTTTTTTATGGGATTTGCGCCGTTTGATATCCGACAAAGTTGCTTACGATTATGTAGGCGGATTGCGGGATGTCGCTCATAAGCATGGATTGACAACCTGGCTCGAAAACTATGGACACTGGGGATTTCCCGGCGAATTTCTGCAATATGGAGGACAATCGGACGAGATAGGCGGCGAATTTTGGAGCGAAGGCACTTTAGGTCATGTTGAAAATCGTGCAGCATCATCTTGCGGACATATCTATGGAAAGACAAAAATTTCAGCCGAATCATTTACTGCCGCCGGTGGGGGATATCACCGTTATCCGGCGCTAATGAAACAAAGGGGAGACCTTTTCTTTACGGAAGGAATTAACAATACATTATTACATGTTTATATTTCCCAGCCGTATGAAGATAAAGAACCGGGAGTCAATGCCTGGTTTGGAAATGAGTTTAACCGTAAAAATACATGGTTTTCTCATCTTTACCTGTTTATTTCCTATCTAAAACGTGTTAATTTTATGCTACAGCAAGGCTTGAATATTGCCGATGCAGCATACTTTATCGGAGAAGATGCTCCGAAGATGACAGGCATTATCGACCCTGCATTACCTAAAGGTTATCAGTTTGACTTTGTCAATGCCGAAGTGATTGAAAAATATATGAAAGTCAAAAATGGATTATTAACCCTTCCATCAGGAACGCAATATCGAATTTTAGTATTGCCTAAATTGGAAACAATGCGACCTGAGCTATTAAAGAAAATACAATCCTTGATCGAGAATGGAGCTGTTGTTTTAGGTTCTGCCCCAAAACGTTCGCCAAGTTATGAGAATTACCCTGAAGCAGACATAGAAGTAAAACAAACAGCACAAAATCTTTGGTCAAAAATAAATCCGGAAAAGAAATATGCCAACATAGGAAAGGGTATGCTCATCAACGGCATGAATATGGAAGAAGCGTTTGCATTAATTAATTGTGCGCCTGATTGTAAAACAGCGTCTTCAGATCCGGTTCTGTATAATCACCGTTCGACGAATGGTATGGAAATCTATTTTATTTCTAATCAAAAAGAAAAAAAGATTGAATTTAATAGCGAGTTCAGAGTAAAGGGGATGCAACCCGAATTATGGAATCCGGTAACAGGCTCTATCCGGAAGTTGCCGGCTTATTCACAAACGGAAACAGGAACAATTATTCCGATGCAATTGGATGCTTTCGAGAGCGCTTTCATTGTCTTCCGATCAGCTTCAGAAAATAAAACGTTCTCGACAGATTTGAAAATGAACTATCCGGATCCACAGGTAATCGATACTCTGAATAAAGCATGGACATTGATTTTCGATAAATCAAAAAGAGGACCCGAAAACCCTGTAACAATTGGCAACCTGATTGATATTTCAACAAGTGAAAATCCGGATATTAAATATTATTCAGGCACAATTTTATATCAGACGACATTTAATCTTGCGAGCAAACCAAAGGATAAGAGATTGTATATAAATTTGAATGACTTGTCTGCAATGGCAACGATAAAAATCAATGGTAAATATGCAGGCGGCGTTTGGACAGCTCCATACCGTGTGGATATAACAGATTATGTAAACTCAGGGAAAAACAAAATTGAGATAGAATTAGTAACAACTTGGGCAAACCGGTTGATCGGGGATCAAAAACTGCCGGAAGAACAGCGAAAAACATGGCTTACCGCCCAAGTATGGAAAGCATCCGATCCCTTGTTTAAATCAGGACTAATAGGTCCTGTTCTGATCGAAGCATATTAGATTAATAATGCATAAGATGAACTCAATATAACAACTTAAAAAAAATCAATGATATGAAATACAAACGTCATTTACTCTGGCTGATTATTCTCATAGGAATAATAAGTTTGTTGTCGTGCAGCAACAAAAGTTTTTTAGATGAAACACAAACAACAGATTTGACTACCGACGTTATTTTTTCTGATAGCACTTATACTCAGGGCTTTTTATCAGGAATTTACAAGGACTTAGCTCTTGATACAGATCCGGGTCGTTTTACATTAGATGTATCTTTTAATAGATTTGGTGGCTTGCAAGGAGCTTCGGATGAAGCTGAATGTAAAATATCATCCACTATTACAACAGATTTACTTTTTGCCACTGGTTCAATTAATCCGGTAGTAGTATCGAGCGATGCCTGGCAAAAGTGCTATCAAAATATACGACGAGTCAATGTATTCCTTCAAAATGTGGACAATGCTCCACTGAACTATAACACGAAAAAAACCTATAAAGCTGAAGCGCGATTCTTGCGTGCATGGTATTATTTTATTTTACTTCGACATTATGGCGGCGTTCCTTTGATTGGCGATGTAGTATATGGAGCTGATGATCAAATAAAAACAACACGAGATACATTTGCTGATTGTGTTGATTATATTCTTTCACAATGCGACTCAATTGCACCTGATTTGATTATTCGTCCTTCCGGTATGAATTATGGCAGAGCTGGAGCCGGCGCTTGTATGGGATTGAAATCAAGGGTGTTATTGTATGCTGCCAGTCCGTTATTTAATGGCGGTGCAGAAGTTCCTGCCGACTATCCGAAAGAATTAGTTGCCTATCCCAATTATGATAAAGGAAGATGGAAACTTGCTATGGATGCAGCTAAAGCAGTGATTGATTTGAATGTTTATTCCCTTTTTATGAGCGATCCTCAAAATCAATATCCCGATCTTAACGGTTTCTTTTGGGTCTTTCAGGCAAGTGACAGGGCTTCGGACGGAGCGCAAAAAGAACTCCTTGTGGAATTGGTACCACCTAAAGATGGAAAAAACTTCGTTTACAAAGAGCGGTTGTTTAATCCTCCTTCGCGTGGAGGTGATGGCGGAGGTTTTGCTTATCAAGGTTTAATAGATGCATTTCCTACAATTAACGGCAAATCTATAACAGAAGATCCTACATACAATGAGCAAAATCCTTATGCAAACCGTGATCCTCGTCTGTATGCGTCAATCTGTTACGACCAACATCCCATGCAAAATGGATCTTCTCCCAATGTTCCTGTGAACATTTATTTAAAAGCGGACGGAACCCCTTTCGACCAGGATGGCGTTCATACCGGAACTCCTACCGGTTATTATATATGCAAAGCGACATATTTCAAAGCTGCAGCCGCTAATTATTTTATCGGACCGCCTGAAACGCGCCCTCAACTACGTTATGCCGAAATATTATTGAATTATGCTGAAGCTGCTACCGAATGGTATGCTCCGGCCAACCCTCCGGACGATGTTTATGATGTCTTGAAACTTATTCGTCAACGGGCAGGAATACTTCCGGGAAATGACGGAATGTATGGTTTGAAAGTGAATATGACTTCAGACGAAATGCGCGAGGCTATCCATAACGAACGGCGAGTAGAATTAGCTTTTGAAGGACAACGCTTTTTTGATGTTCGCCGTTGGATGATAGCTCCCCAAACCGACAGTCAAATGATGACCGGTATGGAAATTACTTTAGGAACAAATGGCGTAAAAGTTTATAAACGCTTCAATGTGCGCCAGCATATATGGCGACCTGCTATGTATTTTTGGCCTATACCATATTCGGAAACTTCCAAGTCTCCCGATTTGATGCAGAATCCATATTATTAATAATAAAAAATAAAATTGATATGAAAAGTACATTGTATATCAAACTATTATTACTTCTTTTGATTGGTTTTACAAGCGCTTGCGATACTTTTACGAACAAGGGTCCCGCTATTCCCCAAGAAGCGATAAAAGAAATCGATGGAACATGGAAAATTGTTCAGGCAACACGCAACGGAGCAGATATTACAGCATTGATGGATTTTACTCAGTTTAGAATCCATTTCAATTCCGATAAAACATTCACGATAGATCATTATCTTCCGTTTGTCGTTCAATCCAATGGAACTTGGGACTTTGATGATCCTCAATTTCCGTTCAATTTGCAATTGACTCAAGCTGATTCAGGAGTAACATTGACTACCGCTTTCAATTATCCGGTAGTTGATGGAGTGCGTAGAATTGCGCTTTCGTTTAGTCCTGGATGTCAAAAAAATATTTATATTTATTTATTTGAAAAAGAAACTTCAGAAAATTAAATTCAATGAAAAGCTTATACAAAAAATTTAGTAGAAAATGGTTGATAACTGGCTTAATAGCTCTATTATTGATAACAGGAGTATTCTTTTCGTGCGTGTACCTTGATAGCATCGAATACGATACTACTTTAACCGCAGGCAAAACGGCTACATTTACCGTGAATATGCACATTGAGGCTATTCAGGATAATACATCGCGATTGGTTTTTTCCATCCTTGTCCCTAAATCGTGGAATACTTCAACTAATACAACAGTTACTTATACCAGTTCGTATGAAGATGGCGTTGTGAAAACCATGTCGCTGATTCCAACAGCAACTTCTCCTAAAAACCAGCCGGGCTTGTCTTGGGCTGACGCCTTGAAAGCGCATTTGGGAGTAGGTCCCAATGTAATCGACGAGATGGAATGGGTTACCTATTGGTCGGATGATGTTTATAATGTACATAATCGCGATAATGTTTCGGCCGTAATTACAATTAAAGCCAAAGTTGGACCTGATAATATGAATGTGAAATTAGGTTTTCTTATCAATACATCCGACGATGGATTGAGTTGGAATACATCCAATCAATATACCGATTACAAATTTACCGATTGTATAAATGTAATTGGAGGTGATCAGTCGGCTTTCATTGATTTTTGCGAAAAGCATTTCAATTTTTTTACACCGGGCAATGCAACTAAAAATGACATTGTAACCGTTAAATTTCAAGGAGATATACAGGCAAACGCATTAGACGGCACCAATGAAATCTACTTAATCGCAAGAGCCTTTACGGATGCCTCTCATGAATATGATGTAACTTCTTGTACAACAAAAAATCACATGAAAAATGAGTCCGGTAAAACTTATAGTTTGACCTTTTGGCCGGCTAATTACTTTGGTATTCCTTCGACTGAAGAAATTACTCATATTGATTATTATTTTACTAACAAAGACGGTAGTTTGTCGGTTATGCAACCTGATGATGCCGGGGGACCTGATACGTGGTTTTCATCGTCAATAGTATGTAAGTAACTAAAAATAAATTTTTTATGAATCTACTATTTATCAATAAAAATATGAAGTACCTGTTGTCGATATTATTATGGATGATGATGTTGTCGGCAGGAATAGAATTGGCAAGCGCTCAGGAAGCAGTCGTTGCCGATACTGTACAAATCGAGAATGCTTTAGTTGCTTCCGATTCCAACCGGTTGGATACGCCTTACGGATCGATTGATAAAGACAGCTATTTAGGAGCTGCCGGTACAATTTATAACAATAAGCTGACAAAAACATTGTCGCAAACTTTTCTACAGTCATTGGAAGGAAGTTTGCCGGGTTTATTTCTCAATCAACATGCCGGAATAGCTCGACATCTAACTTCTGCAAGTTCTAATCACGATTTGGCAGGATGGTTACCTGTCTTTGGTGTAGGTAATTATAGTGATAATTCGCAATTTGATATACAGTTAAGAGGTCAGTCGCCGGTAGTGATGGTCGATGGAATAGAACGTGAATTATTCTCGCTCGATCCGGAAATGATAGAATCGGTATCCGTACAAAAAGATGCACTGTCATCACTTATAACAGGGATGAAAAGTTCGCGCGGTTTAATGGTCATTACTACCCGGAAACCGGAAAATACCGGATTTCAACTCTCTTTTACCGCACGGTACGGAGTCGAAGAGCCACTGTCTGTTCCAAAGCCTCTGCAGGCTTATCAATATGCCTATTTATTAAACGAAGCATTACAAAATGATGGTAAACTCCAGCTTTACACTTCAGCGGATTTTAACGCATTTCGTGACCATTCTTTACCTTATACGAATCCCGATATCAACTGGTATGATCAATTATTGAAAAAATCGGCGCCGATACAGTCTTACAATCTTAGCGCTTCGGGTGGAGGGAAAGTCGCCCAATATTTTATCAGTTTGGGTTACATGAATCAGCAAGGGCTTTTTCGTACTTCTCCGGATAACAGTTATAATACCAATGAGGATTATTCACGCTACGTAATTACTTCAAAAATTAACGTAAAGGTTACAACTGAATTTAGTATGGATATTTCGCTTATCGGACGAATCGAAGATGGTAATCAACCCGGTTCAAGAACTTCTTCTATCTTATCCACCCTTTACAATACGCCTAATAATGCCTACCCGTTGTTTAATCCAAATGGAACTTATGGTGGAACGGTTTCTTTCGATAACAATTTATGGGCGCAAACTGTTCAATCGGGCTACATTAGCGATAATGCTCGCGATGCAGTTGCCAATGTAAATCTAAATTATGATATGGGAAAAATCCTGAAAGGATTATCAGCAAAAGTAATCGGAAGTGTTTCCGCACAAAGCAGGTCGGCAATACAAAGAAGCAAACAGACTATGACTTATAAGTACATTCCGGCAACAGACATATCAGATGAGGTATATCAACCCTACGGGAGCACGCAGTCGCAATCCAACAATTTTATTCCGGTTTCTAATTATCAATACCTTTATGGTCAAATTGGTTTGAACTATGACCGTACTTTCGGATTAAACAAAATTGGCGCTGAAATTTTTGCCGACGATAAAGAAATAACAACCAATTATAATTTGCCCGACAGACCGGCTAATTTGTATGGTAAGATTGAATATGGTTATGATGGTAAATATTTTGCCCAAGCAGCCATCAACCACAGTTATTACAATGGTTATGTGCAGGGTAAGCAGTGGGGTACTTTTTATGCTTTCGGTATAGGTTGGATGATTAACAAGGAATCATTTTTAGCCGGCGTAAAACAACTTAATCTTTGGAAAATACGGGCTACATTCGGACAAACAGGCAGTGGTATTGATAATGCAGGTTATTACACTTGGCGTCAATCTTTTACGGAAAATGGAATTGCTTTCTATCAACACGGTACAAGTCGTAGCAACAGTACGCTGGTTTATGAAGTAAACAAAATGGTGGCTAATCCTAATATTTCTTGGGAAAAAGCCAGAAAACTGAATATTGGTACCGACGTAAAATTGTTATCCAATCGTTTATCAATGACAGTTGATTATTATAACGATTATAAGTATGATTTACTGATGATGAGAGGAAAAAGTATCGAATTACTCGGTTTGTCATATCCGCCGGAAAATATCGGAATTGTGCGAAATAGTGGTGTTGAACTATCTATAGGTTATCAAGATCATATCGGCGATTTGAAATATGCTGTTGATTTAAATTGGACGCAAGAAGGTGATAAGATCCTCTATATGGACGAACAGGATGTAAGCAATCCAAATTACCGGCATACCGGAAAATCAACCAATGCTATTTTTGGCTTGCAAACCAACGGATTTTTATCTTCCCGGAATGATATCAATCAATCGCCAATTGTGGTCGGATACAGTCCAAACAACCTAATCCCCGGAGACGTTAAATATGTGGACCTGAATCATGATGGCGTCATCGACCAATATGACCAAACGGTAATAGGCGGAAACAAACCGGTCAATTATTTCGGTTGCAATCTGAATCTGGAATACCGTGGATGGGAGTTATCGGCATTTGTTCAGGGCGTTTACAATCATGATATTTATTATGCCGATCCCACTTATACTGCCGGATTTCAAAGTATAAATCAAGGATTTGCCCAGGCTTACGAGCAAATGTTTAATCGATGGACTCCCGAAACAGCAGCAACAGCTACCCTTCCACGTCTTTCAGCGGGTGGAAATAGCTATAATCTGCAACCTAACAATATTTATTCATCGTTATGGGTACAGTCGGGAAATTATATCCGGTTAAAGAATCTCACATTTGCTTATACCTTGCCGAAGATGTTTTCACGCAACTATTTGGGAGGTTTAAGAATCAAATTATTTGTTGCCGGTCAGAATTTTCTAACATGGGCAGCATGCAGATACATTGACCCCGAAGTGGTTGATTTTCGTAATTATCCTATGACAAGAGGGTTTAATACAGGTATTAATATCAAGTTTTAATTACAATAGCAATATGAAGTACATAAAATATTTTACTGTTATCGGATGTTTTTCCGTTTTTGCGTTGACTTCTTGTGATCAGTACGAAAAGGTTCCAATTGAACTCTTTACTCTTGATTATGTCTTTTCTCCAACAGATTCATTGGGTCAAAACGCTGTGAAATACTTAAACTCGATTTATTACGCTATGCCGAGTGGTCACAACCGGGTAGGAGGCGATTATTTGGATGCTGCCTCAGATGATGCTGTTTCATCATCTGCCTCCGAAAATGACATTGAACGGATTGCCGCCGGACAATTTTCCGCATCCAACCGTATAGGGGTCAGTTCCTCTCTTCCCAACACTATTAATGGAGATATGGATTGGGGCGGGTATTATACGGCTATTCGTCAAGCGATTACATTTGTCAATCATATTGATGAAGTGCCATTGATGATGACCTATAAGAACAATAATGGGGATATCATTCCCATGACGCGTGCATGGAAAGCGGAAGCACGTTTCCTGAAAGCGTTCTTTTATTTTGAATTGGTAAAACGGTATGGAGGCGTTCCCATTCTGCGCGATGATGCAACCTACGAATTAAACGATGATATAGAATTGCCGCGCAATTCTTTCGAATATTGTATAAATTACATTGTGAGTGAATTAGATGCCATTAAAGACAGTCTTCGCACAGTTCAGTCACTAAATATGGCAACCGATGGTCATGTGGTAACGCAAGGCGCGGCAATGGCATTGAAATGCCGTGTGCTGCTTTATGCCGCAAGTCCTTTGTATAATGCAAAACCTATCCAGAGCGGAAACGAAATGGTTGGTTATGCGCAATACGATCCGGAACGTTGGAAAGCGGCTGCCGATGCTGCTCAGGAATTTATTAACGATTACAACCCTAATATATATGCATTAAACACATTGAATACAGCATCAGCAAAAGGATTTGTATATCTTTTCCTAAATGATTATAGCGCTACGAATAAAGAAGTCATTTTTTTCCGTCAAGGTTCAAAAAATCACGATATAGAAAAAAACAACGGACCGATAGGATTTTCAGGTACTAATCTCGGGTACGGACGAACGAGCCCTACTCAAAATCTGGTGGATGCTTTTCCGATGTTGGATGGAAAAACCATCGATGATCCAACGTCAAAATATATGTATGATCCAAATTCGCAGCAAATGTATGCCAACCGCGATCCGAGATTAGGTTATACGATTCTGCACAACGGCTCACAATGGTTAAGTACTACTCTCAAAACTTATATTAACGGAACGAATAATCCAAGTTCATCAACACAAACCACCAAAACAAGTTATTATATGCGAAAATTTATGGGTCAGTTCGAAAATGTACAAAATTATTCAGATGATTATTTGCATTGTTGGATCATGTTCCGTTACGCCGAAATTTTGCTCAACTATGCAGAAGCGGAGAATGAATATGGGGGTCCTGCCAAGGATGTGTATGATGTGATAATCCAATTGCGGAAACGGGCTGGAATCGAAGCAGGAAGCGATAAACTTTATGGTCTAAATGCCAATATGACACAGGCTGAAATGCGGGAAATTATTCATAACGAACGCCGCATCGAAATGGCTTTTGAAGAACAACGTTATTGGGATATCCGACGGTGGCGAATTGCCGAGGATGTATTTACCAGTCCTTTATACGGATTAGCTATAAATCAAAGTGGCAATGAGTTGACTTTCTCCCGTATTAAAGTCGCCCAATATTCGTTCGATCCGAAAAGATATTTCTATCCTATTCCTTATTCGGAAGTTCTTAAAAACAAAAAAATGGTTCAAAATCCAGGATGGTAATTTTTTTAATACTTTAAGATATGAAACGACTGATTATATTAATTATATGTATCCAATATGTTGTGTTAGCCTTTGCACAACAAATCCAACTGAAAGGAAAGGTTACATCGACTGATGGCGAAGAGTTGATTGGCGTTACTGTGGAAGTAGTCGGAACAACCAGAGGGACTACTACCAATGCTAACGGAGAATATCAGTTGAATGTGAATGCAGGAGAACATCTTTTGTTTTCCTACCTTGGTTTCAAAAAGACGACTGTAACCGTAGGCAATCAATCTGTATTGAATGTTACGATGGAACCTGAACAAAACAGTTTGGATGAAGTGGTTGTTGTAGGATATGGGAAAACCAAACGTCTTACAATGACCGGCGCTGTTAGCGGTATTCAAGCCAGTGAAATTCGTACAATTCCAACGTCGAGCGTACAAAATGCGCTATCAGGAAAATTGCCGGGTTTTTTCACTCAACAACGTTCGGGCCAACCCGGTAGAGACGCATCCGATTTCTTTATCAGAGGGGTCAGTTCTTTGAATTCCGCAGGTAACCAGCCGCTGATTATGGTCGATGATATGGAATGGTCCTATGATCAATTGGCGCAAATCAATATCAACGAAATCGAAAGCATATCCATTTTGAAAGATGCTTCTACCACTGCTGTTTATGGTATCAAAGGCGCCAATGGCGTATTGGTAGTGAAAACCCGCCGTGGCCTTGAAGGAAAAACGCAAATCAATCTTCGGTTAGAAACCGGAATACAAATGCCGGTGCGCACTCCAAGTTTTTTAGATTCCTATAATACAGCAACTTTAGTTAATGAGGCTTATCAAAACGACGGTTTACAGCTACCGTTTACAGACAATGATTTAAATCTGTTTCAAGATGGGAGTGATCCTTATGGACATCCCAATGTAAACTGGTATAACGAAATTTTCAAAAAAATGGCTTCCCAGCAAAACGCCAACCTTGATATTTCGGGAGGCTCTAAAAAATTGAAATATTTCATTACCGGAGGAATGTTTTCACAAGGCGGATTGGTAAAGGATTTCAGCGATCCCCTCAGTCAGGTCAATACAAATTATGATTACAAACGATTCAACTATCGTTCGAATCTGGATTTTGATGTGACAAAAACAACCAATTTCCGGTTGGATATGACTACCCGCTTCATGAATATCAATGAACCTAACAGTTTGAATGCTGTAGGTGAAATCTACAATTTCTCCAACATGCACCCATATTCGGCTCCGGTCATGAATCCGAATGGTACGTTTGCTTATATTTATGATACCAGCAATAAGCTGCCTACTTTAAATGCCCGTTTGGCTAATGAAGGATACAGACGTACCCGCCGTTTCGATTCAAATATTTTGTTTGAAGCCAATCAAAAACTCGATTTTATTTTTAAAGGGCTTTCTGCCAAATTACGAGTCGCTTATTCGAGTATCGACCAAAATCATCGTCAGGCGTTGAGAGGTCAGTATCCAACCTATCATTATGATTCGAATACCGATACTTATACGATTAATCCAAACCTTCAATATGCCTATGGTACTTACGTAATTAATGGAGATCAGGATAAATCCATCTGGAATATGAACCTGCAAGGTTTTTTGAATTACGAAAACACCTTCCATAAAGATCACAACTTAAAAGTTATGCTTTTATATAACAGGCAAACACAAACAACAGATAAAGACGGACTTATCGGCGCACAGGTACCTTCCAATTTTGAAGGCTATTCCGGAGCTTTCCATTATGATTTCAAAAACAAATATTTAGTCGATTTGAATATGGCTTATAATGGAACCGATCGTTTTAAAACTAACAATCGTTACGGTTTTTTCCCTGCTTTCGGAGTAGGCTATAGCATCTCCGAAGAAGATTTTTTCAAAAACCATACTAATAACGTACAGTTGTTGAAATTGCGCGCTTCTTATGGTTTAGTCGGTTCGGATATTGCTCCGGGTAACCGGTATTTATACAAGCATGTTTACGTTCAAAACGACAATTATACGTTTGGCGAAGGAGATAATTCACCCTATCCAACATACACGGAAGATGCTTTGGGAAACGATAATGTAACTTGGGAAAAAGCATGGAAATTTGATGTTGGTTTAGATGCTAACTTCTTTAATAAGTGGTCACTTACGATTGATTACTTCCATGATTACCGTTTCGATCAGTTGGTAGCACGTCAGGATATTCCGCAAATATTAGGCGTCAATGTTTCTCCGACCAATGTAGCGCGAACAATTAATCAAGGATTTGATGGGCAAATTGGTTTCCAGACAAAAATCGACAGAGTTTTCTTCAACACTAATTTTGTTTTTTCGTATGCAAAGAATAAGATACTTTACATGGGCGAGGCACAACAGCGTTATCCTTGGCTGGCACAGACCGGATATCCCATCGATCAACCTTTCGGCTATCATTTTATCGGGTATTACACGCCCGATGAAGTTGCTAAAATTCAAGCCAATGCACCGGATAAACCGGCTGTTCCCAATACTGATATTCCGGTACAGGCAGGCGACTTAAAATACGCTGATTTGAATGGCGATGGAATTATCGACGATTTTGATAAAAATGCAATAGGACGTCCCAATTTGCCGAGTACCACAGTCGGATGGACGCTCGGCGCTCAATACAAAAACTTTTCCATCAGCTTGTTGTTTCAAGGTTCTTTCGATTATAGTTTCAGCGTAGTGGGAACCGGTATCGAATCGTTTAAAAGCCAATTTCAACCGGTACATCTGGAACGATGGAACTTGGAAAGATATGAAGCCGGAGATCCGATTAATTTTCCACGCTTAACAACTAATCCGGCAACAGTGAATAGCGCTTCATCCTATATGTCTGATTTCTGGTTAATCAATGCTTGGTATATACGATTAAAAACCGTGGATATAGCTTACCAAATTCCATCGAGAATATTACCGGCAAAAATCGGTAGCGCTCGTCTGTATATAAATGCCTATAATTTGAATACATTTACAAATTATAGCAAATATCAACAAGACCCTGAAATTCAAACAAATACAGCAGGTGATGCTTATATGAATCAAAAGGTTATAAATCTCGGATTGCAGTTGACATTTTAATGAAAATGAAAAATGAAAAAAATAGTATTTTTTCTTTTTATACTTCTTTGTTTGTGTACTTGTGATAAATCATACGCCGGTTTGTATGACTTGCGTTGCGAAAACAAGACAAACCCGCTGGGGATTGATACTGACATCCCTCGATTCAGTTGGAAAATTAGAGCGACAGTAAATGGTGAAAAACAAACGTCTTATCGTATTTTGGTAGCAAGTAATCCGACACTCTTGAAAGAAGACAAAGCCGATTTCTGGGATTCGGGGAGAACCGAATCCCAGAAATCCGTATGGATTCCCTATTCCGGTAGAAAACTACTTTCGGGTGTTATGGCTTATTGGAAAGTACAAGTTTGGGATAACTTTGGCAATGTATTGGCATGGAGCGATCCTGCAAGTTTCAGTATCGGATTGCTCAAAGCCGAAGATTGGAAAGGTGATTACATCGGTTTTCCCAAAGACGCGGGAGACCCGCAAAGTCCCCTATTGAGAAAACAAATTGAAATCAACGATAAGTCCGGAATTACTCTAATACATGTTAACTCCTTAGGGTATCACGAAGTTTATATTAATGGCGAAAAAGTAAGCGATGGAGTGCTTTCCCCGGCCGTATCCCAATTCAACAAACGCTCATTGGCGCTAACCTATGATATTTCAAAGTTTGTAAAAAAAGGATGGAATGAAGTGGTTATCTGGCTGGGACGCGGCTGGTATCAACCAGGATATCCGGGGGTGGTTTATGATGGACCGTTAGTCAGAGCGCAGGTAGAAACTTGGAATAAAAGCGTTCGTTCTTCTGTTTGGGTTACCGACTCTTCGTGGCGAGCGAGCCAAAGCGGCTATTCGCTAACAACTCCCCGATGGGGATTCAACAGTTTCGGAGGAGAAAGAATTGATGCTTCAACTGCACCCGCAGATATGAGCAGCAAAGAATTAGATAAACGGCAATGGGTTCCGGCAATAAAAATAGATGTCCCCGTACACATCGTATCTCCTCAATCGGCTGAAAAAAACAGAATTGCCGAAACATATAACCCCAAAAACATCAAACAAATTGCTATAGATACCTTCTTAATTGACATGGGCACTTCGCTGAGTGGTTGGGTAAAAATCAAATTTCCTCCATTGTCAAAAGGACAGCAAATCACGCTTTCTTACAGCGACCGTTTGGATGATAACGGTAATTATTCACCTCAGAATCAGTTGGATTATTATATTGCTTCTGGTAAAACTAACGAAGTTTTTTGTAATAAATTCAATCATCATAGTTTCAGATATATGACTATAGGAGGATTGAACGAGGCGCCGAAAACTGAAAGTATTACTGCTATGCTCATTCGTACCGGTTATGATGAAGAAGCCTCTTTTGTCTGTTCGGACGAAGATATGAATGCTATTCATAATTTAATTCACCATACCTTACAATGTCTGAGTTTAGGCGGTTATATGGTAGATTGCAATCATCTTGAACGGCTTGGCTATGGTGGAGACGGTCATGCATCTACGGTTACGGCACAAACGATGTTCAATTTTTATTCCTTATATTCCAATTGGTTGCTTGCTTGGCAAGATTGTATTCACGAGGATGGCGGCTTACCTAACACAGCCCCTTGTCCTTATGCTGCGGGCGGCGGTCCTTACTGGTGTGCTTTCATCGTTTCCGCGCCATGGAATACTTATCTCAACTATGGGGATATAAAGATTTTGAAAACTTATTATCCGGTTATGAAACACTGGTTGAAATACGTGGATACCTATACCGAAAATGGATTATTAAAGCGTTGGCCGGATACAGACTACCGTGGTTGGTTTCTCGGTGATTGGGCTACTCCAGGTGATGTGGATTGGGGAAATCAGGCTTCCGTTGAATTAATTGCCAATTGTATTATCAGCGAATGCTATTCTATATTGGAAAAAATTGCTTATTTACTTGACGAAAAAACAGAAGCAAAAGATTTTGCGGATCGCAAATTAGCATTAAACGCAATAATTCATAATAAGTTTTTTGATGTTGCAAATTCAAATTACGCAACCGGCTCACAAATAGATATGGCTTATCCTATGCTGGTTGATGCAACTCCGGAAAATTTAGTGGAAAACGTCACCAAGCAGCTTTTTTCGGAAACGGGAAATAAATATAATGGACATATCGCTACCGGATTGGTGGGTGTTCCTATCTTAGTGGATTGGGCAATCAAGGAACATCAGCCCGATTTTATTTATTCCATGCTGAAAAAACGGGATTTTCCGGGCTATTTGTATATGATTGACCATGGCGCTACGGCGACATGGGAATACTGGAACGGTATGCGCAGTCGCATTCACAACTGTTATAACGGTATCGGCTCATGGTTTTATCAGGCAATCGGAGGTATTCGTCCCGACGATTCCGGTGCAGGTTACCGGAAAGTAATTATTGATCCGCAAATTCCAAAAGGAGTTACGTGGGCGAAAGTAACGAAAGAAACACCTTATGGCACACTTGTTGTGAACTGGAAAAAACAAAACGAAAAAATTATATTTAATATTACTGTTCCGGTTGGTTGTACGGCAAATCTTTTACTTTCGGAAGGAGTGAAAACTTTGGAAAGTGGACAGTATGAAATTATGACAAAGCTTAACACAATATTTGATCCGCAGAATTGATTAATGGAAAAGTTCCAAATTCAAACTGAGGTTAAACATTTTGATAAATAGAGGTATGTATTTTTATTTTATTCATAATAATATTGCTGACAAATATCTGTTTAAGAAAAATAGGTCTGAAAAAACATTTAACTATTTATTAATAGGTTTATTACTTTTTACAGGAACAAAAGCATTTTCGGCATCTATTAAAAAACTGAGCGAACAAGCCCAAATAAGCATTTTGATAGGGAATCCATCGAACAAGAATTTGTATTCAATGTTTGGTCATGCAGGATTGCGGATTAACGATCCGGGATTGGCAGTCGATTATGTTTTCAACTATAATATTAAGCCTGCTTCAACAAAATTAGCAGAGTTTTTTCAACTGTATGAAAAAAATATTTCCAGCGAATTATTTGCTGTTCATTACGCTGATATTGAAGCAGAATACCGGAATGACCAACGCGCTTTGAATGAATTATTACTAAATTTTTCGCAAGAAGAAAAGGAAAAGCTATGGCAAATGCTGATGAATATTGTTCAAACTCAGAATGTTTCTTATTACGATATCCTGAAACATAATTGTACGGCGCTTCCTTTAGCATTGATTGAAAAAAGTACAACAGGAACAATCCGGTTTTCTCAAGAAGAAAGCGGCGGATCCTACCGGAGTTATTTCAATTCATGCCTGCGCGAATATCCATGGACAATTTTCGGAGTGAATATATCATTGGGATGGGCTACTGATCGTCTTATTAATTTCCGTGAGAGTTTTTTCCTTCCACGCAATTTCGAGGAAGGCTTGCTTTCGGCAAAGGTAATTGATAGTATGGGAAATATGCATCCATTGATTGTTCATAATCATTTTCTTGTACCGCTTTCCAATAGACCTTCGATTTTGCCTTTTTTTACGCCTGTGCTTTGTGCGTGGCTGTTATTGGCGGTTGTAGTATTGTTGAGTGGTTTTGAATGGAAACGCAATCAATTAATACGTCCTATTGATGCAGTATTATTTGCCATAGCTGGAGTAGGTGGTTGTTATCTATTTTATATTCAATTTATTGTAAAGCAATGGTATTTTTTCCCAAACTGGTGGATTTTTTGGTTGCATCCATTGCATTTGCTGGGCGCTGCTGTATCGGCTACTAAACGGTTCGACAGAGTGGCTATATATTATCATATTTTCAATTTGGCTGCATTAAGTATAATGTTGATTGGAACATGTTTTATTCCTCAATATTATTATCCGGCTTTTGTGCCGTTGATCATAGTAATAATATTACGTTCGATAATTCGGATACGTGTTTTTTTTAATAAATATATTCATTTTTAAAATTTTGTTATCATGAGAAAAATTTTCTTTTTATTGAGTTTTGTAATTTGTACATTCATGGTGAAAGCAAGTGGTCCTTGGTTTTCGGGGATGAACCTTGTACATGAATTAGTAACTAAAGTGACTGATGCCGACGGTAACGGTTTGAAAACTATTGATGGCAGGGATCCTATCGATCCGTTGTATAAAGATGATGGAACGCGAATTACTGATAGCTATACGGATGCCGATGACGATATGAGCGATGGGTGGGGAAACGCGAATTGGAAATTTGAAGGTATTGGTTGGATAACTGGTGTGAGTTTAAACTGGGAACCTACCAATCAGGGTAATTTTTGGGGACTTCAATCGGTGAATTGGAAGAATTTCGGTTATATTCAAAAAGCAGGTCAACCTATTATCTGGCAACAATATGACACGTTTGATCCTAACTACTCACAATGGTCAGGGGCATATAAAGATGCAGTACAGGACAACGACATGGAGTTTTTAGTGAGCCTGGATTTTTCAGGAAATAAATTCAATCACTTTGAATTAGATGGCGGTCATATCTCTCCTGTTACTTTAATCGATTTTTCCAACAATCCGACTTTGGATACCTTGGTGATTCTCAATTGCGATAATTTGCAAGAATTGAATATAACCAACAATGGTTTTTCTCTTTCAAAAATTTATGAAATTGCTCAATTTCTTGACGATCCTTCTGTGTTGAAATATGCTCCGCAGGGTGAAATCAAGTATTCTTTCCCTACAAATGCAGTAGATTTAAGTAAAGACGTTATGTTGGGAAATACTGCTTCTACTATTGCCTGGACGGGTGCACAACCTGTATCTGAAGAAAATGGCGTTTTTGTGTTTGACCCTTCGCTTGCAGGAACAACGATTACAGCTAATTTGTCTAATAAAATGATAGGAAGCGAAAGCATTACCTATACGATTAATTTGACTTCGGCAGAAGGGTCTGGGATAAATACGCTTGCTTCTGCTTCCGTACAAAAGGTATGGAGCGCCGGTAATTTGTTATTTGTAACATCAAATACCACGGAAATAATGCGAATCTATACGATAGATGGTCGTCTGGTAAAACAACAAAATGTAAGTCAGGGAACCTTTTCTGTTGCACTTGACAAAAATTTGTATATCATAAATTTTGATAATGGAGCTAATTATAAGGTTTTAGTAAAATAATTAGTTTATTTGTATATAATAACTGTTTGTTTGCTATTGATTATCAGTAAAAAGTTGCTGATATAAATCTTTACGTTTCAAATGAAAAGAATGATATTCTTATATTTCTGCTTGACTGCATTCCATGCAGTCGGGCAGAATTTTCTTGCCAATGGAAGTTTTGAATATGGCTTGAATTATGGTTGGAACTACACACTGACAAACAATTCGCAAGCTATTTTTACACTTGATAAAAGTGCGAAAGTGATGGACGGAGATGTTGCATTGAAAGTGGAAGTATCCTCTATTTCTCAAACAAACACCAATTCTGTTAAAGCAACAACTTATTTTACTGCAGAAAATGACTCAATTTACCTTTTGCGATTTTGGGCGCGGGGAGGAGAAGAATCCAGAATATTTGTAGAAGTGGAAGGTAGTGAAACATCCGGCGTTTTGTATGAATTACACACAGGAAAAACAATGTATTACTTGCCTTTCAAGTTTGATACAAAAAAACAGGACAAAGATATGGCAATTAATTTCTATTTTAAAGATTATCAAACAAAACAGAAAATTAACGATAATACAGGGTGTAAAATTAATACTATCAAAGGTGCAATCTATTATTTGGATGGAGTGGAAGTGCTGGATTCCAATAATAAGCAACATATTGATGTAATACATTATTATAATTGGGATCACAATCAAGCAAGTGGCTTAGGTTGGGTAGCCGGCGATAATGATGTTTCTTTGCGACTCCCCGACGGACGAACGATATGGTTTTTCAATGATTCGTTTTATGCAACCAATCACCCAGATCAAAACCGCTTAAACGATTGGGGAACTTTTATCCGTAATGCTTGTGTAGTGGAGGAATCAGACGGAACGTTGGTTACTCGTCCAGTGACAAACCAGGGAGGACAAACGGTTTATTTTCAAATACCTAATGATCAGCTGATTTGGAAAAATGGCGGAGTAACAAATTTTTTCTGGATTGGTGATGTTATCATGGAAGATGGAAAAGTAAAAGTTCACTTGATTGAATGTAATGAAGCTTCGGGAGGTGTGGAAAATACCCAAATATCTTATTTAGCTTTATTTTCTTATCCGGAGTTGAAATATTTGGGATTGGAAAGACAGCAAGATTTTTGCCCAGGTTTTGAAACCTTTTTCGTTGACGATGAAGATAATAAAATATATTTGTATCGCACTGAAGATGTTGATACATGGACACGCTATACCCATGTTGCTCGTGCCGATGTGGGTGATTTGAACGGTGCTAAAGGAAGTTGGGAATTTTGGGATGGGACAGAATGGTCACCCAACAGAGTTGATGGCGACAAACCTGCAGGCAGAGTAAATAGCATGATTGCAGACGCGGTCACCAAACTCGGCAAGGGAAATTATGCCCAGATTTCTATGCCTGTAGTGAGTCATGATGTACAGGTATCTTTTGCTCCCTCACCTCAAGGTCCTTGGACGACTCCACAAACAATCTATTCTGCTACCGAAGACTCAGCATCATGGTACTATATGCCGAATATACACGGACAATTGCCTAACGGCAATTATTCTATATCTTTTTCGGCAAACTTTCAATATTGCTTATTCTTTTGCAGAGATTGTGATACATGGGCATTTGTAGATAAATACTGGTATCGTCCGAGATACATTCAGGTGGATTTATTGGCCCTTTCTCCCTATTCGGAGAAAAAAGATTGTGCCGGTGTTGTAAACGGAGAGGCTTATCTTGATGATTGTGGCGTATGTGCAGGAGGAACGACAGGTATTGAACCTTGCATACCTGAAACAATTCAGTATCATGGAATATCAGGAATATCGGGTGTTTATACCATTCAAAATAAACAAAGCGGATTATATATGACTACTGAAAACCAAAGATTGGGAAATCATGCTTTAGTCGTACAATCTGCATATAATGGAAGCAAATTACAACAATTTAAATTGGTTGAACTAAGCGATGGTTATTACAATATAATCAACGAGGGAAGCGGTTTAATGATAAATCCGGTTAATCTCAGTGAAGACGCTAAAGCAAATATTGAACAATGGAACGGCTTGAATTATTCAGATATTACGGATTTTGCAGGAGGATCCGTTTCCTGTCAATATGAAGCTGATCAAACAACGAATGATATTAACAATATAGTTGATAATAACGTAATGACTAAATACAGTATTTCTCATGGACATGCTTGGATACAATTTCATTCTGCCGATCCGCAGGTGGTAATCTCGTATGGCTTGGCGCCTGCTAATTCGGCCTTGCAGGATCCTAAAAACTGGGCATTGTACGGATCTAATGATGGAGAAAATTGGGTAAAATTGGATACCGTATCCAATTTTAAGTTTCCAAGCCGGTATAAAGAGGAAGATTTTGACATTGTCAATGAAACCCCTTATTCATATTATCGAATGTACATGGATTGTTTTTCAGGAAATGCCTTACAATTGGCTGAATGGAAATTAATGATAGGCACAACGTGTGAAGGTGTAGTGGATGCCCAGAAATTTATCATTCAAGATGCGGGAAATGGCTATGTTAAATTCTATAACAAACTTACCGACATGGCAATGGAAGTACTGGACGGATTCAATTATGATGGAGCAAATGTTTGGCAAATACCCGATGTAGGACAATATGGAACATTGTGGAAATTAATCGATCAGCCACTTGCAATCAAAAACTTGGAAACTGCAGGAAAACCGGAAATGATTATTTATCCGAATCCGGTTAAACAACAGATAAATATAAAATTACCTGCAGAATGGCAAGGCAGTGATTTTTTTATCATTTACATCAATGGATCGCTGGTTTATTCGAGTAAAATAAGCAACGAACCGTTTGATGTCGGGCGTCTATCAGCAGGATATTATCTGATAAAAGTACGAAAGGACGATGATGTACTTATCAGCCGTTTTTTAAAATATTAATACCTTTATGACTTAAATATTAATCATTTAAACTAATGAAATTATCAAATTTTTAAACTTCAATAAAATAATTTTCAGTAATTTTGAAAAATATTTTTATAGCGTACATAATAACTTTATATAAAATAAAATCATGAAAGAACTAAGAATGTTTATCAACGGTGAGTTTATAGAAAACTCATCGGGAAAATGGATCGACGTGTTGAATCCGGCAACGGAAGAAGTCATTTCACACATGCCGGATGGCACGGCAGAAGATGCTAAAAAAGCGATCGATGCGGCAGAAAAAGCCCAAGACAAATGGGCTGCAACGCCTGCCGTAGAACGTGCCGGTTATCTGATAAAGATTGCGGCAGGTATCCGCAAACGGGAGAAGGAACTGACCGACATCATTGTCCGCGAAGGCGGTAAAACACAGGCGCTGGCAAATGTAGAAGTGATGTTTACGGCTGATTACTTGGAATATATGGCAGGCTGGGCGCGCCGCTACGAAGGGGAAATCATTCAAAGCGATCGTCCGAAAGAAAATATTTTCCTGTTCAAAAAACCGATAGGAGTAACGACAGGGATTCTCCCCTGGAATTTCCCGTTCTTCCTCATTGCGCGTAAAGCCGCTCCGGCATTGGTAACGGGGAATACAATCGTCATTAAACCGAGCCAAATCACTCCGGAAAATGCATACGTATTTGCTCAAGCGGTTAAAGAAGCAGGGCTTCCTGCGGGCGTATTCAATCTGGTAATGGGACGCGGTTCGGTTATCGGTCACGAATTAGCCGCAAATCCTAAAGTAGGTATGGTGAGCCTTACGGGCAGTGTGGATGCGGGACGGGAAATCATGGCTGCCGCAGCGCCGAACATCACCAAAGTATCTCTGGAACTTGGCGGAAAAGCTC
>JGI20166J26741_10477781_pt1 | contig 31503 bp, 25 predicted proteins | sample TergutCu122P5_FD_26741 | JGI IMG/M metagenome (IMG submission 26741)
GAGGGCGAAGCCCGAAGCAATCCATTGATATGCAATATGCTGGATTGCTTCGCCTAACGGCTCGCAATGACGGCATTATAGAATTAACTTAACAGTAGTTTGTTATGGAATATATATTAATTAAAGGTCATATTTAATTCAATCATTTAATCAAACAAGAAAGATAGATCGTCGTGTGGGTTCAACTCTTTGGATAATTCTCCTTTTTTAAACAGCCGAGCCGTTCGTTTTCCGATCAACCGAAGGAAATCTTCTTCCAACCTAAGTAGAGTGGATTCTCGTAATCCCAACACATAAATATCCGGATTGATTTCAGTAAATTCTTGAATACGCATTTCTCGTGTTTCTCCTCCGAATCCTTCGGGATGAACATCCAAATAGTGGGGATTGATTTGAAACGGGACAAGCCCTAAGGTCTCGAATCCAAGCGGATCTACAATCGGCATATCATTGGTTGTGCGTAAAGTTGGGCAAGCGATATTGCTCCCTGCGCTCCATCCGATGTATGGTGTTCCTGATTGAACTTTTTCCCGCAGAGGTTTCATCAAATCCAATTCGTGTAACATTCGAACCAATTGCCAGGTATTACCGCCGCCAACTACGATTGCCTTAGCTTTTTCAATCTCTCGTACCGGATTTATTGAACGATGAATACTTTTAATGTGATATCCTTTGTCTGAAAAGCGTGCTTCTACTTTTGCTTCGTATTCTTCAAAACTGAAAGTAACTGCAGCATAGGGGATGAATAATGCTGTAACGGGATTATTTCCTAAAAACGAACAAATTTCATTTTCAGCCCATGATAAATATCCTTCTCCGGGATTTGTGGAATTGCTTAATAATAAGAGTCTCATAGTAACATCTTATTTTCTTGTTTTAGGGGTCGCTTTTACTAAGTCAATCAATGCGGCAAGTTTGCTAACGATATCGGGATGTTCGGATGCAACATTGTTGTGTTCGCCAATATCGTTTTTCATGTAATAAAGTTGAGGTTGAGTGATGATACCGGTCTCGGTATTTGTATTGGCATTATATGGGTTATCACGTTCCGACGGGGCTATGTATTTCCAATCGTCTTTGATGACCGATAAGGTTCCTGACTGTTCCATCACATAATCGCGCCCTTTGCCGTCTTTTCCCAGCCATGCTTTGAGTTGGTCGAAACTATCGGGAGCAGCATCGTCGGAAAGTTTTTGTCCCGTAAGTGCAGCCAAAGTAGCGAACAAATCTACTTGGGATACAGTTGCATAAGAATCCTTTCCTCCGGCTGCACCCCCTTTAGCCCAACTGACAATAAAAGGAACGCGTGTACCTGCTTCGTAAGCGCTGTATTTACCGCCCCGATACGGACCCCAAGGCTTGTGACCGCCAAGAAGTTCTACGGCTTGGTCTTTATATCCGTCATCAATAACCGGGCCATTATCGCTGGTGAGTATAATAATGGTATTATTCATTAAACCGTTTCGCTCCAAGGCATCCAACACTTGTCCTATCGTCCAATCAAACTGAAGAATAGCATCGCCGCGAGGTCCCATGCCGGATTTTCCTGCAAATTGCGGGTGCGGCCAACGCGGAACATGAATATCATGGGTCCCGAAGTATAGAAAAAACGGTTTGTCTTTGCTGCGTTCAATAAAAGCGACTGCTTTCGAAGTAAGGCTGTCAGCGATCAATTCATCGACCCAAAGCGCTTGTTTACCTCCTTTCATATAACCGATTCGGCTGATACCATTCACAATAGCCATATCGTGACCGTGACTGGGATGCAGTTTTGTGAGTAATTCCGGATGATCTTTGCCTAAGGGTTCGCCCGGGAATGGTTCTTTGTAACTCACTTCCACCGGATCGGAAGGATCAAGGTTCACAATCCGTTGGTTTTCCAAATAAACGCAAGGCACCCGATCGCCGGTAGCCGCCATAATGTAGGAGTAATCAAACCCAAGTTCTTTAGGACCCGGAGTAATATAATCATTCCACTGTTGATTGGTATCAACACCTAATCCAAGATGCCATTTTCCGACTGCGGCTGTTGTATAGCCGGCGGCTTTTAACATCGCTTGCACTGTTTTTTGTTCCGGATGAATAATGGATGGAGCATTTCCTGCAGCTATTCCCGTGTCATTGCGTCGAAAAGCATATTGTCCGGTAAGTAATGCATAACGCGAAGGCGTACTGGTAGCTGCAGCAGCATGGGCATTCAGGAAACGAATACCGGAAGCAGCCAATCGATCCACATTGGGTGTTTTAACTTTTGTCGCTCCATAACAAGAAAGGTCGCCGTAACCAACATCATCAGCTAAAATAAAAACAATATTGGGTTGTTGGGGTTTGTTAGTCGTTCCTGAAACACATCCGGCCCATCCTCCACATACGGCAACTCCCGGAAAAAGGTAAAAAATTGATTTTTTCATTTGTCTTTTTTAATACAAATTACCGAAAAAAAAATAATATATCCAAATTTTCTTATTTATCTTTGTACCGGCATCCATCTAAATACACAATCCGATGAAACAACGCCTAATTAGTGTTAAGTTAATTCTACAATGCCGTCATTGCGAGCCGTTAGTCGAAGCAATCCGACATGTTGAATATCAATGGATTGCTTCGGGCTTCGCCCTCGCAATGACGAGGCGTCAAATTTGAGTTAACATAACATTAGAACAAATATTATCAATAAGTTAAACAATTATGCAAACCTCTAAGTATTCTCTCGCAGTAATTCTACCCGTGATGTTCGGCTTTTTTATCATGGGTTTTGTTGACCTGATCGGTACAGCCATCAATTATGTAAAAGTCGATTTCAACTTGAACGATTCGACGGCAAATTTGTTGTCGCTTTCGTGTTTTCTTTGGTTTCTTGTTTTATCTGTCCCAACGGGTTTTCTGATGAATCGTCGCGGTCGGAAGAATACGGTAATCATCAGTTTCTTTATTACATTGACGGGGTTATTTCTCCCGTTTTTAGCGTATAGTTTCGGAATGATTATTGTTGCGTTTGCGTTTATCGGTATCGGCAATACGATTATTCAGGTAGCATTAAATCCGTTGGTTACCAATGTCGTCAGTAAAGATAAGCAAACGGGAACGCTCACCTTAGGTCAGTTTGTAAAAGCCGTTTCCTCGTGGGCCGGTCCAAATACCGCCGCTTGGTTAGCGGGTTCGACATTGGGATGGAAATATGTTTTCCCGGTTTTCGGTTTGATTACTTTGCTGGCCGGTATTTGGCTTTGGATTACGCCTATTCATGAAAATGAGAAAAATGAACAAACCTCTTTCGCCGCGACTTTCGCTCTTCTGAAAGATAAAAAGATATTGATGTTCTTTATTGGTATTTTGGTACTGGTAGGAGTTGATGTCGGATTGAACGCTACTTTGCCTAAATACCTGATGGAAAAGTGTCCGGGTATTACCGAAATTTCACAAGCCGATCAATTGAAAAGTTACTATTACTTCATAGTCCGTGCATTAGGTGCTTTTCTCGGGGGAATTTTGTTAATGAAAGTTTCTGAGCGAAAATTTTATACAATTAGCGCACTGCTTACTTTAATTGGGCTTGTCATGCTTCTTCTCGGTTCGTCGCAAACGAGTATCCTGGCAGCTACCGTGATTATTGCATTGGGCTATTCCAATCTGTTTGCCATCATTTTTTCTTTAGCATTAAAGCATTTACCTCAAAAGGCAAACGAAATATCTTCCTTGTTGATCGTCGGTGTTTCAGGTGGAGTGGTTGCTGCATTGCTGGGAGTTGTTTCAGATGCGTTTGCCACGCAATGGGCGGCCATAGCGCTTATAGTTATCATTTGGTTGTATATGATTTGGTTGATAAAACCGATTACATACGCTTCTCTAAGTCGACAAGATTAGGTTCTTAATGTTGTTGTCTTACGTAAGGGAAAATGCTTCCCTTACGTAAGGGAGATATATTGCCTTACGTAAGGCAGACTTCCTCCCTTACGTAAGGTAACTGCTCTGAGAACTTGTTCTTAGAGGCTTAGAGAAGCATTAGGCAATAACACAAGGATAATCATCAAAACTATGCTCCCGGCTAGTGTTGTGTCAATGCAAATATGTCGTATCGTCATTGCGAAGGCGAAGCCTGAAGCAATCCAGAAAAAACTTATGCTGGATTGCTTCGCTACGCTCGCAATGACGATAATTTACAGTTGACATGACACTAGGTGCGAAACATTTGTTATTTATAATCAGCCGGCAAAGAAAACGGAAATGCTTGTGAATCGGTATGCGATTCCCGCATGATACGGTCTAATTCGGCAACAATTTCGGGGTGCTGTCGTGCGATATTGTTGTCTTCGTGAATATCCTTTGATAAATCGTATAACTCAACCGTTGTTTTATCCGGATCAGATACATTGAACCAAATCGCTTTCCATTCCCCTTTGATTACTGCAATTTTTCCTCCCTGTTCGTGAAATTCCCAGTATAAATAATCGTGTTTTTTTTGTTTGGATTTACCGAACAAGGTGGGTACAAATGAGATACCGTCGGTTTGGATGCCGGCATGGGTACCGGTCAGTTCAGCAACAGTGGGCATCACATCCCAAAAGGCTGATACAGCATCGGTAACGCTTCCCGCTTTGATTTTTCCCGGATACCAAGCAATCATGGGCACCCGAATACCTCCTTCATATAAATCTCGTTTTATACCTCGCAACGGGCCGTAACTTTGAAAGAAATCGGGATTAGCGCCTCCTTCTTGATGAGGACCGTTATCGCTTGTGAAGATTACAATTGTATTTTTATCCAATCCGAGTTTTTTCAGTTCATTAATTATTTCGCCAACATAAGCGTCCAAACGAGTGATCATGGATGCAAAGTCGGTTTTCGGATGAGGAGTGCTGCCATAGGGTCCGAGTTTATAGTTTGGACCGCTATCAACTCCCTGAAACGGCGTTTCGGGAAATTTATCTGTGTATAAGGCAGAGATGCTATCGTCCGGACTTACTAATTCGGCATGAGGAAGCGTATAGGCAAGATACGCAAAGAAAGGTTTGTCTTTATTGGAGCGAATAAATTTGACGGCTTCTTTCTGAATGATATCCGCAGAATAGTCATTTTTTAGAGAGCCTTCGTTTCCTTTCAGCCATACTGTATCTTTATTGTGCCAAAGATAAAAAGGATAATAATTATGCGCTAATCGCTGGCAATTGTATCCGAAAAACTCGTTGATCCCTTGATTTTCAGGTGCGCCTTCCGATCCGGGATAACCCAGTCCCCATTTACCGAAACAACCTGTGATGTATCCGCCTTTCTTTAACATTTTCCCAATGGTATATGTATCGCCGGGCAATGGTTGTTGCCCTTCCGGCCGATGTTCCTGATTCCCGCGAATGGGTGTGTGACCGGTATGCAAACCGGTCATCAATGAGGAACGAGATGGAGCGCTGACAGTGCAACCCGAATAATGTCGCGTGAAACGCATTCCTTCGGCGGCAAGCCGATCGATATTCGGGGTTTGAATACGGGATTGTCCGTAGCATCCTAAATCGCCGTATCCCAAATCGTCGGCAAGAATATAAATGATATTGGGTGGTTTAGGTAATTTTTGTTTACCGTTGCATGAAACTGCTACCGTACTTAATAGTGAAATGCTGAAAATTACACTTTTTGTATTCATTTTTTCTGACTTTTAATAGTTTCCAATAGTTTTGACAACTTTTTTACGATATCCTTCCGTGTTGTGTATAGATTATTTTTTTCAGAAGGATCATCTTTCAGATTGTAGAGTTGACCTTCTTCGTTCATCAAGGCTTCTTCAGCAGGCGTAGTACTGAAACCGCCGGAACCTTTACCTTGAATCAGTTTCCAATCCTCCGAACGAATAGCAAAAAGACCTCGAGAGGAATGCAGTACAACGGCTTTTTGTTTAGGCACAACATTTGATTTTCCCAATAGAACCGGTAAGATACTGAATGAATCTTCAGTGGATAATTTTTTGGAGTCGCTTCCGGTAATATCGGCTACGGTTGCCATCAAATTAGTCAGAACGGTAAGTGCATTGCTAACCGATCCTTCTTTGATATATTTGGGCCATTTGACAATAAAAGGCACACGATGCCCGCCATCCCATGCATCGGCTTTCATACCCCTGAATATTCCCGCTGACCGGTGATCATATTTTTCTATCATTTTGGGTCGCCAATACGGGCCATTATCACTTGTAAAGATAATGATCGTATTATCTTCGATACCTGCCTTCGTCACTGCTTCAAGAACCTGACCAACCATATAATCGACCATGACCGCATAATCGCCATAGCTTCCTGCTCCGCTCTTTCCTTTAAATTCTGCGCCGGGTAGCCAGGGTGTGTGAGGAGCCGGCATGGGAAAATAAAGGAAAAAGGGTTGCTTTATTTCTGCCTTGTCATGAATATATTGAACCGCTTGACGGGTAAAATTAGGCAGTACATCCGAAAAATCAAATCCTTCGGCCATTAGTCCCTGACGCCAAAAGGCTCCTGTTGCGCCGGTATTCAAATCATTTCCTTCCGTATATCCGGTTAAAGGGGAAGTCAGCGTATCGTTCTTGAGGTAACAATAAGGTTCCATATCAAGAGAAGCCGGTAAAATATATGAATAATCAAATCCATGACACAAAGGTCCGTTTTGGGGAGGTTTTGAAAAATCGATAATCGCCGGAGGCAAATTCGTTATAAGACTTCCGGGTTTGTATAATTCTTCACGTTTCTCTTTTGATAATTCCGCCTTATCTTTTAATTGCCAGTCAAGACCCAAATGCCACTTACCGATAACAGCGGTAGTATATCCTTTTGCTTTAAGTAATGAAGCTACCGTTTGTCGGCCGTTTTCTATCAGTGAGTAGTCATACCCTTGTAATACTCCTGTTTTCATCCTGCTACGCCAACTGTACCTTCCTGTTAAGATGCCGTAACGGGAAGGAGTACTTACTGCTGAAGATGAATGAGCGTCTGTAAAGCGCATCCCTTCTGATGCTAAACCATCAATATAGGGCGTCTTTATTTTCCCTTGCGGATTATAGACCGATACATCGCCATATCCCAAGTCATCGGCAAGGATATAAATGATATTGGGGCGATGGGGTGTTTGAGCGAAAGTATGTGCGGAAACAGCCATTATGCCTAAAGATACAACCGGAGTAATGTGTTTTGATAACATAATTTTAATTGTATATTATTATGATTCTTTGTATTTTATCGTAATTCTCTCTGAATTTTTATAGCCGATTCTCCCGGCAATATAAGTTATCGAATCGCCTTTATTCAATTTAACAGGTTTGGTATAGATTTTCATTTTTGCTTCTCCTACCGAGTAAGATACGGTAACTGCCGTCTTTGGATTTTTTATGACAAAATAGCCATCCTTCGTGATTACTGCTACGGGATTGTCTGTAACAGGTTGTAAGCCATCGGGACGCGCTCGTTTAATAAAGTAGGATTCTTCATGCGAAACCCAATTTTTATTGTATTTGTCGATCCACTCCTTTTGAAATGCAGCGCGCATTTGTTTGAGTTTTGCAGTATATTGCGGATTCTCGGCTAAATTGTGAATCTGACACGGATCTTCTTTGCAGTCGTAGAGAGCTTCAACCGGTGCAGGCGCAGTGAACCAAAGCATTTGGATCGAATCTAATAATCCATGATCTCTCATTTCTTCCATTTTCAGCATCATCGGTATCTGTCGACGGTATGCGTTGGGACGATATACGCTTTGTTCAGGCATATAGTTGCGGATATACAGAAAACGTTCGTCTCGGATGGAAGCGCGTTTCTCGATTTGTTCGTCGAAACGATCGGTAGCTCCGAAAACAAATTTGCGAGGCTTGGCCTTTTGTTGTCCGTACATGGCTTGTCCTTGCATGTTGGAAGGAATTTTAACGCCGGCCAGCGAAAGGATCGTAGCAGGAATATCAATAAACATGTTGAGTTCATCGTTGACTGTCCCTGCTTTCCAACCGTCAGGGAAAGCAATGATGAAAGGTACTCTTGATCCTGAATCCATTATTTCGCGTTTACCGCGCAGGATGGGACCTCCGTTATCAGAATAAAAAATAATAATGGTATTATCTTTTCTCGGGCTATCGGCTAATTCGTCAAGAAACTCTTGGACTTCACGATCCATTCGCGCTATGTTGCTATACATGACCGCCATACCGTGTCTTATTTCAGGATCATCGGGATAATAGGGAGGGAGAGGCACTTTTTGAGGATCAATTTCAAGAGGCTTGTTATTATTTACCCATAATTGCGATTCGTGAGTGGTATTGATATTAAATATGGAAAAGAACGGTTGATTGTCGGGAGCATTTTTCCAATGTGCATTTTTACTGTTTTCGTCCCATGCTGCAAGAGGAGGTACAAACTGGTAATCGGTTTTTGAGTTGTTCGTACAATAATAGCCGGCTTCACGCAGGTATTCGGTATAACACTTCACTCCCGGAGGCGAAATCACTTCGAAAGTAGGATTAAAAGTGGTTACTCGCATATAATTTGCTCCGTCTTCCGATGGATAACGACCGGTGATAAGTGCATAACGACTTGGAGCTGAAACGCCTACGGTAGTAAACATATTTGTGTGTCGGATGCCTCTATCTGCAAGTCTATCGATATGGGGCGAAACGGCGATCGGGTCTCCATAGCAGTGCAGATAAGGGCTGATATCCTCGCAAACGATTACGAGGATATTAGGTTTTTCGCTTTTTCCGGTTACAGTCGCAACCGGAGCTATAGCAGCCAAAGCAAGCAATATATTTGATTTCATGAATTATGTATTGTTTACAGGGTTGTTGCGCTTCCCCACCAGTCGTTATTGGGCTGATAGTCGGAAGATAGCATTTGTTTTCTTTGCATTTCGAGTTGATTTTTTCGAACGGTTTGCTGTTGTCGTTTATACTCAGCTTCTTTTACGGGATCATATTCCGGATCGGCCACCGGATAAAGTACGTTCATCTCGGTCAGCCAAACGGAAAGTTTTTTACCGAGAAAATCTGCTTTTTCGGGATACCGGGCATTTAACGGCTCCGATTCTGTTTCATCGATCCGTAAGTTATACAGTTCATTTCTTCCGTCTTCATAATAATGAATCAATTTCCAGTCGCCGTCGCGAATGACGGACGATGGCTCGCCTCCCTGATTTCCGTAATGCGGATAATGCCAGTACAGGCTGCGTAGAGCTATTGTTTTTCCTTCCAATAATGATTTTACAGACACTCCATCCCGGTGCTGTTCAGGAATCAATGGTATTCCGGATAGATCAAGTAAGGTCGGATAAAAATCCGTCCCGATAACGGGTACATCGCAGGTTGTTCCCGGTTTGTTACATTCAGGATATTGAATTATAGCCGGTACCCGCAGACCTCCTTCCCATTGCCTGCCTTTTCCTCCTCGATGCGGAAGGTTGCATGTGGCAAACGCATCGCCGGATGAAACACCTCCGTTATCGCTCGTAAAAATAATGATGGTGTTTTTGTCTAAGCCCGATTCTTCCAATTTATTCAAAACAACGCCAACAGCGTCATCCATTTGTTTGATCAGTCCGGCATAAACGGGATTGTCCTGCACTTGACGAACAGGAAGTGTACGGTCTACTTTAAACCCTTCTTCCTCCGGTTTTTCTTTCACGGCTTTTTCTCTGAAATACCGCCAATTTTTTTCAGTGGTTTCGATGGGTGCATGAACGGCATAAAAGGAGAGATAAACAAAGAATGGCTGTTTTTTTTTGCTTTTCTTTTGTGTTTCGATAAAAGAAGTTGTTTCGGTTGCTAAACGCATGGACAAATTTTCGCCTTTTGGTCCGTCGGATAACTTTGGATTGTTGTAAGGTGAAAAATAGCCGCCCGGAGGCGAACCGGCTTCGAATCCTCCAACATTGATGTCGAAACCGTGATCTTCCGGATAGGAACCTTTACCGCCCAAATGCCATTTGCCGGCAAAAAAGGTTCGATATCCGTTTTCTTGCAAAATTTCCGGTAAAGTTACTTCCGATGATGGGAGTTGTCGTACGTATTCAGCCGGCAACAATTTGGAATAACGTCCTTGTTTTCGCCAATCTTCTCCGGTCGCTGCGCCAATCCAATCGGTGATCCCGTGGCGCGCCGGAAATTTTCCGGTCAAAATACTTGCCCGCGAGGGGCTTGAAACCTGACAAGCAGAATAAGCCTGAGTAAAACGAATACCTTTTTGAGCGATACGATCAATATTCGGCGTTTCATAATACCGGCTGCCGGTACAGCTCAAATCGTTCCAACCTAAATCGTCGGCTAAGATAAAAATAATATTAGGCCTTTGTGTAACTTTCGACTGAGCATTTATGCTTGTAAAAGAAAGACAGGCAAGCGGTAAAATAAAGCTATTCGCTTTTTTTATTTTCATTGATGTAAATTCATAAATAGTATATGCAAGTACAAAGATAATAAAATTCGACCGATTCCGGATTACCTATGCCTCTTATAAAAAAATTATTTATCTTTGCCAACTAATTACTTTATAATTTAAATCTATAAAAGAACTACAAAAATGAAAAAAAGAATTGCCTTACTTGGATTAATTATCAGTTTGTTTTCCTGCGGCGTTACAAAACAATTGGTCGGCATTTATGCATTGACACAGTGCAAGTATATCATTGAGTCGATTGTCAATTTAACCTTGGGCGGAATTAACTTACAAAACGTTAACAGTTTCTCATCCCTTAACCCGATTGCCGCTGCTAATCTTATAGCCGCATTTTCTTCTCCTAACGGGAGTTTGCCTATGAGTTTTACCATAAATATGGGTGTAACCAATCCGGGGGTTCAAACCGCTTTATTGAACGGAGCCGATTATATTCTTGAAATTGATGGGATGGAAATGACTCAGGGAGCTATCAAGCAACAACTTCAGGTCGCCCCCGGACAAAAAGCGGTCATGCCGGTTACGATTGGTTTTGATTTGAAAAAAGTAATGAGCGGTAAATCACTCGACGTAATAAAAAACTTAGCTTTTAATTTTGCAGGTCTCGGGGAATCCTCCAGTAATCTTACAGTAAAATTAAAACCCAGTTTTGATGTCAACGGAAGTATAGTCAGTACACCCGATTTTGTCCCGATTTCATTTACAATGAACAAAAAGAACTAAATTCAATACAAAGAATGACAAAACAACTTTTCTTGGGCGACGAAGCAATTGCACAAGCTGCGATCGATGCCGGCTTGTCGGGCGTTTACTCTTATCCCGGAACTCCTTCCACCGAAATCACCGAGTATATCCAAAATGATTCGATAGCGCAAGCGCGAGGCATTTATTCCCAATGGTGCTGTAATGAAAAAACTGCCTTGGAAACTGCCTTGGGAATGTCGTTCGCCGGAAAACGAACCTTGTCATGCATGAAACACGTGGGCTTAAATGTCGCTGCTGATGCTTTTATGAATATAGCCATGACAGGAATCAATGGCGGGATGATAGTAGTTACTGCCGATGATCCATCCATGCATTCATCACAAAACGAACAGGATAGCCGTGTGTATGGAAATTTTGCCATGCTTCCGGTATTTGAACCGTCCAATCAGCAAGAAGCATACGATATGATCTATGAAGGTTACGATTTATCGGAAAAGTTAGGTTATCCTATCCTGTTTCGTATAACTACGCGTATGGCTCATTCACGGGCAGGCGTACAAACACGAGAGTTGAAACCGCAAAATATCCTGCATTTGGAAGAAAACGCCCGTCAAAAATATGTGCTGTTGCCGGCCAATGCACGAAATCGATTTAAAGTGTTGTTGGAAAAACAAAAAGACTTCTTGGAAGCTTCCGAAAATTCGAAATATAATCATTTCTATCCTTTCACTCATAACCCTTCCCCTTTAGGCATCATCGCCTGCGGAATCGCTTTCAACTATTTATTGGAAAACTACCCGGACGGCTTCGAACATCCGGTGTTGAAAATTTGTCAATATCCTTTACCTAAGAAGATGTTGCTCCAATGGATCGAATCGTGTGAAGAAATTTTGGTTTTGGAAGACGGATATCCGGTTGTGGAAGAACAACTGAAAGGGTACTTGGGTATCGGTTTAAATGTACATGGACGATTGGATGGAACGCTCTCCCGCGACGGTGAACTAACGCCCGATAAAGTGCGAAAAGCTTTGGGATTAGAACCGGTTTCTTATTATTCTGTCCCTGAAGTAGTAGCGCCACGTCCTCCGGCCTTATGCCTCGGATGCGTTCACAGGGATGTATTTGATGCACTCAACGAAGTTTTAAAAGAATATCCGACCGGAAAAGTATTCAGCGATATCGGATGTTACACATTAGGAGCTTTACCTCCGTTTCGAGCCATCGACTCTTGCGTCGATATGGGAGCCTCTATTACAATGGCGAAAGGAGCGGCGGAAGCAGGGATTTTCCCATCAGTTGCAGTGATCGGCGATTCTACTTTTACCCATTCGGGAATGACCGGATTGTTGGATTGCGTTAATGCGAATGCCCATGTTCTGATTATGATTTCAGATAACGAAACTGTGGGGATGACCGGCGGTCAAGAATCAGCGGCTACCGGTCGCATTCATGAAATATGTAAAGGAATTGGCGTAAAGCCCGATCATTTGCACCACATCGTTCCTCTGAAAAAAAATTACGAAGAAATGAAAGCGTTGATACGAAGCGAAATTGAATATCCGGGTGTTTCTGTTATTGTCCCTTGCAGGGAATGTATTCAGACGCATGCAAGAAAAGTGAAAGGTAAAGTGTGAAAAACAGATGAAAACAGATATAATATTAGCCGGTGTAGGGGGCCAAGGAATTCTTTCGATTGCTGCAATCATCGGTAATGCAGCTTTGGAAGTCGGTTTGTATATGAAACAAACCGAGGTGCATGGGATGAGTCAACGCGGTGGCGACGTGCAATCGCATCTACGGATCAGCGATCGACCGATAGCTTCCGATTTAATCCCTTTAGGAACAGCCGATATTATCATTTCCTTAGAACCCATGGAAGCGCTGCGTTATCTTCCATATCTGAAAAAAGACGGGTGGATAGTTACTAATTCAAAGCCCTTCGAGAATATTTCGAATTATCCGGATTTGAAACAAATTATGGAAGTTTACGATGGATTGCCGAATAAAATTATGATGGATGTGGAACAAATCGCTAAAAGTCTGAAAGCGCCCCGTTCGAGTAATGTTGTTCTCTTGGGCGCCGCAGCCGGTCATCTCCCGATCGATTTTACCCTATTGGAAAACGGTATTCGACGCATTTTCGGCAGAAAAGGTGAAAATGTAGTAGAAACCAATTTGAAAGCATTGTCGGCAGGAGCCGGTAAAATTTAATTTTGTTTTTATTTAATATTATTCATATATTTGTGCGTAAATTTCAACACAAGAAAATCTTATTTAATGAATAAACAATGAAAAAGTTATGTGTGCTAATCGTGTTATTGACCGGTTGCTTTGGTTTACTTCGCGCTCAATTGCCGCAATTAAGTAAAAAAGAGCAAAAACAAGGATGGATTTTACTTTTCGACGGAACAACTTCCGCCGGATGGAAAAAAGCGAACGGACAACCTTTCCCGAGTAAAGGCTGGATCATAGAAAACGGTGTGTTAACAACTGAACCGGGTGGCAAAGGTGGCGATATTATCACCGAAAAAGAATTTTCCGATTTTGAATTATCAATCGATTTCAAAATCACAAAAGGGGCGAATAGCGGAATCAAGTATTTCATTCTTCCCAACACTTCTTTAGGCTGTGAATATCAGATTTTGGACGATGTCAATCACCCGGATGCAAAACTCGGGAAGAACGGCAACCGGCTGCAAGCAGGTCTTTACGACCTGATTGCTCCTTCACCCAAAAAGAAAGACAAGCCGATTGGCGAATGGAACAATGCCCGAATTATATCGAAAGGAAACCATGTGGAACATTGGCTGAACGGGAAAAAAGTATTATCCTATGAACGCGGAAGCGATGCTTTCAAAGCGCTAATTGCCGAAAGCAAATTCAAAAACGAGAAAAATTTTTCAACACCCGTACAAGCCTCCATCCTTCTGCAGGACCACGGAGATGTTGTTTCATTTAGAAATATAAAAATAAGAATACTAAAATAAAAATATCATGGACAGACGAGATTTTATAAAGAATTCAGGTCTGACAATCGCCGGATTAGGTTTGTCGGGACTTGCGATGCCTACTGTTTTTGCGCAAGGTTCTCCGAACAAAAGAGTTGTCATTGCAGTAATGGGAGTTAACGGCAGAGGAAATTACATGGCAAAACTTTTTGCTAAAATGCCCGATTGCGAAGTCGCATACATCTGCGATGTGGATGAACGAGCAAAGGCAAAAACAATATCTGAAGTAGCCGCTATTCAAACACGAAGTCCCAAAGGGGAAAAAGATTTTCGTAAAGCTCTTGAAGATAAGGGGGTCGATGCATTATTTATTGCTGCGCCGGACCATTGGCATGCTCCGGCCACCATCATCGGTTGCGCCATGGGAAAACATGTATATGTAGAAAAACCCATTTGTCACAATCCCAACGAAGGCGAATTGTTAGTTAAAGCAGCCCGGAAATACAAACGAATCGTACAAATGGGCTCTCAACGCCGTTCCGGGACAGGAATCATTCAAATGATTAACGATATCAAAAGCGGCATCATTGGAAACGCCTATATGGCTAAAACATGGTACACCAATAACCGGGGACCAATGACTCTGAAGGATGCGGCAGTTCCCTCGTGGCTTGACTACGATTTGTGGCAAGGACCGGCGCCACGCAAACCATACCAAGAAGGACTTATCCATTATAATTGGCATTGGCGATGGCATTGGGGTACCGGCGAAGCGCTTAACAACGGAACTCATGAAGTAGATGTCGCCCGCTGGGGATTGGGAGTAGAATTTCCCAACCGCGTTTCTTCATTAGGCGGACGATACGCTTTTGACGACGTTTGGGAAACTCCTGATACGCAAACGATTTCCATTGAATTCCCTGAGAAAAAGTTAATCCTTTGGGAAAGCCGGAGTTGTAATAATTTCAAAGTCGACGGCTCTGACAGAGGCGTCATTTTCTATGGAGACAATGGAACCATTGTTAATCCGGGCGGAAATTCCTATATAGTCTATGACAAAAAAGGAAAAATAGTTAAAAACAGCAAAGACGAAAGCGATAGTCAGGATACCACCAATACAGTCAGCGCCGGCGGAAACTTGGACGGAATGCACGTTGCCAATTTTCTGGATTGCGTACGTACAGGAAAAACGCCTAATGCGGAATGCGAAATCGGCCGCAGAAGCACCTTGCTCGTACAACTCGGAAATATATCCTGGCGAACCAAGCAAACGCTTGAAATCGATCCGAAAAACGGACATATATTAAATAATCCGGCCGCTCAAAAGCTTTGGAGTCGCGATTATGAGAAAGGTTGGGAACCCCGCATCTGATTGATGGAAAAAATAATGGTTAATGTAGGTAAAACTCAGCAAGGATAAGTGGACCTGGAGAGATTCGAACTCTCGTCCAAACGAGGAACAAATTTGCTTTCTACATGCTTATCCCTGCTGAAGTTTTCGATTTCACACAAGCAGAGGGCGACCCGCGTGAAACTTATTCCCTGAATTTTATTTGAAAGTCGGGACGCCTTTCAAACTATCTCCGATATTGCTGCACCGCCGATTCGGATTGCTTCGAAGCCACAGCTTCCGGGCGATGTCTCGATCCGATTCCTTGAACCGGAATAAAGCTTATTATCTACTATTCTTCGATCAAGCTGCGAGAGCGTAGTTGTTTTCGCCAGTTAATTGTTTATCATTCGAGTTTAAAGCGCCGAACAACGAAGCGCTGCATGCTTACAAACCCCTTCTACCCGCTGTCAAAACCGGTCAGGCCCGTGAATTTGCGATACAAAGGTACTATAATTGCTCGAGACTGCAAAATATTTTGCCGAACAATTATTCCTCCTCGCGAAATTATTGTATATTTGTACCTTATTTACTTTAAAAAAGATAGGATATGAAAACTTTCAATTCAATCGTATTTATAATTATATTAATTCTAAATCAAGCTGTTACACTATATTCATCGCCTGCTTTTCCGGGATTGATAAAAATGAAACAACCGGACGGCACGACGATTTCGGTATATTTAAAAGGAGACGAAAAAGTTCACCGGATGGAATCGGAAGACGGCTATTCGCTTCTATATAATAATAATCGTACCATCGTTTATGCGATATCCAACCAAGAAGGCAATATGGTTCCTTCTTCGATTGCAGCTCGAGATCTATCTTTACGTTCCGCTTCCGATCAAACTTTTTTAAAAGAAATACCCAAGCAATTAAATTATAGTAAGTCTCAAATCAACACATTAAAAAGTATTTGGGTAATTACGCAAAAATCGTTGAAAGATAATAAAAGTCAACTGCGTGCTGCAAACGGTTTCGTTCGTACAATTTGCACATTGATTGATTTTCCCGAACAAAATGGCGTTGCGGCTAAATCCATGATAAAAACGAAGGAAGAATTTGATCAGTTGATGAATCAAGCCGGTTACAGCGCTAACGGAGGTAAAGGCAGTGTGAACGATTATTTCAAAGAAAACTCCTACGGAGCTATTAATTTAGTGATTACCGTCGCCGGGCCTTACACCGTATCTAAAAATTGGAAGTATTACGGAGAAAACGGCACGAATGGCCAAGACATTCCCGCACGTGTTCAAGAATTTGCGGTCGAAGCGGCTAAGCTTACTTTTCCAAATGTTAATCCTACTGATTATGATAATGATAATGACGGATATATTGATGCTTTTCACATTATTTACGCCGGCTATGGCGAAGAAGCGGGCGGCGACCCCAATTGCATTTGGGCTCACGAGTACGGATTTTCTACTTTAACCTTCGGAGGAAAAAAAGTGATGGAATATTCCTGTTCACCGGAATTACAGGGAAATTCCGGTGAGAGAATTACAAATATCGGCGTTATTTGCCATGAAATGTGTCATGGCTTAGGAGCTTTAGACTATTACGATACCGATTATGAAGTCGGAGGCCAATTTGATGGAACAGGGAAATGGGATTTAATGGCAGCAGGAAGCTGGAATAATAATGGGATTTCTCCGTCGCATGTCAATATGTTTCAAAAAATCCGTTTCGGCTGGGTAACGCCGATCCTTTTAAATCAACCTCAAGCGATTACCAACATGCCGAATTCGGCGGAAAATCCGGTGGCTTACCGCTACAATACGACCACTTCCGGAGAATACTTTATACTTGAAAACCGACAAAAAACAGGTTTCGATAAATATGTTCCGGGTTCAGGATTATTGATCTATCGTGTAAGCTTAACCGATGCCGATATCCGATCCAATACGATTAACGCAGGTCATCCTCAAAAAATGTATCCGATTTGCGCATCAGCTTCATCCAATCCTACGGGAACACCTGCATCCTACGGATTTATCAATGCTCCGGGATGTCCATTTCCCGGCTCTTTCAACAAAACATCGTTTACGGATTATACAATCCCGGCAGCTACTTCCTGGAATGGATCAAATACCGTTAAACCGATTACCGAAATTCAAGAACAAGATGGTCTTCTCTCTTTTCGATTCATGATGCCGGACGCTGAACCGGTAACTAATTTTCAAGCAAACGTAGAAAATCAAAACACGGTTCGTTTAACTTGGAATAAACCCTCCGAAGATGTCATTGGTTACAATGTATATCGCAATGACTTACTGTTGATAAGACTTCTCGGTAAAAACAATGCTTTTTATACCCAATACAATGTAAGCGCCGGGAATCATAACTATTGTATAACCGCTCTGTATAGTAATAAAGAATCTGCCCCGGTTTGCAAAAGCGTACAAATTACAAATTCACCGGTAGATAATAGTTATCTTTCGGTGAAGAATTTGACTGTCCAAAATGTCAATGAATATAAGGATATTCAACTCAATTGGCAATCTCCTTTCGTCAATACTTGGGCAACCATTGCAAATACATATTATACACCGGTTTATTATCCAAATATTAATCAATTTACTGCTGTCACTCGATTTACGACCGATAATTTACTAAAATTTCAAGGAACTTCTTTAACCAAAGTACGATTTGCTCTCAAACAATTGCAATGTAAATATACAGTGCTGGTTTGGTTAATTGATCCGACATCATCTTCCGTACCCGGAACGCCACAAGTCAATCAAGTAGTTACGAATCCATCTAATACTAACGATAACTTCGATATTACATTGAATACTCCTATTCCTGTAGATGCCACTAAGGAAATATGGATAGGCATTCAATATGAACTAAATCCAATGAAAGCGGTAGCGGGAATTGATTATGGTCCGGGTGTACCGGAACAAAATTTTGTGGTTATAGATGATCAATGGTATTTTCTTAATGATCAAGATGATTTTAATTGGTACATTGCCGGTTACATGGATTTTGGGAGCAGCGTTCTGAAAGCTCCCGAAGATAGTTGGTTGCGATCATCAAACGCAACCACTGCAATCGGAACCAAATATATTGTTTATCGTGATAATGTGCAGATTGCAACAACTACCCAATCGCAGTATGTTGATCTTCTACCTCCGGCCGGCACACATACATATTGCGTAACCATCGCTTACGACGACGGAAAAGAATCTGAGCAGGTATGCATACAAGCTACTTCAACTAACAATACCGATATTGCTCCGGTTGAAACTCGCTCAGGCGGAATCAGCATTTATCCGAATCCGATCAAAAAGGGCGAAAGCTTAACCATTCATTGCGACTCGAATACGGCTCCAACGCTCATGCTTTATACCGTCTCCGGTCAATTAATTCAACAGCAAAAAATAAGCGGATCCGATTTTCATTTAAAAATGGACTTTGAACCCGGAATATATCTTTTACAAATAAAAAATCCGGCGGAAACAATTATCCGTAGAATTATTGTTCGATAGAAAAATCCGATTTCAATGAAGATTCGTTTTCATATTCATTTCCATACCTTATGGGGACAATCTCTTTTTATTCTCGGTTCCATTCCGGAATTGGGGTCTTGGAATATTGATTCGGCAAAAGTTCTGAAATATGAAGGCGAAGATTCATGGACACTCGAATTGAATTTACCGGATAAACCGGTAAATTTTGAATATCGATATTTGCTTAGCTCCAACAGCCGGTTGATTGGTGAAGACGAAGATCAAAATCATAAACAAACTATTACCGATACCGGGCAAAACTATGTATTGATCGATTATTGGCAAAATCGCCCGCAAAACTCGGCTTTTTCTTCTTCTGCGTTCCATAAAGTTTGGTTTGCTCACTCATGCAAAACATTCAATCGCATCGTTAAACCGAAAAATAAATTATGCATTAAAGTAACAGCATCCGGCATTGGACGCAATCAAAGGATTGCAATAACAGGCAATCAACCCGAATTAGGAAATTGGGACATCAAAAAAGCTGTAATAATGGATTGCGAACGATTTCCGGAATGGGTGATTGAATTAAATGCAGATACGCTCTCCTACCCTATCGAATACAAATTCTGCCTCGTGGATAACGATAATAAATCGCTGATTGAATGGGAAACAGGAGAAAATAGAGTTTTGAGGAACTTTCTTATTAAAGAGAACGAAACCGGTATTGTTTCCGATTTCCCGTTCCGCAAAGATTCGACCGAATGGAAATGTGCCGGAACAGTTATTCCTGTCTTTTCACTTCGTTCGGAAGACGATTTCGGTATAGGCGATTTTGGCGATTTGAAAAAATGCATCGATTGGTTAAGCCTCACATCGCAAAAAATTATTCAAATCTTGCCTATCAACGATACGACTCAGACACATACCCGGGCGGATTCTTATCCGTATAATACGATTTCTGTTTACGCATTGCATCCGATTTATCTGAATCTAAATGCAATGGGAGAATTGAACAGTATTGAACGTCGAGAGTTTTTTGAAGCGATACGAATTGTATTGAATGCTTCAAACGAAGTAGAATACGAACAGGTTGATAAGTTTAAGTGGATGTACTTCAAAGAGTTATTCGCACAGGAAGGAAATAAAACGTTACAATCTCCGGAATACCTTTCATTTTTCGACACCAATAAAGAATGGTTGGTTCCTTATGCCGCATATTCCCATTTGAGAGATAGATATCATACCTGCGATTTCCGATTATGGAAAGAACATAGCAGATATGATAAGACGGCAATCGAGCAATTTTGTCAACCGGATAAATCCCGGTTTTCTGAAATTGCTTTGTATTATTACTTGCAATTTCATTTACACAAGCAATTATCGGAAGTTAAAGAATATGCCTGTAAAAAAGGAATTGTTCTCAAAGGAGACATACCGATCGGCGTCAGTAAAACCGGTATAGAAGTTTGGACTGAACCGGAGTATTTCAACATCCGATATCAGACCGGCGCTCCCCCCGATGATTTTTCTGATACCGGCCAAAATTGGGGTTTCCCGACCTATCGCCGGGAACGAATGGAAGCAGATGGATACAGATGGTGGAAAAAACGTTTTAGGAAAATGGAGGATTATTTCGATGCTTTTCGTATCGACCATATCCTCGGTTTTTTCCGTATATGGGAAATACCGGATAATTCCATACAAGGACTTTTAGGACGGTTCAGCCCCTCGCTCCCTTTCAGTGAAGAAGAAATTAAAAATGCCGGATTTGATTTCCGGTTGGAGCGATATACGAACGCGCATATCCATGAGCAATTTTTACCGGAATTATTCGGAGAACATACACAAGAAGCAACACAAGTTTATTTAAACCGGACATCTTCCAAACATTTTGCACTGAAAGAACCGGTTAACACTCAAGTAAAAATTCAAACTCGTTTCTTCGGAAAAAACGACACTAAAAGCCTACTGATGCGAAACGGACTTTTTGCAATATGCAACGAAATATTGTTCATTAGAGACGAAGAACAACCCAATCATTTTCATCCGCGAATTTCAGCCGAGCGTTCCTATATGTATAGAGAAATAAATCCTTCCGATCGATATGCTTTTGACTGCTTATATCACGATTATTACTATCAACGCCATGAGGAATTTTGGAAGGAAGGGGGCTATAAAAAATTGCTTCCGCTAATCTCCTGTACCGATATGTTGACATGCGGGGAAGATTTGGGAATGATTCCGCACTGCGTACCGGAAGTCATGCAAAAACTCGATATTCTCAGTTTGGAAATCGAACGAATGCCCAAAGAAATCAATTGTGAATTTACAGATTTAAACCGTTTGCCTTATCTCTCAGTCTGTACAACTTCCACACATGATATGCCCACTCTTCGAATGGAATGGAAAGAAAACCCGGAGAAAACACAACGCTATTACAATAAAATACTTCATAGAGAAGGACAAGCTCCGACAGATTGTACGCTGGAAATATGCGAACAAATCATCAATAATCACCTTCAGTCTCGATCCATGTTGGTTATAATTCCTTTACAGGATTGGTTATCAATGGATGGAACTATTCGCAGAAAAATAGAAACCGAAGAACGGATAAACATACCTGCCGACCCCGCACACAATTGGAATTATCGCATGCACTTTACTTTAGAAAAGTTATTGAATGCAAAGATTTTGAATGAGAAAATAATTCGTTTGATTGAACAATCGCTGCGCTGACAAACAAATTAATTCAGCATTTTACAGGTTCCGTTAAAAGAAGCTCCCGGTTCAATTTCAATATATTTGGCAACAATTTCACCGGTAAATCGCACAGTAGCTTTTAAGCTGGCAACTTCATAAATAACAATATTCCCCGTTACAATTCCCATTAAATCTGTGTTCTGACATTGAATATTCCCGGTAATTTCTGCTTGAGGTCCAATAATCACTTTTCCGGCGCATTCAATATTACCTTCTAATTTTCCGTCAATACGAAAATCTTCTTCCGCTCTAATATCTCCTTTAATATAAGTTCCAACTGCCATTGCGTTATGGGCAATTCCGGAAGGCGAATTCTCTTTATTTCTCATAAACAGTCTCATTTTTGATGACAAATATACAAATTATTTGTTAGTATTCAAACTAATAATTATTTTTGGAGCAAATTCACGTTTTTTTATGCATCGAACTTAATAAACACAATTAATAATATGGAATGCATCGAATTAAATAAAATGATCATCCATGCTTATCATGGGGTAATGGAACAAGAACGAATCGTAGGAAACAATTATCGAATCGATATAAAAATATCCCTTGATTTGAGTAAAGCGATTGAATCGGATCATTTGGATGATACTATTAACTATGCAGATATTTTTAGTTTAGTTTCAGAAGAAATGAAAATTCCCTCTCACTTATTGGAACATGTAGCCGGAAGAATTATCCGAAAAATCAAACAAAAATATCCGTCTATCGCAAAAGTCAAGATTCGCCTTGCTAAAATCCATCCTCCCATTACAGGAGAACTGCATGAAGCAGCAGTGATTATCCAAAAATAATAAATATCTTATTCTGTGATTAATTATAATTTAACTTTTAATAGTTGTAAAGTCTTTTTTGCCGCTTCATCGTTCGGATCAATCTGCAATATCTTTTTATTATAGTCAATAACAGCGGGCATATTATTTTCAACAGCTAAATAATAATTTGCCATGTAACGATAGGTTTCAATGATTAATGAATTTTTTGACCCATCTCCATTGTTATTCTGCAAAATAGGAAGTACTTCATCGAAATAGGGTTTTGCATAGCCTACTGTCATTTTCCCTGTTCGATCAATCTCAAATTTATCTAACATAGAATTAATATTCGCGCGTCCGGAATAACCGATATATAAATCGGGTTTACGTTTTATTATTTCAGCATAAGCATTATCCCCTTTTTTTACATAATTTTTAAAATCGGATTCAAATTTTGCCATTGCTTCCGGATCAGTCGGTACATTTCCGGGAGTAATAAAGTACTGTGCAGCTGAATAACAGGCTTTTGCATATGCATAATAGTCATTGGCATCAGCTGATGGGTCTAATTTTAAATATTTTTCGTAATAAGCGATAGCTTCGGGATATAATTCGGAACTTGTTGCGGCAGTAGCTGCTTCTTTAAGAACTTCTGTTTTGGAAGAGTCCATTTCAATCGCTTTGCGAAAAGCTTTCAAGGCTTTCTCATATTGTTTTTCTTTTAAAGCCAACTGACCTAAGGTAAAATAATCCAAATAAATATGTCGTTCTTGTGGCATCAGCTCTAAAAAACGGGTCATTTGTTCCAAGCCCAGTGCATATTTTTCTAAGTGGAAATTGGTATATGCTTCCAGTCGTTTCATAACCAAATTATCCGGGTCATTTGCTCTTACATATTTTATTTGTTCTGCCGCTTTCTCGAATTGATTGGTGAAAAAAAGCAGTTGCGCATATCGTTCATGCTGTAATAAAGGGACCCCCGGAATAGCAATGAATTTTTCGTAAGCATCCAAAGCTTTCGAATACATTCTTATTCTTTCGTCACGGTATATATCACCATATACCGCATAAGCGGGAATATAGTTTGGATCCAATGCAACCAATTTATCTAAATATTGTAAAGCAATTGTTGTATTAATATCTTTATAAACCTGTGCTAATTTCAAATATGCTACTTTATCGGTGTTGTTAAAAAGGATTGCATTTTCATAACGGGCGCAAGCATCGCCTACTTTTACCTGTTTCATCAACATATCGCCTTCTACAATATAAATGCCGGAAAATTTATTATTAATCTTACGGGCTTTATCCAAAGTTGCTTTTGCGTTTTCAAAATCACCGACATTCACATATACTTCTGCGATGGTAGTTTGTACAGCGGGGTCTTTCTTAGCAAGACCGGTGGCTTTTTTAAACAATTCTTCAGCCGCCTTGGCATTTCCTTTTTTCAATTGCAACATTCCTTCACCAATATATCCATAGGGATATTCCGGAAATAGTCCGATGGCTTTCTGATAATAATAAGAAGCTGAATCTTCTTGATTAAGTTGATAATAGGTTTGACCTAAGTAATAATAATTTTCGGCTTGTTCAGCCGGGGATTGATTGGTCTGTTGTAAAAAGAACAACTTCGCAGCGCCAAAAAGATCAGCTCTATAATACTCAATTCCTTTCTCGTTATTAGCAGCAAATACATTCGTTACCGTGAAAAATGAAATCCCCGCTAAAATAAGCAATTTTCTTCTATTCATATTCATTTCTATATTTTTATTTTCTTTTAGTTTCTTCTTTAGGATAAACGTAAACAGATCGATTTTGCGGTTCGGTTACGGCCGGTAGCAAACCGGATTTTAATATTACCATTTGCCCAACATCGTGAGCGATAAATATACTAAAACCGGAAGATAATCCGGATCTTGGATCGGAAAGCAAAACATATATGGGTCTCCAAAAAGGATAATCATTATTTCTAATATCTCCGGCATACGGAAGATAGGTATTTTGTAAAGTTGCCTGTTCTTCTTTTCCTACACGCATGATTCGAAATTGATCACGTAAATCCGGAATTCTCCGCAGAGCTTCATCATTAATAATATTGAATCCTATAATACCGATGGTATTCGGCAATTCACAAACTTTGCGGATTAATTCATCACTGCTATTCATCGCATAGAGATAGGGTGATGAAGCAGCCCCTTTTGTTATCGAGTCTGAGATATAACGTAAGACACCGGATTGAGCGCTTTCAAAAAGCACCCGGATTGTATCCGGGGAGGAATGCGGATTGATTTGAGACCAATTCGTGATTTCTCCCGTTAATATTTTTCGTATGGTCGGAAGACCGATCAGCGAATCCGGATTTGCTTTGTTAATGATCAATGCAATACCGTCAAAAGCAACTAAAAATTTACGAATAATCATCCTTTTTTCTTCGCTCGCTTTTTGTTCGTTGAGGTTAAGTTCGCGCGTAACCAAAGCTAAACGCACGGAATCTTCCAATAAAAGGCGTATTACTTCGTTTTCATTGGAGTAAATGGGATTGATGACCGTCAATTCATTATGCGCTTCAAACGCATTAATCATAGCGTTCATCATATTTCTAAAATTCTCATCGCAAGCGATGCTTATAGCTCCGGTATTAAAAGTATCTCCCCTGTCGTCTTTTGGTTTCTTTTTACAAGATTCGAAAGATAAGAGAAGGAAACATATACTGCCAAATACTATAATTTGTCGCATTACTACTTATTTTTCAATAGAACAATTAAATGAGGCTGACTAATTTTTTTAGTCAGCCTCGTTCATATAAACTATTTATCCATTTTTTGGGTTATCTTTAAATAGGCTCTATACACTCTGAACAATCCATAAAGCCCGATCACAATTCCAACACCGATTCTTAATCCTTCCGGAACAGTACGGTTGAAAAACGAAGTAAATAACAAAGCGACACTCAAACACAGGTACAAACCCGCCATGGCACATTCAAAAATGAATAAGGCGGATTTTCGAATGTCATATTTATCATTTTTTTCTAAGTCCATTTCGTTTACAGCATAACCATTCTTTGATAATTAAAATCGATTGAAAAAAGCATTTAATTTTTTTGCAATCTAAATGATATCGGTAAGGAATAATAAACACTTACCGGGTTACCGTTTTGTTTACCCGGAATCCATTTGGGCATCTTTTTCACTTTAGTCACGGCTTCCTTATCACAACTCGGATCCAAGCTTTTCTGTACTTCTACATCGTCGATTGATCCATCGGGTCTTACAACAAACCGTATAGTAACACGACCTTCAATTCCTTGCTCCGCAGCAATGGTCGGATACATAATATTATCGTGTAACCATTTCACTAATGCGTCATCTCCTCCCGGAAATACAGGCATTACTTCGACATGACTGAAAATTTGGGGTTTTACATCTTCAGTTACAACTTGGTGTTGAACTACATCCGCCAAATCAACCGTTCCTCCTTCTTTCCCTTCCACATTGTATGCCGAAATATCTGCTTTTACTTCAGTCAATTCAGCCTGAGTTTTCATTAATTCCTCATCCTTGATATCATTATCTTTTGCAATAACCGGAGGTGTAAATGCTACGGTTGTTTTTAATTCCGGAGGAGGGGGCACTTCAATTTGCTTAATTTGATTTTCTTCCGGCACTTGTTTATTTAAATCAATATCACTGAGGTTTACATCAGTAACTTGACCTGTTTCTGATTTAGCCGGTAAAACCGATTTAATTAAACTCGGTAAAAAAATCAAAGCCAATGCGATGACCGTGATTATTATCAATGCTTTCAAATGACGATCGGAAGATTCATCCCGATGGACATAAGCGCCAAATTCCTTATTTTTCCCTTCAAAAACAAGGTTTAACCACTGCTTTGAATTTAAATCAAAATCTTTTGCCATAGTAATAATTCATTTTTTCGGTTAATAAATCACTTCTTCTTTTTTGCAGTAGTACTCGTACCAGCACTCGCACTCGTATTTGCATTAACTTGAGCTCGTTGCTGCTCTGTCAGATAATCAGCATTATGCGTTTTCATATAAAGCAGATAACGATCTCCGTCACTAAGATCAATAATAGCGTAGGCGCCGATGTTGCACACCAACATTTCGTCTAACACATCCACCAAGTTTTTATACGAAGATTGTTCAGTTGGTTTTATCATTACCGTAGGAGCAATTTTTTTATCTTTCAATGCTACCTCCTGAATTTTCCTCGACTGTTCATTAAATTGCGCTTCATTGATTTGAAGTTTTTTTAATTTATCTTTCAAATCCTGAATCAATTCGTATGTACCTGCATTCTTTTCCAACAACATTTTGCGTAAACCGCTTTCAGTAAAATCAGAGGTTATAAGAAATTTATCCGGATCGTTATAAGATGTTCCGGTCGAATCGATCATACCTAAATAATAATATACCTCATCATTTGCTCCTAAAATAATTGTTACAGCGGTTGATTCTCTTACTTTATTCTTGTCTTGATCCGCTAAATTAGTATCCTTGGCAGGCATATTAATGTTCATTGTTTGAGGCTTAAGAAGTGTTGTACAAAACATGAAGAAAGTGATCAGCAACATGTTCATGTCTACCATCGGTGTGAAGTCAACACGCAGATGCTGTTTCTTCTGTCTATTTTTTCCGCCTTTTTCCTCTTTTACTTGTACTTCAGCCATTTGATTTGTTTTTTCAAGTTAATAATTATTAAGCGTTTGAAGCTGTTTTCAAAGAGGTAATTAAAAGATAGCGATTCTTTTTCATATCCCTCAAATCATCAATTACTTTTTTAACTACCGGATAATTTGTTGTTTTATCTGCTTTAATTGCTATCTGTAAATTTGGATTCTTTAATGTGGCATAAGATACCCATCTTCTGAATTCATTATCTTTAGCGATAATACCTCTTGCATCCGCTAAGGAATCCGTGGGAATTCCTACTCTTTGGTTTTCCAAATCCTTTAAATATAATCCCTGTTTATCGGAAGGTAAATCCAAAAAGGCTGACATTGACTGCATCGGCACTCCAAATGTATCCAATTTTCTAAAAGAATTTAATTGCTGAGGCGTAAATGTGATACCGTAATCGTCACCTACCGCAGTTAGTGCATCTACCTTGTCTTGTTGATTCGTAAAATTTAAGAAAATTTTACCCTTCGCATCCACCAAAATGGTCATCATATTGTTTTCAGGAATTGGTTTTTCTGAAACGGATGCCGGCGTTTGAACTTGTACCGGAGCATTTTGAACAAAAGTAGATGTTAACATAAAGAAGGTAAGTAAAAGCACGGTTACATCACTCATCGCCGTCATGTCGATGAAAGTACTTTGCTTTTTTACTTTTACTTTTGGCATAGTATTAATTATTTATCGTGAGTTTCGGCATAAGTTTGAGTCAGCGCAAACCCCATTTCGTCAATAGCATAAGTCATATTGTCTATTTTTGCCGTAAAGAAATTGTAGGTAATAATAGCCAATGCACCGGTTGCAATACCGAAAGCCGTGTTTACAAGAGCTTCGGAAATACCGGCTGAAAGTTTAACCGAGTCGGCAGCGCCCTCAGCAGCCAAAGCGCTGAATGAACGAATCATACCTAATACGGTTCCAAACAATCCGAAAAGAGTACCTAATGTAGAAATTGTTGCAATTACCGGAAGATTTTGCTGCATCGAAGGCAATTCAAGTGCAGTAGCTTCTTCGAGTTCCGCTTTGATTTCCTCAATTTTGGTTTCTTTTGATAAATTTGTAACGGTTTCCATTTCTTTGTACTTTTTCAATCCGGCATCCACGATAGCGGCAACAGATCCTTTTTGTTTTGCGCAAAGGGCTTCGGCGCCTGTAATATTGCCTTTTTTCAAATCGGCTTTTACGTCATATACAAAATTAATCAAGTTGCCGGTTCCTTTGGCTTTCCCCAGAGCAATCATACGCTCGACGCTTAACGTAAGAACAGTTAACAAAAGAGTAATAATCAAAATAACCGTAAGGCCCCCTTTATAAATTGTTCCTAACAAATTTATCGGGTTGTTGTTGGTATCGTTGTTCTGAAAATTTTGACTTTGCCCGAAAATCAAAAAGTAAATCAATAATGCTGCAATAAAGCAGAATACAATAACGATACCTGCAGAGATTCCACGAGTTTTTTTACCAACTCTTTGGTTTTTGTCCCCTTTTTGTGCTTTTGTTTCCATAAATTTTTGTGTTCGTTTAAGTTAGATAAATTATTTTAAAAGTTTGTTTATATTATTTTTCATTGACTATTCAATTTACGCTCGTTATTAACCCTGCAAATATAATGAATTATATTTAATTCCCATACAAAAATAACTAAATGCATTCATTTTTAATATAAAGTTAACAATTTATCGATTTTTTTCATCTTCCAAAAGTATTTTTAATTTTTTCCCAAAAAAGATAAATTTTATAATTTGCAATTATACAATATGTTATACATTTTCATCATTGGATTGATTTAGCTGCCAAAGTTATGATATTCCTTTGTTATGACAATGTGTTTTTAAACTATTTTTATACAATAAAAATCTTAAAAAATCTTAAATCTTCAATTATCTCAATTCCAATCCATGAAAATTAAATACCAAAACTGAGAACCCCTATATTTTGATAAAAACCACTCAATATTCCAACAATCAAAATACCTAAAGTACAAATGATCATGCCGATTTTATTGTAATTATCAATCGAAAACCTCCCTATTGCTTCCGGCTCCGCTTCTTTGATAAACATAGCCTTTACTATTAACAAGTAATAAAACAAGGATACGACTGTATTCAAAAGAGCGATAAATACCAATAAGTATTCTCCTTTTGAAGCTGCTGCCAAGAAAATGAATACTTTACTGAAAAATCCTGCAAATGGAGGGATTCCTCCTAAAGAGAACACAGCCAACATCATAATGACACTCAGGATGGGGTTGGATTTGTATAAACCATTGAAAGCCGCAATCGATGTTTTACCTCCGGATGCGTTTTCTACTGCCGAAATAACGCCGAAGACAGCCAAGTTAGAAAATATATAAACCAATATATAATATACGGTTGCAGTCATTCCTTGCGCATTTCCGGCAATAATACCCAACAAGATGTAACCTGCTTGCGATATGGACGAAAAAGCGAAAAAGCGTTTGATGTCGGTTTGCCGTAAAGCGAACAAGTTTCCTAAAGTAATGGTAATTACCGACAACCACCATAAAATAGCATTCCAAACGACTTCGATATTGCCGAACGCTTTGTAGAGCGTAAAGATTAAAGCAAAAGCAGCTGCTCCTTTTGATGCGACCGATAAATAAGCCGTTACATTCGTAGGCGCTCCTTCATACACATCGGCTGTCCACAAATGGAAAGGAACCAGAGAAAGTTTGAATCCCAATCCGCCGAAGAAAAAGACAAATCCGAGAATGGCTAAAGTATCCGTTCCGGCGTTAAAAGTAATATCCGAAAAATACAGGCTCCCGAAAGCGCCGTAAAGGAAAGACAGCCCGAACAAAAGGATTCCCGAAGAGAAAGCGGAAATCAGGATATATTTGACGCCGGCTTCTGCCGATTGTTCCTTATATTTATTGAATGCCGCCAAACAGGCTAAAGGCAAAGAAGCGGTTTCCATTCCTATATATAACATCATGAAGTTTCCCGCCGATACCATGATATACATGCCCAGCAAAGTAACCAGAATTATCGTGAAAAATTCGCCGCGTTGATGTCTGACATTATTGGAATGCAGCCAAGAATAGCTTTGCAGAAATACAATCAAGGTAGCGATATTCAATATATTCTTCATTAAAATAGTCATGGGAGAGCAGACGTATAAACCTCCGAATGCTTCGCCTACGGGAGAAAAGAAAAATCCGTAAGCGGTTTGACCGGCAAACAGCAAACAAGCCAAAGGATAAATCCACGCCCGCGCTTTACCGGAAGCAATCAAATCGTAGAGGAATAAGATCAGGAAAACAACAAGTAATCCCGTTTCCTGCCTCATTATCAAAAAGTTTGTAAAATCCATACTTTAATTTTTTCTATTAATAATTTCGTATTTTACGCCATTGCGAGCGGAGCGAAGAGGCTGTCTTGAAAATGCAATTTTACGTCATTGCGAGCGGAGCGAAGCAAACCGGAATGTTGAATTTCAATGGATTGCTTCGGGCTATCGCCCTCGCAATGACGGAGAAAGCGACTTTTGAGACAGTATCTTCGGCTGCTTCGTTCCTCGCAACTCTCGCAATGACGGATTCTTATACTTTCAATCATTTATTACAATTTATATATTAAATCAATCTCTCAATTATTGGAATTAAGCTGTTCCGGATGATGTCGGATATTCCAAAAGGAAAGAATCCGATAGCTGCAATACCCACAATCAGAGTAACGGCAGATACTTTTTCATACCATGTAGCATCCGCCAAATGAGCATGATGACTGTCCTGAAGCGGTCCGTACAATATCTTTGCCACCGTCCGTAAAATATATACGGCAGTGATTACAATCGAACTGCAAGCGATAATGGTAAGAATTCGGTGAAAAAGATCGGAATGCTGGAAAGAGCCGACGAAAATGGTCATTTCAGCTACGAAGCCGCTCAAAAAAGGAAGACCTAAGGAAGCCAAACCCGCAATCAAATAACAGACGGAGGCAAAGGGTATGATTTTCATCAAGCCGCCCATTTCCCGAATGTCTCGCGTGTGCGTGCGACCGTAAATCAAGCCGATTAATGCAAAGAACAAGGCTGTCATCAAACCGTGAGAAATCATCTGCATGACTGCGCCCGTCATCGCCGTCCGGTTCATCATCAGAATGGCGAACAGCACCAATCCGCAGTGGCTCACCGAAGAATAAGCATTGATATATTTTAAGTCAGTCTGTACCACAGCGCTAAAAGCTCCGTAAACTACACTGATACCGGTCAGAATCAAGAATAATGTATTAAATTCGTGGGCTGCTTGAGGCATTAAATAGATAGCGACTCGAAAGCATCCGTAACCTCCCAATTTCATCAAAACGCCTGCGTGAAGCATCGAAACGGCTGTCGGCGCAGAAGCGTGACCATCGGGCGACCAAGTATGGAACGGGAATA
>JGI20166J26741_10488892_pt1 | contig 31326 bp, 11 predicted proteins | sample TergutCu122P5_FD_26741 | JGI IMG/M metagenome (IMG submission 26741)
GCCACGCGTATTTCGCCGTATCTGTTAGGCGATGGTGGGACGAGTTTATCTCAATTATCTCTTCAGACTCATGACTCCAGTCTATAAGCTACAATAAATTTCAGCAAACTATCTCGTGCAACCAAATAATTAAAACTTCAATTCCTTGGTATTTAAAGTTTTCACAAGTTTAAGTGGTTGACGAGTATGGATTGCGTATTAACAAAGATATGAGTAAACAGACATGGCCCAGAGTTGAGTAAAGTATCTGCACCTCATCTGGAAAAAGGAGTAAAATTATAAGTACCCTCTCAGCATGGGCAATAGAACTACTGACATTCTAAACCTGAAATCCCGAGTCAGAAGCAATAAAATTTTAAACATTCTGTTGCAAACGCACATATTTAATTAATTAAGTTGCTTCTAAATCACAATCAGATAAATATTATAATATCATGGGTGGCAACAAAGGCAGAGAGCAACAATTCTGGCGCGTATCGTTGGTTTAATTATCTCAAAATTTATAAGGAATTTGGACTTAACATACAGTATATATAAAACTATGTTCCATCTTGTTTATAAGTGTCACTCTAAATGCTTTTCAGTCCCATAATTACGTGGCGAATTACGCTCAAGCAGCCTCCAGAAACACACGTAGATCCTTATGCAAAGTGCCCGTAATGCTGTCCTGTTTTCCCTAATTGGAATGTAAAACAGTAAAATTCGGCAACATAAAATTCAGTGGAAGTTCATATGCAGGTTTTCCAACTGAAGCACGTGGAAAAGATAGGAATAACGTTCTGAAAGTTTTCACAGAGGAATGCTTAAATTGCTTCCACGTTTTGGTGACGTTAATTTCATAGTTTCTCTTCTTAGGCTTTGATTCTGTAGGAATAAATCTTCAGAATACTGTCTGATTGATTTCCTTCCGAAAAACGTATGTCGAATCTACAGTAAATAATGCATGCGTACAATTCAAAGAATATTTGTGCAAGGGTACTAAAATTGCAATAGCTGTCTGAAAGCAGTTTAAAAATATGGCATACGTTTTCCACATGGAACTGTTTAGTAAATTACAAAATTTTGTTTTACTCCAGGAAATCTTATTCGTAAACGCCCTGTAAACAAATGCAAATCACTCAGCAACCTTGAGAACTAATACTGAAAATCCGCAGAATACCTTTTCTATAACTGGTCCATTTTAGTAAACGGTTAATATGGCACTAATTTCTTATATGCTCATTTAAATCAATTATTTTATTCATCCTACAACTTCAACAACATTTACAAAATTATATTAATTTGTACTACAGTCAACGTGACTACAAATTTTTGAACCCGTAAGTAGGAAGTGTGAAACATTTCTCCCGTAGAATTGTATGGGCTGCTTTTCGAACTGCTAGCGGAACTTACAAATTTACAGCACAAAATCATATAGTGAATCGTACCCGGATTATAGGAAAGGTTCTACTTCTTTACACAAGAATCCTGACATATTCAAAAAATGCTTATTTGTAAGGACTGAAGCATTTTCCCAAACACAAAAGATCTCCTTCAGTGCTCCACTGTATGCCTCTACAAAGTATAAAAATTACTCTCATTTAATTAATTCCAACCCCACAAGACTTTCTGAAAAAAAAAATGGGCTTTGAATTTTTGCTCCTTTTTCCTTTACAACGTTTCTCTCAGATAAATATTTAGTGAGTTACGCCCGTTATATGAGCAAACTTATCTGTATGTCTCACTGTACACGATTCCTTGTTCTTATCTTCTCTTAACCAAAACTAGAATGTAAGGAAACTTAGTAAATCTACTCAATATAAAGTATAATTCAAGTCGTCCAACAGAATGCCGTGACTTTAAGTAGACAGACGAATGGAAAGACAGAGAGACAAGTATAGCAAGATCCTATACGCACTTTTAACCACAGAAGTACCAAACCAAATCATGTGGACACTTGTCTGTTGTATCCAGAAAAACTGTGATTCGTATTAGGCGCAGCCCATTCGGATGTAGCCGTAAAAGTAGCAAGCCGCGATCGGTAGAGTCCTATCTAGAGCGACCGCAGAAATAACAACTCCCTCCACATAAAATTATTACAGTAATCAGAGCAAGCGATGCACCATTCAGTTTCAGCCACAACAATAAAAAGTCATCATAACACAACCGCAACAATAGCCACAGTTCTCACCACTATAAACGTGTTAAACATTAAAATAACAAGTAATTAGACTCTAATAAATGACTTACCACTGCAATGGGAAAATGATTATAACACAAGGAATTAAACACGTCCGTAAGGAACGCCTAATTTTGTTGCAATCTAAAATAAAATAATACTAAAATATGAGGTTGTGATTCCCTAATATTCTGAGAACTGCCATTGCTAGACATGTGTCTGGGGCGTTTCTCAGTGTTAAAGTCATAATGAAAATAGCAAAGATAAGGAAATGCAGCCACCGGCTTCATACTGTGCTCTATTACAAACACTTTCTTATTTCCAGCACACGCTGGTGTACATTATTGACTATAATGGCCTGATAAATATTTTTTCTGTCTGTCTGTCTGTCTGTCTTTCTAGACAGACAGACAGATGAGTCTAATTTCTCATATGATACAGAATACAATGTATAATATATGGATATAACGAGGGATAAACAAGTTTTCCAGAAATCTAGGAGCCATACCAATATTCTAGGAGCCCACAGGTGACAGGAAGCAAGTTCCATTTAGAGGACCCAAATTATTAGGCTTTGCCTTACAAAAATTCAGCCACAACGGTGAACTTTACCCCGAATTTGTGCACCTTCGATATAACGGTCCTATCTGAATACAATTCAGCCCAAAAAACACAAATACATCTTACTACGAATTTTTTACGCCACATTATTCCACACATTGCAGGGTATTCACGTAGCGGAGCATCTGGTGCATGTCTTGCAGACAAGAATAAACTGAAGAACGGCAGTTTAGTTCCTTCTTGTCCCTCTTTGTTGTAACTACTTTCACCAAAGCAGCACATTGATAAATTTGTGTAGAATTTAGCACATTCGCCTGCACAGATTTCCTAATAACAAAGGCCAGGGGTATTAAATGTCGCTGCTAAAATTACAGGTGTTTGTTATAGTAGCTCACAGCTGAAATAATACGTCGAACTTCCAGTATCGTTCAGCACACAGTTATAACTCCTCAGTTTATTTAACCACGACCAATCTAGTTTTTTTTATTTACACAAACTTCTACCATTGGTGGGCCTACACATTTCTGTTGTTGACAAGACTCCAACCTTTCGGTTTAACTGTTAAGGAATAGCAGGATACGTTTCTGTCAATGATCCTTGTTAAGAGCAAACAAACCCAGTTTTTAAGCTGTATAGATTCTTGATTAACATGCATCGTGCATAAAAGAACGAATAAAGACAACATAAAACTCACTTTCGATTAGCTACTGTCCAACCACAAGAACAAGCGAAAACATCAGATGGACGCAAAACCTCTGCTGTATTGTTCACTGCAACTTTCATTCCAAACATCCTGTGATCCGATAGAAATATAAAGATTTGCGCGGGCATTACAATGTAGAAGTCCTTAGAAAAAAGCACGTAGGGTCGTTTGTAGTGTCAGTTCGCTTTCAATCACAATTGCAACGTGTTTGCAAGTTTACGTAAAATACCCTAATACGAAATAAATTTTTCAGCGGTTCCCGAAATTGCTATATGCGGTCGGGCCGACCAACATGGAAATGATCAGTACAGAACGCTTCGTTAAAGCTCAGTCAGTAAATTGCTCAGGACTGATATGGCGGGATTTTGATCTTTGCCACCACCGACTCTGGAAGCCACCCACCATCAGTTTTGATGGGTCTCGAACTAACTCATTAGGCAGCCACCTACGCAGAGTTGTTAAAACCCACTCCATGTTCAGTAGGTGACTAACTGCCTCATTGTGGAGACAGTTAGGCACAACTGCTTAAACTTGTTCCACTGGCGGGTGGTGCCGGATTCATTCACCTCAGATATAATTATGCACGGCTGTTGACTCTTATTCCAATGCCAGTGGGTAGTTATCTCACTCATTGTGGAGTTATTTACGCACATACGTTAAATCTAAATCAGTTTCCAGTGGGTGTCGGGCTATTCCATTATGGAGACTGTTATGCACAACTGTTTAAACTAGCTCCATTGACGGTTGGTGCCGGACTCGTTCATTACAGAGATGTGTACGCAGAACTGTTAAAACTTATTCCAATACCAGTGGGTGATGGAATAACTCATTATGGAGTAATTTATTCACAACTGTTACAACTTACTCCAGTGCCAATGGGAGGTGGACTTACTTATTACGGAAATATTTATTCACCTATGTTAAAACTTACTCCAATGTCAGTGGGTGATGGACTAACTCATTATGGATCCATCCATACCCGGTTGTTAAAACTGCCTGTTTATGAGAGCCGATAGAAGTAACTGAATTACTGAGCCATCTACATAGACCTGTGGGACACTATATCTGGCTTCGTGGCAAATACGGTTTGTTTTGTCGCGAAATTCAGTATATTAATTTTACGTGCTTTACCCTACACCAATGAAAGTGATATGATTGGGTGATGATAAATCATGAATACGAAAGGAAAAGGCAAAGAAACGGTCGTGACATTTTCAAGCTCTGGTTTTCTATCTTTCTGTATAAAGTAAATTACCATCCAATTGCGGTTATCGCATCGTGTCTTCTGGTTGCGAATGTGAATCACAAGAACTTGTGTTAGTTGAGCTTCTGGTTGCCGCTTGGGACACAGATTTAAACAGTGTAACATTTGGTTAAACTGCAGTTATTTATTGGTATACTTCCCATTACAATATTTAGCATTTTTCCGGGATCGTTTTCAGATTCACTTCAAAGCATGTGTGAAAATGTTCCAGTTACGGCATAAGTATTCCCATATTCAGCCAAGATTAACTTTGCAGTAGCCTCCCTAGTATTTTCATCTACTTCCTTATGCCACATTTTGAGATGCTTCCGGCTATGACATCCATTAAGATATTGTTTCTCTAACAGTGATATCACAAACAACAAGACAGGCAATGTACGTATAATGTAATATTGAGGCGCGTTCGTGCAACCATTGTTTCCATGGAAAACCAATAAATATTACACATTCTGAGAGTGTGTTTGTAGCCTTAGGTATCCAGCATACAATGCACATGCGTCATATTTTCATCTGTGGCCTGCGCGGCTCTACAATGCATTATCTCATAAACGGCCCGATTTTCGTAAAAAAGGGTATCGAACACAAAATGTGTTTTTATTTTCCCTACAACTCTTGTCTGAAGCATTTCTCATTCTAAGATGAATTGAGCGAGATATGATAAGAAAATGTATGTTGGTCTTCACGTAACGTACCCGTTATTCTTGTCCGGTTTTAATAGAACTTAATTTTTCTTGACAGATTTCCGAAAAGTACTCAAATATCAAATTCCATAAAACTCCGTCCAGTGGGCTGCGAGTTTCTCCATGCGGACGAAAGGACGGACAGACATGAAGCTAACAGTCGTTATTCGCAATTTTGAGAAGGCGTCTTAAAAACAGGAGTTGAAAACCGTGCGTCGCATTGGAACTGGCCTACACATTTTCCAGCTGATTTCTCCTCTACTTTCTACCATAATTTAGTCAGTATAGTGACGACGCTATTGAGTGGGTCATGAGGAATCGGGATTCATTTCCTGGCAGGGGACCTGTTCCTTCTGCTCTCAGTAGCGTCCACGCCAGTTCTTGATCTCCAAGAGCCTCCTAACCATCGGAACGCCAGGCGTGGATTTGACCTCTCGCCTTCCATTTAGTGGTAAGATAACGAAATACGTGCTGCTGTACCTCCTTGCTATATACGTTGTCATGAAGCATTTCACTAACTAGAGGGAATATTTCAATTTCATCCTACATCTGGCCTTCCTCAAACATAAAAATGTAAACTATAAAAATACAGTCCAAAACTATTGATGGAACGCATATTATGAGCCTGGGTAACTCCTTACCAGTCGTCACAATACAAACAGAACGATCGGAATTCGAATACCGACAAGGGCAAACGTTCTACTCCACGTCACTAACACTAGCTGCAGCGCTCATCCAGTCTCCTATCTTACTGTACGTGGCACCCCACACCGCTGGTGAAAAATAAGGGGGGATGTGCAAATCAGTACTCCATTAAATCCCGTACTGATATCTGGAATTAGTGAAGCTTTGACTCCATATTTCTATACGCTTGTATTATATATTTTGATACTCAGAATGGTCGCTTATTTTGTTTGCATTATTTAACGATGCTGTCAACAGTTGAGGTTTTAGATCATCGAACGATTAATTCGGAAGTGTTAGGGTGAAGTGATCGTGGCCTTAATTTGTTGCATTTTCCAGCAATGACCTGGAGGGATTGAATAAAATTAAGGAAAGCTTGTCAATTTCGACCAGTCTCTAGTTCAAAATCTGAATCCAGGACGTTCCAGATACGAAACATGAGTGTTACCCATTCAACTGCGAAACTAGCTAGGATAATTTTTTGCTTTTACAGTTCAGTTACTAAACTGCGTGGTACGTCACATCCCAAAATGTTTCAAAGAAAATCTAGAGGCAGATCATCTTATGACTCTAAACTTGAGGGTTACATAAAAGGTAGGAAATGCTACGACTAGGAGCGCGACTGTTAGCTTCTCGGCTACCTTACTTAGAAGAGTAGCAAATTTAACGGAGTATAAATTTCGTCACGCAGACTCTACACTATTTCTCTAAGTTATGCCGATCTGGAAACAGTTCTTCGAAGTTCCACATGAAGCCCACGTCTGCGAATTATATTTAACATCAACCAAAATTCATTTCGTAAGACTTTTCTAAATGCAGACACTAAAATACCGAATTTAATCAAAATCCGTTCATGAGTTTCAAAGGAGGGACAGGAGGTCAGAAATTATCTCCCCATTCTGCCTTCATTTTGTTCACCTTCTGCAGATACACGTGACAATGAAGCATCGTGCGTGTGATCACCTTAACGCACAGCCAGCCAGCCAACCACTAAGGTTTCTCATCGATTGGAGCCGGCTGTGACGCACTTCTTGCATGCGGAACCAGCATGTCATTTGTTTAACTTTCACTAAGAGGACGCATGAACAATCAAGCGTAATGAACGCAAGTATACAAAAGTGTTTTAGGGGCGGAGAAAAGCCTGTAAAAGCTGGCTACAGCATACAGGAGTATGGACATGCAAATTCAGAGATAAAAGGCTTAACAGTACATAGAGAAATATGTGTACAGGAGGAGCGATAGGGGCAATGTAAAGCATGATAAATGGAGATACCCCCAAATAAAGACCGGTAAGTACATTGAATATCATATACAAAGTTACAGGAGAGTGGGATGTCGTATGGCGGGTTTGGCTGGTTGATTGGCTGTTTAGATACAGAATTGGATGGTTGACTGGTTTTTGGTATGTTCATTCGTTGGTTAGGCGCTTGGTTAAGTGGTTTCTGCGTTTATTTGTTTGTTGGTTAGATGACTGGTTACTTGCTTGTTTACTGGGATGGTTGAATGTATACTTATGACTGTAAGGATTGCTGCTTCTTAATTTTTTCGTTGGTTGATTAACGAGGGCGCGATGGGTTGGTTAATTGTAAAAAGAACTTACATGTCATACTGTTATCTGAAGAGCATGGTGGAAAAAACTGCAATGTTCTAATTCAGTATTTCCCAAACAAATTTTCACGGATCCCTAAGGTTCGACACAATATCTCTAGGGGTTCCTCGAGAAATCGTGGAACACGTAACTACTTTTAAATACCGTAAAAAATTATAATATATCTCAAAATATTGCGAGAACCGTCGTCCAGCAATTGGCAATACTGGATTAATCTCCGTGCGCTGATAACTGCCTCTTTATTATGTTTTCGTTTTCATAGGTCGGGGTTCCTCAGGATATAAAAACATATTTTAGAGATTCCCGCGCAGAAAAAAAAAGTTTGTAAAACGCTGTTATAAGTCAGTCTACTGTCTCAGTGTATCAGGGAACGGTCTATCTTTCACGGGATATTGAACACCATTTTATACTTCTTTCTCAGTTTTCAAGGAAACGGCCTAGCGTTTTTGAATACTTTTTTCTATTTGAAATACGGCTACTAATATTTTAATAATGTATTATAAGACAACCCGCAATTACTAATAAAGTTTTTAAATTTTGTTTTTAAAATTACAATGTATAAACAAAACACACAGCTCAAATTTTAATAATATGTTTACAATGTACAATTGTACACCTCTTGCTATGTACAAGACCTGAGGATAGCCTAACATAGCTGAAACATGTATCTAAACATGAATTTTAATAACCACGTGTTGTGCATTGTATTATGCTATTAATTATTAGTGTCAATATAGAAGAAAACAGGATTATTAACTAAATATATTCTATACGAAAAGTTTACGACAAGACAAACAGCGAGATAGAACCAATATAGAAGAAAAACCCCAGAAACAATAAAATTCCGATGTCATAAAGAATTATAACATCAACTGAACAGGGACCTTACTCCAATTCAAAACCCTGCCACTTCGTAGACGGTTCCATGTTATACCAGTTTAAAAAACACTCGTACATGGAAAGGAAGATCCTGCATGACATATTTTAAAACAAGTACTGCATGTTATACATTTCTTACATTTTTACCTCAAACATTTTAATATATTATTTTTAACAAATATACAAAATAAACATAACACAGTTTCGACTAAACGAATATATAAGGTACAGGCATTTAAAAATGACATCTCAATTGTATTTAACCTACAGTACAGTTGGTTACAAGCCTTTCTTCCATACATTTTAACTGTTGCATGATGATAGCTTTTATTTAAGTTTAAAAATGTGACACAAGCATGATGGACAATAAAAGATTGTCTAAAAAATTGTGTGACTTCATCTAACTTAGAACAATCATAATAACTTATACAGACGTTTAAGGGGAATAAAACAACCAGGTTAACTCCATGAAACACCGACTTTCTTAACAAAATAATGGTTGCTCAGTCAGTAATGAAACTTACCTAACTTTGCGCAACGCGAAGGTTTATTGCCGTTTACATAACAGACCGTCATTATTCCATATTCTGATCCACATTAATCCAGACAGCTTCAGAACCTATTTCTCTAACATCTGCCTTAATATTATCTTTCAATCTGCGCCTAGTTCTGGCAAGTGTTCCTGTTCCCACACTTTCTCCTAACCCAAATTTGTACGTACTTCGTGTCTTGTTTTTTCCTCCCACACGCCCCAATCATCTTATCCTTCCTCATTTGGTCACTGTAACATCATAAGCCGACAACTGCATGTCAAGAGGCTCACAGTTAAATATTTTTTTCCAGCCTCCTGTCACTTTTTCCCTCTGACGTCCAGATTATCTTCCCAAAATCCTGTACGCCAGCAGCCGCAGGTTATGTTCTTCACACAGTGTCACACCAAGTGCAACGTAAAACGAAACAACAAACACAATTTCAGTTCGTTACATTTTAATCTCTGTGTTGTTAGTTAACAGAACAGAATATAAATGTTTTGAATTGAAGCATTCTGGCAAAAGGTGACGTAACTGGACAGCTGGCGTGCAGAAAAGAGATGTGCAAAAACTGTAACACAGAAACGCTTGTACAAAGCGTACAGGAATACAGCCAGAATGGCGTGCAGAAGATAGACAGGCGGGACGGTAACACCTGTGCACAGGAGAACACTAGGCCTACAAGGTGTGAGCCAGGTGACACTGCACGCCCTGCAGCAGAGCCGAGCACTGTCTAGTCTTTCCACCTGACTGCCAACTTCATTCTATTTTCCTTCTTTCTTTACCTTCCTGTGTTTGTTTTGTTACTAACGTTCTCCTTATATTTCAATTAACGTCCATTTTCGGGTGCCTTCTTACCCACGAGGGACCACTACTGTAATTGGTTAGTTCGTCCGTCTGTACGAATATAAGAACGTCGTTTCTAATTGCGGATTTCACGAGTAAATGTTGGGCAACTTCAACTTCGTTTAAAATACGACAAATGTAGAAGACACATTACTCGCATCTGCGGCGTATGAAGGCTTAATGATCATACACTGTACGTCGAAAAGAAAAGACAACCTTCATTGTATTTACACTGCAAGGAAAATAAATTCGACATTAAACACGCCAGAAACAGCGCCAACAGAGCCAAAATCGAGCGTGATCAGAGGTACGTAATTGTGTTGCTAAGTTGCGGAGGAAACGTACAGACAGCACTGCGTGAACGAGATGCAAATGGTGTCAGCCGTGACGAAGTGCAGAATTTACAAAGATCTTCTTGGTTTTCAAAATTCTGTTAGGGTTTCAAGGTAAAAACTCAAATGTAATTTTATCTACAGCCATAATAAAAGTACGGTCTTTCTCCCGCCCTTTTTCACAGAAATCACGAATAGCATAAACTGCAGGTCCCTTACAACGAATTTCAGTCAAATTGGATAATAGCCGCTGATTTTAATTTTACTGTGGCTCTGCAGGCCAACGCGGGCCATGGCCTCCTCATTCTTGAGGTTTCTAGATCACACACAACACCACATCATATTCGGTAGGACTCCTTTGGACGAGTGATCAGCTCGTCGCAGAGACCTCTACCTGACAACACACATCACTCACAACAAAAAGACACCCATGCCTCCGGCGACATTCTAACCCACAATCTCAGCACGCCTTAGATCGCGCGGCCACTGGGACCAGATAATATTGAAATTACTGATATAAAATCACTTACTTCCGCAAGAAAAGCATGGCTTCCACTAAGCCTGATTTTCACGAAACTCACAGTCACACGATATATGTCTGTAAACATCTTCTGTGCCGAATTTTATTCAAACTGAACGAAAATATACAGAATATAGTTAAATTTGTATTTGCTGCCTCAAGTATTGTGTAGCTTTCACTGCACCTACTTTCACGAACTCGCATCTGCTAAACGGCATAACGTGGAAATATATTGTGCTGAATATCACACAAATCGGTCAAGAAATATGAGTAGTATGGGTAGAAATTGATTTACGTCAGTAATTTAACTGTGGCCGTGATTCAGACGATATCACGAATTTTACCCTTACTCGACATTTTGTAAAAACTCCTACGTCTAATGATGTAGTCGCAAGGACGTAGTCTCAACATATGACGTTCCTTTTTCTTGTGCAAAGAAGGCTAAATGCAAAAAGACACGTTTGAAGTAAGCGCATTTATCAGCGATTTGTTTCAAATCATGTTTTGCTTTACTGACAGCAGAGCATCTAAACTAAACATAAACGAATTCAAAATTTGGAGGCAATACAAACAACGTTCATTTTCAAGCTTCTTTCTCCGATATTGTTCTTTATTTCTTTTTATTTTTATTTTAAATTGTGGGTGTACTTCCACCCCAAAAGAAGGTAGCAACTTATTTCTCCAAAATGCTGGTGCCAAATGACCAAACTATATGGCGTCAAACACCAAGAGCCATGAATCTTATGTTCACCTAACAACCTCAAATCCCGTACTCTTATAACCATGTTCACAAACAGTATGCGCACATAATAGGTTTGCAGGAACTCATTTCTATGTAATATCCGAAACCAGTTTAAAGTCATTGTCGGAATATTCCATCTGGAACAATGGCAGCATACGTTCTCCGAATTCAATATCCCGTCAGTTATTCGTGAAAATAGTTTTGGTTTAACTTTATCCATATTCCATGCAGTAAAACAGTTCACAATAAATACCCAAAACCACACAATAATAAAAGAAAATAGTTTATAAATATAAGACCTTTCTCTGCGATAAATGTACTCTACTCAATTATCTATCGCAAAAAAGTCACGTCTACACGAGGTATGAAAACTTATATCAGTCAACCACTAAAATTTAACTATTTTATATACAAATTAGTTACATTTACTTTTCTTTTCAATATTTGCAGGACAGATGCTCAACAACAAGATGGATACTTTTGATACAGACGTTTGTTTGCATTTGAACAGCAATCAAAGAGTATCACATTGCATAAGGATACATGTAATATGTTCCAAGTTATAAACAATTCATCATGTAATTTGTACTAGAATAACACATGTATCTTAATCTCATATCTGCACAACTGTAATACAGTTAGCCATAACGCCTCTCTCCTTCCTTAACCACATCCCTGAAGCTGGCCATGTAGGCCGAAACATCTAGAAGGAATGTAGGTAGGTTTCAACCTTTCACAGGCCACAAAGGCCCTTAGGGAGAACAGAGGTATAGCTCTACTCTATTTTTGACCTCGGTACTAGAAGGAGGTGAGGGGTCAGCGTCACGCCTCGGCAGTACCTTACCCCCGGGAAAGACCCGGTACCCATTTTATAGGAGGCTGGGTGGGCCTCAGGGCCGGTCTGGACAGGTGCGGAAAATCTCGCCCCCACCGGGATTCGATCCCCGGACCGCCCAGCCCGTAGGCAGTCGCTATACCGACTACGCTACCCGGCCCTAGAAAGAATGTCATATATTTAAAAAAAAAATTGTCTTTTGTGAATGTTCAGTTTTTTAATACAAATTGTGAACTAGTTTTGACTTGTTTCCGTCTTTCATCAATAAACACTGCTGTACCTTTTAACGATTCATTAGTTGTTTTTTTAAAGGACAATGCAGCTGCATGCCTCCTGAATGCTTGATGGATTTTTGTTTAGATTTTTTATAAAAATTCATGTAAGCACAAAGCGAGGGATAAATGGGGTTATTGATTACAACAGCGAATTACATTGCAGTGTATAGGAGATTATTTGGGTGTTTGATATAACGAAGTTGGATCTTGAATGCCGTTAAGCAGTGTTGCACAGAGAGCAATAAAGGATGGTTTCGATTGGCTCGTGTCCAATGAAAATATTAGTTTATAGAGTAAGAAGCGGGTTTTCATTTTTCTCTACGGAGATGAAAATGTAACTTTTATGTTCGTCATAATACTCGACGGTCAGGTTCTCATAAAAAATCGCTACCTTTTTAATAGTTTCCACGAAGAAATCCACGAAGAGACATAGGGATAATTAACGAACTAACAGCATGCACGCAGCTCCTGATTGTCATTCAGCTAATAACAAAATATCAAACATATAAACGATTATGAAATAATGGTAATTTAAAAGATTAGCTCTTGCACCATAACCTTTACAATAGTAATGTTCGTTTGTTCCCATAAACTGAAAAGACCGTAGGAAAATACAAGTAATTAGCCTAGACGTGGCACAAACAGCAGATCAAACGTTTAAACCAAATGCCCTGACATTAAATAACTTTTATTTAGCCCACACATCATATTTATGGGTTTCGTATCATTCCCATAATAAACCACGATTAAGCCTTCAAAAGGACGTTCGGTAGGTCTTCTGTGAGGTAGGAAACGAATTTTTTAAGTCTTTATTATTGTCAATAATTATTTCTATAAACTTCAGACTTTGAGGTGTTAAACCCGAGAAATGTTTGCTACAATACATCTCAGAATCGTCCAGCTCTTTTTAATCATTAATTCGTGTATTTATTCACGGTTTACTTAACAGACAATGACAGTACCTCAGACTACGTAATACCGACAGAAATTGTGGCAGTGAATATATAAATGTTAAGGATATGGAAGCAAGAGATCGTGGTATAACATGAGGTACTGTGAAGACACTTGTCGGGAGGTTGTAAGGGATGTAAAGAATGAAACCAAATTAGTCGATGTTCTAGGTAAGATCTTAATCCGGAATCTCCCCAGTGCGAAGTAAGTGCTTAACTTCCTGACTGCGAGTTTCCGTAGGAGCTATCATGGAATGAATATAACAACGACCTTCATCTTCATATAACGCAGAGGTGCAAAATTCGTGAATCCCTGCTTCCAGTCCCACCATACACAGAATGTTCGGCATAACACGTGCCTAACATCGGAAAGTCATTTTATGAGATATTTTGAGCAAAAGAAAAATGCTATATCAACATATGCCCAATTATCAACCGTTATATCGCTACAAGGTTTTAATGTGCGTACATGGCTGTGACTGAAAAAATGTTCAGATAAAAGGGAAGTGATATGTCAGGTAACACCACAAAAAAGAGGCATCCATTAAATCTTAACCTATTTTACAGCTCACGTCCGGCAATACCAAGAAACGGAGGCAGCAATTAAGTCTTGCCTTACTGCAAGTAAAACGTACAAATAAATATGCAGGTGCCAGATAATACCACAAAGTACGACAACAATTTTTCTTTACGTTGGCGAAGTATTTGTGTCAGACTTGATCAGACAATATCATAGTCAATTTTCTGTAATGTTACACTGATTACACTTCAAAATTACCTCTACCTTTCAGTATCCATAATTTCGCGTATCTGGAAAGGTAATTGTGAGAGTAGTGTTCGTCAGAAATGGTATTACGCGATACGGATACCTTATAGTATCTTACAGCATCTTACATTATTAAAGTGTTCGTAGTGATAAAACGATTGACAACCGGGCATATGTTCATATAGTATTCTTTACTCAAAATGACTCATATAAAAAAAATCTTTAAGTTTGGCACACCTGATGCGAAACACCCTGTGTATCTGTAATTCATATAGGCCTATATGCCGCAGTGGACTTAAGTCTGTTCTGTCTCAGATGAACGTCAATCCAGTGGGGGCGACCATATAATCCGTGGGATCCGTGCCAGAATTGTCAATGAAATCTATTTAGGAGGCTGCCACTGCATTACGTCAGAGTAAAGAAATCTGATTTAGATTTGAGTACTTCCAGACGCAGATTTGTGGACTATAGCACAACGGCGTCGCGACGCATGGATGCTTTTCACGAAATGTGTTAGTGTGAATCCCACCTCTGCAAGCTGGGGCTTCTTTGATCCTCTATGTGACAGCGTAGAAAAGAAACAATACACAGAATTAGTTCTAGCCAGCAGGCAGTCACTCTGTCAGCTATAGAACGGTGCAGACTACCCGCTCGCTTTGGACATTCTGCAACCTTTGACATCCATATATATTCACCAACTACAGCGTTGCTTCCGCTTCTTTCGACGTCCCTTTTTTCCCCTTCCTGACACCCACTTTTGTTTTATTTGTATTTTCTGTCTTCCTTCCTTAGTTTAACCAATCTGCCTTTCTCTCCTTCTCCTCTCCTTAATCTCTTTCATTTCGTTTTCTGTATTGTACCTTTTACATTATTTCTCTGTCTTTCATCGTGATTTCTTGAAACATTTTCCTCTCTGCCTTTCTGTTTCTAATTCTTTCCTTTACGTGTTTTGCTCTATTATCTTCTTTCCTTTCATCCTCCCTTCCTTTCTATCTTTCTCTCTAATCCTATTTTTATTGCTCTTTAACTCACTCCACTTTTCCCTTCCTTTCATGCTGCTGTTGTCTTCTTCTCGTTCTCTTCATCCCATTCTCTAGTCCTTCGTCTTTGTTTCCCATCTCTTTTCTTCTTCCTTTACGTTTCACTCTTTTAACTTCATGCCTTTTCGTTTCATCAGGCCAACATTTCTTTCATTCTCTTTTTTTTCCCCTCGTTTCTTTTCCCTCGCTTCACTCCTTTTCTCCTCTTTTATCTAAATAGCTTAAGTCTAGACCTTAACCTACAGGCACACTTGTAATAAATAGCATGTTGATACCTGTTCAAAACATTACAGGAATCTTAAAATTAATCCAGCATCTACACTCTCCAGAGAATATCTAGAAGAATCAGTCTTTCCTGAATATTACCCCTACCATTCCTGCAAGCAGGTTACTTTCTAATTAGCTTCTAACAATTCAAAATATCTCCAATATACAAATTTTGTGCATGATAGGTGACACATAAATGGACACCGATATTGTAAATGTGTCTTACCTCTCGAAAAACACGTTTAAATACAGCGTAAGGGGAAGCAGTTTTAATTATTCTACTACATCGTGCGTTCATCATCAATCATCAGTTCCTGTCACTCTTTGTAGTAGAGCACAGGGCAGCAGTAAACACATCATATCTTGGTGCTGTCAAAAAAAGCCGACCTTATCCTTTTAAAGTTACATTAACTAATAACATCCTGAGGAAATTCGACGTAAGTAATATGATAATTAAACATGGGTTATATGTAGGCCAACATGTAAATATACACACAGATATATATATATATATATATATATATATATGTATATTTCTTCTCAGCACATATTCATCTAGTGCATGAAGTTTGGCAATTAGCAAAACTGATAATGCGAAAAGACAAATTTGCACTTGAAGTACAGAGTTCAAATGGGTTATTCGTGATCTACACACCTCGTTGGTCCTGAGGGACGTACATATATCGTTTGTGACAATTCCAACGAATCGCACAGGCATTAATTTACAAATATTTTCCCTGTCCACTCAGTGAAGTCGTGTGGAGGGGGGCGTATAAGTATAGCTCCACTCTTTCTTAACCTCAAAATAGAGAGAGGTGAGTGGACAACTTCACTGCCTAGCCTCTTCACTGCCCGGAAATGACACCGGTACCCATTGAATAGGAGGCTGGGTGGACCCATGAGCTCTTCTGGACGTTTCGGGAGAAGAGAAAAATGTCTTGCACCTACCGGAAATCGAAAAGGGGAGGTCTAACACGTAGCCTACTCACTATACCGACCACGCTACCTCGGCTCCTAAGTTACAGGAATAATAGTCACACGTAACAACTAGCTACAGACCAAGGGTCCTAATTAATAAGCTGACAGACGCTCAGTTGCGCGGCAACGGATCTCGCAGCTATTCTGCCAGAGTTTTACTCTAAACCGCTACAAACCATTTAATACTCTGCAAAATTACGTATCTCGATGGCCCTAAAAAAGTCTCCAATACTCTGCTGAAGAGTAACATCCAGTAATCCACCAAAACATCCCTCTAATAATCTGTGACCTATCGCTCTGTGGCTCTGTTAACAATCTCCCTGATATTCCGCATAATTATCGTTCAGCAGTTCTCCTAACAACATCTGCAATACTCTGCGAAGTATCATTCAGTGGCTCTGCTAACAGTCTAATACTCTGCAAAAATGTACCACTCAGTGGCTCAGCTAACAATCTACTACTCTGCTAAAATGTGTCATTGATCCTGATAACTACTGATATTCTGCAAAAATTTTCCACTCACTGGTTCTGCCAAATATCTCTCTACTACTCTGCAAATATGTGTTACTCACTGACCCTCCTAGCAATCGAACACTCTGCAAAAATATGCCATTCAGTGGCTCTGCTGTACTCTATAAAAGTATCATGCAGTGGCTCTCCTAATAAACTCGTTAAAATTCTGAAATAAAGTTCAGCACAGTGACCCTGCTGACACTGTTTCAAATAATGTACAAAAATAGAACTGACTCAATAAGCCTGCAAAAATCGCTATTCTGCACGAGCGTCATAAGGGAACGTAGGTCTTCCTCCAGTACCTAAGACAGGCAGATTCGTATCAGTAGTTAGGTTCTACCACAAAGCAGAAGGGTTGTGACATTAACGTGGTCCTTGCTACTCTTGTCACCAACCTCTGTGTTATTAACAGCCTGAAGGGGGCACAGAGAGTGTGTTGATGGAAACAATTATCAATTTGTGGGGCGCTCTAAGTTACGAACTTGCTCCTTGTTTTAGAGGCCAGTACTGGCAGCGATCCGGTTAGAGCACATAACAAACACCAACCTAAAGGTCAAAATTTCCCTCTTTCTCTCCTCCTACTTATTAGGCAATTACACTTCCAAATGTCTTACTCCAAATTCCTTCGTGTTCCCTGCAACTGTAATCTACATTTCCATATGGCTCTTACTACGGAATGTGGCTAACTCACGTGATCTTCTTTCATTTGGCTCCGTCCGTCTTCTAACTTTCAACGTAGCACTATACTGAAAGAAGACCACGGACAAAGTACAAAGAAAGAAAGAAAGTAATTTCAGTATGTAATCTAAATGTCCTGAATCCAAGATATTTTAAAAAGGAGCAAGTTTCTTAATTTGGGCTGACAAAACAGAATTTCTCTATTAAGAAGCCTACTCTAGTAAAAGGAACACATGGTGGCGCAGTTGGTTGAGGCACCGCGCTACAAGCCGGAAGGTCTCGGGTTCAATTACCGATTGGGCCGCCCTATGGATCTCGGGTCGACTTAGTATTTTACTCGTAACAGAAATGAGTACCAGGGATATCTCCTGGGGGTAAAGGCGGCCGATACTAGGGCTAACAACCTTGCCAACTAAATTCTAGGAGCCTCAACCTCCTGGAATCCTAACGGTCTGTCCAGACCTGTATAGGTATTGTTTTACCTTTATGACAGTAAACAAGCGTATTAGCTGTGCCCAGCTTTCTGTCTGAAGCCAACAAGCGACTTCAAATATAAATTCTACTTTCTGGCACTGAAACTAATCGCAGGCACTCAAAATATTTATGTATACCTACATTTCTATCCTTAAGCTTCGAAGTTGTAAGAAACTGTTGAACAATTCAATGGTTATTGATTAGGGGATTTTGAATTGAATGTTCATTTTACATTAAAAGTAGAGAAACAAAGACACTGTACGGTGAAGTATAAAGTTAAAGTAAAGTTTACTGTGTTACGGGAAGTGACACTGTATATCATTCTACTTAATTACCTACGTTTCGGGGAAGTGTTCTCACTTCTACACTGAACACAGGAGGTGACCGTAGTTGAATATGTGTCAGACAAGAGGATGTTAGAAATTCTAGTCATGGCCGCGATAACCTTACAGCTCGTGTCATGAACGTGCTATATTTAAAGACACCTTTCATAAACCATGGGGTACAGAGGAAACTTTTAATAACGCAGGAAGTCTTGGATGAGGTTAACTCGGACAGCGAGAACTCAGCTTCGTATAACCTTCTAGAAATGTGTAAATGGAAGAGACGCTACACAAGCATAATTAGATTATAATTAAGCTTATAACAATAGATAACAGCAACACAGTTATAGTGCATCTTTTATGGGTTTTGTTTATTTTTAGAGCAAACCAAGCGCTAATTTCGTCTACCTGAATGCTGACATCTCGTTGTGATAAGTGGAATTACACGTTTGATGCTCAAAAATTACTTCAGCCACAGATCATACCTCACAAAGAACACACTGGTTATGTGTTAAATGCTCTATTTTAACTGTTTATTCGGCTTAAACGCATACCTCACAGGTAACCGTGATGTGACGCACTCACATCATGCATAATGCGTCTATATACGTACAGTAGATAATTGTTAGCCTCTATTATTGTTGTTCTAATTTATTAAACTAAAGTAAAGTTCATCATATAACCAGCCATGAAGGCACAGAAGGATAGCAGTCCTACAGCTCTTCTCTTTCATTAAACTCAGCTCTAAATGGGGGTGGTTAAAGCAACACTGTCGCAGTTTCACTGTCTATTGTACGTATATAAGGCTGGTTGGGTCCCAGGACTGGTTTACGAAGAATCTCGACCCCACCGGGATTCGACCCCCGGACGGTCCAACCCGTAGAGAGTCGATATACCGACTACATTCTAAATTATTATTATTATTATTATTATTATTATTATTATTATTATGACACTATGGCCGATATGTCTGTAAGAGATAATAAAGTACAAGGGGAATGTACGTATAACGTAACACTGAGGCGCGTTCATGCAACCATTGTTCCAGTGGCAAGCAATACGTATTGCATAATCTGAGTGTGTATGTGTAGCCTCACATATGCAGCATACAATGCGCATGCGCCATATTGTCATCTGTGCCCTGCCACGCTCCACAATATTTTTTCAAATTATCTCATAAATAGCACTATTTTCGAAAAACATTATTGAATATAAAATGTGTGGTTTTGATTTTCCCTACAAATTTTGTCTAAAATAATTTTCATTATAAGAAGAATTTAGCGAGATATGGTCAAAAGTGCACATAGGTCTTCATACAAAGTGCCCGTTATTCTTGTCAGATTTTAATTAAACTCAAATTTTCTCGACAGATTTTTTAAAAGTACTCAAACATCAAATTTAATAAACATCCGTCCAGTTGTGGCAAAGTTGTTACATGCGGACAGACGGACAGGCGGATGGACAGAAGGACAGACATGACGAATCCTGTGGTCGCTTTTCTTAATTTTGGGAACATGCCTAAAAGAGAGGGGGTCTTAATTTCTATAAAATCGTTTCTGAAGATTGCAATGGCATTGAACATGATTAAGAGAAGAGTGCTGATTACAGACTACCGCGTTATGTAAGTTTCATAGTACTCAGAAACATAACCAAGGTGATGACCGTCCCTTAGTTGGCCTAGAAATCCCCTGCTTCTTTCTTTCAGTCTTAAGGGTATAATTGCGATTGTAACTCACGGCTACTACAAAGCAATTCAGAGCTGAAATTTCGGTGTGCTTCCACCAACCCATTGGCCTACAGGCAGTATCACATCCAAGAAAACAGCAGCCTTTACATTTACTGTTGTATGAACCTCAAAACTCACATGCTTTAATCCATTTCAGATATCTCATTTAGTTGACAATTTTAATATCATTCTCTCATCTAAGGCTTAAATTCTGTACAGCATCCAATCAAATCAGCAAAGTACACAATAACAGTATATTATAATCTACTTTTCGGTTTGCCATTCTTTTCTGTGGACACCAAATGAAACCCTCATTTACTTCTAATAATACAATAAAATGACAGCAACAGAGGTTCTGGAATTAATATTTTAGCCTTTATAATATTTGTCGACATCTGCCTACAAATAAAATAATTTACTTTTAAATCACGCAACATTTCTTTCTAACAACCTGCCGTTGCGCTATCTGTTTGGACCGCGTTCAGTTTGCTAGGCTTTACTGTTTGGAAAAAAGTCTAGACTTGTTTTGGTAATGGTCACTTGACTAGTTCGATATGGACGTGATAAATAATACATTCACCGCCTACGACTAATAAAACCCTATAGCACGAAAACTGCTGCTACAAACTCCATGTTTAGATCACTAACAATGTGGTGTGAGAGAGACAGTCTTCACAGACAACTTACAGCTGTTCAATACGTCAGCATCTGCAGTAAGTGGAACTGGTTCACACGTTTTCTCTGATAGACTGTCCAGATTCACAGCATCATAATACAGATTCGCTCCTCAAACAGCTATTTATCCTAACCCCCCGAAACACAATTTCACTGGAGACAGAAAAAAAACCTTGGGATATCCTTAACAAACATATATTATGTTTTTATGAAAATATAACGAGAAACAAAATCCTGTGGGCACAAAATATTGCCAGAGGGTGTGTTTGAAGTCCGTTTAATAATGCGGTAATCTCAATTTGATTAATTGTATTGGTTACGAAAAATTGTTAATTCATCAGCGATTTGTCAAATCGGAAAAATTCCAAAAACCTAAACAGTGAAATACATAAATGAAGTACACCAGCTCGAGAGAGAATCAAATTACCGTAATGTGTTCCATGTTCGTGCAATAAAGGAGTATTTACTTTTATGCAGTGAACCAACAAACGAATACTAGCAAAATATGTTTTAACAAATTCCATTAATCACATGAATGTTTCGTTCGCCTCTGTGGCCATTATCAGTGTGCTCTACAAGAATACTGATAAAATGTAAACAAACTATCAAGTTGCAAAACCAAAACCAATTGATGTTACCGCAATTATCTTAAGCGCTCTCATTGCTTTAGCTAAAGCCGATCCTGTATAGACATCTTTTTTTCATAATCTGACATTTTACAACCACAGGGAGCGCCTCAGATAATCACTGTAATATCAAGTGGTTTTAATTAAGTAACTTCGCAATGTGTTTATATTTTATCATTATTCTTGTAATAGTAACCTGATGAAGGTCGCAGAGGCGACCGAAACATGTGGGTGATTAATAATATATGTTAAAGTGTATGTCATCAATGTGCTTTTGGTTCACCACGTTAAGTATAAATACTCAAATTACCATTATGTACAAAATTTCCTAGGAGATTGTCCTTAGACTGAGCGCCATATAGCAATGTTAAAAATTAAAGAATAATATTATGGACTGGGCTAAACAGCGTGTGTGGCCCTAAAATTATATTTATCGTAACAGACCAAACCGCACTAATCATCACCGGGAGTCGTGTAACTGTGGAAGTCACACACTTGCCTCTACCCCACACACACACACACACACACACACACACACACACACACACCGGTCTCATAATGGATTTATTCTGGGACTGAACAGCATAAATATTATGGCAGTGGAAGACGTGCTTATGTCTGTTAGGCAGGGAAGCTTATTCTGTCTTTGTAGAGACGTACGTAAATTGTTAACTTTTCTTACTGAATTTTCAACAGGCACACCATTAGTTTTAATAGATTCAAAAGTATGAGCAAGTGAGATGATTAATCTGAGACAAATTGTCAGGAAAAATTAATATATTTGTGAGGCTGAAAACAGATTTTTGAGATGGCTGTACAGACGGAAAGCAAGACGTACCTAGCACAGGACAGCACCGCGCCCCCACCAAAGACGACGTTAAAGGGTCAAATGCATTAAACTTTAGTAGCTATAAATTAATCCACGATGTATATTTAAAAATGAAACTCCTGCCTTACAGGAAACAGATTGTGTCTATAGTACAAAGACAGCAAAACAAATTATGTTTAAGAAAACAAAATAATTCAATAACGTTTTCGAAAACAGGATGGATGTTGAGTTATCTGTTTATACAAGTTTTCCAGAATATGGCGCCGAGGGAGTTGGTATGTATTTATACAAAGTCTTTTAGTGTCTCACGTCTGAAAATTATGTGGGATATGAATTAGAAGAGGAAAGATTCTGCACGCCATGTCTGCAGGTCCATACGTATTCAGTCTGCCATACCTGGCATGGTGACCACCATGTGTCAAATGATTTCTCTGAATATATATGTGTATTTTATTAAAGATTTTCTTCATTTGCTGGGTAGTGTTTGTCTGATGAATATTCCATATTTATTCATCTATCATCCGGAGGACATGCATGTGTTTCATTCACACAGACACGCCAGAACACGAGAATAATGTGAAATATGGGATCAAAACACAAGTTAGGCCTCTCGCATTTCGTGTTGAAAATTTCTCACAGGCTCGTTGTATTGATATTGTTAATGCTCTTCGCTGTTCCTATCATGTGAAAAGGCGTAGGAACGTTTAAGAGACCGCTATTTATGCTTGTAAAATATCCTAAGCTGCTGTACCGAGACACAACATGAGTACTGTCTCGGTAAAGGCTATTTGGCGTGACTACATAGTTGAAGCCCAAGACACAACATGCAAAATTGCCGTCAGCCTTTAGCCCTATGTTACACCACGAGGAGTTTTCAATACCAAGGCTACAGAAAGCGTGGAATCTAGACTACGGAAACAAAAGTGCCATAAATGCAATGACGTAATTCATGATGTACCGACGAATAATCTACAGGACTTAGATACACTTACTGAACCATTCTGGTCACTGACAAATCATCATTTAATATCCCAAGCAAATGTGCGCTGTGTCGTCAGTAATATAAATACGTCAAAATATAGATTGCAGCTTTTGACTTGTAGGTTGAAATATTAGAACTTTCTACAAACAGGCGCCATTAAACCTTTGTTACGCAAGCCTTAAAATATTTTTTGGAAGACGGTGTAATATAATATGGACTGTCTCGCAAAAGCACTTGACCAAAATACATAATCCCCCCAAAAAAAATGGCGCTTATATGTCGATTGTCCAAGCCGTTGGAAAGCTGTGTTCCTCCACAACGAAAATAAGCACCCATCATTTCCAACAGTACGAGCGTTTCACGTGAAGGAATCGCACGACAGCACAAACGTTCTTGTATGATAAACATACTTCGAATATCTGTGGAAACCTGAATGTAGTCGTACGTCTCAGTGGTTCACAAAACTAAAAAATTCCGTTGTTTCCTCTGTAAATGAGACAGTCAAGCACAGAAAGTCTTTACTCGGAAAGATAATAGACCCTTCAAAAATTCTGCTTCGAGAGCAAAAAACAGATGCGCCCGTCACTTCTCAAGGATGAAGTTTTCCTATCAGCAATACACATGACCCAACCGAACTGACAAATTTGTTAAGGCTAAGGATAAAAATGGCAGTGGGTTTCTCTACTTTAAACAGAAATTTCCGAAGATTGGCGTAGCAAGAACTGTAAGTGAATTTTTAAGAGCTGCCTGCATATTATTTAGAGCGTGATTCTAAATTCCTCTGGGAGCTTCAAAACTCAAAATTATAAGTCGTTTGCTCAAGAACTGCTCAATGCATACGAAGTCGTTGATCGCAACGTATGAGCACAAATTAACCTTTCAAAAACTAAAAGTAATCTGCCTTACATAAGAAATCAGTCCGTACGGCGCAGTAAACACTTTACACCACGTTTATAAAAACCAGTCAGTTAATGATGTACAAAGCGGAAGTCGCTGTTTGTTCTGAGATCCGTACAAAACAATCAACGCGAAGCGAGCACAATGTAGAATTTTTGAACGTTAACCCTGGTGGTACGTAAAGAAACCTCTAGACTTTAAAATGTTAATTTTCTTGCCAATGCTCCAAATTTTTTTCAACAGACTTCGGCCTTGTTAGATATTGGTATGGTGAACGACTTCATCCATCAATATCTACCATGGAGAAGACACACTAGGACAACAGTTGTCGAAACACTGTTGCCTATTGTTACGAAAGTCTCCACGTGCGAAATACAAGCCTAAACCACGAGCAGTTCCATTTTAATTAAAATTCATTACACAGTTTCAACTCTCGCAATATTATTTATTCTCTCAATTATTTATTTCTTCATTTTAGACTAAATAAAAATTGGCGAACTACGGACAATGTTCCATGTACTCTTAGAAAATTTCGTTCACATTTCTATAAAATCTATTCAGTTTTCAACAGCGGATAAAGAAAAGATTGTTTTCGTTTTTCCAGCTTAGCTAAAATATTTTTACGGCGAGACTCCAAAAAACGTACCGACCTAAATACACACTAGAAGCAAAATTCAGCTTTTAAATGTTAAATCATGATTTACATAGTCTACAGTAACCATTGTGTTGGAATGCGTTAGTTTCGTGTCCACTCTAATGGAATGAATTTCTTAGAATCGCAGCGACGGTCTAGCACAAGACACAGAACAAACACCGCTTACATCCGCAGTATTTACGTCAACACAACAGGTCTACATAACTTTGAATATGATTCTTGTTTATTTACTTGTGCTATGTTTAACGGTCCTGTCATTAGTTCAGACAATTTTACGTCGAGAGGCAAGATGATTAATAACATAAACACAGAGTCCTGTCGACGCAACCATAATTTATGCTTCATCATTAGTAATAGTGTTGAACCTTTCTATTTAAGCAAGCCGTTTTCAGGCACAATTTCATTAACGTAGAAAGAACAAACAGCTATTTTCGTGCCATTTTTATAAAACTAGGGCTCACATGTTTACCGTAACTAAAACACTCTATCAGTACACTTCAATAATGCGTCAGTATCTCAAAAGCTTTTTATAGAACTTAGTTTTAATTTTGATATGCAAACGTCTGTAGCAACGTAGTAGGTACAAATTATGTTTAACGTATACCATTTTCTTATTTGTTTAAACATAGCGAAATTATATCTGTCATAAACAGAACTTTTGCCTCACTTCCTATGTATTACTCTTATTACTGAAGTAAACTTAAGTTTCATTACTAACAACATTTTACTTAATTCTGAAGTCAGTAACAACCATTAGACATGATCTAATTTGCTGAACTTTTTTATATGTCGTATTGTAATATATTTGTATTTTTTGTCATAACTGTAGCTTTCAAATTTTTGCGGCAAAAAGTATAAAAAACCAAAATTAGTAAGGAGAGTGTATCGATGTCCTTTTTATTAAATTTTGCATAATAGTTGGTATTTTTTACTGACTTGTGTTGCCGGTACGCGTAAGAACGACGGTGTGAATACAAAGTGAAAGGTCAACTAACAACACAAATGAGATCGGTGCAATGTACAGCACCAAGCGCACTGTGAGTGGAGTTCTGCCGTATGTATTTCCAACGAAGGAAACACAGATAATATGTATTTTATTTATTTGCTCCCCTATTCTACATATTCTCTACATATGGAATCATTCACATATCAACCTTTCTGTACATTATGCATAAAATCAAGCATAATTTTCTTATTGAAAATAAAAATGCCCCCTATCTAAAACATTTTGAGTAGAAACTCAGTCTGTTGTATTATGACCTGCTGCCTATGAGTACTTAATGAATCGTATCTAAACCATTCTACTTTTGTTCCACTATACATTTTAGTGGACAATTTATATAATACAACTGATATATAACACACAGCGTCAGATCAGAGAAGACCTTAATCGTGTTTAATATTTATAATTTTTAAGCCATTTCAAGGTCGCGAATTTAAACAATTTCTTTACATTTCTTCTGACTTCGGTTCCCGCTGCATGTAAAAGAGCCCAGTTATACCGAGAATCAATTCATTTGCTCTTAGTTCTCTTAATTATTGTTTTCAGAGGGTTGAGAAGGCACCTAATATTTTGTAATACTTCTATAATAATTTTCAAATCACAGTCTTTCTCATTTACGGAGAAGGAATAAGTATTGTTCGGACTGAAGAAATAATTTAAGGCATGAAGAGTGTGTTCACCGGATGGCAGGCATGGTTTGAAACAATTATACATAATTTTGAATGTGATTACGCTTTTCACATAAATTGAGAATTAAAAATCGTCATCTGTATTGAATATGGTTAGATAACGGAAACTTAAGCAATGATCTAATTGAACTATGTTGCAAACCCTAAGTGGAGGCAAACAGTATTGAATTCTAATAAGGTGGTTTCTATGTTTTAATACCAGCTACAATTAAATATTATTTGCACAATCATGCTAACAATCTGGAATAAAAGGGAGAAGGAGCAGTCGTGGCACAATTTGAGGTACTACTCTGACATTTTCTAACCAGGATATCCGGTCCCCGTGTTACATGCTGTCTACTGCCTTACGGCACTCTGTCAAATGTCGTTTGTCACTGCTACCCTTTACTGACGCTACAACACGATTCTAACTTCGACCTCCTCTGTAGGATTAGATATTTCCCGCGATTTATTAGCAGACCTTAACTTGTGCATCAGCTCATCAAATTTCAGAAGAAGTGACAGCGTCCGTTCTTCGACGTGTTTATTCTCAAAATAAACTATTTCTTTGCCGTTGTGACAATTTTATGAACTTATATACACAAGAATATATATACAGTCGAATTCTGTTATAACGACACCAGTTTATGCGACAACCTGCCTACAAAGTCAAATATTCTGTGATAAAAATTAATACACAAATTTTATTCCTCGGTTATAATAACACTTTTATAACTACACAAATTGTCAAATCCCTTTGGTAACGTTATAACTGAGTCCTATATATATATATATATATATATATATACGTACATATATGTTCTTCTGTGACAGTCCTCTCAAATACCAGTGCAGTCTTACCAAATCCCCTATAGACTAATGACTGCGCTATGCATATTTCAGGAATAAATTAACCATGCAATCAATATCGAAGATTATAGCATCAGACAATTGGATGACTGATTATTGGCGAAATGCAAAATATTTGGAAGTTCTCGTGGTATAGTAAAGGTATTTTCCAGCATGTGTCTAGGATTGATGAATACCATAAAAGAGCAGTAAACAGCTGCCTTCTCAGAGAATAGTCGACCCAAATGCCTCTAGAACACAAGCCTGATTAGTTACTGCTATGTAAACCGGTTCGAATCGCGTTATGTGTTTAATGGTTACGAAGAAAGGAATGTAAACCTACATGTTCTTATGAGCAATTAGAAACACGTTAGCGCCCAATAACAGACCAGATGTGGAAGGACGGTGAACACTGAAGTGGCGAACGAATTTTATATAGCCTACAACAGAGATGTCGAACCTTCTTGAGACTGCGTGCCGTAAGGGCTAGAAATTTGTAACAGAAGCCTGTAATATGCTCGCAAGAACAATGCGTCACGAAATTGGTGTCTGGGAGTGGGGATACTTTAGATAGACACAATATTATTTGTATTTCTAATATTGATTCATAATATCAGACGCAAGAAGCTTTTACCCCTTTCTTAATCATGTCTGTAAATTTCAGTAAACCTTTCTTGAAAATCTCAGTTTCTTTCAACTCAAATGTTTTTCTTAGTTTTTATAAACTAGAGGATTAAACAAAATATCACGCATCAAACTCACAATAGCGCTTTGCTACAAATAGACAATACAATCACAACCAAGTCCGGAAATAGAATAATAAAAACAGGCTAACCTCGAGGGCTGTGAGATGGCGCGAGAAGGTACGAGCGCAGTAGTTGGAATGTCACGGAACGCCAAGCGAAGTGGAAGTCAGTTCAATCTATCGGCACCGCTGAAGGTTAAATATTTCTTTGCTGCTCCTTACTGTCAAAGACTTTGGTTTTAATATAAAAATATGGCGGCACGTCTTGTAAAGTTACGTTCCACGCAAATTCCTTTCGCGTGTCAGAGGTGACCTTTGAGACGGTATATGTAATTGATAAGAGTAACAACAGATTTGTAGCTTAAAAAAAATTAACATAAACAGATCATGGTTAGATGAATTCGCGAAAATCTTTAACCCAAATTGAAACGTAGCATTAATTTACACTTTTCTTTAAAAATCGGTTTTTCGTGCTTCTGTCTTCTTCCTTCTGGTGCACTGTCAGGTATAAACATTATTAATCCAAGGTTCACTGCCTAGTATTTTGCATATAACACGCCGCTGGTTCAGTTCAGCTAAAACTGAGACCCTAATAACCATACAGCGTGTGCTTGTATAGTGTGTGTATATATGTATGTACGTCATTCCTTATGTCACCAACTTTTGGAAGTGATTTCTCGTACTGTCCGCCCACATCAAACAAACATCAGACTTCTCCTATCCTTTATGTTCTTAAAAGCACCAGAACACAAAAAAAAAAAATCAGAATTTTTTTTTGTGTAAGAGAAACTCCTCAGAAGTTTTGGAAACAACCCAACTCTACAGTACAAAGAATTCCTCGGCAACGCCTGAAGACTCTTCAGACAATGCGTCACACTGCAGTAATGCACAAGTTGCCTTACATGCACGGCGAACCTCAGCTTGCTTTAGGAAGTTGACCTACTTAGTATTCTCTCTAGGAAATAGGTTCACGTTTTATTAGTATTCATATCCGCGCATTAATGAACAATTTAATAGATACTACCAAAAAGTTACCCAGGTGAAAGGTAAAGGCATAGGCAAAGTTCACCCTATAACAGGCTACGAAGGCCCAGAGGTAGAGTAGAGATATAGCTCTACCCTTTTTTTAACGTCGGCGCTATATGTGGGTAGGTGGTCAACACCACGCGCCGGCCGCTTTGCCCCCCGGAAAAAACCCGGTACCCATTGTATATGAGGCTGGGTGGGCCGGTCTGGACGGGTGCGGAAAATCTCGCCCTCACCGGGATTCTAACCCCGGACCGTTCAGCCCCTAGCGAGTCGCTATACCGAATGCGCCATCCAGGTCCACGAAAAATGCCCAAGTATTAACACGTATACTTTCACATATAATCCACTAAGACCCCGACAAATTTCGACCTTCTTCAGATTTTCCTCAGAAAGTTTACATCAAACAGGCTTATATAAAATACAAATAACACATGACTTATTACGTATGCTTGTTTGAAATGAAACTCCTTGATAATGATATGAAGAAAATCGAAACATGCCGGAGTCTTAGCGGATTATATGTGAAAGTGCACTTGTAAATAATTGGCCATTTGTTGGTATTATCTTTTAAAAAGTTTATGTCTGTTTATCACTCTACAGATGTAGGACTAATGCAGGCCATTTATAGCGTCATTAATCCGTCTGTTGTTTTTAGGCAGTGACATTTCTTCCACCTAGTGTTTATACCACCATCACACACTTCTGTAAGTATTAAACTGTCGAAAACGGCTCAGCGAGGCCGCCTCATTGTTGAGGTTACGAGATCACACGCAATTGCACACACACACACACACACACACACACACACACACAAGGTAAGACTCCTCTGAACAAGTGATTAGGTCGTCGCAGATGCTGCTACCTACACAACCCACAACAAACACAAGAGACAAACATCAATGCCCTCTGCGGGGTTCAAACCCACAATCCCAGCAAATAAGCGGCTTCAGACATACGCCTTATACGGCACGGTCTCTTCCGTAATTAGGCAGTGACACAGTTATACGGTCATGACTTTGTTGTCAGTGCCTCGTTCGTGAATACAGGTTGTACCATATGAAGAAAAGTTCGCATTAAATTAGAATGTGTTGCAGTGTAAACAAATTTGTGTTATACAAGGCTCGTACACAATAAACATTCTATAATATTTCATGTTTTCACAGAGGATGTTGCTTTTGAGCCCCAAAACTAACATTCTACTTTTATTTGTGCACTCTTTGCCCCACTACTTCTTTAGATTCTTACAAGAGTCTGCATTGTATGCATATAACAAATAATAGAGAATATCGCATAAAGGTACACACATTTTATTACCTTGCATATCAACCGACATTAATCCATAGCTGTGTTGCTTGCCTTAATGTCTGCAATGTTCAAAATGTCCACCAACAGCGTCAGTACATTGTTGACAATGACGTGCAACAGAGTAGCATACTCCTTGTATTGTCTGAAGTGAAGTGGCAGGACAGAGAGCTTCAATTTCATGTCTCAGGTCCTAGAGTGTTCTCGGTATTGTGTAGAGCACGAACAAGTAAACCTCTAAGGATGATATGTCCAGAGGGTAGATACTGCGCTCTCACCCATATTCTGCCTTTTTCAGTACGAATCTACTTGCATTGCTAAAACAATAGTCGCAATTATGCCATTTTGTTTAAGTTCGTTACTACCATCTGGCGGAGGAAACCGTACTAAGTACGGCGCTCAATTGTCAGAAGTGCGATAAATCGCTGTAGAATATGAACACTTTGTCTCTACTGATGTGTGCTTTATTATCATATAAATTGTAGACAGATATGCGTCGCTTAACGATGGCGTTACGTTGTGAGAAATGCGTTGTTAGGCGATTTCGTCATTGTGCGAACGTCATAGAGAGTACTTACACAAACCTAGAAAGTATAGCCTACTATACACCTAGTCTATACAGGGTGTCACAGAAGGAAAGGACCAACCTTCGGGAGGGTGTTCCTTATGTTAAACTATACCGATATAACCCAAAACACCTATATCCAAAGTTGAACGGTTACGGAGATAATGG
>JGI20166J26741_10500003_pt1 | contig 31324 bp, 24 predicted proteins | sample TergutCu122P5_FD_26741 | JGI IMG/M metagenome (IMG submission 26741)
GGCGGCGTGAATGGATGACGACAGTGTGCAATGGTTCGAGAACAAGCGCATCAGAACAGTGTGGAATGAAGAGGAACAGCAATGGTACTTTTCCGTATCGGATGTCGTGACCGTTCTGACCGATAGTGCAGATGTTAAACAATATGTAAAGAAAATGCGTAGACGCGATCCCGAACTTGATTCCAAGTGGGGTACAATTTGTACCCCCGTTGAACTGATTGCGCCTGATGGAAAAAACCGCCAAACGACGGCTGCAAACGTCGAAGGTATTTTGCGTATTATTCGTTCCATCCCATCTCCGAAAACAGAGCAGTTCAAAGAATGGATCGAATCGATCGGAAACGAAACAAAAATACCCAGCACAGAAAAAAAGGGAGAAATGATCTTGTATCAGCCGGATAATTCGGTCAAACTCGAAGTCCTGGTGGAAGACGAAACCGTTTGGCTTAACCGCCAACAGATCTCCGTTCTGTTCGAAAGAGATGTGAAAACAATAAGCAAACACATCAATAATTCGCTGAACGAGGAACTGTCCGGACTGACATCTGTCGCAAAATTTGCGACACATCTCCCTGACGGAAGAATGTTCTTTATCGAGTATTTCAACCTCGATGTTGTACTGTCCGTCGGTTACAGGGTCAAATCCAAACGCGGCATTCAATTCCGCATTTGGGCGAACAGTGTGCTCAGGGACTATCTGATCAAGGGATATGCGATCAATCAGCGGTTCGAACGTCTGGAATACCGTGTGGCGAATGCGGAAGAGAAAATAGGATTGCTTGTGAGCACATCCATGCTTCCAGCTCAGGGGATCTATTCCGAAGGTCAGATATTCCAAGCCTATAACTTCGTCTCGGATCTTATAAGATCGGCAAAAGAATCGATCTTACTTCTCGATAACTATGTTGACGATTCCGTTCTGCTTATGTTGTCAAAGCGGGACCCAAATGTTTCCGCCGACATATACACAAGACGCATCTCACCCGAGCTTAAACTGGATATCGATAAGCACAACACACAATACAATCCCGTGCGTGTACACGAATCTGACGTGTTCCATGATAGGTTCCTGATAATCGACCACGTTGTCTATCATATTGGCTCCTCTATCAAAGATCTCGGAAAGAAGATGTTCGCATTCTCGAAAATAGGGATAAGTGACAGAAAGATACTTGACGATCTTTGAGAACATTATGGTTTGCGTTAAGAATCGACCAACGGCGAACACCAGGCTTTGCACTTAAAGTGGCAGTTGCACTCAAAACCTCATTTTTGCACTTAATGTCTAACTCCTGCACCCAAAGGAAACTCAGTTTTCTACACTGGTTTTGTACGCGTATTCTTCGCCACTTTTCCAGTCAACTATATTCTTAAATGGCAATCAAGAGGAAGTTCGGAGAGACTTTGAAATCGAAGAATACAACAGCACAAGTCAATGAACTGCTGTGCAAGCTACTTGCGTACAACATTACTGTTCTGATTAACTGTATGTACACGAAGAATGTTGTGCCTGATTTCTCATCTTTATCATCGATACCATTTGTTACCGCTTGATGCACTCGGAATGTCACTCAGACATGCATCTTTCGCGAAGAAGCATTGAGGACAATTCAAGATTAACGCATGGAGAGTTATTATATGAGCGAGGTCATTATCAATTGAAAAATATGGGCGAATCGAAAGAACTTACTATCACCCTGGAAGAGGGTGAAAGAGGGGGCATTGTCAAGTGTGAATTTTCACAAGAGTCCTATCTATTTTACAAAATACCATTGGGAGTGGGTGTGCCAAAGAATCTTGTGATGGAATATGCTGAACGAGAAGATTTAGAAAATTGGGGGATCTATTTTCTTCTAGGGGTAGATGATGATGAAAACGGTATTTTTTATGTGGGTCAGGCAGAAACCAGAAAAAACGATAAGGGTCCATTGAACAGAATTTTTGAGCACTATCGAGAAAAGAAGTATTTTTCGGAGGCAATAATAATTACAAGAGCTGGAAAAACTTTTGATGAGCCCTCTCTAAAGTATTTAGAAAATAGGTTCTATAACATAGCCAAAGAGTCGAGATTATACATCGTGGAAAATGGTAATGAACCTCCGATCGGCAACCTTTCTGAAACAGGAAAACGTAAACTTGATAGAATCATTGAAGATGTTAAAATTGTAATGGGGCTTTTTGGTTACCCGGTATTTAGTGATTCTGGTCGTCCAAGCGATAGCTCTAAGAGAAGTCATCTGGTGTTGTACCTTGAGCATAGAGGCGGTACTGCATCCTGCGTAAAAACTGAGACCGAATTTATCATTCAAGAAAAAAGTGACATCGTTGAAAACCATGTTCCATCTGCCCCTAGTCACATTAAACGAATTAGGGATCAGGCGAAAGAGGATAAACAAATAGTAAACGGCAAACTCAAGAAAGAGTATCGTTTCAAGTCACCGTCGGCGGCAGCTGCATTTGTCACTGGTCAATCAATTGATGGCCGGGAGTATTGGAAAGACAGCAATGGCGTTTCATTGAAAAAACTAGAAGGTTTGTGAAAAAGTATCTTGCATCTTAAGTCGGGCGGTTGCACCTAAAGTATGCGTTCTACACCTAAGGTGCCCTGAAAAAAGGACTTTAAGTGCAAAGCCGCGAACACCAATAGGTTTTAAGTACTAGTGGTACCAACCATTTTGTACTAAACTTTCCTTATTATGATATTCAAAAACACGCTGGCCATCTTCGAAATTTTTAATTATTTCTGACAAAGCTATTAATACAACCAGTGAATCATCGTCGTATTCGAATCATGGAGGATTCCGATGGCAGCAGCAAAAAAAGCAAAAGGAGCCGCAGGCCGTAAGGTCAAGGACAAGTGGAAGGCAAAGGAGTGGTACAACGTACATGCTCCTAAAATGTTCAATGAAATGGTAATAGGAGAGACTCCCGCGGCAGACCCCGCACTTCTTATCGGAAGGACCGCCGAGGTCACGGTCCAGGATCTCACCGGCGATTTCTCGAAGATGCACATAAAGCTGAAATTCAAGATAACCGGGACCGACGGCCACGAAGCAAAAACAACATTCATCGGCCACGATCTCACTTCCGATTACGTCCGCAGGCTCACCCGCAGGAAGAAGACCAAGACCGACCACGTCGTTGATGTCCTGACATTCGACAACTTCACATTCAGGGTCAAAACGATGAGCATTGCCGAGAGGCGTATCCAGTCCGCACAGGAACAGGGTATGAGGAACATGATCGAAGAGACCCTCATGCGCATGGGCGAGAAGATGACCCTTTCAGAGCTGGTAAAATCCATCATCTCGGGAGAGATGGGAAAGGAACTCGCCAAAGCCTGCCGCGTCGTGATCCCGATGAAGAGGATCGAGATCCGCAAATCCGAAGTGCTTAAGCAAGGTTCCGGAGAGCCGGAGTCTATAATCGAGGCGACGGCTCCCGCCAAGGCGGAAGAAGCTCCCGAACAGGAATAAGCACAAAACCGTTCGGGGTCCTCCAAAACTTATTAAACAAAAACTCATTCCCAAACTCAATTATGCCGAGCTGGCTCAGCCTGGTGGAGCGTCGGACTCATAGGGTTCTGGTCAACAGACCTCTTCCAGGGAAATCCGAAGGTCAAGGGTTCGAACCCCTTGCTCGGCACTCCCACTCCTCTATGCCTTTATTGTAAAAATGGAAATGCAGTATAACTGTAGCTTTCCTGTTTTATAAGCAGAAACAAACTGAATGCATTTCGATGCAAATGGCTATACATTGTGTAAAGAAGAAAAAAGAAATAATGGGCAGCGAATTGGTAAAATACAACTCTTTTATCAGGGATATCAAAGATCTTGTTCACCGTCATCAGTATGATGCGATGAAAGCAGTCAATCTTGAGCTGATGCAGCTTTATTGGGAGATCGGCAGAGAGATATATTGTCAGCAGCTTGAACACGATTGGGGAGATTCAGTGGTAGAGGTCCTGTCAAAGGAGCTTCAGAAAGAGTTTCCGGGCGTCCGCGGATTTTCAACCCGTAATCTCTGGTTAATGCGAAATTTCTTCATCGAATATTCACGGCCAGCAATTCTGCAGTCATCAACTGCAGAAATGGAAACACCAATTCTGAAACCATTCATCGCAGAAGTTAAAAAGGCAACCCTGCCACCATTTATGGCAGAAATAAGTTGGTCAAAGAACTACATAATAATGCAAAAGTGCAAAACCCCCACAGAACGAGAATTCTATACGAAAATGACGAAACATTATGGTTGGACCAACGAGGTATTGATAAATAACATAGAGAACAAAGCATTCGAGAAATATCTAACAAACCAAACCAACTTCGACGAGACCGTACCTGAAAAATACAGGTTTCAGGCAAAGCTTGCGGTCAAGGACGACTATAATTTCGATTTTATCGAAATGGGTATCGAGCACAGCGAAGCTGAACTTGAAAGGGAAGTAATCAACAACATTCAGGCATTCCTATCTGAAATGGGCGGTTATTTCAGTTTCATAGGCAGCCAACATCGTATAGATGTTGACGGTGATGACTATTACATAGATCTTCTGCTGTATCATAGGCGGCTACGCTGCCTCATTGCAATCGATCTAAAGATCGGAGAGTTCAGGCCGGAACACGCTGGCAAGATGCAGTTTTATCTTTCTGCACTCGATGAGACGATGAAACTGCCCGACGAGAACCCCTCAATCGGCGTGATAATATGCAAAAGCAAGAGCCGCACGAAGGTAGAGTACACACTGCGTTCCACCAGCAAGCCGATAGGGGTGGCGACATATTCGTACTATGATAACATGCCTGATGAAATGCGCTCTATGCTCCCATCGCCGGAAAGGATAGCGGACATTGTCCGCAATATGAATCCATAAGCGTTCAGGATGTTTGTTGATATGTGAGAACCAACTCCTCAATATAAGGTTATATTAGTCCCCAGCCGCATGTCCCCTTCATGTTAAAGGGCATTGTTATCGACGAATCCAAATGCGACGGATGCGGACTCTGCGTAGAAGCCTGCCACGAAGGGGCGCTTGCCATAGTGAACGGCAAGGCAAAGATGGTCAGGGAAGACTTCTGCGACGGCCTCGGCCACTGTCTCCCCGCATGTCCCAGAGGTGCGATATCATTCATCGAGATGTGCGGCTGCGAGACGCCGAAGATAGTGACGCCCGGTGTATCTAACCGATCAATTGTATTCGACACCGTTGCCAACAACGTCTTCGGGCCCGGCTCCGGAGAGCTCAGGCAATGGCCGGTAAAACTGAAGCTGATCTCGGCCGCATCTCCGATATTCAGAGGGGCCGACATCCTTCTCGCAGCGGACTGTTCCGCATTCGCCTACTCAAAGATACACGAGGAAATGATCAAAGGGAGGGCGGTGGCGATATGCTGTCCCAAGTTCGAGACCGGCCTCAAAGAGAAGCTCACGGAAGTGATAAAGAACAGCGATCCGAAAAGTCTGACCGTTGTAAAGATGACGGTACCCTGCTGTTCTCTCAACAAGGTCGCACACGATGCAATCGCCGATTCCGGCAAGAACATACCGCTGAAGATAATCACTCTTGACCAGAGAGGGTGTCTGGTAAGGGTCGAAGAGTGAGTACGATAAAGGAACGAACATGAGGATAATAATCTACAACGGGAAAGGCGGGGTGGGAAAGACCTCCGTCGCAGCCGCAACCGCACGCAGAAGTGCGAAAATGGGCTACCGCACAATGATCATGAGTGTGGACACCGCACACTCTTTAGGAGATTCACTTGATGTTAAACTTTCCTCGGAGATCGTCAATGTGGAGAAGAACCTCGACGCATTGGAATTGAACATAATCCATGAGATGAGGACCAAATGGTCAAGCATAAGGGATTACATCTCGGCGTTCATGCTGTCCCAGGGCGTGGAGGACATCTCCGCGGAGGAGATGGCGATACTTCCGGGAATGGAGATGGTCGCCGCTTTGTTCTACGTTCTGCAATTCAAGGACAGCGGTTCGTACGACGTAGTGATAATCGACACGGCGCCGACCGGCGAGACGCTCAGACTCTTAAGCTTCCCGGACGTATCGAACTGGTACATCGACAAGATCTTCGGGCTGCTGAAGAGGATGGTGTCCATTGCGAGAATGACCGTCGGCAGAATGATCGATATACCGCTCCCTTCGAAGGAGGTCATGGAGAGCATCGAGGACATCAAGAACAACATGGAAAGGGTAAAGGAGATACTGGAAGATCACGAGAACACGACGATAAGGCTTGTTCTGAACCCAGAGAGGATGCCGATCAATGAAACAATGCGTTCTTACACCTACCTATGCCTTTACAACAAGACCGTTGAGTGTCTGATAGTCAACAAGGTCCTGCCCGATGACGTCGACGGCAGTTTCATGAGAAAGAAGCTCGAGGAACAGGAAGGCTACATGAAGATGATACACGAGGCCTTCGAGCCTCTGAAGATAATGTACGCTTATCAACTTCGGACTGAACTCAGAGGGTCGGAGGGCCTTGATGCGATGGCCGACATGATATTCGGGGATTCGGATCCCACGGAGGTCTATGCGAGCACGAGCCCCATGCATTTCACCGCCGAAGGCGACATCGACAAACTGCATGTAATGATGCCGTTCGTCGAAAAGAAGGAGATAGAGCTGTTCAGAGGGAACAACAGCTCGATCATCATACGGGCCGGCTCCCAAAAAAGAGCGATCGCTCTCCCAATGACCCTGGTAGATGCGGAGATGCTCGGCGCAGAGTTCGACGGCGCGGAGCTTGTGGTCAAATTCAGAAGGAAAAAGTAAAAAAATACCGCTGGCTCATTGATGTTTTTGTACTTTCGGTACTTTCGGACACCCCCCTGGAGGACTTATATACTATCAGCGCCGTAAGAAAAACAACAAGTGAAACGGGTCTCCGAACCAGCCGTTACAATGCCCCGAAGGGGCGTTTAGAGAACGGTCAAGAACAGGGATGCTGCGGCGACGCGGCATCGCCATTTTTGTAAAAGCTTGCAAAAGGAGACTCAGCTATGACAAAAACAAGCAAAGAAAAAGAAAATTCGGCCGTTTCAACAAGCAACATCTTGGACGATGCAAAGCAGATAATCGAGGACTCGCGGCGTACGGCATATCGTGCCGTGAACACAGCATTGGTCCAACGGAATTGGTTATTAGGTAAGCGCATCGCCGAGGAAGAATTGCACGGCGATCGCAAGACCGATTATGGAAAGGACATAATCAACAAGCTATCTAAAGAGCTGACATACCTATACGGCAAAGGATACTCAGAGAGCAATTTGTATTACTTCACACAGTTCTATAAAATATACCCAGACATTTTCCACTCAGCGTGTGGACAATCTTTACCACTCTTGCCATGGTCCCATTATCGTACTCTGGTGCAAGTAGAAGACAAAAAGGCCAGAGATTGGTATCTGAAGGAAGCTTCAGAACAATCGTGGAGTGTCGAATCACTAAAGAGGAACATATCATCACAGTATTACTACCGGTTGCTGAGTACACAGAACCCGGCGCCAACAGATCAGGAAAATAAAGAAATAACCGAACCGTACAAAAGAGACGCGCTGGATTTCGTAAAAAATCCGGTTTTGATGGAATTCTTCGGTTCGGATCGGAACGTCAAGATCAACGAATCTCGTCTTGAGAGCCGCATCATCGGGAATATGCAGAAATTCTTGTTGGAGTTAGGAAAAGGCTACGCTTTCATCGCACGTCAGCAGCGTATTCAGACGGGAAACCAAGTATATTTCATCGATCTGGTCTTCTATAATGTATTCATGAGGTGTTATGTTCTTGTCGATCTGAAAACGTCAAAGGTCACACCTCGCGATATCGGTCAAATGGATATGTACGTGCGCTTGTACGACGAATTCAGAAAAACGAGCGAACAGAATCCGACGTTGGGAATAATAATGTGCAGCGAAACCGATTCAGACGTCGCGCACTATTCCATGCTGAACGGGAACGAACAGCTCTTCGCAACTAAATACATGACATATCTCCCTTCCGAAGAAGAACTGCGTGCGGAGATAGAGGCTCAGAAGAAGGTGTTCTTCCTTCAATTGTCAGAACCCAAGGAGGGACACGGCTGAGCAAGCAAACTGTTTAAGAGATATGACCGCCCTTCGGTATTAGAGAGAATAAAGAAAAGGAGGTATCCGCATGAGCGAGGAAGACAAAAAATACATTGACCCGGAGCTGGAAAAGTTCCTCAAAGAGAACAAAGAGATGCTGGAGAGGCTCTTCAGCGAAGAGAAGGAAATGATGGAGAAACTCTTCAAAGAGGGGAAGAGTTCCTTCAAAGAGACCTTCGACAAAGAATGTGAGAAAGCAGAGGACTTCGCCAAAGAGAAGAAGGAGAAGGCCAAAGAAAAAGCCGAACAAGTATTCAATGCATTCACCGATCCAGAGGTTCAGAAGCACTTCTTGGTCATGGGAATGGAGTTCATGATGGGAATGAATGCTCTCATCAGGGCCATGCCTTTCCCCGACTTTGTAAAGGAAGCGGCCGGCAAAGCGGAAGAGACCAGAAAGGGCGCCTCCGAAGAATTCTCCAAAGCTGAAAAAAGCAAACCGAATTCCGGCGTGGAGAAGATCCACATCAAAATGACCGCAAAGAAGGATGACACAGACAGCGAAGAAAGCGATTGAGATGGACCTCAGGGACGGCACTGACGCGGTGAGGGCGGCTAGGCTGTATGCGGAGGCCGAGACCAAGCTCTCCGGTAAGTCGAAGGATCCAGCATTCGGAGATCGGCCGCCGCCGAAATGGACCGTCGAGCCGAAAGGTGTGTTCGTTACGATATCCGAATATCCCTCGGGGGATCTCAGAGGGTGCATCGGGTATCCGGAACCCATATTCCCGCTGGGCAAAGCGTTAAGGATGTCTGCGGAGGCCGCATGCCACGATCCGAGGTTCGACGATCTGACGTATGAAGAAACGCAGAAATGCACCTTTGAAGTGACCGTCCTGTCTGTTCCTCAGAGGATCGAATACCGGTCTCCGGAAGAGCTTCTTTCAAAGATCGTCATAGGAAGAGACGGACTGATATTATCGTTCAAAGGAAGGAGGGGGCTGCTGCTCCCCCAGGTCCCCGTCGAATGGGAATGGGGCCCCGAAGAGTTCCTGGAACATCTTTCGATGAAGGCCGGTCTCCGCCCCGAGACATGGAAAGAGCCGGGAGTGACCGTAGAGTCTTTCAATGGGGAGATATTCACCGAGGCATCACCGAAAGGAGAGGTTGTGAGGAAGTGAGTTTCGATCTTGTCGTTTCCGGAAGGGCGTTCGTCAAAGGAGAGATAAAATATTCCGAGATCGGGATAACCGACGGAAAGATAGCTTCCGTGAAAAGTTCTGTCAAAGGCGGAGAGAAAAGAATAGATGTACCGGGCGGCGTTATACTCCCCGGGTTCATAGACCCACACGTTCATTTCAGGGATCCCGGGATGACCGAGAAGGAGGATTTCTCATCCGGAACGCTGTCCGCCGTGCACGGTGGGGTCACATGCGTATTGGACATGCCCAACACACTCCCTCCCGTGACCGATGTCAGCATGCTTTTGGACAAGAAGGATCACGTCAAAGGGAAAGCGTATGCCGATTACGGATTGTTCGCGGCGGTCACGCCGGGATGCAGCGCAGGCATGCTTGCCCCCTTAGTACCGGGATTCAAGCTTTTCATGGGCTCCACAACGGGAAAGATCCTTTTGAACGATGATGCCGAGATCATATCCACATTCAGGGACATAGCCCTGACCGGGAAGAGGATAAGCGTCCATGCCGAGGACGACAGGATGATCTCCAAAGAAAAAGAGAACAATTGCAGGGACCACCTAAGGAACCGCCCGGTCGAAGCCGAGATCAACGCTCTGAGAAGATTGTCAAGATTCAAAGGCATGAAGATCAACATCTGCCACAACACGAACGCAGAGAGCGTGGCGCTTGCCGGCGAACTCGGTTTCACCACCGAAGTGACCATGCACCACCTTTTCTTCGAGGCCGATAAGTTCTCGTCCTCCGAATACAAGGTGAACCCGCCGATAAGGAACTCGGCGGTCAGGGACAAATTGTACAGATCATTCATCAACGGCAAAATATCGATGTTCGGAAGCGACCACGCCCCCCACACACTTTCGGACAAATCAAAGGATTTCGATGAAGCTCCAAGCGGGATACCGGGGGTCGAGACGACGATCCCGATGGTAATGAACATGGTGAGGAACAACACGATCACACTGAAACAGGCCGTGTCGATGGGGTCGGAGACGCCCGCCGCGGCATTCGGAATGAGAAAGGGAAGGATAGAAGAAGGCTGTGATGCGGATCTTTCGGTGTTCGACACAAGAAATTTCGCAAAAATAAACGTAAGAAAGCTTCACAGCAAGGCCGGTCACTCGCCTTACGAGGGATGGGAGGCTGTTTTCCCGGATATCGTGATGGTAAGGGGAGAGGTCCAAATAGAAGGCGGGGAATTCTGCGGCGAGAAGGTCGGAAAGGATGCGTATGGCAAACACTGAGATCGATTATTCCGAAGTTAGAGGAAAGAAGGCCGAATGCCCGGACGGATGCGGATTATGCTGCCTGTGCCAACCAGAGGTCCTGGCCGAAGAGAGGCACTTCTTCGAGAAGAACCATTCCCGATCTCTGGTGAAAAGCAAAGGTCCGGAACCGTATCTGGCACTTGCGCTGAAGAAAGGAAAAGGGTCATGCGTATTCCTAAACGGCCGCAGATGTTCTGTTTACAATAACAGGCCCACTTACTGCAGGCAGTTCCCGTACCACATATACATCGGCGATAAGGTGAAGGTAGAACTCGATCTGTCGTGCAGAGGCGTTTGGACCGGGAAAGGTGCGGACGCCGAGACCGAAGCTAAAGAGATAGTTGCGAAAGCGGAAGGCAGGATAAGGAAGGCAGTCAGGGAGGCCGGAGAGATCTATCGGGAATTCTACCATTACTGCAAAGAGGCCGGGGTCATGGGGGATCCGGAAGAAATAAGGGCTTCTGTATGCAGGAATATCGACAACTTCACGGATATCACGTATTTGGGAAAGGTAATGGAGATGATCATGACGGAGCCCGTCATGACCCTGGAAGGATTGAAAGGGAGTCCTGAGGACATAGAGGAGTTGAACGAAGCGGCGGCGGAAACGGCCATGGAATCCCTGGCGACCGACGACCCCGTCAACGCCCCCGTTTATTGCGACGAGAAATGGAATTGGAACATCTTCCTTGCCGACAGCTCGTCCGGGAGGATAGATTGGATGTTGCTCGACGATGATGGGGAACTTACAAAGAAAGGCAGCGTAAAAGCGTCCGATATCAAGATAAGGCCCATTGAGCCAGACGGAAAAGAATTATTGAAGAAGTATATCTCTTTGCTCAACCAAAGGGAGAGCTTCCTCGGGAACGTGTTCAGCCTTATGGACGAGAACGACTACGAGGATGATATGGCGAATGCATATTACGGGTGTTTATGCACAACCATACTCGATCTTATGTGGAGGGCGTCAATGCTCGATCATTTCTTTGGTACGGGTATGGGCGAGAGAGGGATCATGGAAGCGATAATCTTTTTTGACATGGACCGGTTGGATGCACCAACTATAGGGGCGTTCGTCTGATCGATTCTTCAGGCAGCCTATTTCCGTTAATAACGATAATGTGCTTCTGATTTCGACGATGTCCTCATTTCATATACAGAATATATTGATGAAAACCGCGCCCTTCACACTATAAAAAGAAAAAAATAACTAAACACGATACTTTCAAATACTCTTTCTATTTATGGAGGTTCAGTGGTATAAAATGATCAAGCCATTATCTGTTCTCACACAATCGGCGAACAAGAATGTCATCGTTGAGCTGAAAGGAAAAAGGGAATACAGAGGCGTACTTGACGGATATGACCCCCACATGAACATCGTGCTGAAAAACGCAGAGGAGTTCTATAACGGAGAGTCTGTCAGGAAGATCAGTTTGGTCATTGTCCGCGGGGACAATGTGATTTACATTTCACCATAAGGAGAGAAACATCATGGGAACAGGAACAGCAGCACAGGGAAGGCACAACAAATTCAAGACCCACATACCTTGCCGCAGATGCGGAAACCGCGCTTATCACGTGAGAAAGGGAGTTTGTGCTTCATGCGGATACGGTAAGACCGCAAAAATGAGATCCTACACCTGGGCTAAATCGCACGACTAAGATACAATGACGGGCCCGAAACATAGCTGCGGAGTGGTCGGCATAGCCGCCACGTACAATGTCGTACCGGCTTTGCATAAGACCCTAATGATAATCCAACACCGCGGTCAAGAGAGTGCGGGCATAACAGTTTTCAAACACGGCGGCGATATGCAGACCGTCAAGGACAACGGACTTGTTCAGGTCGCACTCAGCAACGAGAAGATAGGCCGTATGGACGGTAACGTAGGCATCGGGCATGTAAGGTACTCGACCACCGGTTCAAAGAACGTGATCAATGCCCAGCCGCTCACCGTAACCACGAGTTTCGGTGTCGTCGCCATCGCTCACAACGGCGATATAACCAATTATAAAGAACTCAAAGAGAAATATCTGGCGACCGGGATATCTTTTCTGACCGATTCCGACAGCGAACTTGTTACGAAGATCCTAAGTAAGTACATGCTCCAAAGTAGTGATCCGATAAGGTCCATGAAGAACATGATGATGGAACTGGAAGGCGCTTATGCGCTTGCTATTATGATAAATGACAGACTTTTTGGTATCAGAGATCCATACGGACTCAGGCCTCTATGTATCGGTAAGATATGCGGAGGGCACATGGTGGTCTCGGAAAGTGCGGCAATAGATGCTATGGGTGGAACTTTCGTAAGGAATGTGGCGCCCGGCGAGATCGTCGAAGTTATGCAGGATCAATTCATTTCGCATCCCAGCATATCGAACAGGCACAGGGCCTATTGTATGTTCGAATGGGTCTACTTTGCCAGGCCCGACTCGGTGATAGATGAAAGAGAAGTTTATGATGTAAGGAAGAAGATAGGAGAGATCTTAGCGAGAGAATGCCCTGCGGATGTGGATATGATCATGCCCATACCGGATTCGGGGCGTGCGCATGCGATAGGTTTCTCGATCGCATCCGGCATACCTTATGAAGAAGGCTTCATGAAGAACCGTTTTGCCGAAAGAACGTTCATCCTTCCGGATCAAAGGGAGAGAGAGGCAGCCGTATCGATGAAAATGAATCCCATCAAGAGTACCGTGGAGGGGAAAAAGATGGTGATCGTCGATGACAGCATAGTCAGAGGCACAACTCTCAAAAAATTGATCCAGATGCTTAGGAAAGCTGGGGCAAAAGAGGTCCACGTCCGCATCGGTAGTCCCCCTGTAATTGCCCCGTGCTATTACGGCGTCGACATGAAAACAAGGGATCAGTTCGTTGCCAACGGACGCAGCACCGAGGAGGTCTGCAAGATCATCGGTGCGGACAGCTTAGGCTATATCAGCATAGAAGGCCTCATTGAGGCTATCGAGAAACCGGAAAGCGAACTCTGTCTGGCATGCGTCAACGGGAAGTATCCGACACGCATACCCGGCGAGATGCAGAGATTCCAGTCAACGTTGAACTCTGACTTTTGAAAGAAAGGACATCCAGCACTTTTTTGACATCAGTCTCAAAACATTCTCTTTTAATATATTTTTGAGAGGTATGCCTGCGAATGTAAGCAAAAATAGTTATTTAGCATAGTTTTTATAGTATTGGCTATTTCCTATCTTCAATATTATATCAGTGGGGGCCTTATTCTGTTGAGAAAGTATTCAAATAGGTTTTATAATTCAAAAAGAAAGTTGCTAAATACAGTTTTGATCATCGGACTGTTGCTGGTCATTAGCGTATCGTCGTTATTGATTCTGACAGACAGCAACGAACGCAGCCAGGCGGCTCCTTTACCACAGGATCTCAACGCCGGTTGGGTCGTAGATGGGCAGATGAAAGACGATATTGCTCTTCAAATGGACACATGGTACCTGACCGAATATGTCATGAGTTTGTCGACGACAGATATCACATACGAACTTGTTGTCACATATCCGGACTGTTATGACGTCAATGCCGGCATCTCAATGCCGCCGGCGCAGGTAGGAGCACCCGTACCCGGCACGGCCGGAGGCAAGAATACGCTCACATATACTTTCTCAACGATCAACAATGATTACATAGCGGCAGCTGTTGATATTTCTTTCAAATTGAAGAATAACATGGTCTTCAATGGGATGAGCGGAGACTACACTGCTATCACCGCCGATTTCACTGCCGAAGGTACAACAGTCTCAAAGACGATCAATGCCGAACTCACTCTTGATCAGGGCATAGGTGCAAATTTCATCAATTTGACGATGGGAGGCACGAAAAACACATTCAGATGTGATGGCGTGCAAGCGAATGTAGTTCTTGCGGTCGGTACCTCAGGCTACCCCGGCTCATTAAAGAATATAACCGTGACCGTCGACCTCAACGAAGCCCTTATCGGTGGTCAAACAATGGCGGATTTCCTCGTTTCAAAAGGTGTCAATTTGAATGATATTTTCACTGTTGCACAGGCTGACAGCCTGCCTGCCGGAATGACATTCGATTACACCGGCGGTCTGATGAAATTCACGGTCGCAGAGGCTGCGGGCAGTATTTCCCTTCCGTTCAAACTCACTGTTACGGGGAACAGCGCAATAATCCCATCAGGAACACCTCTTGTTTTCCCTCCGGGATCAATGCACATCAATGCAAGTCACAACGGTTATGGGAGTTTGCTTCCGGCCGAGGCAGGTGCCGTCATTGATAAGGACCTGTCCGCAGATGCATTGCTGACACTTACGCCGTTCGATCTGTATCTTGCACCGCGCGCACAATCGTGGAGATGGTATGCAGATGACTCAATCATCATCCGCGGAGAGGATAACCAACCGTTTGCGAGGGTCTGGCTGAAGGAGTTCGATCCATCGATAAAAGATGTTGCTATCAGGACAGATATCACGGCCACAGCATTGACTGCGCAGGTACAGGTGCAGTCATTAAACATCAATGCTTACAACCTTTGCTTTGTTCCGTACGATGACAACGGAACAACGGGTTACATACTGTATGAAGACAGCTATGGTAACACAGCACAGATCACAGTCAGCAAAACAGCAGTAACATCCTTTGTATTGCCTGTGCCTCTGAACGCAGGGGATTACTTCACCCTGACCTTCGAAAGCATGAAGACCGTTAAGATAGGCAATCCATACTATTCGGGTTCCAGCTGGGAGGGTGTCGGAGGCGGCCTTGGCTCGTCTGACAGCAACTCAGCTATCTTTGAGATGCTCGGTCGTGTGGATGCGCCGATAGGGCAGAACGGCGCAGCGGCAAAGCTGACAAGCTTCGTGTGGCTGAAAGATGGTGCAGGTATCTATGCAAAGACCCCGGGATCCGTGGGCATGTATATTAGTGGATACACCTTCAATCAACGCAACGCATATAGCATCATTATAAACGATGCATATCGTTTGAACTATGGTCTGGTCGGCGATGTCGGCACATCGCTGGACCAGAATGCCAATTTCAACGGCAATACGAAGACCGTTCAGCGCGGAGATACAATATATCTGCGCGGGAGTGCGTCCATCGGTACGACAAATTTAGACAATGCAGATATAAAGACATTCTACGATCCGGTCATCCTGTTCCGTGTCCCGTATAAGTATCTGGATCTGCCGTCCGACATTACAGCTAAGAACCCGGATGGCACGTACAAGTACGTCACCTGTGAAATGGACAATGCGGATGGGACCGGTAAAGTGCAGGTCATTCCTACTAATGTGCGTATTATCATGGACTCGAACGGCATGCCGTACAGCGCCAGTATTGATGCTTTCTATGGTAACAACTCCCCCTATTATCTCGTGGCGGTAGAGTTCAAGGGGGTTGAGCTGAATGATATTCCAGCAATGAAGAGGACGCAGGCTGTTTACGCAACTTTAATGACGACAGTATCTTCCTTTGCTCCGATAGGGACGAGCGGCAACCTTGTAAAGGTCGCATGGGCGTCAAGTGACTGGGCGCATGCCGGACAGCAAGCCAATTTCTCCGGCGAGGTCAATTGGCCCTCTTCAACAACTTCTTTGGCTCCAGTATGGAGGCCGCAGGCATGCATAAATGATAATAACTGGCACTGTGGCGGAGGTTACTTCCTTTCTAGTGGTGCTGATATAGCTTCGATCTCCCTCGTTGTCACTTCTGGAACATTTGCTGAAATGCAGGTGGGTGTGGACGTTTACAATATGCCGTACAGCACGGCGACGTTCAAAACGTACAATCCTCTTGATCCAAACAGTCAGGTGCCCGAGATCGTTGTCGGAAGGGACGGTCAATTCCTTTTCCGCATCGAAAATCAGACAGGCTCGGATATTACCGATCCGGTAGGGTACTTCATACTTCCACAAAGCGATACATGGGTCACGTATGGGCATGGCCCTGTTGTTAAGCAGGCCGGCCCCGATTTCGACGTATACTACACATTAGATGCAATAAGCACACTCGACGACACGCTTGCCGGAAAATTGAGGGTGGGTAACGACACGCTTACATGGACACTATACACTGGTGGGGACCTTCCTTCCGGTGTCACAGCGTTGAAGTTCAAAGCAGCCTTATTACCTGATGGGGAGATCTACGAATCTACCTTCGGATTCACCATACCCGGCGTAAATGGCAGCACCGTAAACTACAACGAGATGGCGAAAGGGCGCACCATATACAACCTGGGGCCGTTCACAAGCGACAACGGCCGCACCGCTGCGGTGAAGATAGTAGAATCGACCGCCCCCGAGGTGTTCCCTACACTGCCGGGAAATATGGTATTGGAATACAAGATAGACGGTTTCCCTGCGACATGGGCGTCAGGACGCGTTGTCGATGACGAGTCACCGGTCGGCATAGCAAGCATTGTCATAACATTAAATGGCAATCCTTTCGCAAGCTACATGACCGCCAACGTCACACACAATCCCCCATCACCATTCTCTTTGAATACACAGTTCCAGATAACAGCTCCAGTAACACTTGATACAAACACCAAAGGGGTGTATGTCATAACGTACACATCCACACCGGATGCCGAAGGATTTATCGGAACAGCTGTCCGCACCATAACGGTTGCCGACAGGACAGCGGCCCTTTTGGACAACATCGTGATAACGTTGCAGGTACACAAGGATATACCCACCGGCGGTTGGAATGAATACTTCAAATCGTTGATCGTGCCCGGGACATCCATCGGAAGCGGCGTGAATTTCGTCGATCCGCAAGACCCGTTTGACCAATCAAAAATAACATTCACGCCCGTCACGGCGTTGGATATCGATACGATCGGAACTTACACTTACACGATAGGCTACACCGACCCTGCGGGGAACGTCTCGCTTCCGAAAACACTCACGATAAATGTCAGCGGGTGCACTGTGACATTCAATACAATGGGCGGCTCGCCCGTCCCTCCTCAACAGATCGTTCCGGAGGGCGGAAAAGCAGTGAAGCCGGCGGACCCGACCCTTGCCGGCAGCACATTCCTGCGCTGGTATCTGTCATCCGATCCAAACACGGCATTCGACTTCAACACGCCGATAACCGCATCTATAACATTGTATGCTGCATGGGGATCGGATAACTACACATTGGTCCTTCTGACAACAGATATAGAACTTCCCGTCAATGAACCATATGCCTCGCCGGCGGCTTTAGACCACACCAAATCTAATGGGGCGGCAATATACAATCTGCTCAGTCAAGCGACCACTTGGAGACAGGGCTTCCAGGTCAGCAACGTCACGTCGGGTCTGCATCTCAGCTATGACCTGACGACGCTCAGCTTTGATACCATAACTCCCGGTTATGATCAACTGTTAGAGGTGACCGCTTCATGGAACAACGGGAATACAGAAAAAATAACACTTGGGATAAAGGTGTCCGATAAGGTCGCACCGATCATCACTATCCCGGCCGGCGTAAAGGAATACAAGGTCGGCAAGGATCAGCTTCCGGCTCAGGAAAGTGCATTTTTTGATGCAATTAAGAGCAAGGGGGTAACGATCATCGATTCATACGAGGGTGACATCTGGAGCAAAGCCGTATTCAAATACTACAATGCAGCGGATCCGTCAACCGCCCTTCCGGGCGGTTACGGTGACATCGACAGGTCACAAGGAACATATCTCCTGGTGATCGACGTCACCGATGGTTCAGGCAATGCGGCCGTTCAACAGTCGATGCGTATTGTCATCGGCGACTCGCCTGTAACGCCGCCGTCCACATCATACACCGTGAAGTATCTCCCCGGCACACACGGCACATTCAGTGCCGTAACGTACTCAGGATTGAAATTAGGCGATCCGACCCCCGCCGCACCCACTCCGACCGGAGAACCCGGCTGGAGATTCAACGGCTGGGATCCGACACCCACACCATATGTTACAGGCAATGCCACATATACTGCGCTATGGATGCAGGCGGAGGGCGGCAACATTTCATTACTGATATACGCCGAAGCGATAGATCCGGATGGCGTAAAGGTAGGAGACGGCACACTCTTTACAGTTAAGCTGTTCGATTCGAATAAAACATTGATCGGCAATTATGAGGTTCCTGCCAATGAAGACCCTGTCACCGTCAACGGACTGTCCGGCAACACGACGTACTATCTGCAGGGAAGCAACAGAGACGGATATGTTCTGTTCGAGTATGAGATCAAGGCCTCAGGCGCGACGCTGGCGGCGGGAAGTACCTCTGCTGGTGCGAATATCACCCTTAATGTGACAAGTGATACTGTGATGGAGGTGACCCTGACCTATAAGGCGAGCCCCGACACAGCGAACTTATCGGGGAACACGAACTGGCTCTGGTGGTTGTTGCTTCTTTTGCTGTTGCTTCTGCTGATATTGTTCCTGATCCTTTGGTGGATAAGATCAGGGCTGTTCGTCACTGTGACCAAAGCCGACGAGGCAGTCGAGGGCGCAGCCATAACTTACAGGGTGGATAAGGACGGAGATATCAGGAGCGGCATCAAGACCACCAACAGGAACGGCAAACGCAGGATAGCAGCCAAAAAGGATTCCGTTGTAACAATAACCATGGCGGCCAAAGACGGGAACATCGCAAAAGGCCTTCCGGCGATCGTGGTAATGGAGCACAGGAGAGAATATCTGTCTCTTATCCTGAAGTAAAAGCGGAGTTCGCGTACCGTATGAAACTTCTTAAAATCTTCATTTTTCACATATTATATGGCAATGGCCGATTAAGCCAAATATTTAATAATGGCTCTTCATTCAGAGGACATAACGGGCAGGTAGATCAGTTGGAAGATCGCTACATTGGCATTGTAGAGGTCGCGAGTTCGAATCTCGCTCTGTCCACCTTCAATTATTACTTATCTGAATTTATCAGTGAATACAAAAAGTGATTCAGCGGCATATCGAATGCTACAAATTTGAACGAACCCATAACTATCAGAAAACATCGTGTATAGTTTATATGTACTGTTGACGTTAAAGGAATGAAAGATATGAGCTTCAATTCAAACACGACTGTGACTGCTGTGGATCAGACCGCTGTTGCGGTCAAATATCTGAGACAAGGTTGGGATGCTCAGGCATTCATGATCCTGTCTGAGCCCGGATATGAAAAGAACCCTACCGCACAGTTCGCGCTCGGGATATGCCATCTCCGTGCAGGCGAATCACTTTTGGCCATCCCCCGATTCGAACAAGCATTGCAATTGCTGAAATCCGCGCCGGCCGCACCTCCAGCAACAATGAAGGGGGTACAGGAGAACAACGAGACCTACATCAGGCTTACTGTAAGGCAGATCGAAGAGAAGACCTATCTGACCCCGATGGATGCGGATTTTTGCAAGAGTTTTCCGAAAGCCGCAGAGCAGATTGCATTATTGGCTACGATATATGCACACTTGCAGAGCTCGACCAAAGAACAAGACCCTAACAAAAAGAGAGTGATCATAGAGCAGGCGAAACGGCTTTCATCGGGGCTGACCGGCCAGGCGTTCGAGGAATACAAAAAGAAACTTGCCGAAAATAACAGTGTTTGAGTGGATGTAAAATGGATCAGCGTGAGATCAAAAGCAAGTATGAACAGAATAACCGCGATGCGGCGCTGGAATCCTATTCCAAAGCGATCGAGACATATCGCGGTCAGGAAGACAATATCAATAAACTGGCCGTCTTGGCCGCTGATTTTGCGCATCCGGAAGCGTTGCAGGTGCTGTTCAATGCGGGCGCATCTCCTTCATTTATCGGCGATTACGGTTACACATTGCTTCATCATTTGGCAATTCAGAATGAGAGCATGTACATCCAGAAGCCGGCAGGAGCAGTGGCAAAGACCACGCTGCTGCTTCTCGACAACAAGGTCAGTGCCCTGCGCAAGGATGAGAACAGAGGCATGACATGTTACCACTATGCTGCGCAGAACGGTGCGGCAGAGATGGTGGAGGCCCTTGCGGAACGCGGCACCAAGCTTAACATGACCGACAAGGACGGCAACACCGGGATACACATTGCCTGCGAATATGTCAGGCATGCGATCAAGGATGTAGAGTATAAGAAAAAGGATCTCGAATCATCCAAGAAAGAGTATGAGAAAGCAGTGAGCCGCCAGAAAGAACTCGGCAAGAACGAAGCAGAAATAGCCGAATATGTGAAGAAGTGGGTAACGAACACTCCGGAGAAGGCGCAGAAGAATTATGATATGGCCGTACAGCACGCGGAGGATTATTTCCGTACGGTCAAGGCGTTCGTCGCCGGCGGCGTGGATAAAGACGTGAAGAACAGCTATGACAGGTCTCCGTTGGATATAGCTGTCGAATCAGATGCAAAGAAGATCGCAGCGTTCCTGTCCGGCACATTGGCCGACGGCGGTAATGCCGCAGTTGCAGCAGGCGGCATGACCCTGCATCAGGCCGCCGAGAAAGGAGATGTTGAGGCGATAAAGGCCATTGCCGGGACAGGCGTGGACATGAACGGCCTGAAGGACGAAGAGGAGCACAAACTAGGCGGACGCACGGCACTGGCGATCGCTGTAGCCCACCTCAAGGCGGATGCGGTAGATGCGTTGCTTTCCCATGGAGCGGACCCTTCGTTCAAGGACGGAAAAGGTCGTGTCGCATTACGTTTTCTATTCGAACCGGAACTGAAAACATCTCCCAATGGGAAGACGTTCGAAGAAAAGGTCATACAGAAGATCATCAGATCTATGAAAGCGGCCGGGTTCAAGATCGATCAGATCGTGGACGATGACGGCAACACTATTTTGAATACAGCCTGCAGATCCTCTCGCGGTATGGCCTATAACGGCCGCACGATTAAGGGAGAAGTGATCGATGAGGTCATGAAGAACAGCCCCAACATAAATCTCCCCAATCGATTCGGGGAGACCCCCTTGATGCATGCATGTGCCCGGGACTTTGAGATGATGGAGAATATACAGCTCATGATGCTGGAACAAGGTGCGGATGTGTCAGCCGCCGATAAGAACGGCGATACAGCGCTGCATTATGCCGCCCGCAACGACGATAAGAACGGAGCCAGAACGCTCTGCGATATGCTGCTGGAGTTCGGCGCCGATGCGAAAGCGGTCAACAACGTTAAGCAGATGGCTTTGGATATAGCAACACAAAAGAATAATGAACCGTTAGTAAAATTACTATTGAATAAAATGTAAGGAGGACTAAAAATGGATAACACATTCCTGAACGCCTGTAAGAACGGGCAAAAAGGCATTGTAGAAGCCTTTGTTAAAAAGGGAGGCATTGATTACAACAAGCGCGATCAAACAGGATCAACACCAATATTCTATGCTTCGGTCAAAGGTGCCAGAGACATCGTCAAGATACTGATCGATAACGGCGCTGACGTGTCTCTCGCCAACAACGAGAGCGCGACGCCGCTGCACGCCGTTTCCAAAAGCGGCAACAAAGAGATAATGAAAATGCTGGCGGATGCGGGAGCGGACGTCAACACCACCGATAAATACGGCAAGACGCCGCTGATATACACACTGCAGCAGGGCAGGACCGAAGCGGCGAATTATTTGATATCACTGGGTGCGGATACCACAAAGAAGGACAATGAAGGACATACCGCATTGGATTATGCGACAGCCAACGGCCTGCGCGACATAATAGCAAAGCTGAGCGGCGGAGATGGTAAGGATGTCTCCGGCAACACGCCTCTGCATCAGGCCGCCCACAACGGCCAGAGCGAAGTAGTGTCGGCACTGATAAAGTCGGGCGCCGACGTCAATGCGGTCAACGACGGCGGCGAGTCACCGTTGATCATAGCTTGCATTAACGGCAATCTGCAGGTCGCACGTCTGCTTCTGAATGCGGGCGCCGACGCTAACCTCAGACTGCTTAACGGCAACTCGCCGTTACACTATGCGGCGGCCGGAGGCAACAAGTTCCTCGGTGCGGCGTTGATCGAAAAGGGCGCCGATGCGAACTTCCAGAACGAGAGCGGAGAGTCGCCGCTGATCGTCGCTGCAATGCGCGGGCAGAATGATTTCTCCGCGATGCTGATCGAGAAGGGTGCCGATGTCAACGCAACAGATAATCTGGAACACAGTGCGATGCACTATGCGGCCGAGAACGGATACACCGAGATCGTGGAGCAGCTGATCATTGCCGGCGCCCAGCACTGATGTGGTCCGCATGACCGAAGAAACGCAGATGCCGGAGCTGTATACAGACGAAGAATTGGATGCTATCGAGGCCCATATAATATCGCAGTTCGGCGATTTTGAGCACGTGTTCCATGAGATCGTATCTCCGGATATCCATGTGGATATATGCATAATCGATCCGACCTCTGAGTTCGACCACTATACGCTTGTGACAATGGGGATGGGCGCACACCGCATGAACGTGCCGGAAGAACTCAAAGACAATAACGTAGACCGTGCTGAACTCCTCATAACGCTCCCTCCGGACTGGGAGGTACAGAACGACGATGAGAGGTGGTACTGGCCGATAAGATGTTTGAAAGCATGCGCCCGTCTGCCTGGCGAGTACGATACGTGGCTGGGGTACGGTCACACAGTATCGAATGAGGAACCGTATGCGGATAACACCGAATTATGCGGTCTGATGCTGACCTTCCCCTACTTCTTTGGCAGGGATGCGGTAATATGCAAGATGCCGGACGGAAGCGAAGTGAACTTCTACCAACTGATACCGTTGTACAAGAATGAGATGGATTTCAAGATCGAGAACGACGCGGAAACGTTGGAGGATATGTTCCCGGAGGACTTCGACATGGTGGTCGACATCAAAAGGAAAAATGTGTTAGAATGATCAATCCGGAACATTAAGAACGCAATTCCTTTGCAGGTCGCCCGCCATTATCAATTTATTATCCGGGGTTTCCATCCCATCCTTCGCATACGGCCGTTCTCATCAGGCAAAGTGTATCTGTCGCCGACCCTCTTTACCCGGAATATGCAGTTGTGCGGAGGCCCGGTCATATGATCCATCAACTGATACACATAATCCGCTCCGTTATCCGGGTCTATCTCATGATAGCAGCGCCCTATCATCTCCCAAGGCTGAGTATCATCGTCTATGACGATCATCATCGCTCCCATATCCTCATGCATCCAAAGCACCGTCCCTCTCTGTGAACTGATGTACTTGGGGCATATGCATGTCTGCCGTCCGCACAGTTCACACCATCTGATGCCTATGAACTCATAGTAGTCGGGCTCATCATCCCCATATTCGGGGATTCCCGATATCGTTCCATGATTTCGTTCCGGACCGGTCAATGTACTCGCCGAAACACTATACCTTCGGTCATTATACTTAAATAAAATCGGGGGGTGTCCGAAAGTACCCGAAACTACTCCATTAAAGCAGTGATCCACCTATGTTGTAGTGCTAACAAACTAATAGATGAATAAGGAACAAATAGTTGAGGATAAAGAGTCGGTTCAGGAGAGTTAAATAATAAATAGCCTTTTTCATAACTTATGTCGAAAGAAAAGAAATTGTTATTCCCCTTTGCCGCTATTGTCGGCCAGGAGCAGATGAAGGCCGCCCTGCTCCTGAACGTGGTGGACCCCGGAATAGGCGGGGTCCTAATCAGGGGAGAAAAAGGAACTGCGAAATCGACCACCGTAAGGTCTCTCGCCCAGGTCCTTCCGGAGGTCGAGCATGTGAAAGACTGCATGTATCGCTGCGATCCGAAGTCCGGGAAGGGATTATGTCCTAATTGCGCAGATGCAGTCGCATCCGGAAAGAAGCTGGAATCGGAAACATCCCATATGCGCGTGGTCGAGCTGCCGCTGAGTGCTACCGAGGACAGAATAGCCGGCACATTGGATATAGAGCATGTGTTGCAAACGGGTAAGAAAAAATTCGAGCCCGGCGTACTGGCACAGGCAAACGGGAATCTTCTTTACGTCGATGAAGTGAACCTTCTGGAGGACCACATGGTGGATCTTCTTCTTGACGCAGCGGCGATGGGCGTCAACTACGTAGAAAGAGAGGGGATATCCTTTGAGCATCCATCAAAATTCATTCTGGTCGGATCGATGAATCCCGAAGAGGGTGAGATAAGGCCGCAGCTTTTGGACAGATTCGGATTATGCGTGGAGATACGCGGTGAGAAGGATCTTTCCACAAGAACAGAGATCATAGGGAGGAGGCTGGCTTTCGATGCCGACCCCAAAGGGTTCACTCGGTCGTATGCGGATGAGACGAAAAAGATCAAGGACAGCATATTGAATGCCAGGAAGATCCTGGCAAACTCCAAGGCAGACAAGGAACTAATATCAATGGCCGCACGCGTCGCTCTCTTTTTTGACATGGAAGGGCACAGGGCGGACATAACAATGGTAAGGGCGGCAAAAGCGAATGCCGCCTTGAACGGAAGGGCAGAGGCAGGAAAAATGGATATAGCAACGGTTGCACCGATGGTCCTCACGCACCGCATGAAGAGGAAACCCTTCGAAGAGACCGGGTTCGATGACGGAGAACTAATAGCATGCCTCCAGGACATTTGAGGCGCAGGTTCCCATTTTCCGCAGTGAAAGGGTCCGAGGATGCGAAGAAGGCACTCGAGTGCGCCGCGGCGAACGACGATCTTATCGGCGTATTGATAAAAGGCCCGACCGGAACGGCAAAGAGCGTTCTTGTCAGGTCTTTTGCGGATGTGGTCCGGGATAAAGAGATCGTAAACGTTCCTCTGAACGTTACCGATGAACAGCTGTTCGGAGGTCTGGACATCGAAGAGGCCATAAAATTCGGGAAGACCACGGTCAAAGGAGGGATCCTGCAGAGGGCCGACGGCAATATCCTGTATCTGGACAACGTGAATCTTTTTGAATCAAGGATGCTGAGCTCCTTACTGGAATGCGTCGAATCCGGGAAAGTGATGGTTGAGAGAGAAGGCATATCCTCAGAATATGAGCTCAGAACGACCGTTCTCGCAACAATGGATCCGGCTGAACAGGCGCTGCCGGATGCCGTTGCAGACAGGTTCGACATATGCGTTCAAACATATTCTGCCGACGAAGGGTCTGACAGAACAGACATAATACGATCTAATCTGGAATTCGATGCCGACCCGGAAGGGTTCGCGGCAAGATATTCAGAGGATGACGCAAGGGTACTGAAGCGGATAGAGGACGCAAAGAAGATCATAAGCAGTGTGGTCCTGACAAGATCCGACCTCAGGATGATAGCCAAGATATGCATAGATCTCAACGTCAAAGGACACCGCGGCGATATAGCCATCGCAAAGGTGTCCAAAGCGTTGGCGGCCCTTGACGGACGTACCGCGGTCTCGAATGAGGACATCAGGGATGCCGCTGTTCTGTGTCTGCTTCACAGGAGAGCCGACGTCATGAAAGAAAAGGATACGACCCAGCCGGAAAAGATAGAGGCCCCGGTCGATGAGAAGGAGAAAGAGGCCGCCATGTCCCTGCCCGAAGGGGAACAGGGCAAGAACGAAGAGGATGAAGAGGAGATCGTCGAGACGGAAGAAATAGGTCAAACATCCCTTGAATTCGACGAAGTCGAGAACTTAGGAACAGTGGCCGAAATAACCGGTGCGGTCAGGGAAAGGTTCGAGGACATGGATGAGCTGGAGGCGATACGCCTCCGCAAAATAGTAGGTAAGGCCGGAAAGAGAAAGGACATAACAACAAACAAACGGGCCGGAAGATATCGCGGTTTCAGGATACCTGCCGGCAGGACCACCGACCCTGCGTTCGATGCTACCGTTCGTGCGGCGGCACCGCATCAAAGGTCTCGGGACAGCAAAGGCCTCAGTATAAGCATAGAGTCCCAGGATATAAGGGAAAAGATACGCATAAAGAGGGATTCATGCTCTTTCCTTTTCGCCGTGGACGTCAGCGGTTCCCTTGTCAAGAGCGGAATGATGCAGGACATAAAGAACGGCGTCAAGGCAATGCTGATGGACAATTACGTCAATAGAGATAAGGTAGCTCTGATGACATTCAGGACGGGAGCGGTGACGATCTCGGTCCCTTTCACCCGCTCCGTCGCCGGGATAACAGATGTCCTCGAGAACACCGAGTGCGGCGACGGGACGCCGCTCGGTCCGGCGATGCTGGTGATAAAAGATTACATGCTCAACTATATCAGGAAGAATCCGGACGAGAGGTGCTATGTGATCCTGATAACGGACGGCGAGGCCACGATCCCCGTGCAGAAGGGCAGGGATGCGGACATGGAACTCAGAAAGGTGGCCGCAATGATGAATATACCCAACACGGAGTGGATGGTCGTGGACTCAAGCCTGATACCGGGAAAGGTGAACCATGCCGCCGAGCTCGCGGCGATGTTGAATGCCAGATATATAAGATTGGAAGATCTGCAATCTGCGTAATTCGACCTTCGATCCGGGGTTAGTATAATTAATGTTCAAACGATACTCTGCTTCATGGGCTTTGAGTCTGAGGTGAATTTCGTCAATACGCATATTCCCGAATTATTGCTCTTTGTGGGCGGGCTGATAGCGTTGCTGATAGTATACGCCTACCTCAAAGACGATTCATCGAAGAAGTACAAAGCGGCAATGGTGCTGGGGGTCATTTTCGGTGCGATAATGATCTTTCTGAGCATATCGTCATATGCAAATTGGGCGTTGTTCGCCTCCGCTATTATAGCGATAACCGGTTTTGCACTGGTGATCAGGCCGTTCAGGGATGTTCACTTCGCCGTGATCGGCGCATTGCTGATAATGGTGCTGGCATACATATTCTTAGGCGGATTGGCGGGGACCGCATTGGACTTCATGGCAACCGGGTGGCCGAGGATAATAGCCGCATTTGTTCTTGGTGCCATTGCGTATATGATAATGAATTTCGCAGAAGCGATCATCAAGCTTTTCGGGAAACTTTTCAACTGGTGGCCGTTCCTGTTGGTGCTTGCTTTGATATGTATTGTTGAAGCGATACTGATGTTCTCTGGGTATGGGTCGCTGTACGACTTTGTGACAGGCGGCCATTAATGCAAGAACTCATGTAAACCTTTAAATGATAGTAGTAGATGAAGGTTGGCGGGGCCCGTGGCTTAGCCAGGATATAGCGCTGGCCTTCTAAGCCAGACGCCTCGGGTTCGAAAGTTCCTGTCAAGGGGGCCGAAAGTCCCGACGGGCCCGCTAAAGATGCGTCGTTGCGGCGACAGACATCGTCAAGAGGAAATAGCATGAAGAGAAGCTCACGCGCCTGGAAAAAACGCGGTAACCAGCGTTGGAAATGGCGCAAGAAGAAAATGAGAAGAAGAAAGAGAGCAGCGAAGTTACGCAAGAAGTGATTTAACGATCAACTAAGGGAGTATAGGCTAACCTGGCAGACTGGCGGGCTCCAGTTATCGAGCGTGATTGAAAAGAGCTTGCTGACAGTTGATGAATAACTGGAGCGATGACTCATAATTTCGCGGAGGGTAGCTCCCTCCGTGGTGGAAACCCGCTGACGGGGGTTCAAATCCCTCTACTCCCACCTTGCGTAACTAGCTGATATCTTTAAACTGCGTTCTGAACGCAACTCTTCTCATTTTTTCATTTCATGTTCTTTGAAATCTTCTATATTTGTCAACTGAATACTTTTTTTGTAAAGTAAGAACATAGAATCCTAATGCTCGCTAAGCAATAATTTGATTAAAAGGTCCCATCAGCATCGGCTGCCGACGTATCAGATGTTCCATCCAAGTGAATATGAACCGGCGAGGAACAGTACGATCCCCGCAACGGCCGCCAAAGCTATGATCTGCCAAGTCTTCATTTGATCCCTTTAATCGGAACTGTATTTCCAATATAGGTAGATTGCGCTTATTAATTCTTGAAGCTGTGGATGGGGGCGGGGATCCTTCCGCCGCGGTCGATGAAATCCTTGCAGCCGTATTTGTTCACAGGCATTATCGTCGAGTTCCCCAACAGCCCGCCGAACTCTACTGTCTCTCCCGCCTTCTTTCCGATGACGGGTATGAGTCTGACCGCGGTGGTCTTCTGATTGACCATTCCTATGGCCATTTCATCAGCTATTATGCCCGAGATCGTCTCTGCGGGCGTGTCCCCTGGTATGGGGATCATATCCAATCCCACCGAGCAAACGCAGGTCATCGCTTCAAGTTTATCGATGCTCAGGGCGCCGATCTCTGCGGCATAGGCCATCGATCTGTCCTCCGACACAGGGATGAACGCGCCGCTTAATCCTCCGACATAAGATGACGCCATCACGCCGCCCTTCTTCACTTGGTCATTCAATATAGCCAGCGCAGCGGTCGTTCCGGGTGCGCCGACGTACTCGACCCCCATCTCCTGTATGATATCTGCGATACTGTCGCCGATGGCAGGTGTCGGGGCAAGGGAAAGGTCCACTATCCCGAATGGGACATTGAGGCGCCTGGAGGCCTCTTTGGCAACTAACTGTCCGACCCTTGTGACCTTGAATGCTGTTTTCTTCACCGTTTCGCAAAGGACCTCGAAATTCTGTCCTTTGACCTTTGATATGGCATTCTTCACTACGCCGGGCCCGCTGACCCCTACGTTGATCACTGTGTCTGTTTCCGTAACGCCGTGGAATGCTCCCGCCATGAACGGGTTATCGTCCGCGGGGTTGCAGAAGACCACAAGTTTGGCACATCCGATGGAGTCCCTGTCCTTGGTCGCTTCCGCAGTTTCTTTTATTACTCTGCCCATCAGCTTTACGGCATCCATGTCGATCCCGGTTTTCGTGGAAGCAAGGCTCACAGAGCTGCATATATGTTCTGTGTTGGCAAGAGCGTAAGGTATAGATTCGATCAGAAGCCGGTCCGCCGCCGACATGCCTTTCTGGACCAACGCAGAATATCCGCCGAGGAAGTTGACGCCGACGTTACAGGCGGCTCTTTCTAAGGTCTCTGCGATCTTTACAAAATCGTTGCGGGTTCTGCATGAAGACGCACCGACCAGGGAGATAGGTGTGACCGAGATCCTTTTGTTTATTATGGGGATGCCGTAATCGATACCGATCTCGTCCCCTATCTTGACAAGGTCCTTTGCTACTGCCGTTATCTTTTTGTAAATATTGTCGCAAAGGATATCCACATCGGAATCGCAGCAATCCAGCAGGCCGATCCCCATTGTTATCGTTCTGACATCCAGGTTCTCGTCACGTATCATTGTGTTCGTCTCGAACACTTCGTTGAGTTCTACCATAACCTCAGATCCTGTGCATCATATTGAAGATCTCTTCATGCTGCGCCTTGATTATACAGCCGACCTTCTTTCCCACGATATCGAGCCCGATGGCTATATCAGAGAACTGTTTGGTGCATTTTTCGACATCAACGATCATCATCATGTTGATGTAATCCTGGGCGGTGGTCTGTTTGATCTCAAGGATGTTGATATCATTATCAGCGAAATAGTTGCATACCGCAGCAATTATCCCGGTATGATCCTTCCCCACGAGCGTCACTACTACTCTGTTCATTGTGCGACTTCCTTATCTGTATTTTTATGAATTGCGTATTCGATGGAATCGATCAGAGCATATAAGCTGGCCTCGATCACGTTTTCCGATACGCCGACAGTTGTCCAGCTGTTCTTTCCGTCCGTCGATCTTATCAGAACCCTTACCGATGCCGCGGTTGCCGATTTTCCGTCAAGCACACGTACCTTGTAATCTGTCAGTCTTATGCGGTCTGTTACCGGGAACAATGAAGAAAGCGCTTTTCTGAGAGCATTATCCAATGCATTGACCGGACCGTCGCCGTTAGATGCGGTGTGTTCCTCATTTCCGTTCGAGTCCATCACCTTTACGCTTGCTTCGGAACTGACCTTGTCCCCGATGTTGTCTATGAACACTCTGAATCCGGTCACCTTGAACGGGCTTTCCAACTCCCCTTTGAACCTTCTGGCCAAAAGCTCGAAGCTTGCATCGGCACCCTCGAATTGGTAACCCTGCGCTTCCAGGGCCTTGATCTGATTGACTATGGCCTGACTCTCTTCCGTTCCGATATCTATTCCGAAGTCCTTCAGTTTCTCGGAGATGCTGGCCCTTCCCGCCATATCAGATATCAGGATCCTGCGCTTGTTGCCTACGCACTCCGGTGCTATGTGCTCATATGTCCTCGGATCCCTCGCTATCGCAGAAACATGAACTCCTCCCTTATGGGCGAAGGCCTTCTCTCCGACGAACGGCATACCCGGGACCGGAGCAAGGTTGGCGGTCTCCGACACGAACGTCGATAATTCCGTAAGCTGGCCGATATCCTTTATGTTGAGCTCATATTCCAGTTTGAGTTCAAGATTGGCCATTATGGAGCAGAGATTGGCGTTGCCTGTCCTCTCTCCTATTCCGTTAATCGTGCCTTGGACCATTGTGGCGCCTCTTTCAACTGCCACAAGCGAATTTGCCACTGCGAGGTCCGAATCATTGTGGCAGTGTATCCCCACCGGGATCTCAAAAGTAAGGAGAACATCCTCTACGGCGTCCGCTATAACTTCCATCATTGTTCCGCCGTTAGTATCGCAGAGGACCAGCCACTCGGCTCCTCCGTCAACGGCGGCCTTCAAAGTGCTGAGCGCATATTCTTTGTTGTTGATGTAGCCGTCGAAGAAGTGCTCTGCGTCGAACATCACTCTTTTTCCGGAGTCCTTAAGGAATCTGATGCTGTTCCTGATAAGATCGAGGTTTTGCTCGGGAAGTATGCACAGCGCACTTGTCACCTGGAAATCCCAGCTCTTGCCGAATATGCAGCACCACTCTACCGGGCATGC
>JGI20166J26741_10522225_pt1 | contig 31218 bp, 16 predicted proteins | sample TergutCu122P5_FD_26741 | JGI IMG/M metagenome (IMG submission 26741)
AATTGTAGTTTTTTATGCTTGGATTCTTGGAGGAACGTTTACTGTGACCTGCTTTTCAAATCCGCGGGTTATTTGGCTTCTGAGTTTCCGAGGGAACTTACAATAAATATGGAGGAGGCCGTACATGAAATATTCGAAGATTATCCCCTGTCTGGACATAAAGGACGGCAGGGTCGTCAAAGGCGTTAAATTCACCGACCTTAAGGACGCGCGCGACCCCGCCGAGGCCGCCGGGTATTACTGCGCGTCCGGGGCCGACGAGCTCGTGTTTCTGGACATCGCGGCTACGGTCGAAAACAGGGGGACTCTGCTGGACGTCCTCAGGCGGACGGCCGCGAAAGTCACCGTCCCGCTGGCTGTGGGCGGAGGGATCCGCTCCGCGGAGGACGCGAAGGCCGTTCTCGGGGCGGGCGCGTCCAAAGTCGCGGTCAACACGGCGGCCGTCAGGCGGCCGGCGCTGATCGCGGAGCTGGCCGGGGAATTCGGAAGCGAACGCGTTGTCGCGGCGATCGACGGAATGCGCGGCGAAAACGGGAAATTCCTCGTCTGCGTAAACGGGGGCGGCACGGCGACCGACGCGGACGCGGCCGAATGGGCCGCGGAATGCGAAAGGCTCGGCGCAGGGGAGATATTGCTGACCAGTTTCGACGCGGACGGGACCAAGGCCGGATACGACATAGAAATGACGCGCGCCGTCGCCGACGCGGTGAAGATCCCGGTCACCGCGTCCGGGGGGGCGGGAACCCTGGAGCACATATACGAGGCCCTCACGGCCGGCGGCGCGCAAAACGCCCTCGTGGCCTCGCTGTTCCACTTCAACGAGCTGACCGTCCGGCAGGTCAAGGAATACCTAAAAAGCCGCGGGATCGCCGTGGATATGTCGATGTATAGGTAAAAACAGATTTCACCACCGGTCACCGTTTTATTATTATCCTCATCGAATTGAGGATCGCCAGGACGGCGACCCCAGTGTCGGCGAACACGGCCTCCCACATGCCGGCCATGCCCAGCGCGCCGAGGACGAGGAAAACGCCCTTGACGCCCAAAGCGAACACGATGTTCTGAAGCGCGACGCGCCTGGTCGCTTTGGCGATTTTGACCGCCTCGGCCAGCTTGGACGGTTCGTCCGTCATCAGGACCACGTCCGCCGCCTCGATGGCGGCGTCCGAACCGAAGCCGCCCATCGCCACGCCGACGTCGGCCCTGGCCAGCACGGGCGCGTCGTTGATGCCGTCGCCGACAAAAGCCAGCTTGCCGCCGGGCTTCCCGGACCGCTCGAGCAGTTCGATCTTCTCGACCTTTTCGTGGGGCAGCAGCCGCGCGAAGACGGCGTCGAGCGCCAGTTCGTCCGCGACCGCCCGCGCCGCCTCCTCCTCGTCGCCCGAGAGCATGACCATAAGCCGGACGCCCGCCTCCCTCAGCCCGGCTACGGCGGCGCGGCTGTCCGGCTTTATTTGGTCGGAGATTATTATGCTGCCGGCGAAACGGCGGTTTTCGGCTATGTACACCTTTGTCCCTGGCAGGCCGTTTTCCGTAAACGGCACGTTTTCGGCTTTCATCATGGCGGCGCTTCCGGCCAGAACGCGCCTGCCGCCCGCCGCCGCGCGAACCCCCTGTCCCGCCGTCTCCCGAAAATCCGAAACGCCGCCTGAACCGACGCCTTTGCCGTAGGCGCGGCGTATCGACTGGGCGATCGGGTGGTCGGAGAACGCCTCGGCCAGCGCCGCGGTTTCGAGCAGGTTTTCTTCCGTAAACCCCGCCGCCGGGTACAGGCCGGCGACCTCGAAGACCCCCTCTGTGAGCGTCCCGGTCTTGTCGAACACGACTATGTCCAGGTGGTTCAGGGCTTCCAGGTAGTTGCCGCCCTTTATCAGGATGCCGTTTCGCGACGCGCGGCCGATCCCGCCGAAAAAGGCGAGCGGGACGGATATGACCAGCGCGCAGGGGCAGGAGACCATCAGGAACACCAGCGCCCTGTGTATCCAGCCGGCCCATTCCTCCCCAAAAAGCACGGGCGGCAGGACGGCCAGAAGCGCGGCCAGGCCGACGACGGCGGGCGTGTAATACCGGGCGAAGACCGTGATGAAGTTCTCCGTCGGCGCTTTCCGGCTTCCGGCGCTCTCCACCAAGGCTATGATCCTGGAGGCCGTCGATTCTCCGAAGGTCTTCGTGACCTCGACCCGGAGGACGCCGCTTAAATTGACGCAGCCCGAAAGCGCCGCGTCGGACGGCCCGACGCCCCGCGGCGCGGATTCGCCCGTCAGCGCCCGCGTGTCCAGCGCCGACTCGCCGCTTCTCACTATCCCGTCCAGCGGGATCTTTTCGCCGGGCTTCACGACGATCACGTCGCCGATTTTCACGCTCTCGGGGTTTACGCGGGAGATGCCGCCGTTTGTCGCGACGTTCGCGTAGTCCGGACGGATATCCATCAGCCCGGCGATGGATTTTTTGGACCTATGAACCGCCAGATCCTCAAAGAAATCGCCGACCAGGTAGAACAGCATGACGGCGACGGCCTCCGGATACTCTCCGAGGGACAGAGCCCCCACCGTCGCGGCGCACATCAGGAAGCTCTCGTTCAGGAACCGCCCTTTCAGCAGGCCCCTGAACGCGTGATAATAGACCTTCCAGCCGAGGACCGCGTAGGCGGCCAGAAAAAGCAAGAGCCGGCCGGTTCCCCCGGAGAACAGGGCCGCGGCGAAGAGCAGCGCCCCGGCGAGGATTTGGAGGATCGTATCCCGGTTATTCATTTATATGCTCGAACCTATTACCCTTGCCCAACATACCCCATCACCTCTCTCAAATCCGCCTGGCCCGCGCGGCCGCCGGGCTTGCGCGCGCTCAGGCTCCCGCAGACCGTGCCGGCCCGCAGGCACTTTTCCACGGGCATCCCGGACAGAAAGCCGTAAACAAACCCGCCGTCGAAACTGTCGCCCGCACCGACGGTGTCGGCCACGGTTACGCTTAATGCCCCGCTCTCGTATCTCTTCCCGCCGCAATAGGCGCAGGCGCCTTTCTCGCCGCGCTTGACCGCCACGACCGGGACGAGCTCCGCGGCACGCCTCGCGGCGTTTTCGGGGCGGTCCTCGCCGGTGATATGCGCGATCTCGCTTTCGTTCGGCAGAAAAACGTCCACATACGGCAGGATATCCTTGACCCCGCCGTCCCACTTCTCCTCGGGGTCCCAGTTAGTGTCCAGGCTTACGGTCACGCCGAGGCGCTTCGCCCGCCCGAGTATGTCCGGATACGCAGGCTGAAGGCTTTTCATCAGGTAATAGCTGCATATGTGCAGATGCCTCGTTCGCGGAAGCAGTTCCTCCAGCTGCTTGCCCTCCGCGGCGTCTATGGTCCCCATGTATGTCAAAATCGACCGGTCTCCGCCGCGCTTGGTCAGAGCGAGGCTCAGGCCGGTTTTTTCCGCGCGGAGGGTCCTGATGCGCGAGATGTCCACGCCGGAGCCGACGAGGCTCTCCAGCACGATCCCCGCCATCGCGTCGTCCCCAGCCGCGCCGGCGCCGGCGGTCCTGAGCCCCAGCCTCGCGCACTGGCACGCGAATATGCAGGCGGAGCCGCCCATCTCGAGGGAGTACCCGCCGACGGTTTTCTCTTTCTGGCCGAATTCCGGCTCCGTATCCCCGCAGTCGACCAGAAAGTCCACGCAAACGTCCAAAGCCGTGATTACGTCAAATTCCCTTTCCAAAACGCCGGCCTCCAGTCCTTTACAGATACGGATGTATGGTGACCCCGGAGACCACCCGGCTGAGTGAGCCGCCGGCCACCGGCGAATCCGTGTTAAAACCCTGATAATGGGAGATCAGAAACGCCAGCGACTGCGTGAACGCCAGATACAGCAAAGAGAGGTATATGTCGTTCGAAAGCGGCGTTTCGGTCCCCATCGGAAGGTGTTCCGAGGAGTGCTCCGTCAGAAGGCCGTCCGGCCTGTTCGACACGGCGATGATGTTCTCCCGTCCCTCGGCGCGCAATTCTTTGAGCATGTCCGTATCGTACAGGCAGGCGCGCGCGTCGTTGGTGAACAAAAGCACGGCGGCCGACCTTGTCCCGGGCCTGTTCAGAAAAGTCTTGGGGCCGTGGCGGAAAGCCATCGGCGAGTCGTACAGAGTGGCCGTCTGACCGTTTGTCAGCTCCATGACCTTCAGGGCGGACTCCCTCGCGGTCGCGCGGAGGCTGTTGGAACCCAGAAAGGCGATGCGTTCCGGGCCCGACCGGGCCAACTCGTGCATGAACGGGGGGCTGTCCGCCAGAAACGACGCCATAGCCGCGCGAACGGCGTCGATATCCTGTTTATGCGCTTTATACTTTTGCTTTCCGAGAGCCATGTAGGCGGCGGTTATCATCGCCGTGACGCTGCTCGTCATGGCGAAGCCCCTGTCGTTCGTCTCCTCGGGCATTAAAAGCGCCAGCGCGTTTTTCGACCCGTTGAAACGGGTGTAGAGCCGGCCGTTCGCGTTGCATGTTATGATCAGATGGGAGACGTTTTCGCAAAACCTGTCGGCCAGGTCCACGCAGGCGGCAGACTCCGGGCTGTCGCCCGAGCGCGCGAAGGACACCATCAGCGTTTTTTCGCCGCCGCCGAGATACGCCGACGGCGAGGTCACTATGTCCGTCGTGCTGACGGTTTCGGCGCGCGGGTAATAGCCCCTTACGGCGAAACGGACCGCCTCGCCGGCAAACTCCGAGCTGCCCGCGCCGGTCAGTATGACCTTGCAACCGTCTCCCAGCCCGGACATGAAGGCGGATATCTCGTCCTCGCGCTCTTTCATATATTCGTACACCATTCCGAGCGTCCGCGGCTGCTGAGCGATCTCTCTGGCCGTGTTTTCCCCGCCGCGCTCCGCGAGGCGCGCGTCGCCGATCCCCAAGAACATATATTTCCCCTCCCTCTTATCTTCCCGCGGCCTCTTTATCCAGAACCAAAGTCAGACCCGGATGCCCGGCCAGCTGCGAAGCCGGCACCTTCGGAGCCGCCCCGCGGAAAAAGGCTTTTTGAATGATCTCCGCTTTTTTCGCGCCAAAAGCCATGACATATACGTGTTCCGCCGCCGCCAGCGTCGGCAGGCCGATCGTCACGCCCTGTTCAAGCGTCCGCGGGCGGTCGAAGTATTTCTGCGAGACCGTTTGCGTCGTGGCGTCCAGGGGAACCACAACGCAGCCCCGGGTTTGGGGAAAGTTGGGTTCGTTGAAGCCAATGTGCCCGTTCATGCCGACGCCCAGCACTGTCAAAAATATCCCGTCCCGATCCGCGATCCACTTTTCCATCGCGCGGCATTCGGCCTCCGGGCTCGGGTTCAAACCGTCGAATATATGGACCCTCTCCGGCGCTATACCGGCGGGGCCGTAAAACGTATCCCGCATGACCTGGGCGCACGAGCCCTTGTCGCCGTACCCCAAACCGACACATTCGTCCAGCCCTGCGTAGTATGCCAGGTTCAGATTCACCTTTCCCCCGGCTTGCAGAGCGGTCAGCCCGCGCAGCATGGCCAGCGGCGTGTCGCCGGCGGCGAAACAGAAAAGCCTGCCCGGATTTTCCCGTATCGCCCCCGCCACTGCGGCGGCTGTCTCAAACGAGGCTTCCTCCGGCGTGTCATAAACCCGTAAGTTCATGTTTACCCCCTTAAAATCTGCTGAGTAGCTTCGGAAACTCCAAACCCGCATGAATACAGGATTATAAATGTAAAACCAAATTTAACATATCCCCATGTAGGGGCGGCCATTGGCCGCCCGCGGACGCGCAATGCGGACGCACACCGCGGACGCGCAATGCGCGCCCCTACGCGGATGGCAATAAATGGTTTCCGAGGGTACTCTCTGCTGAGTTCCCCCGGTTAAACCGGATGCGGAAAACATTTGCCGACGGCGAGCCGATTCAACGAACGCTTCTGCGGCGAATCGGCGACAGAGGAGGCTAATGTTTTCGCACTCCTATATGAATTGGTTTCCGAGGGTACTCTCTGCTGTAAAGTATAGTGCATTATTTCTTTTTGGGCAACATCGAAGATGAAAGAATACAGGTCAGTCTAAATTCCGTGAATTGCCTATTACGGCGGTGAATAATTGTAGTGCGGGGGCTCTGCTCCCGCCGGAAACCAGAAACAGATCAAAAGCGGCAGGAGCAGAGCCCCTGCCCTACATGCGGTTTGTGCATTTCTCCGTAATTTAGACTGACCTGTGAAAGAATACGGAACAGTTTCAGATACAGCGCGGCGGCGGGGCCATACAGCCCCGCCGCCGCGTTTTGCCGCTATTGTCGTTTCGTTTGAAATTGAGCTTCAAACTTCGCGCAATAGAACATTGGTCGTTTCGCGCTCGTTTTCAGCTCATTTCAAATCGAAACGACTTAATCATTACACGCTGTTGACGCTTTACCGGTAACCGGTTAAGCGGTTACGGTTACGGCGAAAACGTACTTCGTATTGTCCGGCGTGGTTATCGTGATAACCGCGGTGCCGGCTTTCAGCGGAGACAGAACCCCGCTCTGGGACACGCCGCAGACGGCCGTGTTGGACGACGTGAACTGGAGCGCTCCGCTGCCGTTCCAAACATATGGGATCTGCAGCGGCTTGGCGATCTTGGCGGCCATCGACTTCACGGCGCAGTCCAGCTTCGCCGGTGAGGTTTTCACGGTTGCCAGCGCGTCCGCCAGAGCCGCGCGGGCCGCGTCGACGGCTGCCTGCGTGGCGTAGTCGTCCGCGCTGACCTGCTGGGCCGCGAGCAAAGCTGCCCGGAGAGCCGCCACGCTGTCGGCCGTGGAATTCGCGTACGCGTTGCCCGCCAATCCGGCTTCGGCCTCCGCTATCAGCGCGTCGAGCGCTGTCTTGTCGGCCTTCACGGTGACGTTGACCGTCGCGGAACTCCCGTTCGGGGCGCTGATCGTGATAACGGCCGTACCCGCCGCCATCGGGGACAGAGTCCCGTCGGGGGCAACGTCGCAGACCGCCGGGTCGGAGCTGACGAACTCAAGCGCTCCGTAGCCGTCCCAGGTGTACGGAATCATCTGGGATACGCCTATGTCCAGAAGCATCGCCTGAACGCCGCAGGCGAGCGTCGCGGGCGCTAAAGCCCCCACGGCCGCGGCCAAATCGGCGCGGGCGTTGTCCACGTCGTTTTGGGTGGCGCCGGAATCGTCGCTGACCGCCTTCGCGGCGTCCAAAGCGGACTGCGCGGAGGCCACGCTGGCGGCCGTGTAGCCGTCGTAGCTGCCGTTCGCGAGCGACGCCTCGGTGTCGGCTATCAGCGCGTCGAGCGCAGTCTTGTCGACGGCGGCGACGGGCGGGGTGCCCCACTCGATGGTGATGCTCTTAAGAAGGATCGTCCTGCCCCTGGTGTAGAACTGGAAGTCCTTTCCGGTGTGGGTGCCGTTCCAGTCGTACACGTTCTTGTTAAGCAAAATATCGTGCACGTAAACGACGGTCCTGGGGCCGGGGCCTATGTCGGAAATCTTGCCGAACGAATCGCCGTAGAGCACGTTTCCGGGCACGGAGCACCTGATGTATGTGTCGGTGTCCGTGGAAAGTATCCCGCTGTCATAGAACTCCAAGGTTATCGTGGCGTTCTTGATGACGTCGTCCGAATAGAGGCTCGGGTCGGACACCAGCCACTGGCTGTCGCCGCCGATCAGGACGCCCGTATACCCGTCCTTCGTCGAAAGAAGCGAAGACTGGAACGAAGCGGGGTATCCGGAGAAATGCAGGCCCTCGTCGTGCTCGCCGTTCCCGTCGTACCAGACTTTCAGCTTCACATAGTCCGGCTTCGGCGGGGCGATCGGCGTGTACTTGACCACCCCGAACTCGGTCAGGCGCAGGGTCTTATCCGGCTGCCCATTGTCGATCCTGACGGACAGGACGTGCGGGCCGTAGGCGAGGCCGGCGGCGCGGTAGATTTCCACGCCGTTCCAGTTGTCGCCGACCGTGCTTACATCCTTCGCTTTGACGCCGTCCACATATATGGAGGCGGTCGCCCCGTTCCCGAGCAGAGAAGCGTTTACCCAGGCTTCCGTTCCGATGAAATTGAAATCGAAGCTCTGCCCGCCGCCTCCGGCGTTGGTGTAGTTCCAGCCCCAGCTGTCGTTCCACCAGCCGCCGACGATGTTCGTGAAATACGGGCCGTTCTGAATGCCGCCGCTCCATCCGCCGTTCTTGAGCGTCGGATAGGTCTGCGCGTTAAGCCTGTCCGTGACGGCCGCGTCGTATGTCGCCGTAAGACTCCCGTAAGCGACTGTCACGCGGAAACTTCCGCCTCCCAGGTTTTGGACGCCGCTTACGGAGACGTTGCTCCCGTCGTAGGTGACCTGGTTGAACGACCCGTCGCTGTAGTTCACGGAAAGCGCGAGGCCGTTAAGGTTGACGTATCCCGGCGTCAGGACGTCGTCCGGCATTTCGTTGATCAGGTAGGTCTTCTGCGGCGCCTTCGCTACCGAGACGCCCGTCGGGATGACGGCCTTCTGCATGGTTTTGAAGCCGAAGCCTTCGATCTTCGTGTCCTCCGCGTTGCGGGTGACGGTGATCGTCAGCTTGTGCGGGCCGTCGGTCAGATTTCCGATCCGGAAGGCTTCCACGATATCCTGAGTTGCGTTTTGGGTGTCATAGGAGCCCACCTTCAAGCCGTCCAGGTAGACATCGCCCGCCCCGCCGTTTGCGTACCGGCCGACGTTGAACCAGACCTCGTAGCCGTAGAAGTTGAAATCGAGCGACTGGTTCGTACCTTTGACATACAGCCAGCCCCAGCCGTCGTTCCACCAGTTGCCGACAAAGTTGGACAGGTAGTTCTTGGGCTGGGTAATGCCGGACCATCCTCCGAGGCCCCAGTTGCTGCCGTCCGCGTTCGGGTAGTTGCTCCTGTCGATTACGGTGGTGACAGGCTGTGGCGCTCCCGCTCCGATGGTCATCTCGATCGTGTCCGAGAAACCGTAGAAATGCGCGGTGACGGTGCAGACGCCGTCCTTGGAGGAATCGAACCCGGTAGCCGTGTACTGGGTCAGCCATCCCCACATGTTGTTCAGAAGGACCGTGTGGGTCCCGTCGGCGTAAAGCGCCCAAACCGTCATGTCGCCGATCCCGGTGGCAGTGCTGCCGGGGGTAAACGCCTCGCCGACCGCGTACTGGGTCTTGGTGGCGTTTTTCTGAATCTGGATGCCGGTCACGACATGGGAAGCAGCGATCTCTTCGTCCGTGGCGGGGCTGACGGTCAGGTAGTTGAACGCGACCGTGGCGGGCCCGCCGAAGCTGAACATGAAGTCCGAATTGTAATCGCTCTTGCCCGGCACCAGCCAGACGGTGAACGTCTGGGTCTTCCATTCCCCGGTGGTCTTCAGATCCAGGCGGTAATTCGGGGTGTTCCAATTATCGTAGGCGTAGTTCCAGTTGCTGCCGACCGGGTAGTATTGCACCGCCGCGCCGCCGGTGTTGGTCACGGCGTAATACTTTACGGAGAACGTCAGCCACATGCCGTCCGGATTGTACCAGCTCCTGGTCTTTATGTCGCTGTTGAAGGAGAACATGACCCAGTTGTGGTTGTTCGCGTTCTTGAAGATCTCGTATCCGGGTACGCCGTCATAGGTCACGGCGTGCCCGTAGCCGTTCGAGTCGTTGGGGTTGGTTATCGTGTCCGTCCAGAGCCTCAGCGTATTGCCGCTGTACGGATAGGAGCTCGACGCCCGTATCCCGTTCGTGTCCGGAAGGAAGCTGCCGTTGTCTGCCGCGCCCTGTACGCCGTTCTTCGTCCAGTCGAAGTCCACATACAGCGTTTCGCGATCGAGCACGGTCACGTTGAAGGTCGCGGAGTAAGTCGTCACGGACGGCCGGTTCAAAGTGACAGTGACCTCCACCGGGTCGCCCGCGGCCGTGAACGTCTGCGGGGTGATGTCGACCTCGCTGAGGCTGAGCCGCTGCGTGTAGTTGGTCCCGCCGTAGGTCAGGGGCTTGTCGTAGACCGCGGTCACAACCATGCCGGCGGTGTCGAGCGGGTCTCCGACGTAGTACCGGGTCTTTGTGGGCGGGGTGACCGTAATGTTGGTCAATGCGGGCGCGGCCTCCACATTGAACGGACCGCCGGTGGCCGTCATGGAGGTGTCGGCCTTGTACGTCACTTCAATGGTAAACTCGCCTATAGCCCAAAACGCGGTGGTTATCTCGTTAGGCATGGGGTTGTTCGTAAAGCTGTAGGTCACGCTGTAAGCGGACGCCGGCAGAACCGCCACGTTGGTGGACGAGCCGATCGGGTTCTTGTCGTAGATCGCGCTGACGACCATGCCCGCCGTGTTCAGCTTCTCGGCGACATAGTAGTTCGTCCTTGTCGGAGGCGTCGTGATCTCGATGCGGGTAATTTGCGGCCTGGTCTCCACCGACACGCTGAACGTGACCGAGAAGCCCTTGTAGGACACCACGACAGGCACATTCGCGCCCGCGGTATCCAAAAGGGTCGGGGTGACGGTGTAGCCGCCGGTTACGCGGACCTCGTCATTTGCCCCGTAGACCTCGTACACCTGCATACCCGTCTGGTCGAGCGTGTCGCCCACGTAATAGGCCGTCTTGGCCGGCGATACGACCTTGAGGCCGATCATCGCGTTCACCGTGACCTGGAAGCTGGTCTCGTAGCCGTCGTAAGCGACGTAGATCGTCTTCGTACCTGCGGTACTGAAGTCGAGATCGCCGCTTAACATATCGCTCGTGACAGTGATCGGCCTGTTGAGGGACGTCACTTCATACTCCAGGTTCACGACGAGCCCCGCCGTGTTCAGCGTCTCGCCGACGTGGTACTTTGTCTTGGAGGGTCCGGAGACATAAGCTATGCCCACCGCGCCGGAGACCAGCACCCTGACTTCGGCCGGGGCCACGATCGCCTGCGGGTCGACCGGGTTGATATAGGTTATCGTAAGATCCTGTGTGCCCCCCGTATACGCGTCATAACCGTCGACCCTGTACTTGCCGACGGACAGCGTTCCGGTGATTATGCCGCCGTTCCCGTCGTCATAGTCGGCTTTCACGGTGATGTTGAGCGGTTCGCCGAGGCGGTAGAGAAGCGTCGAGGCGGCCTTATCGACCCAGATGCGGACCGGGTCCGCGTACGGGGCCAGCGAGCCGTCCACGACGGCGTTGAATGTGGCGTCCAGGCCCATGTACGAGATCGTCACGAGCTTGACGCCGCCGGTCGAGGAGTCAAAATCGACCGTATAGCCGGAGACTACGTTCTCGGAGGAGCCGTCGCTGTAAACGACCTTCAGCGCGAGGCCGGTGGGATCCAGCGGCTCATACGGGGCGTAGCCCGCAAGTTTGGACGGGTACGACACGACGGCCAGGGCAGTCGCCGTCTTGGCGTCCCCTGCGGCCACGGTGATTGTGAACGGGGAGCCGGTGAACGTCGCGCCGCCGGACACGCAGGTCACGCTCAGCGTCTGCCGGCCTGTCTGCCCCTTCACGAAGCCGTTGAGGGTATACTCGCCGGGCGTGAGAACGTCGTAGCTGCCGTCGCTGTAGTTGAGTTTGACCGTCAGGGCGGAGTAATCGAAGTCCTCGTCGATCCCGTAGACGGTCTTGGTGTTCGCGGCCGTGACGCCGACGGCTGTCTTGGTCACGTCCACCGCCGGGTCGCCGGTCAGGATCAGGTCGCCGAACTGCGCCGGGTTCTTGCCGGTCGCGATTCCGTACATGTACGAGATCCAGCCCCTGCCGCCCTTGTTGTCATTGTCGTTGATAAGCATTGTGAAACCGAGGTCCGTCTTGTCGGCGACGGGCTTCCCGTCGGGAAGAATGGCCGCCCACGGAATGGCTAACAGGTAGACCGTGGTCTTGGCGTTCTCGTCCCTGTAGAAGTTGGTCTTAATGTCGCTGACGGTCTTGTTGTTGTACAGGAACGTTTCGTTGGCCAGCCCGCCGGCCAGAGAGGCCGTGAGGCCGCCGGTCAGGCGGATGTGGTCCTTGTCGGGGGCGAAGCCGGCCGCGCGGGTGGCGTCGAAGGAGAGCTGGATGCTGTCGTAGTTCCAGAGCCCCCCGAAGTCCCCTGTCCCGAAGAAGGCCACGTCGTCCTTGACGATCTCGGCGATATACAGGTTCGCGGCGTCATACTTCACGTACTGGTCCACGGATAGGTCGTCATCGCCCAGCCAGACCTTGTTTTTGACGCTCTCTCCGCTCAGGCGGACCTTCATCGCGCCGGCCCAGTCGTTCGCGTCAAACTGTTTGGTAATGTCGATCCCGCTTGCCGGCGTGGCGGTCAGGCTCGAGACGGGCCTGTCTATATCGCGCTGGTAGCCGTCCGCGCGGGCGATGTGGAAGACAAAGTCCTGAAGGTTATTGATGTTGATCGGCGCGTCCTGGAAGACCACGGTCTGGCTGCCGTGCGCGGGGACATCCGCAAACGATATGCTCTGCGAGTGCCCGTCCGGGAACTTAAGCAGAACTGTGCCCCCGGATATCGCATAGTCCGAGGCGTTGGCCATCTCCACGTTTATGTTCCATCCGCCCGCCTTATTGTACACGGGATAGATGCTCACGTTGAAGGAGTTGTCCGTGTTCTGGGTCTGGACGTACATGGTGTCGGCGACCGCGGAGCCGCTTACCGTCGGGGTGACGCCGACTTTCGCGGAATAATTCACATAGCTCGCCGGGACGTTCACGACGACGGTGTCCGTGGCGCTCGCCGCCGTTCCGGCCGCGAAGTTCGCGCCGGAGACGACCGTCCAGCCGGCCGGCATGTCGAGCTGATAAGTCCCGCTCATGGCCGCCGCCGCGCTGTTCATGCGGTCGATCTTAAACGTCAGGTTCTGCCCCGGGGTCACGCTCTGGAGAATGAGAGAGTCGTGGTTCAGGTTGAATATAGGCTTCTGGGCGTCGATCGGGGTCTCCCAAATGCGCACCCAGTCGACGTACATGTTGCTCGCGTCGCCGTAGCGGGTGAACCCGTAGCCTTCCGGAAGCGACTTTTCCTTGTCCTGGGCCACGCCGGAGTTGATAAGGAAGCGGTTGCCGTCGCGCCAGCTAAGGTCGAGCGTCTCCTCCGAACCGACCATGATCCCGTCGAAGAAGTAATAGGTGGTCGCCTTGGTGATATAGCAGCCGTATGTATGCCAGCCCATCGAGAAGTTGCCGACGTTCGGGTCGGCGTCGGGGGCGCTCTTGGCTATCACGTCCATGCCGTTGACGCCGCCGATGTTGCCGCCCTTGCCGGTGGAGTAGCTCCACTGGTGGGTGTTGACCGAATACCCTGTCGCGGGCATCCAGCCCTCGCATATATCCAGTTCGTCGGTGCCGTACCAGCCGGACTTGCCGCCGTCTCTCCAGGCCCCGGTCGCGGGATCCAGATAGCTCATGTTGGACAGCGTCCAGAAAGCGGGCCATTCGCCGGGGTTAGGGCCGAAGAATATGCGCGCCTCGAGGTACTGCTCCGTGTTGCCGTCCGTCCAGCCGTCCCAGTTCGGGTAATCCGGGAGCTTCTTGGGGCTGTGGCCCTGTTCGTTGACCGAGGAGATGCAGCCCGAGGTGTACTGGTAATAGTTGGCGTAAGGCGCCCAGGAGAGCGCCGTGCCGGAGAGCGTCGTGTCGTAGCGCTGGGTGATCATCTCCAGGTACTGGCCGTCCACCGCGCGGAACGGGTTGTATATCTGCCCGTACTTCGCCCCGACCTCCGGGCCCGCGAAATAGCCGCGGTCGTCCATGCCGTTCGGATAGTGGGCGGCATAGGTCTTGTTCAGGCCGTCGTGGGAGATGGCGTCGGTGATGGCGGCGGCGTTCGCGTAGGTGAAGTCGTCGGCGAACACGGCCTCCAGCGGCGCTTTGCCGAGAGAGCTCTGTATGTCGTTGATCGCGGCGGGCAGCGCCGCGCCGGCGTCGTATTTGCCGGGGACGGCCGCGTTATACCCGCTCATGCCGGCGTTCCACTTTTCGCCGCTCCTGTTGTAGAACTGGAAATAGCCGTCGCAGCTGGTCTTTCCGTCCGGCTTGTACGCCACGACCCTTATCATGACCGGGCCGTTAGGCATGATGTCGGAGTTGACCGCGATAGTGCCCCTGCCGTTCGCGTCCAGGGACACGGGGCCAATCACGTAGGTGTAGCCGTGCTCGTTCGGATGAGCCGCGTCCGGGGCGTGCGTGAACATAGCCTTTGCCGTGACGTACCCGCCCGGGGCCGCCACGAGAAGGCTCGCCTGGCCGTTAAGTTCCGAGCGGTAATCCGGGCTTACAAGGGACACGATATCCGGAGGCGTGGACTTCGCCATCTTCGCCTTGACGGACATGGCGGGGGCCTTGTAAGCGCCGATGGAGGGCTGGATCGTGACGTCCCTCTGCGCCGCGAACTCGTTTTCGGGAACCGTGAAGGTGATGGTCTGGCTTCCCGCGCCAGGCGCGAAGCTGAGGTTAGTTGGGCTGTATGTCCAGCCGTCCGGAACCGTCACGGCGTAGCTGACCGCGTAGGTGTCGGCCGTCGCGCTGGGCTTCACGGTCACGGCGAAGCTAGCGCCGGCCGCCGTGCTCACGGCGGTCTTGTCCAGCGAGAATTTGACGGACTGCGAGGCGGGGGTCGCCATATAGCTGAACCCGCTCAGTATAAAGTCCCCGGCCCTGCCGTCGTTAATGGTCTTGACGGTCAGGACGTGGGCCGCCGGAAGCAGGCCGGACGCGTGGAAATACTCCACCATGTTGGCCGGGGCTATCGACGAGTCAAAAGTTCCGTAGTAGACGCCGTCTATGTAGAAGTTGGCCCGACCGGCGGTATCGTATGTGCGGCCGTAGGCCCAGACCTCGTTGCCGGTGAAGTTGAAGTCGATGGAGGAGGAGGAGTTGGCGTGGACGTACATCCAGCCCCAGCTGTCGCACCACCAGCCGCCGTTGATGTTGGTGAAGTAATTGACGGGCGGCTGCACGAATCCTCCCCAGCTTCCGCTGCCGGGATATGTGGAGGAGTTGACATCCACCCGCTTCGGCTGCTCCGCCGAGGCGATGTAGTTGTAGTCAAAGCCGGTGATCTTCATGTACCCCGCGCCTCTGGTCATGACGCGGAGGGTATGCTCCGCGGCCGTAAGCCCGCTCGCGCTGAAGACCCTCAGGCTGGGCGTGTTGCCCTTGGAGGAGTACGAACCCTGCAGTTTGCCGTCGAGGTAGACGTCAAACGGCGCGCCCATGCTGTGGTATTCCGCGTACATCGCCACGGCGTCGCCCGCGAAGGTGAAGTCCACATACTGGCCGTCGTTGGCGTTGGTGTACATCCAGCCCCAGCCGTCGCTCCACCAGCCGCCGTTGAACGTGAAGTAGTCGAAGTCCTGGGTGGTCTTGTCGAAGGAACTGCCGTTCCAGCCGTTGAACCAGGCGCCGCCGCCGCCCTCCGGCAGTATGTTCACGTAGGGGTAGGTCTGCGCGTTGACCTTGACGATGTGATCGCCGGTGATCGCCGGAGCGTCAAGCGGGTCGGGCGACTGCACCGTGAGCGTCAGCGTCTTGGTGAAGCCGCTGCCCGCGGGCGCGGTGATGGAGATCGTGTCGACCTTTCCAAGCCAGGACGGGTCTGACGGGAGCTGGAGCCGGATCGTGTCCTGGGCCCTGTTGTTCAGGGAATCGGCGCTGATCAGCTTATAGCCCTGCGCGCCGTAGTCCGGGAAAGTGACGCCGTATGTCCCGAAGGTGGAGGCCGTGGCCGCGTTCCGGTTGACGTGGATGTCGATAATCCCGCCGGGCTTAATAACCGCGCCGGCGTCGTTCGACGCTCCGAAATAGGTCTCCGCGAGGGTGTACTTGGGTATGGACGTATCCTCGTGATACCAGTACGTGAAGTCCGCGAGACGGGTGTGGTGGTCGTTGTCCGGGGCGTTGGGCGCGAGCTTGATGTGCACCACGTGCGCCTTGTCGACGCCGCTCGGGTCGCTCCACGAATAGACCACTTCGGTCGTGTCGGCCGGGGCGGTCGTGTCTATTCTGGTCTTGGCCTCGCTGTCCATCCATATGTCGAACGGCCAGCCGGAAGCCCACTTGATGGCGGAGAGCTCGAAGGCGTTGCCCGTGAAGCTGAACGTCAGCTCGCCGGCGTTGCCGCTGCGCTCGTGCATCCAGCTCCAGCCCTCGTTCCACCAGCCGCCGCTGATGAAGTTGAAATACTGCTTTTCGTTGGCGCTCGGGTCGTAGTTGGACCAGGCGCCCGACGTTTCTCCGCCTTTGCCGCGATACGGGTAGGTGGAGGAGTTTACGTCGACCTGAGTCCCTCTTTCGCCCTCCACGATCAGGTTCACCGTCATGGCGGGCGTATACCATACGTCGTTGGCCAGCGGGATGACGCTGATCTTGCTCCCCTGCGCCAGTTGTACGCCGGGGGTCAGGAGAAGGATGTCATCCTCCGCGGAGCCCGGCGCGAAATAGACGGAGGTCTGCGTTCCGGACACGTCCGTGAAGTTGGAGCCGTCCAGGACCTTCCAGCCCTCGCCGGGAAGCGTTATCTGGTAAATCCCCTCAAGGGCCTGGGCCGCGGCGTTGCGCTTGATCTGCACCGACACGAAATCATCCGGCAGGCCCGCGATCTGGCTCTTGACAAGCTCGAACCTGGGGGTGTTGTCGGTGTCCTCGTATACGCGCACCCAGTCGACGTAAGTGTCGCACTCGTTGCCGTAGCGGGTGAAGCCTATGGGCTGCGAGTCGGGCCCGAAGGTGTCCTTGCCTCTCTGCGGGATCCCGTAGTGGTCGGAGACGCCGCTGTTGATGATGAAGTAGTTGCCCTGCTCCCAGGAAACAGGCAAGGTGGGATGCGAAAACACCTCTACGTTGTCGCAGTAGTAATAGGTGGTGTTTTCGGTGATAAGGCAGCCGAAGGTGTGGAAGCCCATCGCTATGTTGATGTTCGACCACTCCGGCGCGTCGATCACGTTCCACTGGCCCTTGCTGAGGCCGGTGCTGTAACCCCACTGGTGCCCTGTGGTCTGATAGCCGTCCGGGCTGCCGAGGTAGCTCTCGTTGATGTCGATCTCGTCCGACGGGCCGCCGTATTTGGGAGCGAGCGTTCCGTCGGAATACTGCGCTCCGTTGGAGGTCAGGAGCCAGAAGGCCGGCCAAAGGGCCGGGTTCGGGCCGGTGAACATGCGGCACTCGAAATATTGGTTATGGCCGCCGGAGGTGTGGAAGCCGGAACCGTCCATGCCCATCGAGGACAGGTATCCCGCGCCGACTTTCTGGTCCCAGTAGGTGCCGGCCCACGGCACCGCGCCGTCCTCGGGATAGTAGGTGGTTTTAAGGTCTATGTACTGATTGTCCGCCATTTTGAACGGGTCGAAGGCGGAGTTGTCGTGGTCCGCGAAGTAGCCCCACCCGAACATGCCGCCGTTGTCGCCGCCCGTGCTGTCGACCTTGCGGGTCGCGTAGGAGTGCGCGTCGCTTGGCGCGAGGGCGGAATTGTCCGACGACGAGCCCATTCCCTGGCCTTTGACGGTCAGGTTCGGCATGGCGTTGAAGTCGTCCGCGAAGGTGACCTGCATCCTGTCGGTCACGGGATTTTCGGGCGCGTTGCCGAGCCCCGTCTTCCACTCCACGCCGACCTTGTTATAGAACTGGAAATAGGCCGTGTCGATAAACTTGGCGTTCGCGTCGTAGACGTCGACCCGGATCGCTATGGGGCCGAACGGATAATCTGCCGCCGGGAAAACGAAGCTGCCCTGCCCGCCGGACATGGTCACCTCCGCCACCAGCGCCTTCGTGCCGTTGGTGTCGATTATACCCGTGTCGTCCGGCTGTTTCTGGGAGTAGACTTTCGCCGACGCGCCGGACTGATTGCTGAAAGTGACGGTAACGCTGTCAGTCACCAGATCGGCGCGGTACGCGGGGCTGACGAGGTTGGTCCTGTCAGCGGGGCCGGTCGCAGCCCGGACGGGGGTCAGCTTTACGCCGCCCGTCACAAGCGCCGACAAGACCAAGGCCACGGACAAAACGGCGGCCACGGCCTTTTTCATCGGCCTGTACATTTGTTTCAATGTCATTTGTATCCTCCTTTCGGAACTCTGCCGTGCATAAAACGTTTATTGCGCGTTGCGGCGTCTTTTGGGCCGGTTCGCCTCCTTTCTGCGGCTTGGGTTTCCACGGAAACCCGAAAGCCGCATCCCGCTGGCATCCTGAGCGAAGCGAAGGAACTTTCTCCTCCGTGTCAAAAGCAGGATTCCTCGGCTGATTCGCCTCAGAATGACAGAGGGAATTGTCGTGGACACTCGCGGCTTGCGCGCCCCGGAACCGGGGGCGCTCCGGTATGATTCCCAATGTCAACAGGCATAAGCTGTGCGGGATGGAACCCGCAGCCACAAAATCGCGGATTCCGCAGGGTCGGGGTTCCATCCCCGACCGTAAACCCCTCCATCTCCGACCGTAAACCCCTTTAACCTGTTGACATTGGTATGGTTCCCACGGCCTTTTGGCCAGCCACCTCCCTTTGGAAGTATCGTTTACAATGCGAGTCTCATCAATCAGGATTCGCATGAGCTCTATGGTACGGCGCGCCGCTATACTCAAGCGCGCCGTTTGAAACCGGAAATCAAAGACCAATAGCCGTTCAGTCGGACATATACGGCGCTTCTCTATAGACTTTATAGACTTTTTCGGAAATTGATTTTTCGTTGTCAGCTGAGCGAAGCGAAGGGTCTTAAAATCAAGATTCTTCGCTTCGCTCAGAATGACAAGCGTCAATTTCCGAAGAAGCATAATGTCGTTCGGGATGACAAGCGTCAATTTCCGAAGAAGCATAATGTCGTTCGGGATGACAAGCGTCAATTTCCGAAGAAGTCCAATGTCGTTCAGGATGACAAGGCTTTTACTCCGAGATTCGTATTACTCCTTCACCGCTCCCATGACGATGCCGGTGACAAAATACCTCTGCAGGAACGGATAGACGATAAGTATCGGTATCAGCGAGATCACGACCTTCGCGCTGTTGAATGTCAGGTTCGAGACCGACAGCATCCGCGCGATATCCTCGCCCTTCATGTTGTTCACGTCCTGCCAGTTGATACTGACCGTAAGCGACTGTATGTAGGTCTGAAGCGGATACAGCTCTTTTTTGGTCATGTAGATCATGCCCAGGAAGAAGTCGTTCCAGTGATAGACGATCTGCCAGAGCGCCACAACGGCTATGGTGGCCTTGGACAGCGGGATGAATATCCGCGTCAGGATGTAAACGGGCCCCGCGCCGTCTATCAGCGCCGCCTCCTCCAGCGAGGCGGGCACCTGCTTATAGGAGTTCATCAGCATTATCGTGGCGAATATCGGCAGAGCCCCGGGGACAACCAGCGCCCAGATGGTGTTGATCATGCCCAGCTTCGAGACGAGGATGTAGGACGGTATCAGCCCGGGCGGGAACAGCATCATCGCGACGACAAACCACATGTACCTGTTCTTCGAGCGGAAATGCGCCGGCGATTTGGATAGCGGATAAGCCGTCAGAACGGCCAGGAATATATTGATGATACTGCCGACTATGACCCGCCTTACAGATATCAGAAACGAGATAAAAAACTGTGTGTCCTTAAGAATTTCCCGATAAGGGTTGACCGTAAAATTGACCGGCCATACAAACACGTTGCCGTTCTGCGCGCTGACCTTGTCGCTGAACGAGATCGCGAGCGTGTTGAGCAGGGGGATCAGGCACATAAGCACCAGAAGGAACAGTATTATCATGATGACGATGTACCCGGTGGTAGCCTTCCTTTTTATACCCATAGCCTCACCCCCCTAGAATATCCTGTAGCCGGCAAATTTGTCCGCCAGCTTGTAGGAGATCACGATCAGCACCAGACTGATAACCGACTTGGAAAGCCCCACGGCTGTCGCCTTATCCATCTGCAGGTTCACCAGGCCCGTCCGGTAGACGAACGTGTCCAGAACGTCGCCGGTCTGGTAGACAATCGGGTTGTACATGTTGAATACCTGCTCAAAGCCGGCGTTCAGCACGTTCCCGAGGGCCAGGGTGCTCATCAGTATGACCGTGGGCATGATGCCGGGAAGGGTGACATAGCGCATCTTCTGCCACCGGTCGGCGCCGTCTATGTCCGCGGCCTCGTAGAGGTTCAGATCGATGGCCGTGATGGCGGCGATGTATATGACGGCGGCGTAGCCGAAGCCCTTCCAGACGTCCGTGAAAATGATAATCGGCCGGAACCACGTGTTGCTGGCCATGAAAAGCAGCGGCGCTTTAAGTATGCCGAGCCCGGTCAGGGCCTTGTTCACCATGCCAGTCATGGAGAATATGGTCCGGAAGATATGGCCCGCTATGACCCACGAGAGGAAGTTGGGCAGGTACACCACCGTCTGTATGCCCCGCTTGACGGTGCGGTTGAGGCACTCGTTAAGAAGCAAGGCGAAGACGACGGGGACAACGATGTTCATTACGATTTTCGCGATGGCGATGATGAGCGTGTTTATAATGACTTGCAGTGAATTCGGGTTCTGGAGGAAAATGATTTTGAAGTTCGTGAGGCCGACAAACTTGGAGGCCAGGCCGAAAAACGCGTTTACCACGCTGTAGTTCTGGAAAGCGATGATGTTGCCGATAATGGGGATAACATAAAAAATAAACAGGAATATCATGCCGGGCAGCAGCATCATGTGATACGCGAAGTTGTGGTATTTTCTCCTCAAGACGCGTCACCCCCCTGGGTTAATAAGTTTCCACGGAAACCCGAATGCCGTATTCTGTTGTCATCCTGAGCGAAGTAATAGATCTTTTACCTCCGTGTCAAAGGCAAGATTCTTTGGCTGCGCCTCAGAATGACAAAGAATGTTTCCGCGGATACTCGTTTATGTCACTGTCATTCTGAGCGGAGTGAAGAATCTATGACCCTTCGCTCCGCTCAGGGTGACAACGTAAAATCGATCTTAAGCCGAACTGCCATACAAACACAGGAGCGGCGCAAAGACCGCTCCTGTGTTGTATATACCGGATGCAGAAAACATTTGCCGACGACGAGCCGATTCGATGAACGCTTCAGCGGCGAATCGGCGACAGAGGAGGCTAATGTTTTCGCACTCCGGTATATTTTCCGAAAAGACGCCCCTATTTGGCTTTCATAAGATCGTTGACCTCTTTGGTGAGGACGTCGCCGCCGCCGGACTTCCACGCCGCCACGTAATCGTCGAAGGCGCTGATCGGCTTGTCGCCGGACATTATCTGCTGGAAGGTGGAGTTTGTCAGGTCGCGGAGCGCGTCGCCGTACTGCGAGAAGGACTCGGTCTGGCCGTTGAACGCGATAGGCTTCTCCACGAAAACCTTGTTGTTCTGGCCGTCCAGGTAGAGGTTCCCGACTACGTCAAAGGCCCAGTGGCCGACGAACTCGTACTGGAAATAGGCCTTGTTGTCATCCGTCTGCTTGTCAAAGGGCGTCTCGTACCATTTCGACATGTCGTTGGCCGTGGCATACCTGTACGCGCCCTCGAGGTCGTTCCTGTTGCCCTCGATGCGTGGGTCGAGCGTGAGGGTGCCGGTCTTTTTATAATCATTTATAGCCTGCGCGAGCAAAATGCGGTTGTTGTTCGGCAGGAGAGAGCCCTGTTTGATCGGGGAGCACTCGCGCTGGCCGGATATGCCCTCAAGCGGCTTGAGATACTGGTCGTATACGGCCTTGTAAGTCGGGTTCCTGAGCAGCGAGACCTCGTCGATGAAGTTCATGGCCTTGACCACGGCCTCGGGATTGGCGCACTTGGCGAGGACGACCTGCCCGCCGGGGGCGACGGTCTCTTTCTTCGGGCTGAACTGGTTGTTGGAGTTGAGCGGGGCCAACGCGGGCACCCAAACCGTGTTCGGGTTCTGGTTGACGGAGGCCGCTCCGTAACCGCTCCAGCTTACCCACGGATCCCACCACGCGTTGAAGATGATGCCGCAGGCGTTAGTGGAGACGAAGGTGTCCCTGGTCTCGTCGCCGTTTTTCATGGTGAACATGGCCTTGTCGAATATGCCGTCCTGGGTCCACTGCGCCAGAGTCTGGAGGGCGGTTTTGGTCTCCGGCTGGATGGCGCCGTACATGGCTCCGCCTTTGCCGTCGTCGATCCAGATGTCCGGATAGGAGCCGAAGGCGTTAAAGACCGGCAGCAGCCCGAACCACTGGCCGAAAATGCCGTTGTTGGTGTCGGGATTGAAGCAGATGCCGATGGTGTTGGCCTGGCCGCCCGGCTTCTGGGCCACGAAAGCCTTCGCCACGTTCGCCACGTCGTCGACTGTCTTCGGGACGGACATGCCGACCGCGTCCAGCCAGTCCTGACGGACCCACATCATAGCGGTGTTGTAGCCTTCGTTGCCCGCGCCGATGCCGTAGATCTTGCCGTTAACCGTCATGTATTTCAAAAGGTCTTTAGTATCGGTCTGCGCCAGGTAATTCTTGGTCAGCCCGCCGACGTTGTTGTAGGCGGACGTCAGGTCGGCCAGTTTTCCGGCGGCGACAAGGCTTTTGAACAGAGTGTACGATCCGGCGGAGTTGTTGATGAAGAAGGTGTCGGGAAGCGTGTCGCTGGCGGCGCGGAGCATGACCGCCTGGTCGTATTGGCCGCCGACCACGTCGAAGTCAACGACAAAGTCGATGTTGAGCTGATCCTTGAGCATTCTGATCCAGCTGTTGCTGCTGGAATTCTCCCCCGGCGCGAACTGGCCGCCCGCGTTGGCTTCGCGGCCCACGTGGATGGTGACCGTCGAAGAATACGGAGCGAGGGGCTCGGGTGGTTTTGGTACCGGTGTTGGTCCACTGGTTGTCCCGGTGTTTCCGCAGGCCGCGGCGAGCGACAGGATCATCGCGGCCGCCAAGCCCATGGCTATGCCTTTAACGGCATTTTTCATAACTGTTCCCTCCGTTATGTAATATAATTCAGCGGTTTTTTTGTAAAACCTGCTGTGTTTCCATTATAATGCCTAAGGATTGTCAAGTCAAGACAAAAATTTGCAATGGATGCGGCAAATTTTCATGGGGATTCGCAGGGGACGCCCCTCCTGGCTGTTCCCTAATGTAAAACACCATCTACTGTCAGCTGAGCGCAAGCGAAGGGTCTTAATAGCACCCCTCCGTAATATCCAGCGGGCTCCCCTCCTCCTCCGGGGGCGGGGCCTCGGCCAGGAGTTCCCGCATGGCCGCAAAGTCGTCTTTCAGCCCGCCGGCGTACGCGCCGCCGCATGTGTAGAACGCCCCGCTTTTCCCGGCCGGGATTTTCATCCGCCGGAGCGTCTCCATGTTAAGCCCGCAGAGCTTGCGCGCCTCGATTATGCGCCTGGCGTAGGTCGTCCCGATCCCCGGTATCCGCAGAAGCGTCTCATAGTCCGCGGTGTTGAGCTCCACGGGGTACATGTCCAGGTGCCGCAGCGCCCAGGCCGCCTTGGGGTCCAGGTCCTCCTCCAGGAAGGGGCGCTCCTCCGGCGCGACTTCGTCCGCGCCGAAGCCGTAAAGCTCCATCAGCCTGTCCGCCTGGTAGAGCCTGCGCATACGCCAGCGCGGCGTGCTGACCGGGGGCAGGTCGTAGCCCCTGGCCGGTTTTTCGAACTTATAGGGAGTATAGTAGATCCTTTTCAGCCGGTACTTCTTATAGAGCGCCGAGGAGAGGGTCAGGATCGTCCGGTCGTCCTCGCCGGTGCTTCCGGCCATAAGCTGGGTCGTCTGGGAGGCGGCGAACTTTTCGCGCCCGGCTTTGGCCTCGGCTATAAGGTCGCTGATCCGCCGCATCGGCAGCAGGATGTTGCCTTTGTTTTTCTGCCGGGCGATCCGCGCGTAGCCCTCGCTTTTGGCCACCTCGATGTTGACGCTGAGGCGGTCGGCGTAGAGCCCCGTCCGGCGGATAAGCTCCGCGTCGGCCCCGGGCATCACCTTCGCGTGGACATAGCCCCGGAAGCCGCAGTCGTTCCTGATGGACCTGACCGTCTCGATTATCAGCTCCTGGGTGTAGTCGGCGTTTTTATAGACCGCGGAGGTTACGAAGACGCCCTGGCCGCTCCGCGCCGCCGCCGCGACGGAAAGCGCGGCCAGCTCCTTCGGGTCGAAGCAGTACCTCTCCCTGTCCTCCGAGCAGCGGCAGCCGCAGTAAGCGCAGTTGAACGAGCAGTCGTTGGACAAAAAGACCTTCGGGGCCTTCGGCGGCGCTTTCCGGGCCCTCAGCGCCAGAGCGGACGACACGGCGATGTCCTCGGCCTCGCGCCCGGAATCGGACACGTCGAAATACGCGTCCCGGTACATGACGCCGAGCTTGTCGGAAGGGGAAAGCTCGTGTTTTATAATGTAGCCGGCCATGGCGTCACCTTCTTTGGCCAATCATAATTCAATTTCCGTTTTCAGTCAAACGGATTCCGGCATGGGGTGCAGCAAAATTTCGTGTGAATTCCCACGATTTTTTGCTGAGCCCCCGGCGGCGGCGCGCGACGTATTTACTGCCCGGGCAAAACGTGTTATATTGACTGGAGCGGCGCCAGCCGGAAATAAGGTTGAATTGTCAGATGAGCAAGGAGGGGATCGCCGTGCTGAAGGTCATGATAGTGGAGGACGAGATGCTCGTCCGGCTGGGGCTTAAAAATTCAGTGGACTGGGCAAAACACGGCATGGCCGTCTACGCGGACGTCCCGAACGGCAAGGCCGCCCTCGAAATATACCACAGGGAAAAGCCGGATATCATCCTGACGGACATAAAAATGCCGGTTATGGACGGGATAGAGCTCATCGCCCGGATACGCGAGACGGACGGCGACACGGTTATCGCCGTGCTGACATGCCTGGAGGAATTCGGCCTCGTGAAAAAGGCGATGACCCTCGGCGTTTCGGATTACGTCCTCAAGCTGACCGCCACCGGCGAGGAGATCGACGAGCTCCTGGAAAGGCTGCGCCGCCAGGCGGAGCGCTCGACAAGGCCGCGCGGCCCGGAGAGACTGGTCATCCAGACGGGAGCGCCGGAGGATCTTGTGAAAAATTTCCTGTTCTACGGGATGTACGGCCCGGAGGAGTTCGCCGCCGGCATGAGCGAGGCCGGGATAAGGCTCGACCCGGACGGCCTGACGCTCGTCCTGGCGGAGCTCGACCGCTATCAGAGCCTGAAGAAGCTCTTTGAGGACGAAAAGGGTTTTTTGACCAACTTCGCATTCATGAACGTCCTGAACGAAATCCTGGATAAAAACGGCGTCGCGGTCCACGAGCGCGACGGGCGTTACATCATATTGCTGAACCGGGAGAACGCCGGCAGAACCTCCGCGCTCAGACGGATTGCCGAAACCGCCGGCGCGTATTTCAACATTTCCCTTACCTTCGCGCTTTCAAGCGTCCGCAACGGCTACGAAAATCTCCCCGAGATGTACCGCGAGGCGGAGATAAGCCTCCGTTGGAAATTCATCTACGGTTCGGGAATATACGGCCCGGAGAGCGGAGGGGACGCGCCGCCGGCCCTGCGGGAAAAGCTGGAGCGGCTGTACGCCATGCGGGATCTGTCGGCCGTTTCGGACGAGATATTGTGGGCCGGCTACGGCGCGAAGGTCGGCGCGATGATCGAAAGCCTGTCCCCGGAGCCGTCCGCCGTGAAGGACGCCCTTTGCGTGCTCCTGCACTGGCTTTCCCGCCAGCTCTATCTGACGAGCGACGAGGACGGCGCCTTGCTGGTCTCACACGAGCGCGAGCTTCTGCGCGCGGAGACGCTCGACGACGCGCTCCTGGAGGTCAGTCGCTATATAACAGTGCTGAACAACGCGCTGAGGGCGAAAAAACATCTCAGGCCGGAAATATCCGGCGCGCTCCAGTATATCGGCGAGAATTTCAAAAACAACATATCTCTGCCAGAGGTGGCGAAACACGTCGGGCTAAGCCCGAGCTATTTCAGCACGCTTTTCCGGAAGGAAATGGACGAGACGATGACGGATTATCTGAACGCGCTGCGGGTCGAGGAGGCGAAGCGCCTCCTGCGGGAGACGGACATGAAGACCTACGAGGTGTCCGAGGCGGCGGGCTTCTGGGAGAGCACCTACTTCAACGCGCTTTTCAAGCGGACAACCGGCGTCACCCCTCATAAATACAGGCAGCAGTGGCAGTCCGGAGAGGAGAAAAAGAGTTGAGCCGGCGGCTGCAGGTTTTGAAAAACAACCGGCTGCACATCCAGCTCCTGCTCTTGTTTATCCTCGCCACGGTGCTGCTGATGACAGCCGGTTCCTACATTATATACCGGAACATGGCCGACACCCTCCGGGAGCGCAACGAGCAGCTCGTCCTCCAGCAGTTCTCCCAGGTGGAGCAAAACATGGCGAACCTCTACGGCGAGGTGGACAGGCTGATGGACATATTCCTGGAGGGCGACGACGTCCAGCGGTATTTCCAGAGCGGGCGGTATCTGTTCGTCTACCCCGACGTCAAGCAGGTGACGGGGATCTATGCCGAGATAAAGCAAATCCTCCTGTATTACGACTTCATAGACTCGATCTATCTTTTCACCGGGGAGAACGAGTCCATCGGCGCGAGCCGCCGCAACACGCACATCGGCGACGGGAACGAGAGAGTGCACCCGTTCTTCGGGACCGAGGCGTTCAAAACCGCGTATTCGGCGACGGGCCCGAGCCGCTGGTACGGCAGTTTCACCGCGTGGTACTTCAACGATCTGACCCGCATTCTGCCTCAGCCGGACACGCGGTTCATCTCCCACGTCAAGACGGTGAACACCAGCAAGGCGCCGAGCCGCCGGGGCGTGCTGGTCTGCAACATTTCGGAGGATTACGTGCGCACCCTTTACGGCGCGCTTTCGGTCACGCCGGGCGACAGCCTGTTCCTGGCCGACGCCGGCGGGCAGATCGTGTCGGCGGTCGCCCCGGGCGGGCCGGAAAGCGGCGGGACGCTCATGGAAAACACCGACCCAAAGGCCGGTTACGGAAGCGTCACGCTTTCCGGCGAAAACGGGATGTCCCAGCTGATTTACTACCGCCTGTCGCCGATAAACTGGACGATCATGAGGGAGATCCCCCTCACGGCCGACATGGAGTCCGTCTTCAGCACCCAGCTCACCTTCATATTGGTCATCGCGGCTTTGAGCGTGCTGGCAGTATTCGCGCTGTCCTTTTTCTGGTTCAGGAGGATATTGTCCCCGCTTCGGAGGCTCACCTGGAAGATGCAGGAGATGGGCAAAGGCAACCTGGACCTGGAGACCGAGAAAGTCCCGCGCAACGAGATAGGGATCGTGTCCGGCAAATTCAACGAGATGGTGCGGAGCCTCAACGGGCTTATGCGGGACAATGAGAGGATCGAAAGGGAAAAGCGCCTGCTGGAGATTGAGGCGCTCCAGGCGCAGCTGAACCCGCATTTTCTGTATAACACGCTGAACATGATAAAATGGATGGCCGCCGCCATAAAGGCCGACAACATCGTGAACAGCCTGGTCGCCCTCGGGAACATACTGCGCCCGGTTTTCCGCAACGCCGAGGTGCTGTGGGCTTTGAGCGAGGAACTGGGCTATCTCTCCAATTACGTAAAAATCATGAACTGGCGGCACAACAACAGCGTCTTTTTTACCGCGGACGTGGAGGAAGGCTGCCAGGAGAGGGCCGTGCCGCGGTTCATCCTCCAGCCGCTGGTGGAGAACGCGGTCGTCCACGGCCTGGACGAATCGAACGGCGGGCTCGGGATAACGCTGAAATCCGGGCTGAGCGGGGACGGGCTTATCATCACCGTGACCGACAACGGCGCCGGGATCGATCCGGAGACCCTCGCCGGGCTGAACGACCTGATCTCCAGCCGGACCGGCGGCACGACCTCGCCGGAGGAAGGCCAAAAGATCGGGATAGCGAACGTGGCGCGACGCCTTCGCCTGCATTGCGGCGAGGACGGGAAACTCCTCATAAAATCCCCGGCGGCGGGGGGCTGCGGCACGGAGGTGACGATCGTGATCGGAAGTATAAAAAACAACAGTGAAATCGAAAAATTGTAATATTTAACGGCCGCGCGGGGTGTGGTACAATTTTAGCGAAGATATGTGTCCCTGATCCAATTCTCTTTTCCAATCATTCCGGCAAAAGGGGGGCGCTTCATGACCAAGCGGCGCAAATATGACGACCAGCTCTTAATCATGGCGATACCGTTCTGCCTGCTGGCCCTGGCGATTTCATACGTGCCGATCGCCGGCTGGGCGCTGTCCCTTTTCAGGTACAAGCCCGGCCTGGACATACTTAAAGGCCAGGTCGGCGAGTTCGTGGGCTTTCACTGGTTTGCGTTCCTCCTGCGCGACAGCAACATCCCCGGCGTCCTCATAAACACGCTCTCTATCAGCTTTTTCAGCCTTTTCGGCTCGGTCGTCTCGGTGATTTTCGCGCTTTTGCTGACGGAGGTCCGCTCGAAGTGGTATAAGCGCTTCATCCAGACCACGACCACTCTGCCAAACTTCATCAGCTGGATAATTATCTACTCCGTCGCGTTCTCGCTGTTTTCAAACGAGGGTGTCATAAACACCATCATCGCCGCGCTGGGCGGGGCCGGCAAGGTCAGGATACTCGACAACGCCAGGGTCACATGGACCTTTATGTCGCTGATGAACATCTGGAAGGGCGCGGGCTGGGGCGCGATAATCTACCTCGCCACCATCGCCGGCATCGACCAGGAGCTCTACGAGGCCGCGCGGATCGACGGGGCGAACCGCCTGAAACTCGCCCTGCACATCACCTGGCCCGGGATATCCGAAACCTTTCTGGTGCTGATGCTCTTAAGCGTCAGCAACATCCTGCGCACCGGGATGGACCAGTACCTCATGTTCTGGAACGGCGCGGTGGCGAGCAAAATCACCGTCCTGGACTATTACACGTACCAGATAGCGATGAAGTCCCAGTCGTTCAACTATTCCTACGCCACGGCGGTCGGTATGCTCAAATCCATAGTATCGGTGGCGCTGCTGTTCACGGTCAACGCCATAGCCAAAAAAGTGCGCGGGAATTCGCTGGTATAGGAACTGTCCAGAAATAAACTGATCAAATATTTTTTTGAAACGCCGTAGAAGCGTTCGTCGTTTCAAAAAAATGTGCATGTTATTTCTGGACAGTTCCATAGTCGTTTCGATTTCAAACGAAACGACATAGGGGGGACGGAAAATGTTTGCTCGGCGCAAAAAACTGTATTCGGGGTCGTTGATTTTCGACACAGTGAACATCGTCATCCTCTTCGCCTTTTTTGTGATCACGATATACCCGTTTTACTACATATTCATCTATTCCATAAGCATACCCGCCGAGGCGAACCGGGGGAACGTGGTGTTTCTGCCGGCGGGTTTCACGCTGCAAAACTACGTCCAGGTGTTCCGGCTAAAGGGGATAGCCCGGGCGACGTTCATCTCGGCGGCGCGGTCGGTTATCGGCACCTTGATAACCCTTTTCTGCTGCAGCTTCGCGGCGTACCTCGTCACGAAGGAGCGCCTGCGCTTCCGTAAGCTCATCTACCGCTTCCTGGTGATAACCATGTACCTCGAGGCCGGGCTCATCCCGTGGTACCTGACGATGCAGCTCTACGGCTTTTCGGACAACTTCCTGCTCTATATCATCCCGTCGGCGGTGCAGGCGTATTTCGTGATACTGTTCAAGGTCTATTTCGAGAGCATACCGGCTTCCCTGGAGGAATCCGCGGAGATCGACGGGGCGGGCTACATGACGCGCTTCTGGAAAATCGTCATACCCACCTCGATCCCTATCCTGGCCACGGTGGCGATCTTTTCTTTGGTCAACCAGTGGAACACCTGGTATGACAACTATTTCCTGGTCAGAAGCGAGTCGCTGATGACGCTCCAGCTGAAGCTGAAGTCCTTCCTCGACCAGGTCAATTATCTTGTGCAGATGCTCAAAAGCGGGCAGACGAACATAGACCCGAACAGGATACTTACGCCGACGGCCGTCCGCATGACGGTGACGATGGTGATAACCTTCCCGATTTTGCTGGTTTACCCGATTTTGCAGAGGTATTTCGTGAAGGGGATCATGATGGGGGCGATAAAGGGATAATTAATGATGATAAAAGAAGAAAACTGAAACTATTCGCGTCCTTAGTTCTCTTTGCGCTGATTTGTGTTGTCGTTTCCGGTGATGTCGGGACTTTCCGCTATAATTATGAAAATGGGAACTGGACAATCGGCCCCGGAAACCCAGACGGTATCGGGGCTGCCAAAGCAGCCGTTATTGACGGCGGCGGCGCGGATTCCCTGGACGGATGGCTGGGCTGTTACACGCATTTAGGGTATCCTCCGAACGGGCGGGCGGGCTTTACAAGCGCCTGCTTCGTCATATACAGGGAGAACGGGGAGTATTTCGGCTATCTATGAGTAAGACAAGGCCAATTTGCTCAGGGCATACGGCGTGAGCCAGACGGCCGCCCCGCTTTACGAATACCGTAACGACGAATACGGCGTCGGGCTGGAGTTATACTATGATTCGGAGAAAGAATCCGGCGTGGGGGTTTTTCACGGCGCATTATCCGTGAGCGGGTTTGAGGTCGGAGGCTATGCGCGCGGAGAATGGCGCGGCAATAAGTTCTCGGTGATGACGGATACGCACGACGCCTCCTTTCTGGCGGGATACGCGGAACACAGCTTCTATGACGGGAACGGGCGGCTGGCGCGTTTCTATTCGGAGGGGATCATCGAGGGCTGGGGAGACGGCCCATACCTTGATAAGCCGTGGATGTCGAATTTGTTTACCGGGAAGACGGGACCCTCGGGCGCAAAGAGTGCCGGTACAACAGCTATCTGTTCGGCACGGCCAGGAGCGCCGAAACTTATTTCTATGATCCCGGCGAGCGGCTGGCATTGAAGAATCTTATGTTTTGGCTATTTAAGATCCTTCGCTTCGCTCAGGATGACAGTTTTTAGAGTTTGCCTTGAGACGCCGGCGCGGTTATATACCGGATGCAGAAAACATTTGCCGACGACGTCGACAGAGGAGGCTAATGTTTTCGCACTCCGGTATACAACGGGCGGCGCGCAATATAACACAGTAATTTCGTAAAATAACGCAGTGATTTACCGCGCTGTAAAAATAACTAAATATTATAAAAGTATACAGCGTTTTATTGTGGCCTATGACGTGCTACAATGAGCCTGCGGTGAAAAGTAACGAACCGCGCGTTCCGCAAAGCATAAAAATCCTAAAATTGGAGGGAATTGAATGAAATTTGGCAAAATCAGAAGGATAATCGCATTGGTTATCGTCGCGGCCCTCGCCGTCGCCTCGCTGAGCGCGTGCAAGGGCAGCGCGGCCAATCCCACGGCCGCGCCGACGGAGCAGCCCGCCACCGCG
>JGI20166J26741_10533336_pt1 | contig 31119 bp, 28 predicted proteins | sample TergutCu122P5_FD_26741 | JGI IMG/M metagenome (IMG submission 26741)
GGCTTCTCGTGGGGCGATGTGGGCGACGACGTGGCGGCCTGGCTGCTGGAGTACAACATCGGTCGGGTGGGCCGCAACTCGGCGTATCCGGCCATCAGGCTGGTGTCCGATTCCGGCGTCACGGGCTTGATCGGCGGCCCCGGTCATCCGCGTGTCGTCGATGGGCCGGACCATCTGCTGCTCGGCTGGCTGACCGGCCGCCTGCCCGGCCAACAGATCGCGCCCGGCCTGCCCGATTTGCAGACGCGCTAGCGCATCACTGATTGGCGGCCGCTATGGCCGCCTCGCGGCGAGTCTTTACGAAGCTGGCGGCCGCCGTCAATCCCAGGATGGCGACGATGACCATCAGCGACACGGTCGTCGAAATCTCGCCGGAAAACCCCAGCTTGGCGTCCAACCCGTAGTGATGCATCGCGTGCAGGATCAGCTTGACGCCGATGAACGTCAACAGCACCGTCAGCCCGACCGGCAGGTAGTACAGCTTCTCGAGCAACGTGCCCAGGACGAAGTACAGCTGGCGCAGGCCCATCAGGGCGAACACATTGGCCGTGAACACGATGTACGGCTCGACGGTCAGCGAATAGATCGCGGGGATCGAATCGAGCGCGAACATCACGTCCGTCGTGCCGAGCGCGACGATCGTGAAGAAGATCAACGTGAAGCGCCGGCGTCCGTCGTCGCCTCGCACGACGATGCGGTCGCCTTCGAAGGTGTCGGTCGTGGGCAGCCGTGACTTGACGAACTGCGCGACGCGGCTGTCACCGGCCTTCTCGGACGCCTCGTCGCGGCGGACGAAGTCGGAGATCACGCCCCATGCCGCGCGCAGCACCCACAGGCCGAACAGGTAGAAGACCCAGGCGAACTCCTCGATCACGACCTTGCCGAGGGCGATGAAGGCGCCGCGCAGCAGCAGCGACAGCATGATGCCGACGAGCAGCGCGAACTGCTGGGCCTGGCGCGGGACCCGCTGCTTCTCCATGATGATAAGGAAGATGAACAGGTTGTCCAGCGACAGGCTGTACTCGGTCAACCAGCCCGAGTAGAACTCCATCGAGTACCTCGCCCCCGAGAAGACCCAGATGCCCAGGCCGAATAGCAGCGCCAACGCGACGTACAGCCCGATGTATTTGAGGCATTCCTTGGTGGTGGGCACGTGGGGCCGCCGGCCGATCACGACGGCGTCGACGAGAAGCACGCCGACCAGGATCACGATCGTGACGATCCACGTGTACGGATGGATGTTCACCGGTTCGCCTCCACCATGGCGCGCAGCTCCTTCTTGAGGTCCGCCAGCTCGTCGCGCAGGCGCGCCGCCAGCTCGAATTCCAGGTTCTCAGCGGCGGTGTGCATCTGGGTGGTCAGCTCGTCGATCAGCGACGTCAGATCGGCCTCCGCCATCGATGCGGGGTCCAGGGCGCGCGACGTGACGCCGCGATCCAGCGGGCTGGACGACCGCCCCCGCCGGGCCGTCAGCGTTGCCGTGTCGGCATCTTCGCGCGCCAGCATGTCGGTGATGTCGGCGATGCGCTTGCGCAGCGGTGTTGGGTCGATGCCGTGTTCCCGGTTGTACGCCACCTGCTTGGCGCGGCGGCGGTTCGTTTCGTCGATCGCCGCGCGCATCGAGTCGGTCATCGAATCCGCGTACATGTGCACCTGGCCGGAGACGTTGCGGGCCGCTCGTCCGATCGTCTGGATCAGCGAACGCTCGGAGCGCAGGAAACCCTCCTTGTCGGCGTCCAGAATGGCCACGAGCGACACCTCAGGCAGGTCCAGCCCCTCGCGCAGCAGGTTGATGCCGACGAGCACGTCGAACGTCCCCAGGCGGAGATCCCGCAGCAATTCGACGCGCTTGAGCGTGTCGATGTCCGAGTGGAGGTACCGCGCCCTGACCCCGTGCGCCAGCAGGAAGTCCGTCAGGTCCTCGGCCATCTTCTTCGTCAGCGTCGTGACGAGAACCCGCTCGCCGGCGTCGGTGCGCAACGCGATCTCGGTCATGAGGTCGTCGATCTGCCCGCGTGTGGGCTTGACGATGATCTCGGGGTCGACAAGGCCGGTCGGCCGGATGATCTGCTCGACCACGCCGTCCGACCGGGCGAGCTCGTACGGGCCGGGTGTGGCGGACGAGTAGACCGTCTGCCCGATGCGGTCGAGGAACTCGTCGAACCGCAGCGGACGGTTGTCAAGGGCGGACGGCAGGCGGAAGCCAAACTCCACGAGAGTGCGCTTGCGACTCATGTCGCCCTCGTACATGCCGCCGATCTGGGGCACCGTGACGTGCGACTCGTCGATGACCAGCAGGAAGTCCTCCGGGAAATAGTCGAGCAGGCAGTTGGGCGGTGTGCCGGGAGCCCGCCCGTCGATGTGCCGCGAGTAGTTCTCGATGCCCGCGCAGGTGCCGATCTGGGCCATCATCTCGAGATCGTAGGTGGTGCGCATCTTGAGCCGCTGCGCCTCCAGTGCCTTGCCCTGCGACTCGAGCTCGGCCAGGCGTTCGCCGAGCTCCACCTCGATCGACGCGATGGCCCGCTCCATGCGTTCGGCGCCGGCCACGTAGTGCGACGCGGGGAAGACGTAAAGCTCGTCTTCGACGCTGACGACCTGCCCGGTCAGCGGATGCATGATCGTCAGCGCGTCGATCTCGTCGCCGAAGAACTCCGCGCGCACGGCCATCTCCTCGTACATCGGAAAGACCTCGAGCGTGTCGCCGCGCACGCGGAACGTCCCCCGGGTGCCGGCCATGTCGTTGCGGACGTATTGCATGCCGACCAGATGCCGCAGGAGCTGCTGGCGCTCCCACCGCTCGCCGACCCGCAGCGTCAGCATCTGATCGACGTATTCTTGCGGGGTGCCCAGGCCATAGATGGCGGAAACGGTGGCCACCACTATCACATCACGCCTTGTCAGAAGCGAGTTGGTGGCGCTGTGACGAAGCCGCTCGACCTCTTCGTTGAGCGAGCTGTCCTTCTCGATGTAGGTGTCCGTCTGCGGGATGTAGGCCTCGGGCTGGTAGTAGTCGTAGTAGCTGACGAAGTACTCGACGGCGTTGTCCGGGAAGAACTGCCGCAGTTCGGAGGCGTATTGCGCGGCCAGCGTCTTGTTCGGCTGCATCACGAGCATGGGCCGCTGCAATCGCTCGGCCAGCCAGGCGATGGTCGCCGTCTTGCCCGTGCCGGTGGCGCCCATCAGCACGACGTCCTTCTCCCCCGCCTCGATGCGACGGGCCAGTTCGTCGATGGCGGCCGGCTGGTCGCCGGACGGCGCGAAGTCGGCATGCACCTGGAACGGCGCACCCCGTCGCGTTATCTGTTCGACCGGTCGCATCCTCCCAGCCTAGCGGGCGGTTCCTCCACCCGGCAGAACGCGCACCGCGGGGCCATCGAGGCAGCGGCCGTCGCCGTCCACCCGGTAGATGCAGGCCTTGTCGAAGTCCATTTCGAGGTCCTTGACGCCATCGTCCGTCACGTTCTCGACATACTTCCGCAGCGCGCGGCACGAGTTGCCGTGCCCGATGATCAAGACGCTCAGGCCGGACGACAGCTGCCGGACCACGTTCTCCCGGTACCACGGCACGACGCGCTCGTACACGTCGCGCAGGGTCTCGCCGTTCGGGATGGGCGCGTCGAACGCGCGGCGCAGATCCTTGAACCGCTCGGCGCCGACCAGGTCGCGCACCTGCCACTTGTCGAGCCCGGTGTAGTCGCCGTAGTCGCGCTCGTTCAGCGCAGCAGTTTTCTTGAGGACCGCTTGCGTCGGCGGGTGCGCGGCCAGCAACTCGTCGCGCGTTTGGGCGGTCCGCCTCTGGCAGGACGTGTAGACGACATCGAAGCCGATGTCGCTCAGCAGCTCGCCCATGCGCCGCCCGTCTGCCCGCCCCCGAGCCGTCAGGTCGACGTCCATCACACCCGTCCAGACGCCCGCGGCGTTTGACTCCGACTCCCCGTGCCGGACGAGGATCAACCGGCCGCCGCTCACTCAGGCCGCCCGTCCGGCCTCGGACGACGCTTGCCGGTGACTCGGTCGAGCACGATCTTCAGGACCGCCACGTTGTGCGGCACGTCTCCCATCTCGGCCGACCTCCCCGGGGCCACGGCGTCGATCAGTACCGCCAGCCCGTGGCGCATCTCAGCGCGATCGGTCACGTATTCGGCCCGCCCGAAACCGATCACCGACTCGTAGACGGTCGTCATGTCATTGACGGGCACGTCCGTGATGAGTTCCTGGCAGACGTCGGCCTCGAAGCACACCCGGCCGTCGGCCTTGATGGCGTCGACCTTGCGCCCGGCTTGGGCGCCGTGGCACCAGATCACGACGCGGCCGTCCACCACCTCGACGCCGTAGTTGACGGGCACGACGTACGGCCCCTCGGCGTCGGCCAGGCCGATGCGGCCGATCCGGCACCGCTGCAACACGTCGACGATGCCGTCGAAATCGGTGATCTCGCGTTTGCTCAAGCGCATGGGGTGTGGCATCCCCGCTCCTTCCCGCGTGCCGGTCCCGAGGCGGACCCATCGGTCGACCTGGGCGCGCAACTGCGCAGCCGACCCCGAACCGTCCCAGACTACGTCGGCCACCGCCAGCCGGGACGCGTCGTCCGCTTGCGCCCGGATCCGCTCGACAGCTTCGTCGCGCGCCATGCCACGATCGCGCACCAGGCGGTCGACCCGGAGATCGGCCGGGGCGTCCACCACGATGACCTCGTCGAAGTCGGCCGGATCCATGTCCTCGACCAACAGCGGAATCTCGTGCACCACCAGCGGCGCGCCGCGCGCGGCGGCCTCGGCCTCGGCGGCGGCCTCGAACACCAGAGGATGCACGATGTCCTCGAGACGTTGCCTGGCCTTGTCCGACGCGAAGACGGCGGCCGCCAGCCCAGCCCGGTCGAGCGATCCATCCGGCGCCACGAAATCGCGCCCGAAGGCATCCACGACGGCGTCGAATCCCTTGGTACCCGGCGCCACCACCGCCCGGGCCAGCTCGTCGTAGTCGATGACGGCGACGCCCAGCCGGCGCAGTTCGTCCGCCGCCGTCGACTTGCCGCTGGCGATGCCGCCCGTCAGCGCGACCCGCATGGCTCCTCCCGGATGGCGATGTCTAGTCGCTGTTCAGCTGCTCCCGCAGGGCCTGCAGCTGCTCGTCCGAGGCCAGCGCGCCCGAACCACCGTCGTCCTTGGACGAATAGCTGGTGGCGGTGCCTTCCTCGACGGCCGCGTCCTGGCTGGCTACCTCGGCATCGGCGGCCTGCTTCTTGAGCGCCTCCCAGCGGGCCCGGGCCTCCGCGTACTGCGCCTCCCAGGCGGCCTGCTGCTCCTCGTAGCCCGGCAGCCATTCGCCCGATTCCGGATCGAAGCCATCGGGGTAGATGTAGTTGCCGTTCTCGTCGTAGCTGGCCGTCATGCCGTACATCGACGGGTCGAACTCCTCCTCGGAGCCGCCCACGCCCTCGTTGGCCTGCTTGAGGCTCAGGCTGATGCGGCGACGCTCGAGATCGATGTCGATCAACTTGACCATGACGGACTCGCCCACGGAGACGACCTGCTCGGGGATCTCGACGTGACGATTCGCCAGCTCGGAGACGTGAACGAGGCCCTCGATGCCGTCCTCCACGCGCACGAACGCGCCGAACGGGACGAGCTTGACAACCTGGCCGGGGACGATCTCGCCCAGCTGATGCGTGCGGGCGAACGTCTGCCAGGGGTCCTCCTGCGTCGCCTTCAGCGACAGCGAGATGCGCTCGCGGTCGCGCTCGATGTCCAACACCTCGACGGTGACGGGCTGTCCGACCTCGACGACCTCGCCCGGATGCTCGATGTGCTTCCAGCTCAACTCGCTGACGTGCACCAATCCGTCCACACCGCCCAGGTCGACGAACGCGCCGAAATTGACGATCGACGAGATGACGCCCTTGCGGATCTGGCCCTTCTCGAGGTTGTTCAGGAAGTTGGCGCGCACCTCGGACTGCGACTGCTCGAGCCAGGCGCGACGCGACAGCACCACGTTGTTGCGGTTCTTGTCCAGTTCGATGACCTTGGCCTCGATCTGCTGGCCGATGTACGGCTGCAGGTCGCGCACGCGCCGCATTTCGACCAGCGACGCGGGCAGGAAGCCGCGCAGGCCGATGTCGACGATGAGGCCGCCCTTGACGACCTCGATGACCGTGCCGGTGACGACGCCGTCCTCCTCCTTGATCTTCTCGGTGACGCCCCAGGCCTTCTCGTACTGGGCGCGCTTCTTCGAGAGGATCAGACGGCCGTCCTTGTCCTCCTTCTGCTGCACGAGCGCCTCGACCTCGTCGCCCACGTGGACGAGCTCTTCGGGCGCCAGATCGTGGCGGATGGACAGTTCCTTGCTGGGTATGACGCCCTCTGTCTTGTACCCGACATCGACGAGCACCTCGTCCTTGTCGACCTTCACGACGGTGCCGGTGACGATGTCCCCGTCGTTGAAAAACTTGATTGTGGAATCGACCGCGGCCTCGTAGGCGTCGTCAGTCAGGGCTTCGGTCGGGCCTTCGGGTGAAGGCGCAATAGTGGATGTCATTAGGTCTTTCGAATACTTTTCCTGGTGGTGCGCTGCGTCCGCTGTCCGCCGCCACGCGGCGGGCGCAGCCCTCTCGGTCCGGGGCCACGCCGGAAACAGCGCCTGCCTAGCCTACCTCATGCGTCCTGACTTGCCCAAACGATAACAGAACGATCACGACGGCCACAGGGTCCGCGGATACATGCCGGCCTCGACCAAACCCGCCAGATGGGCGCGCAGCTCGGGCATGTCTTCCGCGTACGTGACCCCCTTCCACACCGCCGACGTGGGCAGAACCCGCACGTGCGGCACCAGCGAGGCGCCCACGTCCGGCAGGTAGAACTCGGCCGTCGCGGCATCCGGGCGGCCCAGGAACGCCGGGAACAACCTCTCGAAGGCCTCGGCGGCAGCCGGCCGGAAGCCCCAGAGATTCATCGACACCGTGGTGTCGCCCGGATAGAACACCCCTGCCTCGTCGACCGCCCCGTCCGGGGCGGCCCGCAGCGCCGTCCGCTCCGCGATGCCGATGAGTCGGCCCGCGGACACCTCGCAAACGCCCCGCGACACGGCGCCGTTGGGCGACAGCGTGTGATCCAGGCGATACCCGGCCAGCGCGTGATCGCCGGACGACGACAACAGATGTGCGGCCATCCGCTGATACGCGTCGGCGCCGTAGAAGTCGTCCGCGTTGATCGTCGCAAAAGAACCGTCGACCTGCGGCAGGGCGCACAGCACGGCCTGCGCCGTGCCCCACGGTTTGACGCGCCCGGACGGGACGGCGTACCCGGCCGGCAGCGCGTCGAGCGTCTGATGGGCGTAGGCGACATCCATGTGCCGTCTCACCCGCTGTCCGATGCGGGCGTCGAACTGGCGCTCAAGTGACGGCGTCACCACGCATACGACGCGGTCGAAGCCGGCCCTCGCGGCGTCGAACATCGAGTATTCGACCAGGGTCTGACCGGCCTCGTCGACCGGCGCCATCTGCTTGACGCCACCGAAACGGCTGCCCAGGCCGGCCGCCAACACCACCAGAGTCAAACTCATCGGACCGACCTCGTCTCAGTGGGCCGAAGCCCACGAGTCACCGATGCCCATCGATACGTCCAGCGGCACCGTCAGATCCATCGCATGCTCCATGACGTCGGCGACCAGGGTCTTGAGGGCTGCCTGCTCGCCCGGGGCCACCTCGAACACGAGTTCGTCATGCACTTGCAGCAGCAGGCGCGATTTCAGCCCGTCCGCGCGCAAGCGATCGGCGGCCCGCACCATGGCCAGTTTGATGATGTCGGCGGCGCTGCCCTGAATGGGAGCGTTGAGCGCCGCCCGCTCGGCCATCTCCCGGCGCTGGTTGTTGAGGCTGGTCAGGTCGGGCAGATACCGGCGACGCCCCAACAGCGTCTCGGTGTAGCCGGTCCGCCGCGCCTGGGCCACGACGTCGGCCAGGTACTCGCGGACGCGCCCGAACGTCGTGAAGTAGTCGTCCATCAGCTCGCGGGCCGCCGGCACGCCGATGCCGAGCCTGGTCGACAGGCCGTAGGCCGACAGTCCGTAGGCCAGGCCGTAGTTGACCTGCTTGACCTGCGAACGCTGGGCTGCCGTCACCTGATCGGGCGGCAGGCCGAACACGCGCGCCGCCGTCACCGTGTGAAAGTCGACGCCGCTGCGGAAGGCCTCGATCAGTGCCGGGTCGCCCGACACGTGAGCCATGACCCGCATCTCGATCTGCGAGTAGTCGGCGCTGAGCAGCCCCTCGTACCCGGGGCCGGCGACGAAGCCCTCGCGCACGCGCTTGCCGGTCTCCGACCGGATCGGTATGTTCTGCAGGTTGGGGTCCGTCGAACTCAGGCGGCCGGTCGCGGCGGCCGTCTGAACGTACGTCGTGTGGATGCGGCCGTCGTCGGCCACGGCGTGGACCAAGGCGTCGACGATCTGCCTCAGCTTGATGTTGTCGCGATGGGCCAGCAGGTGTTCGAGGAACGGATGCTCCGTGGCGGCATATAGGCCCTCGAGGGCCTCGGCGTCCGTCGTGTAGCCGGACTTCGTCTTCTTGGTCTTCGGCATGCGCAGTTGGTCGAACAAAATGGCCTGCAACTGCTTCGGCGAGCTCATGTTGAACTCGTGGCCGACGATGACCTTGGCGGCGCGCTCGGCCGTCACGACGGCGGCGTCCAGGTCGTCCCGCAGCGATTGCAGGACCGTCAGGGACGCCGCGACCCCCTTCCGCTCCATGTCGGCGAGCGTCCGTTGGACGGGCAACTCGACGTCGGCCAACAGCTTGGTCTGGCCGTCGCGGCCCAGCGCGGCCGCCAGGACGGGCGCCAGGTCGCGGATCGCCACGACCCGGGCCGGCGACAGGTCGTCCCGGTCGTCGAAGTCGAGCGTCGCCTGCGACGGCTGCCCCGCCTGTCCACCGGTCAACTGGCGCTGCAGATACTGGGCGGTGACATCCTCCAGGCTGAGCGAGCGTTGGTCCGGGCTCAGGAGATAGGCCGCGAGTTCTGTGTCCATGACGAGCCCATCGACGCTCCAGCCCTGGGCGGACAACGCCTCCAGCGGCCCCTTGGCCCCATGCATGGCCTTGGGTGCGCTCGGATCCGCCAGCCAGGCGGCCAGCGCCTTCTCATCGGCCAGGCCCAGGCCCGGGACGCGCACCTCCACGACCGACGACGTCCCGGCCAACCACACCGCCTGCGGTTCGCCGGTGCCGCCGCCCCAGCGCCCCTTCACCAACACGCCGACCGGGCGCCCCGCCGCCGACTGTTCCACCAGCCAGGCCGACAAATCGCCTTCGGCCGGCTTGATGGTCGGTGGCACGGCAATGGCCGCATCGGGGGCGTCGGGGGCGCCGGCGGCCGAGCCGAGCGCCTCCAGCAGCCGGGTGCGCAACCCGCGGATCTCCAGCGCGTCGAACAGCCGTCCGACTTCCTTCGTGTCGGGTGGCCGGCGGGCCAGATCCCCCACTCCGATGGGCAGGTCGAGATCGGTGACCAACGTGTTCAGCCGCCGGTTGCGGCGCACCGCGTCGATGTTGCTGCGCAGCGCCTCGCCGACCTTGCCGGGCACCTGATCGGCCCGCAGCAGCAGTTCGTCCAGGCCGCCGTACTGCGCGATCCACTTGGCGGCGGTCTTCTGGCCCACGCCCGGCACGCCCGGCAGGTTGTCGCTGGTCTCGCCGACGAGAGCCGCCAGGTCCGGGTAGTGAGCGGGCGTCACGCCATACTTTTCGAGCACCGCCGCCGGCGTCATCTCGGCCATGTCGGTGACTCCCTTGACGGGGTACAACACGGTCACGTCATCCGTCACCGTCTGCAGCAGATCGCGGTCCCCCGACACGATCAGCACCTTCATGCCCGCCCGCGCGGCCTGGGTGGCCCAGGTCGCCACGATGTCGTCCGCCTCGTAGCCTTCGAGCTGGCAGTGGGCGATGCCGGACGCATGCAGCAACTCATGGATCAGCTCGACCTGTCCGATGAAGGGCTCCGGCGTGGCGCCCCTGGTGCCCTTGTAGTCCGCGTATTCGCTGGTGCGGAAGCTGACGCGCGAGACGTCGAAGGCCACGCCGACATGATCCGGGCGCGTGCTGGACACCAAGTTCGCCAGCATCGATGTGAAGCCGTATACCGCGTTCGTGTACTGACCCGTGGACGTCTGGAAGTTCTCGACCGGCAACGCGAAGAAGGCTCGAAACGCGATCGAGTGTCCGTCGATCAGAAGCGCGGTTTCAGTCACACGACCGATCTTAGCGGCCCGGCCAGCGATCAGGCGGCGTCCTTGGCGTGCTCGATGACGCCCTCGGCCACGTCGCGCATCGACTTGCGCATGTCCATGGCCTGCTTCTGGATCCAGCGGAAGGCCTCGGCCTCGGTCATGCCGAAACTGTCTTGCAGCAGACCCTTGGCCTGGTCAACCAGCTTGCGCGACTCGAGACGATCGGCCAGATCGGCGGCCTCGTCTTCGACGGCGCGCAGCTCGGCAAACCGGGCCATCGCCATTTCGATGGCCGGTACGACGTCAGAGGCGTCGAACGGCTTGACGACGTACGCCATGGCGCCCGCCTCCCGCGCCTGCTCGACCAGGTCGCGCTGGCTGAACGCGGTCAGCATGACCACGGGAGCGATGCGCTCGTCGGAGATGATCTCGGCCGCCTCGATGCCGGACATGACCGGCATCTTGACGTCCATCACCACGAGATCGGGCTCCAGCTCGCGGGCCATCTTCACGGCGGCCTCGCCATCGCCCACCTGACCGACGACCTCGTAGCCTTCGTCCTGCAGCAGCTCCACGAGGTCGAGCCGGATCAGTGCCTCGTCCTCGGCCACCACCACTCGGGCGCGATCGGCCTTACCGTTGCGCTTCGCGGGGGCGCTCTGCGTTTCTGGCTTGCTCATTCTTGACTACCTCACACGGGATACGACGTTGTGTCCTAACCCCAATAATGCTAACGCTTGCCTTTTGTCAATACCCGCAGACATGCTAGGTACTCGCTGTGGGTTCCATATGACGACGACGCAAATAGTGCGCGCCGCCGCTTGTACCCGGGATGGGAGTCGAACCCACACAGCCTTGCGGCCAGTCGGGTTTGAGCCGACCGCGTATGCCATTCCGCCACCCGGGCACTCTCGCGTGCCGAGAGGGTCCATTCTGCCACACGGCGGCCCGGCGATACAGCCCGGCGACCGCCCAGGCGCTCTAGCCAGAGTCGGCCCGCAGCGCGTCGAGGGCGCGGACCAGATCCGGCGAGGGCGCGGACGTGAAGCGCACAGGGTTCCTGGTGCCGGGGTGGATGAACGCCAGCTCGACGGCATGGAGCCACTGGCGTTCGAGTCCCAGGCGCGCGGCCAAGACAGGGTCGGCGCCGTACGTGAGATCGCCCACCAGGGGGTGCCGAATGGCCCGCATGTGGACGCGTATCTGGTGGGTGCGGCCCGTCTCGAGGCGCAGGCGCAAGAGCGCGGCGCCGCGCATCAGTTCGACCGTCTCGTAGTGGGTCACCGATGGACGGCCGTCGGCGCGCACCGCGAAGCGCCACTGGGCCCCGGGCGCCCGCGCGATCGGCGCGTCGACCGTGCCGGCCGGTGGATCCGGGTGGCCCTGGACGACCGCCTCGTACACCTTGTCCACCGTATGGGAGCGGAACTGGTTCTTCAGATCCGAATACGCTTCGTCCGAACGGGCCACCACCATCAGCCCGGACGTGCCGACGTCGAGGCGCTGGACAATGCCCTGGCGCTCGGGCGGCCCGGAAGTCGCCACCGTGATACCGGCGGCCGCCAGATGGGCGACCACGTCGGGGCCGTCCCAGCTCAAGGACGGATGCGCCGCCACCCCGGGTGACTTGTCGACGACCACCAGAAATTCGTCCATATGGACGATGCGCAAACCGTCGGCCAGGCTGGGTTGGACCGCCACGACGGCCTGGTCCATCTCGTCGATGTCGATCATCTGGCCGCCTCGCACCCGCCACGACGGCTTGTCGACGACGTCTCCGTCGACGCGCACGCGCCCCGCCGTCACATGTCCGGCCAAGCGGCTGCGCGACCAGCCAGTCATGCGCGCCGCGGCCGCGTCGAGGCGCTCGCCATCCAGACCGTCCGGAACCCAGAAGACGCTCATCGCCGTCCCGTCAGCGTGGCTTCTGCCCGGCCTGCGACCGGAGAAGCACGACGATGATCGTCACCGCGGCCGCCGTGATGCACATGTCGGCGACGTTGAACACGGCGAAGTACTTGATCCCGAGGAAGTCGATGACATAGCCGTGAAAAGGCGCCGGTGGCCGGACGATGCGGTCGGTCACGTTGCCGCCCACCCCGGCGATCAGCAGCCCGACGACGATGTTCTCCATCGGCCCCTTCGTGCGCGGGCCCACCAGCACCGCCAGAACCAGCAGAGCCGCCAGCCCCAGACCGGCGAACACAATGGTGAACCCGGTGCCCATCGAGAAGGCCGCCCCCGGGTTGAACAGCAGGCGCACCTGGAACCAGCCCCCCAGGAAATCGTGCGGCTGGCCCGGCGTCAGGTAGCGCAGGGCCAACGACTTGGTCAGGATGTCCAGGTAGTAGCCGACGATCACGACGCCCATGAGCCAGCCGTGGTGGCGCCAACTCAACGCCGGACGCGCCTTGCAAAGCGACTGGAACCACCCCGCGCCAGGGGTCTCCTCAGACGACACTAGCGCCGCTCGGCCCGCTGCTTGCACGAGACGCACATCGTGGCCCGCGGGAATGCCTGCAGGCGCAGCTTGCCGATCGGCTGACCGCAGGATTCGCAGTTGCCGTAGCCGCCGTCGTCCAGCAGCTTCAACGCCAATTCCGTCTGGCGCAGCATGTGACGCGTATTCGCGTTCAGCGACATCTCCTGGTCCAGCTCGAAATTGGACGCCCCGACGTCGGCCGGATCCTTGCCGGCGCCGTCGGGCCCGTCGTTCATGCGGTCGGCCAGATCTTCCTCGGCCTCGGCAATCGCCTGACGCATGCGGTCGATGTCGGCCTGCAGGTCGGCGCGCACCGCATCGACCTCAGCCTTGGTCCAGGGCTCCTCCCCCGCCAGCACGGGCAGACTGGGCGCAGCAGCGCTCTTGGCTTTCGTCACCATGGCTGACTCCTTCTGGCACGAGGCGGTGTGAGACAACCAGGATACGGCATCTGCAAGCCACAAGGGCTACGCGGCGGATTCTGGCGCCGGCGTGGTGTTCAGCAGTTCCGGACGGTACCCGGGCGCGAACTGGGTCTCGCCCAGGGAATCGAGCTGACGCTGCAGGTGAGCGGCCATGCTCTGGCGGTACTGCGCCTCGAAATCACGCAATTGCCCGATGCGGTCGCTGAGCGCCTGGCGCTCCTGCTCGAGCTGCGATGTCAGGTCGGTGCGCCGCTGCTCGCTCTCGGCATCGACGGCCGCGGCGCGAGTCTTGGCGTCCGCGATCAGGCGATCGGCCGCGGAACTGGCGTCGCTGTGCAGCGTATCGGCCTCGGTCTGGGCGCGCCGGGACAGCTCCTCGGACTGCTGCTTGGCCGACTCGACAAGGCGGCGTGCCTCGGTCTCGGCCTCGGTGCGGCGCTGGTCGATCTCGGTCTGCGCGTTGTCCATGAGCGTCTGCACCTGCGCCAGCGTCTGCTCCACGAGCAGGACCACCGCCGGGGCGGCCTCGCTGGAGGTGGTCACGACGATCTGACGGGTGTCGCCCTCGACGACGGGCTCGACCGGCTTGGCGGCCAGCTTGGCGACCAGATCGGACACCTGGCCCTCGAGGACTGACATCTGGGACTGCAGCGCGGCCTTCTCCTGATTGACCTGCAGCAACTGCTGGTTGGCCACGGCCAGCCGCTGGTTGGCGTCGGCCAGCTGCCCGGAGGCGTCTCCGGGGGCGGCCGCCAGCTCATTGCGCAGTTCCTGGTTCGCGCGCGTCAGGTCGTCGATCTGGGCCCGCAGGAGGTCTGATTGGCCGCCATCGCCGGACGGTGCGGCCGCCAGGCGAGACGTCAGGTCCGAGACCTGGGCGGCGAGGCTTTCGCGCTCCGCGGTCAGGGACGCCAACTGCTCGCGCAGAGCCTCGTCACCGCCGGTCACGGCGCCGCTCTTGAGCTGCTGGTTCTCGTCGACTATCGCCGCATAGCTGACTTCCAGGCGATCGATGAAGTTGTCAACCGCGCTGGCACGATAGCCGTCCTCGTTTGGCTGACGCGCCATGGGGAATCGAATGTTCCGAACCTCATCAACGGTCAATGTCATTGTGTGCTCCCAACCATAGGCACTGAATAGCTCCGAGCTCTTCAGACCAACCGGGCCGACGTCCCATGATACTTGGGGGCGACCAGGACGATCCTCAGAAAAATACCATGTCAACCATACGCTGCGCCAACATCAAGACGACGAACCAGACCATCAAGGAAAGGTCGAGAGATACCACGCCGACACGGATCGGCCCCATGAATCGCTGCAACCAACGCGACGGCGGATCGGTGACGGCGCCGATCGCCTTGAACACCCCGGCGACGACGCCGCGGGGGCGAAACGACGGAAAGATCAGGGGAACCCAGCTCATGATGGCCCGGGCGAAAAGCAGCCACATGCAAACACTGAGCGCCCAGTGGAGGACGCTGCCGACCAGGGTCACCGCAGCTCCGCTATCAAGGCGTCGAGCGCCTGCTGATCGACGCTGGCACCGGCCGGTGTCAGCAGGAAGACGCCCTTGGCGACCCGGTTGATCGACCCGTCGAGCGCGAAGATCATGCCCGAGAAGAAGTCGACGCACCGCTTGGCGTCGTCGATCGGCATGACGCGCAGATCCATCACCGTCGGAAGACCGGCCTGATAGCGGTCGGCGATGGGGCGAACCGCGTGGTAGCCGATCGGGGTGACCAACAGGCTGGGGCTGAGCAGGACCGTCCGGCTGTCGTCGCCGCTGAACGCGGGCGCGGAGGCGGGCACCTCGTCGGGGCCCTGCTCGACCGCGTCGGGCACCTCGCCGACGTCTTGTCCGGTCTCGTCTGGACGCTCATCGTCGACCAACCCTAACCAGCTGATCGCCTTCTTGAACACCGGAGGCATCGTGGACCTTCCTGGCGCGAGTCCGCGCCGACCGCCAAACGCTAATACATGCAGGCTACCCGGCACGGGGCGATCGCGCGCTGCGACGCGCGGCAAGGAGGCGTAACCGCCCGCCTACCGCATGAAGTCGGGGACGTCCAGATCGTCGATGCCGGCCGCCGGCGCCGCCGTCGCCGCCGTCGCCTTCACCGGCGCGGTGGCCTCCCCCACGGCCGTCGCCTGGCGGAAGCTCACGGGCGGCTGGCGCAGCGCCGGCCTCGTCGAGGGCGGCTGACCGCCGTCGAAACCCGCCGCGATGACCGTCACGCGAACCTCGTCGCCCAGCGAATCGTCGATGATGGTGCCGAAGATGATGTTGGCCTGGTCGTCGGCGGCCGCGGCGATGAGATCGGCCGCCTGCTGAACCTCGAACAACCCGAGGTCGGAGCCACCGGCGATGGACAACAGGACGCCGTGCGCCCCGTCGATGGACGCTTCGAGCAGCTCGGAACTGATGGCCAGCTCGGCGGCCACGCGGGCGCGGTCCTCGCCGCTGGCCGTGCCGATGCCCATCAGGGCGGAGCCCGTGTTGCTCATGACGGTCTTGACGTCCGCGAAGTCGACATTGATCTGCCCAGGCGTGGTGATCAGGTCGGTGATGCCGGCCACGCCTTGCATCAGCACTTCGTCGGCCTGCCGGAACGCGTCCAGCATCGTGACCTGACGATCAGTCATGGTGAGCAGCTTGTCGTTGGGGATGACGATCAGGGTGTCGACCTCGTCCTGCAGCCGCTCGATGCCATTGTTGGCCTGGTTGGCGCGTCGCTTGCCTTCGAACCCGAACGGGCGCGTGACGACGCCCACGGTCAAGGCCCCGAGCGACCGGGCGATCTTCGCCACGACCGGTGCCCCACCGGTGCCCGTGCCGCCGCCCTCGCCGGCCGTCACAAACACCATGTCCGAGTTCTTCAGGGTTGCCTCGATCTCGTCGGCGTGATCCTGGGCCGCCTGTTGCCCGATGGCGGGATCGGCGCCGGCCCCCAGTCCGCGCGTCAATTCGCGGCCGATGTCCAGCTTGACGTCGGCGTCCGACATCAGCAGGGCCTGGGCATCCGTGTTTATGGCGACGAACTCGACACCCTTCAGGCCGGCCTCGATCATGCGGTTGACCGCGTTGACGCCACCGCCACCAACGCCGACGACCTTGATTTGGGCCAGGTAGTTCTGCGAGGCAGCGGTCATGTCGCTACGCCTTCCGGTGTGTGCTCAAGCGAGACGACTCGATATCGTCATAAGGAAGGCTAGGTGACGCGACCGAGGGCTGTCCAGCAACGCCGGTCATGATCGTGACAAGTCTCATGCCGTGGTCGAGGTCCGATGGTCAGCGAACGGCCGGATTCGACGGCGCCGACACGTCGTAGACGCTGCCCGGCACGTTCAGCAGCGGCAGCAGCACTCGCGCCTTGACGTCGGATTGCTCGGCGCTGCCCCACACCACCTGACGTCCGTCGTTCAGCTGCAGCACGATCGAGTCCCGGGTGGGGGCGTTGACCGACTGCAGGCGCGACACCAGGATCGTCGGGAACGCCTTCACCACGGCGGCGACGTCGCTCAGCAGGGCCGGGTTGTTGACGTCCACGGTGGCGGTCGGCACGGGCTGGGCGTCCGGCGTCGTGTGGAACAGGAGGCCGTCGGAGCTGACCCAGCCGTAGCCTCCCGGCACCGACACCTGGTACACGATCGTGCGCTGCGTGACCTTGATGACCAGCGTGTGCGGCCAATGCCGCAACACGGTCAGCGAGGCCACCTCGGGCACCGCCGCCGTCACGCGATCAGCGACCTGCTTCTGACTCACGCGAGCCAGCGGGGTGCCCATGGGAACGGCCGCGGCGGCCGTCACGACGTCTTCGCCGACTAGGGAAGCTCCTTCGACCTTGACCTGGCGCACGGCCAACACGGTGGAGAACCCGACCGTCCAGACGAGGCCGCCCACCACGGCCGCGATCAGCGCGGCGATCAGGGCACGACGCACCCGCCGCCGGCGGGCCTGATGACGGCGCACCTGGAAGGCCGCCATGTCGGGCTTGACAACGGCCTCAGGCATCTTCAGGCCCCCGCAGAAGAGCCAGCAGGGGTGCCCCCGCCGACGTGATGTCCCCCGCCCCCATCAGCACGATCAGGTCGCCGGGCCGCAAGCGGCCCCCGGACACCCAGCCGCCGAGCGCCGAGACGGCCTGGCCGGGGTCGGGCACGAAGCTGCCGGTGCCCCCGTGACGCGACACGGCACTTGCCACGAGTTCGCCCGTGACCCCGGGAATCGGATCCTCGCGCGCCCCGTAGACGTCGCACACGACCACCATGTCGGCCTGCGCCAGCGCCCGGCCGAACTCGTCGTGGAGATCCCGGGTGCGGCTGAACAGGTGAGGCTGAAAGCACACGGCGACGCGGCGCCCAGGGCCGGCGGCCGCCCGGGCGGCCGCGATCGTGGCCGCCACCTCGGTCGGGTGATGGGCGTAGTCGTCAACGACGGCGATGCCACCGGCCCGCCCGATCAATTGGAACCGCCTGGCCAGGCCCCGGTAGCCGCGCAGGGCGTCGATCACGTCGCGCATGTCGACGGGCACGTTGAGACGGGCCAGGGCGACCGCGGCCGCCACGGCCGCCGCCGCGTCCCGCAGGTTGTGCAGGCCGGGCACGGCCAGCTCAAGGCGCGCGCCGCCGCCGGGCCAGGCGACCGAGGCCTTGGCGGTCCACCCGGACAACTCGATGTCGCCCAGGCGCACGTCGGCATCGCCGGACGTCCCGAACGTGGTCACCACCGCGCCGTCCGGCCGGGCGAGCCGTCTGGTTCCCGGATCGTCCGCGCTGACCACCAATTGCCGCACGGTGGATCCGGCCGCGAACCGCGCGAACCCGTCGGCGTAAGCGGCGGGCGTGCCCCACCGGTCCAGATGGTCGGACTCGATGTTGGTCAGCACGACCAGCGCCGGTTCGTACTGCAGGAAGCTGCCGTCCGACTCGTCGGCCTCGATCACGAAGACACCACCCCGGGCGCCGTCGTGGTAGGCCGGTGCGCCACCGGCGGGCGTCGCGCCCAGCACGTATGAGCAATCGGCGTCTCGCAAAGCCGCCGCGATCATGGCGGTGGTGGTGGACTTGCCGTGCGTGCCCGACACCGCCAGCCCGACGTGCCCGGACATCAGGGCCGCCAGCGCGGCGCTGCGGTGCCAGACGCGTAACCCCGTCTCACGGGCCGTCGCCAGCTCCGAATTGGACTCGCGGATGGCCGACGACACGACCACCGTGTCCACTCCGCGCAGGTGGGCGGGATCGTGCCCGACGGCGACCGCGATGCCGTCTCGCCGCAGCTCGGTCGCAACCGGCGAGTCCGCCCGATCGCAGCCGTCGACGGCGATGCCGCGGGCCCGCCAGAGATGGGCGATCGGACTCATGCCGGCCCCGTCGATCGCCATGAAGTGGGCGCGCCGGATTCCGGTCAGGCGGGGCTCCGGCAGTGGTTCGACGAGGTTCATGCGTCGACCGCCTTGGACCGGTTGGCGTCCGCGACCGCGAGCACGATGTCCGCCACGCGGCGGGCCGCACCCGGCTGGATGACCGACTGGGCGGTCTGGCCCAGCTGCGCCAGCCGTTCCGGATCCCGCAACAAGGGCAGAGCGGCGGCCACCAAGGTGTCGGCGGTCAGATCCGCGTCTGCGATCTCGCAACCGCCGCCGGCGGAGACCACCGGCGCGGCGTTGCGACGCTGCTCGCCGTTGCCGTGCGGGAACGGCACGAACAGGCAGGGCAGACCGACCGTGGCGGTCTCGGCCACGGTGGCCGCCCCGGCCCGGGCGAGCATGAGATCGGCGGCCGCGTAGGCCCGCGCCATGTCGTCGACGTAGCTGACAGGCGCGTACACCGCGCCGCTGTCCGCCGTCAGCTTGGCGGCGTCGCCCGGGAAGTCCCGGCGTCCCCAGACGTGCAGAACGCTGACCCCGGCGTCGAGCAGGCGACGGCGCGCCCCGGCCGTCGCCTCGTTCAGCGTCCTGGCCCCCTGGGAGCCGCCGCTGACCAGCAGCACGGGGCCCCCGGCCGGCAAGCCGAACTCCCGCCGCGCCGCGTCGCGCACGCTGGCCCGGCCGGCGTCGGCCAATTCGGAAAGGGACTCGCGGACGGGCAAGCCGACGCACCGCGCGCGGGGCAACGGCGTGCCGGGCACGGTGACCAGCACGACCGCCGCCCGACGGGCCTCGAGCCGATTGGCCAGGCCGGGCAGGGCGTTCTGCTCGTGCATGACGACTGGAACGCGGTGACGGGCCGCGATGTAGACGGGCAACGACACGTAGCCCCCGAAACCCACCACCACGTCGGGACGCACGTCATCGATGATGGCCGCCGCTTCGCGCACAGCCTGGCGGACGCGCCAGGGCAGCTTGCCGAGGTCCAGCGTCAGGCGTCTCGGCAAGGGCACCGCCAGGATCAGCCGCAGATCCAGGCCCGCGGCCGGCACGAGCGACGTCTCGAGGCCCTTGACGGTGCCGACGCAGTTCATCGTGAGGCCGGGCCGGCAGCGCCGCAGCGCCTGCGCCGTCGCCAGCAACGGCGAGATGTGTCCAGCCGTCCCCCCGCCGGCCAGCAGGACGCTCGTCATAGGCCGCTCATTTCGCCCGTGTCGCTACCACTACCCCTGTCATGCCGCGAGACCGCTTGTCGCCCCGTCGCTCCGCCAAGGCCCGCCGCGCCGCCGGTTCATGACGAGCCGCCGCCAGCATGACGCCGACGCCGATCATAGCCGCCAGCAGGTCGGATCCGCCATAGGACATCAGCGGGAATGGCACCCCCATCACCGGCAGTAGGCCGAAGGCCACCAGCGTGTTGATGCCGGCCTGCACGAGCAGCCAGCCGACCATGCCCGACACGGCGAGACGCCAGAACGGCGAGTCGCAGCGCCGCGCGATTCGCAGTCCCGTCACCAGCAGCGTCGTCAGCAGGCCGAGCACGACGAGGATGCCCAACAACCCGAGTTCCTCACCGAGGACGGCCAAGATGTAGTCCGTGTGAGCCCCGTTGTAGAGACCGCCCCACTTCTGCCGCGACGCCCCCGGGCCGACACCCCACCAGCCGCCGGTGGCCAGCGCGTAGATGGCGTTCTGCGGCTGATCGGACATCGTCGAGGCCGGCAGGTGCAGGAACGGGAACATCGTTGCCAGGAAGCCGATCACCTTGACCCGGCGCACGGCGCTGAACACGACCATGGCAGCGCCACCGGCGGCCCCGAACACCAGCCCGGCCCCGATGATCTTGCCGGACGCCCCCGCGAACCACAGCTGGGCGACGATGATGGCGCAGATGATCACCGACGTGCCCATGTCCCTCTCGGCCACGACGAGACCCAGGATCAACCCGGCCACCGGCAGGTACGGGATCAGCAGGGCGCGCAGGCTGGACAACCGCTGGACCCGGGCCGGTTGGGCGAACAGCGCGGCCGACCATAGGACGATCGCCGCTTTGGCGAACTCCGACGGCTGTATCTGCGGCAACAGCGGCAGGTCCAGCCAGGCCCGGTTGCCGTTGCTGGCGACGCCCGGCCCGCCGGGCAGGACGACCAGCGCCAGCAAGGCGATCGACAACGCCACCGATGCCCAGGCCGCGATCACGAGCGCCCGCCGGGACAGACGCGAGATCAAGAAGACCACGGGAATGCCGATGAGGACGACCCGCAGCTGGGACAGCCCGTAGAAATACGGATTCCCGGTCGATGTCGCGCTGCGTGTGGCCACCATCGACAGCACCGACGAGGCGGACACCACCATGTAGAGCCCGAGAGCGGTCAGCGCCGCGGCGGACGCCAGCACGACGTAGTAGTCCGCCAGCGGGCGCGCGAGCGCGGCCCGGATGGTGCTGCCCCACGGGACGGTAATCGCGCCGGACACCGGCCGGCGCTCGATCTCATGCACGCTCATCGCTGGTCCTTCCTCGTCAGGTTGCGCACGGCCGCCGCGAAGTCGTCGCCGCGAGCGTCGTAGCCGTTCCAGATGTCCTTGCTGGCCGCGGCCGGCGCCAGGAGCACCGTGTCCCCCGGTTCGGCGAAGCGAGCGGCCGCCGCGACCGCCTCGGCCATGACGTCGCGCGTCACCCCGTCGAGCACCACGACCGGCACGCCCGGGGCCTGAAGCCGCAGGGCCGAGGCGATGTCGGCCCGGTCGACGCCCAGGACCACGGCGGCGCGCAGGTGGCCGGCGTGGGCCGCCACCAGGTCGCCGAAGTGGGTGCCCTTGGCCTGGCCGCCCGCCACCCACACGACAGGCCCATAGGCGCTCAACGACGCGTCGGCGGCATGAGGATTGGTGGCCTTGGAATCGTCCACCCATGTCACGCCGTCCGCCACGGCGACGACCTCCATGCGGTGGCGCGAGGGCTCGAGCGACCGGAGCCCAGCGGCCACGGCTGTGGCCTTGACGCCGAAGCTGCGGGCCAGGGCGGCCGCGGCCAGCGCGTCGCTCAGCGTGTGCGGGGCCAACGGGTTGACGTCGGCAACCTCGGCCAGCGGCAACGCCGAGTCGGCCCGCTGCTCGATGAAGGCCCGGTCGACGATCGTCCCGTCGACCACGCCGATCATCGACGGGCCCGGCACGCCGCTCGTGAAACCGATGGCCCGAGCCCCGGCGCTCACCTCGGCCTCCTCGACCATCTGCCGGGTCACCGGTTCGGCCTCGTTGTAGACGCAGGCGGTGGTCACACCGCGATAGATGCGCGCCTTGTCCGCCGCGTAGGCAGCCATGGGATCGGACGCCGACGCGTACCACTCGAGGTGATCCTCGTGGACGTTGAGCACGGCGGCCGAATGCAGGGCCGTGGCATGCAGCCAGTGCAACTCGAAACTGGACAGCTCGACGGCCAGCACCTCGTAGCCGGCCGGGTCGTTCAGGGCTTCGAGCACAGGGCGTCCGATGTTGCCGACGGCCGCGCTGCGACGCCCATCGGCGCGCAGCATCGCGTCGAGCATCGTCGTCGTGGTCGTCTTGCCGTTGGTGCCGGTGACGCCGAGCCAAGGCACGACGCGATCGGGCTGCATGAGGTGCCAGGCCAGCTCGACGTCTCCCCAGATCGGGGTGCCGCCGGCCTGAGCCTGGACGAACAGCGGCGCATCGGGGTGCCAGCCGGGCGAAGCGATCACCAGGTCGGCCCGGCCGAGCGCGCCATCGGCGCCGGGACCCAACCGGCAGTCGGCGCCCAGCACCTCGAGCAGCCGGGCCCGATCGGTCACAGGATCCGAGGTGGACCGGTCGACCACTTGAACCGCCGCGCCCAGCTCGAGCAGCGCGTCGGCGGCCGCGAACCCGGACTCGCCGAGCCCGGCGACCACGACCTTGGTCGCCGACCAGTCGCTGAGCCTCGTCGCCATCGGCAGCCAGTCCGTCATAGCGACATCACCCATTCGCCGTAAAACATGCCGAAGCCGAGGCAGATGGCGATGCCGGAAAGAATCCAGAACCTCACCACGACGGTCGGCTCCTCCCAGCCCAACAACTCGAAGTGGTGATGCAGGGGAGCCATCTTGAAGACCCGCTGGCCCTTGGTCGCCTTGAACCACCCGACCTGGAGCGCGACGCTGGCGGTCTCGATCACGAACAGCGCGCCCAGCACCACGAGGAGCAGTTCCGTGCGCGTGCACACGGCCAGAGCGCCCATGGCGGCCCCCAGGCCGAGCGCGCCGGTGTCGCCCAGGTAGATGCGGGCCGGCCGGGCGTTCCACCACAAGAACCCGAAGCAGGCGGCGGCCAGCGCGATGGACACCATCGCGAGATCGTAGGGATCCCTCACCTGGTAGCAGAGCGGCCCGGCCGTCGACGTCCGCTCGCACCATTGGTTTCGTTGCCAGACGTTGATCAGGCCGTAGGCGCCGAACACCATGGCCGACGAACCCACGGCCAGGCCGTCCAAGCCGTCGGTCAGGTTGACGGCGTTCGAGAAGCTCGTCACCAGGAACGTCATCCACACCACCGCCAGCACCAGCGGAAGCCGCAGGACTTCGATGTCGCGCGTGAAGGACACGGCCGAGGACGCCGGGGTCACCCCGCGTCCGTCGGGAAACTGCAGCGCCAACAGCCCGAAGGCCAGGCCGATCACGATCTGGCCGATCAGCTTGGAATGGGCGGTCAGCCCAAGCGAGCGCCGGTTGCGGATCTTCGTCCAGTCGTCGAGAAAGCCGACGATTCCGGTGGCCACCATGACGCCGAGCACGAGCAGCGAGCTGACCGTCGGCCTCTGATGGGTGATCAGGTGCGACACGAAGTACGCCACGAGAACCGATGCGATGATGACGAGGCCACCCATCGTCGGCGTGCCGACCTTCTGCAGGTGCGTGCTGGGTCCGTCGTCGCGCACGTACTGGCCGACGTGCCGCCGGTGCATGAACCCGATGAAGAAGTGGGTGACCACCAGGGTCAGGAACAACGCTATGAGGCCGGCCCACAGGATGGCTTTCATTCCGACGCCTCCTGCAGTTGCTCGACGACCCACTCCAGGCCGACACCGCGCGACCCCTTGACAAGCACTATGCCACCGCGCCGGTCCGCCAGCCAGCCGGGCACGTCCTGCCGGGCCATCGCCAGGGCCGTGCCGCCGGCCTCGCTGGCGCCGCGCACGGTGTCCTCTGCAAACTGCCCCACCGCCACGACGGTAGCGCCGGTCTGCGCCGCCTGACGGCCCATCGCTTCGTGCAACTCGGGGGCGTCGGCACCCAGTTCGAGCATGTCGCCCAAGACGGCCACCACCGGCGCTCCGCGATGGTTGGAGGCGAGCCGTGACAGCGACGCCAGGGCGGCGGCCACCGAGTCCGGGTTCGCGTTGTAGGCGTCGTTCACCACGATCGTGCCATCGTCCAGGCGGCAAAGCTCCATGCGCCAGCGAGACCGCGCCACGGCGGCGTTGAGGCCGCTGACCACCTGCTCCGGTGTCAGACCCGCGCACAACGCCATGGCCGCGGCGGCGCAGGCGTTGCCCACCTGGTGCGCACCGAGCGTGCGCAGGCCGACGCGCTCGGAAAACCGGCCCGCCGGTGTCCGCCCGGTCAGCTGGAAGGAGGCCCGGTCGAGTTCGTCCATCCGCAGGTCCGTCGCCCTCACCCACAATGGGGACTCGGGGGCGGCCGCGCCGGTGGAGAACCAGGCCACCTGCGCGGGGGTCCGCCCCGCCATGGCGGCCACCAGCGGATCGTCGGCGTTGAGCACCGCCCAGCCGCCGGCCGGCAGCGACTCGACGATCTCGCCTTTGGCCTGTGCGATGGCCGCCTGCGACCCGAACTCGCCGAGATGAGCATGCCCGACGTTCAGCACGGCGGCGATGGTCGGCGCTGCGATGCTGACCAGATACGCGATGTGCCCGACCCCCGAGGCGCCCATCTCGGACACCAGGAATCGCGTGCTCTCGTCGATCGCGGTGACGGTGACGGGCAACCCGACGCGATTGTTGAACGAGGCCGGCGGCGCCACGGTGGGGCCGACGAGTTCCAAGACCTGGGACAACAGATCCTTTGTGCTGGTCTTGCCGGACGAACCCGTCACCGCCAGGCTGATGAGGCCGTTCCGCTTGGCCTCAGCCGCGATGTGGCGAGCCAACGCCCCCAAAGCATCGGCCGGATCCGCCACGACGATCTGTGACAGCGCCGCCGGGACGACCCGGCTGACCAGCGCCGCCACCGCGCCCCCCGCCGACGCGGCGTCCGCGAAGTCGTGCCCGTCGACGCGGCGTCCGCGCAGTGCCACGAACAGTGCCCCGGGAGTCGCCTGACCGGAGTCCAGAACGACGTCCGGACCGACGGTGACATCCGCACCGGTCAGCCGTCCGCCAACCAGGCGGGCGATCTCGCTTGCCGGCCGCTCGATCATGCCGCCTCCTCCCTCAGGGCGGCCCACGTGGTCTTCACCACGTTGGCGTCCTTGAACGGCAGGCGACGGCCGCCGACTTCGAGGTACTCCCGATCACCACAACCGAAGATGATAATGGTCCAGTTCGGCTCGACCATGGTCAGCGCCAGCCTTATGGCGTCGCCCCGGCCGCCGCCGTCGATCACGGTTACCGGGTGATCACCCTTGCGGGCCTGTTCGTCGGCGCCGGCCCGCACGGCGTCCCGGATGGCCTGCGGGTCCTCCGAGCGCGCGTTGTCATCGGTCACGATCACCGCGTCCGCCCAACGTGCCGCCGCGGCGCCCATCAGCGGGCGCTTGCCGGCGTCACGCTCACCGCTTGAGCCCAACACGGCCATCACGGGGCGCGGCACGGACTGCAGCGCCGCTTCGGTCGCCTCGGGCGTATGCCCGAAGTCGACGATGACGGTGGGGGCGCCCGGTCCCAGATCGACGGGCTCCATGCGTCCCGGCACGGTGACCTGCCCGATGGCGTCCAGCGTCTGCCGCTCATCGAAGCCGGCCGCCGCCATCATCGCGGCGGCCATGATCGCGTTGGTGACGTTGAACCGGCCAGGCAACGCCAGGGAGAATTCCGTGTCCTGGCCCCGGTGGACGAACTTGACGCGCTGCCGGCCGTCCTCCCACCGGCTCGACACCACGCGGTAGTCGGCGGCCGGATCGTCGCCGATCGTCGTCAGGCCCGGGCTTCCCGCCTCCACGATCATGTCGCTGAGCCGCCGGCCGTGGGGATCGTCGATGTTGACCACCGCGTGCTGCGCCCAGCCCGGCCGGAACAGCTTGGCCTTGGCCAGAAAGTAGTCTTCGACGGTGGGATGCACGTCCATGTGGTCGCGGCCCAGATTCGTGAAGCCGACGACGTCGAACCGCACTCCTTCGACCCGGTCCATCAGCAATCCGGACGACGACGCCTCCATGTCGAACGCCTGGGCGCCGCGCTCGGCCATCGCCGCCAGGGCGGCCTGCAGATCGACGGATTCCGGGGTCGTCTGAGTCGTGCGCTCGCTGGGGATGACGACGCCGTCGAACGCGAACCCGATGGTCCCGACGCTGCCCGTGTGCAGACCATGGGCCCGCAGCGCGGCGTCGATCATGTAGCACGTGGTTGACTTGCCCATGGTGCCGGTCACCCCGAACGTCAACCGGCCGGCCGTCGGATCGCCGAAGAACCGCGCGGCCGCGTGCGCCATGACGATGCGGGGATTGCCGACGACCACAACCGGCAGGCCGGAGCCGGCGGCCAGAGCGGCACCGGCGTCATCCGTGACCAACGCCACGGCCCCGGCGGCCTTGGCCTGGGCGGCGAAGGCGGCACCGTGGGTCTTCGCGCCGGCCAGCCCGAAGTACACGAAACCGGGCCTTACCCGGCGCGAGTCGTAGGCCAGGCCGGTGACCGGGCTGTCGCGCAAGTCGTCAGGCACGCCGGCCCAGGCTACCAACAGGTCACCAACCGGCATCGGTGGGCTCTTGGTCGGCTGCAGCGAGGCGTCTGTCATGGCTCGAACGTCAACGGGTCGGTGTAGGCGTGGTTGCCAGTGGGCGCCACGCCGAAGTGGGGCAGGGCCTGCATCATCAGGTCACGGGCGGGCGGCAGCGCGACGTCGGCACCGAAGGCGTTGCCGGCCGGGTTGTCCAGTATGACGTACACCAGTATCTGGGGATCGTTGGCCGGGGCCACGCCGATGAACGACGCCGTCGTCCCTTGATACTTGCCGGTGGCCGCGTCAACCCGCTGCGCGGTGCCGGTCTTGCCGGCCCAGGTGTAGCCGGGAATCGCCCGCGTCTTGACGTACATGTCGGATTCGGTCACCGACTCCATCATGTTCAGCACGGCGGCCGAAGCCGCCGGACTGATGACCTGGCGCGTCACCTGGGGAGGCTGCGCCACCGGCCGTCCCTTGGCGTCCGTCACGGAATCGATGATGGTGGGCTGGCGGTAGACGCCGCCGTTGACGACCGCCGCGATGGCGGCCGCCTCCTGCATAGCGGTCACGGAAATGGACTGACCGAACGCGATGCGGTCGCGCTGGTAGTCCGGCATGCTGGCGTCGGGCACGATGCCGAGCGCGCCCTCGCCCTCGCCCGGCAGCTGGATACCGGTCGGCTTGCCCAGGCCGAAGGCCGCCAGGTAGTCGGCCATGGCGGTCTTGGTCGACTGCCTGGCCAACAAGACGGAGCCGACGTTTGACGAGTACGCGAGCACGCCGCGGGCCGTCAAGTACAGGTCGCCGTGGGCCCAGTCGTCCCGGATCACGTAGCCGCCGGACGGAACACCGCCCGGCACGACCACAGGCGTGTCCGGCGTGATCAGTCCCTGGTCGACCAGAGCCGCCAACGTGATGACCTTTTCCACCGAACCCGGTTCGTACGTGGTCTGGACCGCCAGGTTCCCCGTCACCGCCGGGTCGGCGGCGCTGAACGCGTTGTTGTCGAACGTTGGGGCGTCGGCCATCGCCAGCACCTGACCGGTCTTGATGTCCAACATGATCGCGATGCCGTAGTCGGCGCCGCTGGTGGCCAGCGCCTGCTGGACCGCGGTTTGCGCGTCCTGCTGCATCAACGAATCCAGCGTCAACTGGTATGTGTAGCCGTCGATCGCCGGCACGATGGTGTTGTTGCCCAGGGGAATCGTGCCGTACGGCCCGCGCTCGTAGCTGGCTTGGCCGTTGACCCCGGTCAATCCGGCGTTCTGCGAGTGCTCGAAACCGGCCAGCCCGTTGCCGTCCGAACCGACGAAACCCAACACATTGGACGCCAGGGTGCCCGATGGGTAGACCCGCAGCGGCGTTTCCTCGGAGCTGAGCCCGTACCATCCGCCGGCGTTCATGGCGTTGACGATCTTGGCGTACGTGTAGGCCGGCACGTTGGCCGCGATCGGCTCGTACTGATTGGGCTTGTTGCCGGTCCGGTACTGGTTGGTCAGATGCCCCAGGTAGTCGTCGGCCGAGCCGCCCAGGTACGTCATGAGGATGTCCGCGATGGCTGCCGGCGCCGCGGCCGCCTTGTCCTTCTGCTTCTGACTCAGCGGCGTTGCGCGATCGATGCCGTTGGTGGCGATGCCGTAGGGGTCCGCTATCACACGCACGTAGGGCAGCGACTGCGCCAGGATCTCGCCGTTCCGGTCGGTGATCGTGCCGCGCGAAGCCAGCAGCGTCTGCGGTTTGTTCATCAGGCGGTTCAGGGCGTCCTGCGCCGCTCCCTGCGCGTCGATTCCCTGCACCCACAGCGCCCGCACGGCCAACAGCGTGACGAACGCCGCGATGACGTACTTCAGCACGCGCAGACGGCGGTCTGCGTTCGGGCCAGATGACGTTCGGCGTATCGAGTAGCTCATCGCCGGCTCCTACGCCTGCCCGGCGACGGGTGTGGCGGGAAGCGTGGGGACCGGATAGATCTTGATCTTGATCGGCGAATCGGCCGTCTTCGTGTCGGTCGGCACGAGCGCCGGAACCTCGTCGCCCCGCACCGGGACGGGATCTCCCGTGACCGAGCCGTCGGCCAGATTCAGGAAGACGCCATATGGGTTCGGCCGCATGCCCAACGCGGTGGCCTGCTGGGCGAGGCTGGTGGCCGACCCCACGCGGTCGACCTCGGCCCTCAGGGCCGCGGCCTCGTCGCTCAGAGCCTGCGCCTGGCTCTGGTCCCGGCGCAGTTCGGCCGAGCCGGACTGGATGGAGATGTTCAGGGCCAGCAGCCCCACCATGCCACCGGCCAGCAGGCCGCCGAGCCCCACCGTGAACGGCACGCGGCCGAGACGCCGCCGGGTGATCACTGACGTCAACGAGATTGCCATGGCTCGCCCTCCCTTGTCCTGATGGCCACGCGCAGCTTGGCGGATGCGGCGCGGGGGTTACGTTCGATTTCCGCCTCCGACGGACGCAACGGCGCTTGGCTGGCGCTGAATGACGCCAGCAAGGCGTCGGGCACGACTGGCAAGCGGCGAGGAGCCCGATCGCTGGACGCGTCGAGGAAGGCGTGCTTGACCAGCCGGTCCTCCAATGAGTGGTAGGAGATGGCGGCGACGCGTCCGCCGACGCCCACGCGGGCAAGCGCGGCCGGCAACACCTCGGCCAGCGCCGTCAGCTCATCGTTGACGGCGATGCGCAGCGCCTGGAAGACGCGCTTGGCCGGGTGCCCGCCCGAGCCGAAGCGCACGGCGGCGGGCATCGCCGCAGTCAGGACGTCGACCAGACGCCTCGTCGTGGTGATCGGGGCGTCCGCCCGGGCCTCCACGATGGCCTGCGCGATCCGCAGGGCGTGCGGTTCCTCGCCGAATTCGCGAATCACGCGCCCGAGGTCGGCGACCGGCCACGTGTTCACGATGTCGGCCGCCGTCACCGGCAGGCGATCGTCCATACGCATGTCGAGGGGCGCGTCCTTGGCGTAGGAGAACCCCCGCGCCGGCTCATCGATCTGCAGGCTCGACAGCCCAAGGTCGAACAGCACCGCCTGAACCCGCCCGACGCCCCGGCCGTCCAGGACGTCGTCCAGCTCGTCGAAGCCCGCCCTCACCAGCTCGACCCGGTCGCCGAACACCGCGAGCCGTCGTTCAGCCAGTTCCAGAGCGTCGCCGTCCCGGTCGATGCCGATCAGGCGTGCCCCAGGGCAGGCCTCCAGGAGCGCAGCGGCGTGGCCGCCCAGCCCAACCGTGGCGTCCACAAGCGTGGCGGACGGCGAACCAAGGCTCGGGCGAAGGGCATCGACGACCTCGTCCAGCATCACCGGGACGTGGGTCGGTGCGATCAGACCAGCCGACGCCATACCACCTCCTCACCGACGGTTCCCCCGCCCGGCATCGGGGAAGTGATGCCGGGAGGGGTCAGCCCATCACGCCGAACGTGGCGGCACAACGGTCGCCGCGTTCAGGGTGATGTACCCAGGTTCTTTCTGCTGCTTGTAGTCGGACCAGGCGGCGGGGCTCCAGACCTCGACATGATCGATGGCGCCCGTCACCACGATGTCCTTGTCCAGACCCGCATAAGCGCGCAAGTCCGCCGGAACGCTGACTCGTCCCTGCTTGTCAGGCTTCGTGTCAACCGCCTCCGCGGCGGCCATGCGCATGAAATCGCGCACGTCTTGGATGGTTGGCAGGGACGCCTTCGTCATCTCGACCATCTCGCCGAAAGCCGCGGTCGGGTAGATCGCCAGGCACCGCTCCTGGCCGCGAATCATCACCAGGCCGTCGACGAGCTGTTCCCTGTGCTTGGGCGGCAGGAAGAAGCGGCCCTTCTCATCCAGCCTCGGCGAATAGGTTGACACGAACATCGGGCTCCACCTCCCTTCCCAAGTCGTGGGGCCTGTCTAGCTCCCCATTTCCATCCATGGTACACCCTATCACCCCACCAGCTCACCACCATAAGCCAGCGACACGCCACAAGGCGATGCGTGCGTTTCTTGGAGCCGCGCCTCAGCGACGGCGGAGCGAGGGGTCAGCCCTACAGGTGGGTGAGCGCGGCCGGAACGGCGTCCCCGAAGCCGAGATCCACCAGCGCCCGTCGGACGGCCTCGCAGGCCGCCTCGAGGCTGGCATCATCGGCGGGCCTGGCATTGGCGAAGGACATCCCCCGCTGATCGGCCAGGGGCACGACGTGCAGATGCAGATGTGGCACGTCGAAGCCGGCGATCATGACGACCGGCCGCGTGCCGGGAAAGGCCGCCTGCTGCGCGAGCCCGATACGCTTGGCCACGGCGGCCAGGTGGCCCAGCAGTGCGTCGTCGGCGTCGACGAAGCGATCGACCTCCTGCCGCGGCACGACCAGCATGTGCCCGGGAGCGATGGGTTCGATCGTGGCGAAGACGACGCACAGGTCGTCGGCGTAGGCGAACCGGCCGGGAATCTCACCGGCGATGATGCAACTGAAGACCGACGGCATCAGCGGCCGAACAGGCTGTCGTGGTCGGCCGAGTCGTTGGACATGTCGTCCTGGCTGGCGCCGGTCTTGGCCCGCGGCCGCACCGCCACGATGGCCACCCCGGCGAACATGACGAGAAAACCGAACACCGAGACCACCAGGAGATTGAACAGCATGCCGAGGACGAGCAGGCCGATACCGGCCAGGAAACACCCGCCGGCCAGCGCCCACCGGCGGTGGGGCTCCGATGCGGGTGCGGTGGGCTGCAGATCGAACTTGCGCGCCAGAGCCGGGTCCTC
>JGI20166J26741_10544447_pt1 | contig 31113 bp, 51 predicted proteins | sample TergutCu122P5_FD_26741 | JGI IMG/M metagenome (IMG submission 26741)
TTGAAAGAGTGCGAGTTCCGATATAACCACCGAGACGAAGATTTAGTGAAAATAATTGCTAAAATCTTTAAGAATAATTTGAGATACTAGTCAAGAGCCTTAATTTAATATAAAATAAATCCCGCAATAATGCGGATGAATAAAAGGGGGATAATATGAATACTAATGACTATTACTTTCGGGCTGACACAGATGGTAAGCATGATTCTTTGAAAAAAGCATTAAAATTTATTTTAAATGAAACTTATCAAATAATTTCAAGAGAACATTTTGATAGAATCCCAGATATTCATATATATCAGAAGTCCAGAGAATTTAATAGTTCAAAAAATCAATCTATTTATTGCCATCTTTGTAAACAATATCCCCCGCATCCGTTGGAATTGCACTCGACGCAAGAATTATAGGAATGATAAATACTAATTTTTTCATTTTATGCCCATGCGTTGATTGTATCCATCCCAAAATAAATTATGATAAATCGTCTGTTGTGCGCAATCACCATTTATTGTTTTCATTTTGCTATCTATTTTATTTCTAATCATCACGCTGTCTTGTCGGGTTATAATATCATGTTTTATATCCTTAAACTCTTTTAATTTTGCTATGGCGCAATCGCAAAACTTGGTTTCATATTTTGCATATTTTGGATAGTAAGCAGATCCGGAAAACCAACTGTGGCATTGCCAGGTTAGATTTTGTTCGTATATATCATCATATCCCTCATAACCTGTGCTATCTTTATGAACGGAAGTCCAAATATAAAATGAAACCCCAGCAATCATAACCAGTAAGATTAAGGATAACAAGATAATCAGTACTAAATTTTTCTTTTTCATTTTCTTACCTTTGTATTATTTTCCGGCATGTTTTGTTTTATCTTCAAAAGAATTCATCTTAAATCTTGGGCAACTAATATACCCAAGGTTTATCGCCTGATCATTAAACTGACTTTTATAACTCTTTGGGCTTCTTGAATCAAAAAATGTCCGTTGCAAACATCGTTTGCATGGGGATTTTATGAGTTTATCCTTTTGTCGTTTTTCCCAGGTCATATCCCAAATCGGGTCATTCGTATAGTCAATGCAATAATCTGGATCATTGGATAAGAATGAATCAAAATAGCAATGAAGCCACTCGGTATTGCGGTTTACATATAGTATCTCGCGGCCCTCTACAAACATAAAAACACTTTTCCACCCATAAATCAGTTGATAAAGAGACTGTATTGCATTTATATTTTTTTCAGATATATTGTAACAAGCAAAATAATTTTTGTTTTGCTCATCAAATCCAAAGTAATCAGAAGTCATCTTCATAATGGCTTTGACTTTATCTAATGATTTTGACTTCGGCTTAGTAAGTATAAAAATCACATCATATTTTGATATATACTGCGAATAACCGCTTTTAGATTCGATTGGTAAATTTGATGATACTATCTTTTTACCTGACATTTTATCTACCATTTTTTATAAAGATTTCGGGTCTTGTTTGCCGCACATAGGAAAGAATTCCTGCGACTGCGGCCGCTTCGTTGCAATGATTGCGGAGCAGGTTTACAAAAATCGCGGCCTTGTCTTCCGGGGACATTGTTAGTTTATTTTTAGCCAGCCAGGTGTCAAGGTTTTTCATTATCTGGGCGATTTCGGCCTGTTCCTCTGTATCGTCTTTTTTGCTAAATTCTTCTTCTCCCCAAAGGACATTGGTAGATACATGAAATTTTGCCATAAAGTTTTGGATAAAGTCAATGGGAATTTCCCGTTTTCCAAGTAAATAATTATTAAGAATTACTTGATGAGATAGACCAAGTTGTTCGGCCGCGACAACTTGTGTTATATTTAGATCTGATAAAATCTTTTTCATTCGGGCGCCTAATTGTTTTGAAGCGTCCGAAACCTTACGGCCTGCCATATATTTTTACCTTTTTATAATTATAAATAAATTAGTAATTTAATCAAAAATCACTTTGATTATAATAGTTCTTGACTTGTGATAATCAGAGTGATATATTATGTCCGTAATCAAGGAAAGGATTGCGCATGTCGATTATTCAAAACATCAAGAATATCAAGATTCCCGGTCGGTATCGGCTGGCAAAGTTCATCACGCTCTGCTGTATTCCCATTTGCACAATGCAACTTTGTTTATATTTTTTCCTTGGCCAAGATTCAGGCCTTTGGGTGGCAATCAATTTCATTGCGCTGCTGATCGGTTTTTGGATTCCACCGATAACCACTGGTTATGGCCTGTTTGATGATAACACAACTAAATAGTTTGTCAAGCAAAAGGAATAAATCAATTTTGGGAACAGGTTGAAATGAACGAATTTCAATTAAGAAGTGACCCGTCCCCGCCAAGATTCTAAAACGGGGATATGAAAGTCAAAAGGAAAGAGAATGGAAAAGACGATAATATGGGACATTGACGGCATTCTGGGGCTACCCCTTGAATCTTACGCTCATGCTATTCCATTGGCGCCTGGGCTTGAACTTTTTAATGCCGTTCTGAAAAGTGCTATCTTTGGCGAAACATTCAACATCATAATCCTGACACACCGACCAGAATATGCCCGTTCTGATACCTTGGACTGGCTACGGTCTGTGTTTAATTTTTCCGACTTTGGAACCGATTTCATCAATAGCAAACTTTTTATGCGCGCGGATGATGATAGTCGGCCAGCGGCTGAATATAAAAAATCATTTATCCAGGAAAATTTCATCGATATTAACGAACAAATCATTTGCGCGTTTGACGACGATCCGGCCGTTGTGGATATGTATCGTTCGATGGGGATTACTGTTTATCAGGCATTCAATAAGAGAGAATAAAAAAACTAAACAAAAAGGAAATGAAATGAACACAATCAACGCAACAAACAACACATACTCTGGCATTGGATTTCTGGGCCTACTGGCGCTGCTTTTCGTCGCATTTAAATTGATGAATGTGATCACTTGGTCTTGGTGGCTGGTGCTATCGCCCGTATTGATTCCGATCGCCTTGGGGGTCGTTCTTGTGATGGTTCTTTGGCTAGTTATGATCAGTCTTGCTATCCAGGATTATAAACATCAAATCAAGCCGGATTCAAAGATGGAATCGGCAATCCCGGAAAAGAAAAAGCGCGGTCGTCCGTTTGGCAGTAAAAACAAAACATACGGGTAAGTTTGTTCTAATTGTTTCACGGGGTGGCTGTCCTTAACCAGCCACCCCACCAGCGTTAAGGAAAGAGAATGAAAGACAGATTTATGTTTTTTGAAAACTATTTAGAAGTCGCCAAGCAATTTGATGACCGTGCGGGAGAGTTTTTAATTGCCGTCGCCGAGTGGACTTTGAATGAAAAAGAGCCGCCAAAAGAATTCGCACCAACGATAAAAGCATTGTCTATTTCGTTGCTTTACAAGAGCCGGGGTGCCCCAAAGGGAAATCAAAACGCATCAAAAAAAGACAATAATTCCGCGGAAATCTCAAATAAAAACAATTCCGATAATTGTTTTGAATTGAATTCAAAAACAAACAAATCAAAACAAATCAAAACAAAAAAACAAGAAACAGAAACAGAAACAGAAACAGAAAGTATTCCTTCACTACGTTCAGGAATACCCCCCACCATTTCTAAAAACTCTAACGAGTTTTCAGAAATGGAGCCCCCCAAAGGGCGGACACTCGATTTTTCATTTTTGCGAACAATCTACGAAATCGACCTGATGAAAAAATTCGCAGAGCATCGGCGGACGATCAAAAAGCCGATCCGAACGCAAGCCGGATTGGAACTGCTGGCCAAGCAGTTGCGGAAATTATCCGGCGATTCCCCGCCAGTAGCGGCAGCAATCGTCGACCAATCGATCGCTGGGGGATGGCAAGGGTTGTTTGCCCTCAAAGTCGGCGGTAGCGGAGTTGTTCCGACCAAGGCGGAAATTCAACAACAGAAAAACCGCGACGGATGGGCGGAATTGATCAAAAACAATTTGGGGGGCGCAAATGTCAAAAATGACCAATGAACAAGCGCGCGCCAGTATCATTCTGGGGCTGCGAAAAATACAAGTTGCATTTTCGATAGCACAACCGCCGGAACAGGACTATATCGACGGCCTGTTGGATTTCTTGCATTCGCGGCAATGGAAAGCGCGGGCGGAATTTTTCCCGGCGTGTGAAATTTTGATAACGGATTCGGAATATGCAAAAAATGCACAATTCGGAAAGTATCCGGCTTTCGCTGATTTTGAACGGGTTCGCAAAAAGCAAAATATCGGCGCACAGAACGACTTCCGGGAAAACCTGGCCTTTGCATTGCGGGCCGACAACTGGTGGTTTCACGACGATTTTCTGACGATGTGCGCGCCGGATCAACGTCGGGCAGTCGACGCATCCGGGGGGATTTCCGAATTATTCCGCCGGGCAAACGACGAAAACCATCCGACGGCGATATCCCGGCTGGTCGATGAGGTTTTTGAAAATTTGGCACAAGTACAGGACGGCATAGAATACGCCGCGATAACCGACCGTACGGGCGGAATGGTCGCGATTGGCACAATCATTCGTCCGGCAATAACGCAAGAGGCGCGATGATGTTCATACCGGCGCAATGCACGACAGAGGGGGCGTTGAATCTTATCGGGCGGCAATTAGAGGCGATGCGGCCAAATGCGCCCCTAGGGTTTGATTTGACGCTTGTTCCGCATAAAAAACAAAGGAGTTGGTTGCAGAATAGATTTATGCATGCGGTGTTTTCGCATATTGCGGAATTTTGCGCCACGAATGATTTTATGCCCGACAATCTTAAAAACTATCTACGGTATTTTAATAGCGATGTGGCAAAAACTTATTATAAGTCGAAATTTGATGTAAAAAGTACCGGAGCATTATCAATCAAAGAATGTTACGAATTTTGTGAAAAAGTTCAGATTGATATGTTAGAGCAAACTTCCGGTGTTTATGAACCAATATACCCGCCAGAAAAAGATTACTTTGAAAGAACAAAATACGGAGATATGTGATGATAGAAATTTGGAAAGATATTAAAAATTATGAAGGGTTATATCAAATATCCAACTTTGGTCGGGTTAAATCTCTTGATAGATCTATCGAATGTGGATATGGAAAAACGAGGGTAATTAAAGGAAAGATTCTTATATCACAAGATCTTAATTCAAAAACAAGTAAGAAATATCTATATGTTTCTTTAAATAAAAATGGATATAGAAAGTTAGCGTTAGTTCATCGTCTTGTTGCACAAGCATATATTTCTAATCCCGATAACAAGCCGCAAGTCAATCACATCAACGGAATCAAGACTGACAACCGCGTGGAAAATCTTGAATGGGTTTCTGGTTTTGATAATACAAAACATGCCATCAGTTTAGGACTATCATTTGGGAATCCAAATAAAAAGAAAGTCAGATGCGTAGAAACACAAGAGATATTTGATTCTATTACGGATGCCGCAAAATATATTGGTAGAGATTTATCGTCTATATTGAAAGCATGTAATAAGGTTGGCAGGATTAAAAGGATTGGTGGGTATCATTGGGAATATTTAGAAAATTATCCCGGACGATCCGGACTATTTTGAACAGACAGGATTTACAAATGAATAACTGGCGTAAATGTAGCACAAGAGGCGTTGAAATGAAAATACTTGAAACAATTCTAAAACTCATCATCACAATAGCGATGATGAGTCTAACTGTATTTGGTGGCTATCAATGGGGCAGTGAAAGGCAAAAGCAGATTGATCAGGCCAATACCGAATTGAACTATTACACCGCCAAGGAATACAACGCCATCGTCATCGATCGCGATAAATGGAAAGCCGTCGCAAATGACATCCATCATTGCGTCAGTATTTGCGAAGAGCAATTTGAAAAAATGAATTGTGGCCTATAAATCAAAGGAGCAGAGAATGTCAAACATACCCCGTGAATGCTATCCCCGCCGCCCGCATCGCGAGCCGATCATTAGTTTCCGATTGCCCCGCGACATATTCAAGAAATGCGTGATCGATGCGTTGGAAGAGAACGTCCGCGCGGAAACGTATTTCACGGATTTAACCGCAAAACTGCGCGCCGCCGCAAAGGTTTATAATTTCAAAAGAGGTAAAAAATGATGACGCCGGAAATGAAACTATCGCGGGATGTAATGCAAGTGCTGAACCTGTATCATATATTCGCGTTTCATGTACCAAGCGAGGGACGCCGGACGCGATGGGAACAGGCGCAATTCAAAATTAACGGCGGCCGCGCTGGGATATCGGATTTAATTCTTGTCATGCCGTTCCGGGTGGTGTTTGTCGAGTTAAAGGCAAAGAATAGCCGCCAGTCGCCATCGCAGCGGGCGTTTGAAATTACGGTAATGCAAATGGGGCATGAATATTATACCTGGCGTAGCGTTGATGACGCGCTGGATTTTTGCAAGTCGGTGAAACACTATGAATTATAGAATTAATGATATATCTAGCATCTGTCATCTGTCCATGCGCGATTTTCAACCGTGTGATAAGTATGAAGTTACGGTTGATATTATCTTGCCGAATACAGATAAAAAGGGATCCACAATCAAAAGCATCCGCGTGATAAAGGACACGAAAGAAGAGTGCGAGGCGCTTCAAAAGGAATGGTATCGATCGGGGGTTTACGAATCAAAAACGAGAGAGATAAAAGTTACCTGGGGGAGAAAAGATGCAACAAGAAAACCTACTTTTTGAAAAAGACAAAAAACCGATAATAGATTGTATGACGCCGAAATGGGCGGAAAAATGGGCACAGGAAGGTCTTTTCAAACGGACGCGGTTTGACAGCATAGACATCTGGCCGGCACGTAAGAAACGATTTGTTTCAAATCTATGGATTCGATTTATAAAAGACGACTGGAATAAGAATCTGAACGACCCCGGCGGCGGCCAGTGGATTAATCCAAATGACATACGTTTGGATCGGAAAATCAGCGTAGCGAATAAGTTTGGTGTCATTCATGATTCGAAAATGCGCGATATCATGATCGGCATGATTTGCACGGAAAATCCTCCATATTCGGCACGATATACCGCCCGGAAAAACAATTGTAATTGGGAACAATTTAAGATTGATTTCAATTATGGACTGCATGAGGTGATGAAATGATCATGCTTGATACCGGCGAACGGATTCTTTTGAAACAATGGCCAGAAATTTTGAAAAAGCGCAAACAAACGCAGTGGAAACAATGGCAAACTCGCAATAAGAAAAAATGGGCAGATTATATGAAAAATTGGCGAGCCAGTAGAAAGCTGGGAGTGTAGAACGCCCACAATCTGTCGGGCTTGACGTTATTGGATATTCGCGCCATCTCCCAGCGCATGCGCGCTGTCCCTATGAAAGCGCAATCAGATTGTTAATGAGGTTCTACACTCGGCTTAATTTTAGAGAACTTTTCATTTTCTGTCAATCGAATTTTCTCAACAAAATCACGAACTTTTTTGCTTTATTCTTTTACTTGTTTGTCAACATTATATCCCTTGAAAATAATTTCAAAAAATATGAAAATAGTGCTTGACATTCAAAAACGAATCGGTTATAATATAAGGGAAGGCAACGGGGAACCGCCAAAACCAAAGAAAAAAAAGGATTAGATATGAAACTTAAATATAGAAAAGCAATGAAAAAAGCAGAAAAAGCAAGATTAAAAGCTGATCCAGAACTGGCTGCCCGTATCGCCGCTAACAAAATCAAAAGAGTAGAAGCAGAAAAAGCAGCGTTAGAAAACGAAGCTGATGCTTTCTTCATGATGAAAGTCAACATGCAGAATTAATCAAAAGGACAAAAAATGACAAACTATCAAATCAAAATTTTTAAAGAAATGAAAAAAAATAATGAGACACAAAGAATAACAAAAAAATCTAGATATACTATATATAGAAATATCACTCAAACCGGTGGTTTGGTTCAATGCGTGGTTACTAGGCCAAACATGTTCGGTTCGTCTTTTTTTGAAGAAAAAAAGATGGTCTAAGATGATTAAAAAAGAAAACCGTGGCGGCGCGCGGAAAGGCGCCGGACGTAAAACTCACCCCAGCGGACATGGGCGGCTTTACCGTTTTTATTTATCGCCAGAACTTGGCGATAAAGTCAAAGCATTTGTCGCGGATTTGCGACAAAAAGAAAAAAACAAAAAAGATTGACAAGTCCAATCGGAGATATTATGATTCATGCGATGTCGCAATGACCACGACATTTTGAACCGATATTTCCGCCCATCGGTCATATCATGTTCCGTTGCGGTTTGACACGATAATCATCTGCTAATAGTCCCGGCATTCCGGGACTTATACTTTTCCCCAGAAATCTAATCTTTTCTAATAAATATGTTATAAACTAAAATACTTCTTGAAAAAGTGGATAATTGGATGCAAACTATGATCATAATTGCGTAGCACTGTGCAAAATATCAGAATGATAGTCGCAGACTGGTCGTACAAATTGCGCCAAGCCGGAACTATCAGATAGCCAAAGCATCTTGCTAAGCGAAAAACTTTTATCGGCCGTGTCGATTGTTTTTTATATATTTTGCGTTACCATATGGTAATTCTCCTTATATGCTTTCCTTTCGGATTACAACACGGCCGACCATTTTTGGGCGCATAGTGTAACCATCCGCACGCTTGCTGCTTGTTTGCAAGAAGACCCGGTGTGATTCCGAGTGTGCCCGCCTATATATGCAAGGCCGGACAACCGGACTTCGCATTTTAAACACGACACCCGGCCGCATGGCGGAACGGGTGTTTTTCATGGAGAAAACTCATGACCGATAAAAAGTTGCTATCCTTGGATGAAAAACTTTCAAAAATACATGAACTGGATGACAAGATCGCATCTATGACCAAAGAGCGGGACGAACTAATATCCGATGTTAAAAAGACGTTAGAGCCCATCATTGATATCAATCCTATTGTTAAAATTTACAAAAAACATTGGTTGGATGACAAACCCCTCTTATACTAGTTGGTAACTATAATGAAGGCACAAGAAATTAGTGAAAATCATGGCAAATGAACAGAATCTTACGGCACCCAAGTTTCAATCGGGAGAAAGCGCAAAAGAAGCGGGACGTAAGGGCGGTAGAGTATCTGCTCATGTTAGACAGCAAAAAAGAGCCATGCGTGACGCTCTTGAATTAGAAATTAAAAATAGAGGCGGTGACCCACAACTTGCAAAAACAGCTATTGATATAATTTTAAGCAAAAATCCACTTGTAACGGCAAGTATGAAAATTAAAGCCCTAGAATATGTGAGAGATACACGAGGGGAAAAACCAGCTGATGAAGTCGTTATGAATCCAGTTATTGTGAAAGACGATATATAGGTCGATGATGTGGAATTTAATTTAACAAAGATCATCGGCCCGTCATTCTATGACCTACATCGAATAATAAAGGAAAAGAAATATACTCATTACTGGTTAAAAGGCGGCCGCGGCTCGCTTAAATCGACATTCTGGTCAGTTGAAATAGTTCTTGGCATTCTAAAAGATCCAAATGCCCATGCAATTTGTCTTCGGAAAATTGCGGATACGTTGAAAACCAGCGTCTATTCGCAGATTCTTTGGACAATCCACAAGATGGGCCTGCGGGAATATTTCAAGGCGACGTTAAGCCCGATGGAAATAACGTATCTTCCGACAGGACAAAAGATATACTTCCGGGGCCTAGATGATCCGGAAAAAATTAAGTCCATCAAGCTGGTATTTGGATACTTCAAATTTGCGGTATATGAGGAATTACCAGAATTCAATGGTATGGAAGAAATCCGCGTGACGAACCAATCTATCATGCGCGGCGGTAATGACTTCGTATACTTTTACACCTATAATCCGCCGCAGAACATTGCGAATTGGACAAACATTGAATCGCAAAAAACGGTATCTAATCGATACGTTCATTCATCCTGCTATTTGGACGTGCCCCGCGAATGGCTAGGCGATGCGTTCTTTATCGAAGCCGATATTTTGAAGTCCGAAAATGAACAGGCCTATCGCCACGAATACCTGGGCGAGGCGACGGGCACCGGCCTGAATGTGTTCACGAATGTCGTTGGACGTGAAATTACGGATGATGAAATCAAGCGGTTTGATAATATCAAACAGGGAATAGACTGGGGGTTTGCGGTCGATCCGTTCGTTTACGGAAAACTGCATTTTGATTCAAAGCGCAGGGAACTTTTTATATTCGACGAAATCTATGGTGTTGGTCTATTGGATGATGTCGCGATTGAAAAGGTATCAAAGATCGCCGACAAACACAGCGATATAATCGCCGATAGTGCCGAACCAAAGAGTATTGCGAACTTTGGGGCGAATGGCATACGCATACGGGCCGCGGAAAAAGGCGGCGGTAGCATTAACTTTGGCATCAAATTCCTGCAAGGATTTTCAAAGATAATCATTGACCCGAAGCGATGTCCGAATGCCTATCGTGAATTTATTGCATATGAATTGGTAAAAAACAAAGATGGTACCATTCGTAACGATTACCCGGACAAGAACAACCACACAATCGATATGGTCAGGTACGCGTTGGAAGACGATATGATCGCATCGCAAAAATCAAACTGGAAAGCAGTTGCGGAAATTTGGAGAATGTAAAAACGATGTTTTGGCGTAAAAAAGTACCGATTGTCCAGTTATCGCCTGCGCTGGTTGATAATGATGTCATAATATCTGATTCTAAAAAAGCAGGATGGCTTTGGCTCTATAACAATCTTGTTGGCCAACAAAAAGAAATCATAGAGCCGATAACATTTGCATCAATGCGGCTTAATTCCAAAGCCGCCGATGTCGGTTCAGAAAAGGCAATCAAAGCATATAATGAGCATAAGACCAGGATTCGAAATCAATGGGTGAATCCGTTTACTTCGGTCAATTCCGGGTATGGCACCGCCCAGATGGCGTATTTTCTGTATCAGACGGTCAATTATTTTGAATGCTATGCGCTGGCCCAGGATTCGATGTTCCAGCGGGTATTTGATATCCTATCAAATTATCCCGTCGCCAAGCGCGGGGAATTGGTAAATAACAGTGTTGTCAAACTTGATGAAATCGAAAAAGCCGCGCGCAAGTATAAAGTCTGGGAACACATCACAAAGGCCTTGCGATCTAACGCCGTGGCTGGCGGTTGTTTAATTTACATGGACTTTGGACTTTCCGGTATGGATTTGGAAAATCCGCTTGATCTATCAAAAACAAATATGAATAAATTCAAAGGATTCATTCATATCGATCCGGTTAATCTGACGCCCATTACAGTGAATAGCAATAATCCGACGGCGCCAGATTATATGAATCCGACAACTTACTATTGCATTGGCCTGGGGACCGTGCATTCTTCGCATTTCTTGAAGTTTGAAGATAACATTCCAGAATTGGTGATGCGTCCGCTGACAATGTACTTTGGCATGCCCTTGACGCAATTGATCAAGCAGGATATCGCCAATAGCAACATGGCGTCCCAGGGTATTGCGAATCTGATCAACCGGTTCCGGTATACGTTCCTGAAAACAAATTACCGGAACTTTTCAACAGATAATGCCAGCGAGTTCAAAGAAAGGTTACAAGCCGAATCGTATTTGAAAGACAACTTTGCAATTAGCCCGCTTTTACAAGATGAAGAAATAACACAGTTTACGACATCCCTTGCAGGAATGAGCGACAATATTGAAACGTTTTATCGCATCATCGCGGCCAAGACATCCATTCCACCGACAATGTTGATCGGGGATAATGCCGCGGGCCTATCGGATTCGCAATCCGGATACCGGCGGAATTTCTACGACATGTGTCGGACGAAGCAAGAGTTGATCAAGCCGAACCTGCTAAAAATGTATGGCATCGTGACCGGGACGATCACGGGAAGTTATGTCATTTTTGACGATTACGAATTCGCCCCGATGGAAGAGATGACGGAAAAAGAGGCGATCGATAATATCAACTCATATATCACCGCCGCAAAGGCCATGACGGAATTGGGGATAAAGCCGGAAAGCGTCATTGATTGGTTAAAAAACAAAAAAGACCTGGGATTGCAAAGTATCGCACTGGATGCCATCAGTGATACGGATAATATCACAGATGATGTATTAGCAGAATATCGTGCGGCAAACGCCGACTTTGAAGAGGCCGACCATCCGCGCGATAAAGGTGGGAAGTTTACTGGTGACGGTAGTGGCGAGGGGGGGGGCGATGAAGATTCTTCTGAAACAAAACAATCGGTCGGAAAAAATCCAATAAAACCTGGAATAGATTCTCCGGCTATTGGTGCTGTCATTATGAATGTTCCTTTTTCTGAAAAGGACGAGGCAAAGGCACTTGGAGCAAAATGGAACCCAGATATAAAAAAGTGGTATATCCCGGACAGTATTCACAACGAGAAATTTCAAAAATGGGTAAAAACCGAAGTTGAAAGCAATTTCAAAACTGAAAAGAGTGAATCCCCACAGGTTCCTGAAAAAGATGTTCCTGATGTCAAATTTAATAATGGGGATTTCAAAGCGGTAAAACAAACCGAAAAGGCCTATCTAGTTTCTGATAAAAATGGCGTTGAGTTTTGGGTACCGAAATCGAAAATTACAAAAGACGGAAATATCAACAAAAATATCCTAAATGTAAATTATGAGGTCGCGCAGATACAACAAGAAAATAAAGCAAAGAATGATTTCTTAAAACAGAATGGGGTTAAATTTAAACCGGATTGGGAAAGCGATAAAGCATACGGGGTCGATATTACTGTTGATTTCTACGATGTAGAAATAACAAAGAAAGTCCGTGTATTCATTCCAAAGTTCGCGATTATGTCAAATGGAAATGCTCAATTTGATGTTGTTGATAAAAATATAGGAAAGGCATTTGAACAATTTGGGGAAAGAAAATACGGCGGATATTCCAGAATCTCAGGATTAGAAGGATATTATGAGCCAGAAGGGTTTAAGCAAAAATATGATAATGTTAGCGCAATTGAAAACTCTAACGATGATGTTGAAGACGCTTCTGATGCAGATATTTTAACGGTTCTTGATGATGAAATATATGTTATTAAAGAAAAATAATGCCAACCGGTTACAAATCCATAGATACCTCGCTGAAAAACAAGCACGCAGAGGTCATGTATCGGGATGCAATCAAGGCATTATACGAAAATCTGTTTGGTAATTTGTTGAAAGAGTTGAAAAAGTCATATACGAATGTCCGGGTCAATAACGCGGTCGGGGAAACCCAGGATATATTTGAACAGTATCGAAAATTCATACAAAGTCCAAAGTTTCAAGAGAAAACGGGTCGGATAGTTGTCAAATGGTATAACACGCTGAAAAAGATGGGGCACGGTCAGTTTCGGGATGTCATGCGCAAGGCGTTGGGCATCAAGTTTGACATCAAATACGGATCGCGGCCTTATGATCAGTTATTCCGACTGGCCATCCAACAGAATGTATCGCTGATTACCAACATGGCCAATCAGACGCTAAACAATATCCAATCGATTGTCTATAACGGCATGACATCCGGCCAGGATATGCCGGATTTGAATAAGCAATTGCAAAATCAGTTCGATATGTCAGCGGAACGGGCGAAACTGATTGCCCGCGACCAATCGGCCAAGGCGCACGCGTCTTTGAATGAATTGGAAATGCAAGACGCCGGTATAGAATTTTTTGAATGGGATACTGCGGGCGATAGCCGTGTATCAACGGGAAAAGGCGGCCATAAACAATTGGACGGTAAGATATATCGAATGGATGATCCCGATCATCTTCCGGTCATAGACGCCGATGGCAATCGTGGAATGCCAGGCGACCGCGTCAATTGCCGTTGCACGGCCAAGGCGGTAATTCTGATGGATGACTACAAGGCAATACGCAACTCCGATGGGTCGTATCGTATAGTAAGAGGTAGAGCATAATGTTGGGAAATTTTTCAACGCGGATTAACAATGAAGCGTCGCATAGAACCATTGATTCCAATGGTTTTTTGTTTGTCGATAAATCGCCAGTGATGCGTGCGGGGATTCTTGAATACCTGGGCAAGGAATTAAGCAATACGGGCGATGTCGACGGGGTAAGGGTTGATCCGGAAAAAGTTTACAAGGTTTTTGTTAGCCGGGATGAATTAGAAAAGGCGGCTGATTCTTTCACTCTTCTACCCTTGGTCAACGGTCACGAATGGCTGGGGCGCGATGCGTCGGATGCAAAGGAGTTTCAAGAGGGGACAACCGGAGAAACGGCGGAAATGGAAGGCGATCTACTGATGGTTCCGCTGAAATGGACGTCCTTGCCGACGGTGGCGCAAATAACGAATGGCGAAAAGGAAGAGCTGTCGTCGAGTTATGAATACAAATTAAGAAAGTCGGATAACGATGAATATGATTTCATCGGATACGACCTGAAAGGAAATCACGTTGCGCTGGTCGATAAAGGCCGGTGCGGTGAGAATGTGCGTGTCTTGAACACGGAAATACTAACAAAAGGTAAAAATATGAAAGTAAAAAATGTAAAGGCCTTTGAGAAGCTTTTCAAGGCAAGCAATGAGGTCAAACTTACTATTGACGGAAAAGAAATCGACTTGGATAAGTTTTTCACCGAAGAAAAAGCGGAAATAAATCCGTCTGGCGCGCCGGCGCATGAGGCCATTAACGGCGATGAAGCGATCTTGGAACTTTTGAAAGACAAAGTTGATGAAGATACCTTGGCCAAAGTCAAGGGACTGTTAGAGGCGGATGACGACACAGAAGTCGAAAATGGCAATGATCCGGAACTTTCACCAAAGACGGACACCGATAAAGAATCCGGGGCAAAGGCTATGAATGAAGATGCCATTGTCGCGAAACTTGCCAAGACATTTGAAACGCGTTCGCAGAATGAAGCCGCATCATTGCGCAAGGCGTATAACGAGGCATCAGCCGTTCTGGGCGACTTTAATGCGTTCGGAATGACCGATCGCGATGTCTATGTCAAAGCATTAAACCATATCGGAATTACGGTTGATAAAGAAACGACCGTGGAAATGTCCGCAATGTTGCGCGCCTACAATGCGACGCACAAGGTCGACAACGCCGCGGTTATTGGGAATGCAACCGCGACGGATGAAGTTGATATCAATATATAACCAAAGGAAAATGAAATGAACGAATTTCAAACACAGGCATTTACGACCGGCGCAATGGGACAGCCGGGAACGATTTCGCGAGTTAATCCCGCAGTGCTAATCCCATTGATTGTTGAGGGAAAAGGCGTTCTGGCCGGAACATTCGGAAAACGCGGAACTAATAAGGAAAAGCAGGTGACCAAACTTGCCGCAACGGATGAAGAAACGGACGGTCTGATTGTCTTCCAGGGATTGCAACCCGCACTGGCCGGCATTGCAAACAGCATGATTCTAAATGAAGGCCAAGAAGTCGGATTGTTAGAAAAAGGTTTTGCCTACATAGTTTCAACAACTGCCACTTCGTTTGGCGATGCTGTCTTTTATAATCCGGCGACGGGAAATATTGCGACAGGAACTGGTGCGGCCGGATTTGACACCGGATGGGTTGTTGAAACCGGCGGGGCCGCAGGCCAAGTCAGCGAAATCAAGAAAATTTAACAAAGAGGAAATTAAATGTCAAAATTTAAAGTAAATAACTCTTATTCGCTTGGCCATGCCAGCAATGCCGAGTTATTGCGCGCAGCGCAAGCAAAAGGAATCATCGGGGTCAGCAATAGCGCGCCGATGATAACAACGCCTAATATCCAGGCGACATTCGGGGCCTTGACCTATATTCGTCCAAAGGCGGTTGAAATCCTGACTGCGCCGATGATGGCGGATTCTATTTCGACTTCTCAAAAGAATGGAAATTGGGGGGATATGGCGGTTAATATCAAGGTGAAAGAATTTCGGCCGAAAACAGTTCCGGATGATGGGCATGCCAACGGAAATATTAAGTCGACCGTTAATTACACGAATGTCATCCGCGGGGTCTATTATATGCAATCCGGGTGGAATGTTACGGATTTGGAAGAGGCAAGAGTTGGCGCGATTCAGGAAAACGTTCGTGCAGACAAGGTAAACTCTGCAATGCTGGCGCTTAACTTGGACTTTAACAACATCTTTTTCAGTGGCATCGTCGAAAAAGGCGTCGTTTCACCAATCTACGGATATCTGAACGATCCGAACCTGTTGCCATATCAAACGGTTACCGGCGGCGTATGGTTTTCTAAAACGCCCCAAGACATATATAACGATATTGTAAAGGCTGTGACGACACTCAATCAGCAATCCGGTGGGCGTGTTCTAAATAGCGGCGGCGGAAAGTTACAATTGGAAGTTGCCGTTGGTTCTATTGGACAGTTAGATCGTTCGAATGAATATCGCGTGACTGCCCGCAGTTTGTTGAAAGAAAATTATCCGAATATGGAAATCATCGGAATTCCGCAGTTTAATAGTGCGGACTCTAATTCCGACGTATTCTATGTTGAATATATCGATCCGATTGGGGAAACGGTGTTGAATTCGTATGTCGAACGTGCGCGCGCATATCCGATCTTTGTCGAAGACTCTGAAACAAGGCAGAAAATATCAGGTTCTACATCTGGTTGCGTGGTTCAGTATCCGATGTTCATTTCCCGTTGGAACGGAATCGGGAAAAGTGCATCGATTTAACAAAGGGGCTTTCGCCCCTTTTTAATTAAAAGGATGAACGATGCCTAGCATTATAAAAAAAGGGACAAACGCGTCCAGTTTTCAACTGTCAAATCGTATGGTTGTTCTTGAACCCGATATTATCACGCTTTTATCCGATTCTGAATATGACGAATTGATGGATACATATGGTTCATTTATAGAACCGCGACAAATTTCCGACAAAAATCCCGGTGGATGTTTTATTTTACACAAAAGTTCGGAATATGCCAAAGACCAGAGTTCCGAAGTTGGAAAGGTCGAAGACGGGTCAAGTCCAATAGACGGCGAACGGTTCCGGAAAAAATGGAAAAAGAATCATGGCGCAAATAACGGTTGATCCGACGCATTTCCGGGAACTGTTTCCGTATTTTGATACGGTAATCCCCCCTATATCGGATCAGGTTATTACAAACGCATCGGATAGCGCTGACAGTTATATCGCAACGACAATCGGCGCCATCCGTCTGACCAAAAAATTGCAAACGCGCGGGGTATATCTGGCAACCGCGCATATTTTGTATTTGCAACTGAATCCGAATAAGGTTATGGGTGCAAATATGACATCGGCCAGCGAAGGGTCGGTCAGCGCGGAATTTTCATTGCCTGAAAATATGCTTGAACGGTATTTGTCATTATCGACGTATGGGATGGAATTGCTGGTGATTTTACAAACAGTCCAACCCCCGACCATTGGGCGGCGGACAAGCCCGATACCATATTATCAAGGCGGGTTTCGTAGTGTTTGAATTTAACGCTGATTTCAAAGATGTCAATCGAATGCTGAATGGCATTGCAAAAGAAATCAAGCGGGTCAAAGGTGTCAAAGTCGGGTATCTGTCGGGGGAAAAGCATCCGAATTCAGACAGCACGTTTGAAAAAATCGCGCTGTCCAATGAATTCGGGGCCCCGGAACATGGATTGCCCCCGCGCGCGTTCATACGAACGGCGTTTGATAAAAGTACCACCTGGATGCTTTTGTTCAATGATCTTTTGAAAACAAAATCGGATTTCAATCAAATCGTAAAATTGGTCGGTCTGCAAATCAGGAATAATTTGATCGAAAGCATCGATTCTAATATTCCGCCGGCGAATGCCCCGGAAACAATCAAAAGAAAAGGCAGTGATAAAACGCTCATTGACACCGGGGCGCTCCGCAATGCCATCCATACCCAGGTTTACTGATGTCTTTAAATCTTCACGATATTGTCGGGGATCGTCTGACGGTTGTCAATGACTGGCAGACGATGATTTTTACGAAAACGATGCAAACCTATAATCCGTCTAATCTGGAACCGACGACAACCACGGAAACAATAACGATCCAGGGAAAACTTCAACCGTTATCACCTACCGAGTTGTATAAACTCGGCTTCAACATACGCGATTATCAGTATTACAGAATCTATGTTTCCAGTCCCGCGACAACTTTGTCGGAAATAGATCAACGCGCCGCCGATACATTCACATGCAATGGATACGAATACCGGCTTGTGGGGGGAATCCCGTGGGATGATTCCGGCTGGCGAGAATGCTATTGTTATCAAACACGGAAATTACCCGATGACACGCAAACAAATAATTCAGTACCTGGTGGGGTTAATCCAACAAACGGAGCCTAACTTTCAATTCGTTAATGCATATCTGGATGGCAAAGCGACACCAGTGCCCGGCACAAACTGGGCTAGTTTGGATTTTATCAATAATCGTAATGTCGGATGGTCACAACATCGGCCGACCGCTTATGATTCCGCAACTGGGATAATAACATTATCTAGCGATCTTCTTCGCATCGCACGGATTCAATTCGATTATTACGGCCCGGATGCCGCCGATAACGCCGATAATCATAATCATATCTTGATGGACGCGCTGAACGGTGATCCGCGACCAGACATTGGACTTCGAGGAAACCTATCAGATACGCGCGATTTGACCGAGTTAATGCCCGATAAAAAATGGGGATTTCGATATTCATTCGATTGCGAACTATACGTGATAAACACGATTATACAGAAATCACCCGCAATTGAGAATTTCGTTATTGAAAAAATAATAAGAGCAAACTAAAAGGATAAAATATGCCATTACCGTTTTCAAAGTTCGTATCGGTTGCTGCGGTTATTGCAACGCCACCGTTTACGGTTGAAAAGAAACATGCTTTACTGGCCATGACCAGCCCATTAATTCCCAGCACGGCGCCCGTGATTGAATTTTCCGGCCCCGCCGCTCTGACCAACTTCGGTCATTATTTTGGGACGACAATCCCTGAATACACTTTTGCCAGAAAATATTTAAATTTCTTGTCAAAGTCAGGGACGTCTCCGGATAAATTATTGGTCGCGCGCTGGTATAAAACAGCGGCGGCCGCGTTTGTGATGGGGACAACCCCCGCGCCTTTATCTGTTATCAAGGCATTCACAACGGCGGATTTAACAATTTCAATAAATGGTCAAGTGGCCACTGATACAATGGATTTCAGCACGGCCAATAGTTATTCGGATGTTGCGGCTATAATTCAATCGTCATTGCAGGGCAACACTTCGGGCGGGGCCGCTTGGACGGCCGCGACCTGTGTCTTCAACAGTCAGGCGGGCGGGTTTATTCTGACGAATGGAACAACCGGAGCGACTTCGCTCATTGATTCTATTTCCAGTAATACCTCTGGCTTGCTTAATGCGCTGGGCTTTACCTATGCAACCATCAGCACTGGCGCGGATCCGGAAACATGGACTCAATTCTGCGATCGTATTCTGAATGCCAACACGGCCGGATTTTCAATCACGACTTGCGAAATATTGCAAGATACGGATATTACTTCATCCGTCGCATGGTTGCAGGGTATGCAGGGACAACAGACGATCTATACCGTATGCCGATTGGTATTCAATTTGTCGGATAAATTATTGGCCAAGTCATTGCAAGCGCAGATGAAAACACTGGGATATACCGGATATGTCATAACTTATGACAAGTTCGGTGATTTGCCTCATACGTTGAGTTGCGCGCGCGCCGCCGCCACAGATTATAACACGGTGAATAGTGCGCCGAATTTTAACTTTACGCCGGCTGTCGGATATACGCCGATTACAAGTTATGATACCATTGGAGATTATCAGGCCGGAAACACGAATCTATCCGTTACGCAGGACTTGGATGATTCTAATATCAGTTATATCTATTCGGTCGGAACTGGAACGCAAAGCCAAACGTTATACGGCCTTGGACAAATGAATGGCGTCTTTCAAACGGAAGACGTTCAGGTTAATGAATCCTGGCTTGAAATGGATATAAAAACCGCTGTTATGAATGGATTTATTTCGGTGGAAAAGTTCAAGTTGCAGGGGGCGGATGCGGCCGCGGCTATTGGTGCCTTGATCGACCCGTCTTTCCAACGCGGAAAAGCAAACGGAACGATCGCCAATGGCGGAACGCTGACTGACACAAACAAACTCAGCATTTCCCAGGCAACGGGTAACCCGCGCGCCGTTGATGCGGTGGCCAGTAACGGATATTATTTCCAAATCCAACCGCTGACCCAGGATGATATTAACAAGCGTCAGGTTCGTATCCTGGTCTGCTATCTGGCGGCCGGGGTTGTGAACTTTGTCCGCATCATCAACAGAATTTATCAATAAGGAGTAAAAAATGGCTGATATTTCAAATCATCAGATCGGGGCAAAGAGCGTATCCTATACGCTTTCCATTTTGCCAATCATGCCGATTATGAAATTAGAGGGGTTCGGCCCAGAGGGTATGGAATGGGAAGATGCCGAAATCGGAAACTTTCGCATGGGCGCAGATGGATTGGGGGCAAAGAATCAAAAGCCATCAACTTACAAATGCACGCTAAATTTGCAACCAAATTCCAACCTTGTTCCGGAAATGGACAATATTTTGAATCTGATTCGAGTCGCATGGGGGAAATCGCTGGTTGACTATGTCCTGATATTGGTCGAGGTCAACAATGCCACGGGCAATAAAACAATCTGGTCTAATGGAATGTTTACCAGCGACCAAAGCGGAACGCCGGTTAATCTAGAAGATGGGCAACAAACAAGAAAATATCACATGGAATTTATGAACAAAACCGTATTTCCATTGTAAAGGATAAAAAATGATTGCGCATGAAAAAATCTTGGAAATCGACGACCTTGGAAATCCTTTGAAATTCAAAATTGTCCCGTTTCCGGTATTGGACGGATTTCAGTTTATGGTAAAATTTTCAGAGGAATGCAACAAGAATCCTAATAAGGTTATTGCCAGTTTTGCAGATGATTTGATTCCGTTATCATCCATTGTTACCACTGCCGGGGATGTGCCTTTGAAAATGACAAATATCGGAATGTATATTCAAAACCCGCTTACAATTTCCAAACTTTGCCAAGAGATATTCCAGTTTCAAAATGATTTTATGAACGCATCGGACGAATCCCGCGTGTCTTGATGCAGTCTAAGCGGGATGTTAGATTTGTTGATTTCGACATTGAAACTTCGGTTGGAAATATCCTTGATGATTGTGTTGCCTCGATTGACTTGCGTCGAATGAATTTTTGGGATTTATATTTAACTAATGTGTCGGCTTACGTTCGCTCTCAAAACCAGATTTCCGCGATAAACAGACAAAAGGTATCGAAAAATGGCTAATCAGGCGATCGGGGATGCTGCTATTAATTTCAAAGTTAAAGCAGATGGCGCGTTATCCTCTATCAAAAAACTTCAAGATAAATTGGGGGATTTAAAGTCCGGTATAGTCGGCGACATGGTATCGCTTGGCGGCGCATACTTTGGGATGCAGGCCATCCGCGGCGCGTATGATTCCGCGCAAAAGATGGTCAACTTGGCCGACCAATGGAAATTGCCGGTCGAACAGGTAAGTCAGTTTTCAAACTTGATGGCGCAATTCGGTGGCAGCACGGATGACGCATTGAATAGCGTGGGCAGTTTGCAACAGGCGATAACCGACCTTCGGACGACCGGATCGGGCGCATTGATAAATCTTGGTGCGCAGATAGGCCTTAATCCGTTCAAGGGAATGAATGGTCAGGTTAAGAATTCCCTAGAACTTATGTCCGATTTGCGCACGCGTATGAAAGCGTTGCCGTCGGATGTTCAGGTCAAGGTTTTGCAAGAGGCTGGGATGAATTCCCCCGCCATGCTGCGTATGATGCGGGCATCCGATTCCGAATACGCGTCGATGCTTGAAAAAGCAAAGTCGATGAATGTCATTGATGCGGATCGTGCGCAAAAACTGCGCGATATGCAAATGACGATTGAACGATTAAAAAACTCGTTTCAATCGGTCATGATTGCCCTTGCGCCCGCGCTGGATGTCGTAACCGGAATGATGAACTGGTTCAGTCGGCAAAGCGGGGTTGTAAAATTCGCGCTAATTGGTGCGGTTGCGGCTGTCACTATATTGCCACCTATATTGCGCAGCGCGGCCAGCGTTGCGGGAATGATTGCCAAAGGGTTTTCGCTTGCGGCCGGGGAAAGCGCCATTGTGGCGCGGAATGCAAGAATAATAAGTGCCACGGGTGGTAAAGGATTCGGCGGCGGAATTGGATTAAAAAGCGCTGGTAAAATGGCCGGGGCGGCCGGGATAATCGGAACGGTCGGCGCGCTTGCGTTCAACGTGGCGGCCGAACCTTTGATGAAGGCGGCCGGTGTTGGGGAAAAGACCCAAGAATCGGTTATGTCCTATGGGAATGCGGCCATTGGGGGCGCGACTGTCGGGGCCATGATTGGCTCTATCATTCCAGGAATCGGGACGGCCATCGGGGGCGCGATCGGCGCGGGCGTCGGGTTGCTTGGAACCGCTATCACGCGCAACTGGGATGATATTGTCGGTAATACAAAACAAATCCCATCGGTTGCGGGCGCGGGTGGATACAACGCCACGAATGATAATCGGAATATTACCAACAATAACAATTACACGATAAACGTTGCGGATGGAACGGATTTCGAATCAAAGTTCAATGCGATTCAGACCCGAAACAATGCGCAATCAGCGACGGCGATGATGTAATGGCAGGATTAGTAAGCAGCATTACCGACGCGATCAGCGACCAATGGGATACCTTTGCCCAATCGACCTATTCGATTGCTCTAAGCGGGACAAAGAAAATATACCTTGAATTCGATACGATTGATGAGGTCAGCGTCCGCGGATCAGCGACGGTCACAAAGTATCCGGTTGAAACGGGATATTACGTTACGGATTACAAATTCGCTGAAAACAATGTCGTCACAATGACGGGAATCATATCCCGCGCGGGCAGTGCGGGGGTATTGGGCGCAAGTTTCGATATTTCATTCAGTTCCATATTTTCCGGACAATGGCCGACGATTAAGAATAAAAAGCAAATGATCGCGGACGTGCGGGAAAAACTGATAAAACTAAAAGATATAATTTCCTTGGTTGATGTTAAAACGAAAAGCGGCCTTTGGAAACGGATGACGCTGACCGACTTTGAAATCAAGGAAAGTCTTGAAAATTTCAGTTTGTTTGAAGTGGAAATGACATTTGAACAGGTTCGTTTAATTGCAAGCGCGGGCGTTGCGCCGGCAAATCCAATAGATTCAAATACAGTCAATCAAGGAAAGCAACAAGTTGTCGCGGCCGATCCAACTACTAACCAAACTATTATTTTGAAAACTTATGAATCTGGCGGGGCTTATTCGCCAGTTCCGGGAAGCGTTTCGTCAGTAATACCGGGATTACAATGATACAAATTCTAAATCTTAATCAAGTTCCAAATCAAACGCTATCTGTTAACTTGGCTGACGATTCCGGTAATGTCATGGCCGTGGATATATCGCTACGGACTTTGTCTGATAATTATCTGTATATGGGTTTGATGTTAAACGGCGATGTTCAATTCCGATCGCGCCGTTGCATAGACGGGCAACCGCTGATGCTAAATAATAAACTGGGAGGAAATTTGATGTTCGTGGACTTATTCGGAAACCAAGATCCATTTTACACGGATTTTAATGACCGTTATGTTCTGGCATATATTCCCGGGTATACGATATGAAAAAAAAAGACAATGAATTACATTGGGATATTCCGCCACGTCGGTTGACGCTGGAAATTTTGACTAAAAGCAACCCGCAAGCCAAAGAGGTAATACTAGCACGATTTAATGAAACGCATCGGATAACATTCAATACCAGCGATTCCGTTAGCGGGGCGGCCAATACGGCGGATATAGTTATCGGCGGAATGCAAATAGATAAAATGTATTCTCTTGCTAGGTCTCCGACGACCTGGGTTCAGAATTGGATGAACTCTCGTATAGTTTTGACAGGTGGGTATGAGGGAAATACCGGAATACTTTTTGATGGAACGATTATAGAGGCGAAACCAAACCTGAATACGGCCGATTATGAAATAGGGTTGAAGTGCATGGCTGGGTTTGATGTTGCCCTGATGACCACAATAACTGTTAACAAACCGGGACCGGTAAATATCGAAACTATCGTAAAAGAAATTGCGAAACAGGCGAATTTGGCGACAGATATAGGGGAAAATGCGAAAAATTACCAAGTCAATGATTTTTTTGTAAACAACGTTACGTATATAGAGGCCTGCCGACAATTATCTAAACAATCCTATTTTGGAAATGTTCGCGAATTACTTGTTTATATAGATGGAAATACAAAAAAAGTCAAAGCACAAACTCTTTGGGAATCTATTTCAACAAAAACTGCCCCACTGTACGTCGGTCCGTCTAATTTGATTGGAAATCCGCGCCCAAGCGTTCTAGGGGTGGATTTCGACATCAGAATGGATCCGTATATTCAAACTGGAAAAAGCGTTGATTTTCACAGCGTAAAGTTAAGTTTGATGACCGGTAAGGGAAAAGATAGAAAACAAATACCGATTACGGTCAAACAATACAGTCACCACGGGGATACAAAGGGTAAGGATTGGAAAACAACTGTGAAATCGATACTTGTTTTAACAAATGAACAATTAGCCAAGTTAGGCGTTACTCAGGATACAACAACCCCGCCTAGCCAAACAAACCAAAGCACGGCGCCATCTTCACCGGTAGTCGCATCGTGAATAAAACAATGAATAAACTAACCCCTGCTATGAGTCCGGCAATATATGGGGATACCTATGCCGCACAAGAGCAGTTATTAGATGTCTATCTGAAAAACAACGTTTCGACGGCAATGCCGGTGGTGGTGAAAAAGGTTCATTCGCCATTCATCGATGTCGCCCCGGTTGTTCAAAGCGTCAAGACGGACGGCACGGCAATTCCGATTACGGATAACGACATCATTCACAATATCCCGGTACTGATGCCATCCGCGCGCGCGGGCGCGGTCAACATTAAATGGCCGGTTGCGGTGGGCGATTACGGGTTGCTGATCGCCTGCGCGATAGACATTACGAAATTCAAGAATTCGCGCGCGGTATCGCCGACGCAATCCAGTCGCCGATACAAATGGTCGGACGGATTCTTTTTGCCTTTGGATTTCGGGGGCTTTTCCGGGGACTTTGAATTCAACGGCGATGCGAAATGGAGTGGGGATATTGAACAAACCGGTAATTTGAAAGTCAGCGGCGACCTGACCGCCGGAACAATTTCCGGGGATATAAAATCAATTACCACTGGCGGCGCGCCGACTTTCAACGGTATCATTAAAGATGCAAACGGTACATTGCATACAGTTATAAATGGAATTATAACAGCATGAATAGCATACAACTTGACGCGAATAACAATATCGTGATTGTGAATAAACGTATTGGCGTCGTATCAGATATAGACGCATCGGCGCAAAATTCCCGCACACGAATCAGCATGTGCCTGGGCGAAGATCCATTTGCGCCAGACGATGGGATTGACTGGTTTTCCGCAATATTGGGTAAAATGGGCGGCGTTGATTACATCATCGACCAAATACGCAGCCGAATTATGGACAGCCCGGACGGAGACATCGTCGGCGTCGGAAATATTACGTTGGATCGCACGCCTGGAAATATATCCGTCACGGCGGATATTCAAACAATATACGGGGGAACGACATTATGAATTTTTTCAGCGTTGATTCGCATGGTGTGATTTCCGTCGATTCTTCATCTATACTGGCCGCATTTCAAAATTTGTATCAAACCATATTCGGAGCAGATGTCTCGCTAGATGCGTCCAGCCCCCAGGGTCAATTGATTACTGCCGACACGACCGATCTGATAACCGCCCAGACCCAGGCGATGCAGGTTATTAATTCTTTCAATCCTTATTCCGCCGTCGGTGCGGAATTAGATACGGTCGGTGCATTCTTTGGATACTTTCGAAAGACAAACGCGCCGACAATCGTTATCGTTACCTGTACCGGCGCGACTGGAACGGTAATCCCGGCTGGATCGTTGGTATCGGACGGAACGAATCAATACCAATCGTTAAACCAATTGACCATTGCGGAAAATGGAATCGTAAACGGTCAATTTGCGGGCGTTACCCCTGGGGCCATCCTATGCTATGCGGGCAGCATTAATACGATCGTCAATATGATTCCAGGGTGGGATACGGCAACAAATCTATCGGATGGAATCGTCGGATTTGATGTCGAATCCGATCCAGAGTTCCGCGGACGTATTGTATCCAATTTCATGACGATCCATGCGCGCGCCATCCTTGGGGCGATTATCGATAATATCGCGCAATTGCCTGGGGTCAGGAGTGTGGTCGGCCGGGAAAATCCAACACAGAACAATATGACAATCGATGGGGTTGTCCTGCCGCCTCATTCGGTATATCTTGCTATTGTCGGCGGGGCTACTTCGGATATCGGCGGGGCTATTTGCAAAAACAAGACGATCGGCGCCGATACTGTTGGAAACACGATCGTCACATTCTTTGAGCCGATTTCGCAATATAACTATATCTATAACATCCAACGCCCGGATGAAGTCCGGTTACATGTTGCCGTTCAATATCAGGAAAACCAATTTACCTTAACGGATTCCGAAACAACTGCGATCGATATGATAATGGATTGGATTGCAAATAATCCGTTGCAAATCGGGCAGACTATATCCGGGAATATGCTTGCCGCATCTTTGGCTAATTTTGCCCAGATGAATATCCTTTCATTCAAGGTTGGGGTTGTTGGAAGTTCGGCCGGCGTTGGGGATTTTGTAACAAATACCATATCGCAATATCCGATATTGTCGCGGGAAAATATAACTATGACCAAGGTGTAATCATGCCGAATTCAACACCTTTTACAACCGCCGCCTTGGACATTATACAAAAGCAATATACGGGAACGAATATACATGGTTTGATTCTTGGAAAAGCGGGGTTGTGGGATAGATATTACGGTAATCTGTCGGAAAGGTTCCAAAATGAAATCGTAAATATAGATACTTGCATCCCACAGGCATTGGATAATTTCTGGGGACAAAGGTTAAAGATTTCAAGAAATTTCACGGCAGAGGACGGAACACCGATAACATTATCGGATGAAGATTTCAGAAAGATCATAAAAATCAGAACCTTTGCAACAACATGGGACGGATGTGTTCCAACAATAAATTTATTTCTAAAAAACCTATTCGCAGATCGTGGAAATGTTCATGTATACGATGGACAGAACATGACCTTTCAAATTGTCGCGTTCTTTCCATTATTGCCATGGGAATCATGGGTTTTCAATAATTACGATATTTTTCCGCATCCAGCGGGTGTTTTGATTCAAGTTATCAAATCTGATCCATACAAATATTTTGGATTCAATTACGAACCGTTCAAACCGTTCAACGTAGCACCAATGAAATCAAGGAAAGGTTAAATGTTACAATCAAATTTACAAACTCCAACGGCTCTTGCTGCTGTTTTTGCAAGCGGCGGCCCGTTTAATACTTTACCGATACAACCGACCGGAAGCGGCGCAGCGTCGCAGATCGAAGGATTCCCAAAATTGACGATGCCTGATAATCCTGGCGATCCGACTGCTGTTCCCCCTAGCGGTGAAGATATGAACGGATTTTTGAACGCGATCGGAAGTCATTTATTCAATGTTCAAAACGGATTTTTTTATACTTTTAACCAATCTGTTTCCGATTTAATCGGAGGATATCCTAATGGCACAATTTTGATTTATAATATGTCTGGCGGACAACCGTTTTTTGTTCAATCAATTAGGGATAATAACAATGTTAATTTCTATACTAATCCATCATCAATTGGGGATGGAGTAAATTGGCAAAAAATATCGATAACAAATACAGATTTTATAAACGGATTAAAAACAAAAGTTGACCTTGCATCCGGCGTTTCACAATCTAACGTCGATTATATCGTTTATCGGTCTCCTGCCGGAGTTTATCCAACATATTTTATTTATAAATCTGGTATGGTTTGGCAAGGTGGTGCAACATCAGGAGTTGTCACATCTTTAACCTTTCCGGTACCTATGGCGAATAACAACTATGACTGGTTTTCACAATGGCAAGGAACAAATGTATCATTTAACTTTTCTTATACCACTGTTGGTGTTGCTGGCACTACTGGATTTACGTCGTTGTTGCGATCTGTCACGACGGCACAAAATGCTAACGCATACACAAACTGGGAATCTGGAACAAGATGGTTTTGTTATGGAAAAGCCAATCCGAATTGGTTGCAGGCTAACATTCCAGGGTTTTAAAAAAGGATAGAAAATGAATTTTAAGATTGGACAAAAAGTTAGTTTAAAAGATTATACGGATGCAGCGTTATGGTGTAATCTAAATGACGCGCATATAGAACAAAAAGGGGAAGACTACACTATAACAAAAAATATTCCGTATATACTATCAGAACAGGATCAGATCGCAATATTACAATCCGAATTATCTTCAATGGATTACAAAGGTCAAAAATATATTGATGGAGAATATACAAATGACGAATGGGATGTAATTAAGTCGGAACGTCAGTCATTGCGTCAAAAAATACGCGATTTACAATCAAAATAATAACCAAAGGAGGCACGATTGCCAAATTCCCGTGGGAGGGAATTTATGAGAGAGATTTTTAAAGACAGAAGTGAAAAAGAAATACGGTTGCTTGGGGATGCTTTGGATCTAAACGAAAGACAGCGTCAGGTGTTTTACGACATATATCTAAAACAACGAATGTCAAAAACCCGGGCCAGCGAATTCGGAATGTCACCGCGTGCGATGGATAATATGCGGGCCGAAGTGAAACAGATTGCGAAACAAGGATCAATACGCTTGCTTTTCAAATATTTGAATATGCGGTAACTGTACGGAAAGTTTCGGAAAACATGTGTTAGAATTTTAAAAAAGTCGTTTATTAATAGCCATGATTCCAATAACGGAATCGAACATAAAAAGAGGGCTATTATGTATAACGACAATCCTTATATACCGTATTCTAGGTATTACTCGGGATTAAATCCCTTGTATAATCCAGATGCTGCGTACATACGAAGTCAATTGAGTTCACTTTCTGCCAATCCCGATTTTAATCAGGCAAATTCTGCGGCTTTGCCGTGCCGAATGGTAACGAATATAAACGAAGCAAAGGCCGCCATGATCGACGCCTTTAATACGTTCGTATTTGTTGATTCATCCAATGGAAAGATTTACACGAAAAAGCTCCAAAATGATGGAACTGCGGCGTTTAAAACTTATGTCATTGATATGGAAAAGCCTGACCTGAACCAACCTGATAGCTCTCTCGAATCAAGATTTGCAGGAATCGAATCACAATTGAAAGAAATAAAAGGAATAATCGATGGATCCTATGCAAATCATACAAATGGCCAGAGCTTCGTCAAATCCGGGGGCATACCTGGAAAAAATGGCGCAGCAAGACCAGATAGTGGCGAAAGTCCTAGAAATGACCCGCGGTAAGACACCCGATGAAGTTATGCAAATAGTCCAACAAACTGCACAAACGCAAGGCGTGGACTTGGCGGAACTTCGTAAATCGTTGGGATTCTAATCCATTCCTTGCGAAGTGCATAACTTCAAAAGGATAAAAAATGGCACTTGATGTTGGTGGTGTCCCGATGGTCGCGACAGGCGGCTGGGACAATGGCGGTGGCGGTTGGATGGGCATGTTGCTCTTGATCGCTTTACTTGGCGGACGCGGATTCGGTGGATTCGGCGGCGGCTGGGGTGGATGGGATGGCGGTTTTGGCCGCGGTTTCAACTCTCAGGCCGGACTTGGTAATGAAGTCCAAATTGGATTCAATGATATAAAGCGTGAAGATGAATTCAAACATTTGCGCGATGGTCAATTTGGGCTGCAACGCGACATATTGGAAACAAAATTCGCAAACGAGGCATGTTGCTGCAAAACGCAAAATCATATTGATCATGCGAGTTTTCAAAACGCGATCCTTGCTAAGGATGCGGAATTGCGCGCCCAGGCGTGTTGCTGCGAAACAAACCGCAATATCGACGCATTGCGAAATGAGGCGTCACGGAACACTTGCGATATAATCCAAGCCGGTAAGGATAATACGAATGCTATCCTGACATTCTTGTCTACAACAAAGTTGGAAGAGGCGAATGCCAAGATCGCGGCCCTGGATGCTGAAAAGAACAAACTAGAAATCATTGCTGCTATGAAGCCTGTGGCTCCTGTTCCGGCGTATTTTCAACAGAATCCGTTCGAGAACTTTGTACCAAGAGTGCATTGCGTAGACGAAGGTAAACGTTCGTAATGAACGACGAGATAGTCTTTAAAACCTATCTCGTTTCAGTGGCTAACTTGGCTGTCAACTCTGAAATTCTTGATCTAACGAAAAAGAACCACGACATGATGGAAAAGTTAGTCACTGTCAATCTTGAAATCGCAAAGCTGCTAAAAGGATCGAACGATGGCTAAATTACAGGGTTTTCTTGATATTGTGACTAATCAAGAGCGCTTACATAAGCGTTTGATGAATGCGAATCATAAGATAAACATTCAGGGCCTGAAACGGGTACACCGGTGTTATGCCGAAGAATTCTATAAACTTGGCATTTACATACAGAATTTTTCAATTGACTACCTGAAAGAGACGATAGAGCCAAATAACGGTATTAGTGCATTTGTATCACAGACAAATGGAGATTGGTTGGCCGAGTTAAAAGAGAACATGCGAATGTTTGTTAGCGAGGCTAATACTGATCTAAAAAAGCTTGGGATGCTTAATAACGACTATCGGAATGAATTTGGTATAGAGTTTAAACCTGCGAAAGAGGCGATTTGCATTCTGTCCAAGCTGAAATGCAAATTTGAATCACGTTGGTGGGATGATTTTGAAAAAACCGGATGGGATCCGACCTATATCAAATTGTGGGATCGCAAATTACACAATAAATATAAAGAGGTTGAAAAGGAAAAGAGATACGATTATTAGGAGTAACCGTAGCCCCGATTGGGGCTTTTTTTAATGAAAAAAAGAGAGAGT
>JGI20166J26741_10555559_pt1 | contig 31040 bp, 30 predicted proteins | sample TergutCu122P5_FD_26741 | JGI IMG/M metagenome (IMG submission 26741)
GCTGACAAGGTGCAGGAGCTGGCAGAACTGCGGGGCGCATCATGATGCCGCGCATCAAGATCTGCGGCCTCAGTCGCCCCGCCGACATCGACGTCATCAACGAAGTACGTCCGGATTATGCAGGCTTCGTCTTCGCGAGAAGCCCCCGTAAGGTGACTGCGGCGCAGGCGCAACAACTCAGAGAGCTCCTGGAACCCGGCATCATCCCGGTCGGTGTGTTCGTCGACGCAGCGCTTGAAGAGGTCGCCACTCTTGCAAAGGCGGGCGCCATCGAGATCGCTCAACTCCACGGAAGCGAGAACGCGACGTATATCGAAGCTTTGAAGACGCGCTGCGATATCCCGGTGATCAAAGCCCTTACCGTGCGCACTGCGGCCGATATCGAAGCGGCCGACAGGACCGTGGCCGATATCCTGATGCTCGATAACGGCAAGGGGACAGGGGAGCGCTTTGACTGGGGTTTCCTTAAGGACGCGAAACGGCCGACTCACCCCTGGTTCCTTGCGGGTGGCATCACGACCGGTAATCTGGAACAGGCCCTGTCGCTTGATCCCTGGGGGATCGACGTCTCCAGCGGAGTCGAGGCGCAGCGTGGCCTCAAGGATCCCGAGATGATACGCGCGTTCATGGACGCACTCCGCACGCTGCGCGGTTGACGGCCTGCGCTGCGAACCGGTAGTATGGAATACCGCGCAAGCGCTTTGGGGTGTCGTCTAATGGCAGGACAGCGGTTTCTGGTGCCGTATGTGGAGGTTCGACTCCTTCCACCCCAGCCAACGTTTACGCATACCTGGCCCGTTCGTCTAGCGGTTTAGGACACCGCCCTCTCAAGGCGGAGGTCACGGGTTCGAATCCCGTACGGGCTACCAGCATCTGAAAAGCTCCCCGAAAGGGGAGCTTTCACATTTCGCTTCGAGCTTTCCTCGTGGTACGATAACAAGCATGTTCACACCGAAAACGCTTCTTATCATCGCCGGGATACTCTGGGCGATCGCAGGCCTCAACATCACGATCATCGGACTGCGCTGCTGTCTGCAGCTGCATCAGGCCTGGCTCTATCTCGCGGCGATCCCGGTCTTCCTGCTCTTCCGCTACCTGATCTTCGGTCCGGTCTCACACAAGTATGCGCGCCGGATCGCCGCGTTTGACGAAGATCGCATCGCCCTCTACCGGATCTTCTCGATCCAGGGCTATCTCATCATGGTGTTCATGATCGCCCTGGGTGTGATCCTGCGTGTCGAGCACCTGGTACCGCTCGCCTTCATCGCTTTCTTCTACCTGGGTCTCGGGCTGGCGTTGATCCTGGCGAGCTGGATCTATGCGAGCGAGTATCGTGACTACGTCGCCGCAGGCACCTGACATCGAGATCCCGCTGGGCAAGCGCCCGGGGGTCTATCGCGCATTCGAGATCATCCCGGGGGTCTTGAGCATCAGCGCACTGCTCCTGCTCTTCGTCCTCTATTTCACGAGCCCCTTAGCGGCCTCGATCTATGTGTTGAGCGTCGTGAGCATCACCTTCATCCGCTCTCTCTTGCTGGCCTTCCGCACCATCCAGGGACGCATCGTCTATCAGCAGTCCAAGCAGGTCGACTGGGATCTGTGGCTCGCAGAGCTTGAGGCTCCCCAGGAATCGCTGGAACACCGGATAGCGGATCGCCTTTCTCTGCAGTATGGCCTGCGTCAGCATGTCGTCAACCTTCAGCAGATCTGCCAGATGCCGGAGGACTATCCCCGGCCTTCCGATCTCTACCATGCGGTTGTCATTAGCTTCGTCGATGAGGGCTATGAGGTCCTGGGGCCGACCCTGGAGTCGCTTCTCGAGAGTGACTATGACCCGAAGCGCCTGATCGTGACCATCGCCTATGAAGAGCGCGCAGCAGCAGCCTCCTGCAGAACACGTGAGCGGATCGCTGCTAACTACCAGGGCCGCTTCTCCGACCTGCTCTTCGTCGGACATCCCGATGCGGTACCGCATGAGGTGGCAGGAAAGGGCGCCAACCTGAGTTGCGCGGGACGTTATCTCGCAAGCTATCTTGCTGAGCGGGATATCGCGCCGCGCAACGTGATCCTGACCGAGCTCGATTCCGATAACCGTCCCGATCCCAAGTACTTCTCATACTTAAGCTATGCCTGGATCACGACCCCGGACCGTCAGCAGGTCTCCTTCCAGCCGATCTGCCTGTTCACGAACAACATCTGGGATGCCCCGGCGCCGACGCGCGTGATAGCGACAAGCAACTCGCTCTGGAACATGATCCTCTCGGTGCGTACCTACGCGCTGCGCAACGCCTCTTCGCACGCCCAGGGGATGGAAGCGCTCATCGGTATGAACTTCCTTTCGACGCGCACGGTCGTCGAGGACGCCCATCAGTACTGGCGCAGCTATCTCTACTTCAACGGCAACTATCGCGTCGTGTCCCTGCGCATCGCGGTCTATCAGGACGTCGTCTTGTCACGGACCTACTGGAGTACACTCAAGGCCCAGTTCGTCCAGACGAGCCGCTGGGCCTACAGCGTCGCCGACGTCGCCTTTGTGGCCAGCCATCTCTTCACCCGCGACCGCACGGTGCCCTTCTGGCCGACCTTTGCCCGCTGGATGCGTCTGGTCAACAACAGCTTCACCTGGGCGGCCGTCGCACCCATCATCACGATCGGTGGGTACCTGATGCTCTTTCTGAGCAGGACCTCGCTGCGAAGCCTCTCTATCTTCCAGGTACCGCAGACGATCACGCTGGTCCAGCATGTGGCGGTCGTTGGCATCTTCGTCACGATGCTCACCAGTCTGACCCTGCTGCCTCCCCGGCCGGCGCGCTATGGACGCTGGTATGCGATCGTCATGCTCCTGCAGTGGATCCTGACGCCCATCACGACGCTCGTGTACTTAAGCGTCGGCGCCTACAGCGCTCAGATCCGCCTCATGTTCGGTCGCTACCTTGAGCGCTTCGAAGTCACTGAGAAGTATGTGAAGCGCTCTTGACCGGCGTGCTCAAGAGGTGTAGTTTTGAGACTGACCAGGATTGTTCTTCTATCGTAAAGGAGCAGAGACGATGGCAGTTATCGAGACAAAGGGACTCGTCAAGACCTTCGGCAAACTGAGGGCCCTTGACGGGCTCGACCTGGAGGTCGACGCGGGGCAGGTCTACGGCTTCATCGGCCCCAACGGCGCCGGTAAGACCACGACGATCCGCGTTCTGCTCGGCTCGTACAAGGCTACTTCAGGCAGCGCCCAGGTCTTCGGTAAGGATGTCTGGCGTGAGTCGACGTCGATCCACGAGGAGGTCGCCTATGTTCCCGGTGATGTGAGCCTCTGGCCGAACATGAGCGGGGGAGAAGTGATCGACTTCTTCCTGCGCCTGCGTGAGAAGAGCGGCCCTGCCTGGGATGCCGCCCAGAAGCGTCGCGCCGAACTGATCAAGAACTTCGAGCTCGACCCGACCAAGAAGTGTCGCAGCTACAGCAAGGGCAACCGCCAGAAGGTCGCACTCGTGGCCGCACTCGCCTCCGATGTCGATCTGTATCTCTTTGACGAGCCGACCTCCGGACTCGATCCGCTCATGGAGAAGGTCTTCCAGAGCTACGTGGCTGAGATCAAGGCCGCCGGCAAGACGATCTTACTTTCCAGCCACATCCTTTCTGAGGTCGAACGTCTCTGCGACAGCGTCGGCATCATCCGCAAGGGTAAGCTCGTCGAACACGGGACGCTTGCCGAGCTGCGTCAGCGCTGGGAAGTCGAGGGAGAGGCCCTGCCGTCGCTCGAAGAGGTCTTCATGAAGCAGTACGGCGATGAGATCCATATCTCGGGCGAAGAGGACGACAACGAGATGCATAAGAGCATCTTCGCCCAGTACCTGCCCAAGAAGAAGGCGGGTGACCGTTGATGGCCAACGCTCAGAACAACTCGCTGCTGCGGGGGACGCGGCGCCTGCTCGCGTCGGTCATGAAGCGCGAGATGACTTACTCGCTCATCTGGATCCTCTGCCTGACACTATTGACCGTGATCGGCCCGATCGAGCTGATGGCGCTCTATGACAAGACGGCCCTGCAGGGCTTCACACAGATCATGCAGATCCCGGCGATGGTCGCGATGCTCGGGCCTGTCTTCCTGAAGGAGGGACAGGTCGCCACCTACGCGGTACTCGGCGCCAACGAGATGCTCCTGCTCTCTCTGCTGCTGGTAGCGATCATGAACGTCTTTCTGGTGACACGCCAGACCCGCAAGGAGGAGGAGCGCGGCAGTCTCGAGATCCTGCGCTCTCTGCCGGTAGGACGCCTCGCGAACCTGTCCTCGACCCTGCTCTGCGCCGTCATCGTCAATGCCCTGGTAAGCGCCTTCACCACCGTGGCGCTCATCGCACTGCGCGCGGCAGACGCCTCGTTCACGGTCGCCGGCGCGCTCAACTACGGAGCCGCCTTCTTCACGGTCGGTCTCGTCTTCGCAGCGATCACGGCGATCGTCGCTCAGCTGGCCTCGACATCGCGCGGCGCCAACACGCTTGCGATGCTCATCGTGGCCTTCTTCTATGTAATCCGGATCTTCGGGGACTTCGCGATCAGCGGCAGCACGGACAAGAACATCCAGTTCCTGTCATATATCTCGCCATTGGGTCTTCCCTTGCAGGGTCAGCCCTATATCAAGAACGCCTACTGGCCCTATGCGATCCTGCTCGTGGTCGCGCTCGCCGCAGGAGCGGTGGCTTTCGCGCTTGCGCGGCAACGCGACTTGGGCGCAGGCCTTATCCCCGAGCGCGAAGGAAAGGCGCATGCGCCTTCTTATCTGCGCAGCAACTTCGGCCTGGTCTGGCGTCTCATGAAGAACCAGCTCATCGGCTGGGCTATCGTGATGGTGGCTGTGGGCGCGACCTATGGTTCGATCCTGGGGGTCATCGGACCCTTCATCGAATCGAGCACCTTCTTCAGCAACCTCTTTAAACCGGTCGCTGGCTTCAGCACCGCCCAGGTCTTCATCGCGTTGCTCATGGTCGTCTTCGCCCTGGTGGCCTGTATCCCTTCGATGCTCATCATATTGAAGCTGCGCAGCGAGGAGTTCAACGGGCATCTGGATTGGATGCTCACGACGCCGATCAAGCGTCTGCGCGTGATCGTCGACTACCTCATCTATGCTTTGATCGCCTCTGTCGTCATGACCATGATCGCTGCCGTGTCGCTCTGGCTTACCGCACTGGTCGTCCTCAAGGGCACCGACGTCGGCGATCTGTGGCTCTACTCGAAGATGATCCTTATCTATCTCCCGGCTATCTGGGCGATGACCGGCTTCTCAGCGCTGCTGGTGGGAGCTGCTCCCCGCAACACGATCAGCGCCTGGTCATATCTGGGCGTCGGCTTCTACGCCACCTATCTGGGGCGCGTGTTCCTGGGTGACAACAAGCATTGGAAGTGGGTCATCAAGATCTCACCCTTTGGCTGGATACCGCAGTACCCGATAGAGAAGATCCATATCGGGACGCTGGTGATACTTGCGGCGATCGGCGCAGCGCTGATCGCGATGGGCGTCGCCAGCTTCCTGCGACGCGACCTCGACATCGGTTAAGTACTGTGCTGCGGATCAGAGCAAGCCTGACGGCGACCTCATCGAGGTCGCCGTCTGATATTACAAAGGAGAAACGTCTCATGCTCTGGAACCTCAGAAATGATACTCTATATTAGAGGGATTTTGTCTTTAAGGGGAAGGAACATCATGGGGGAGAATCATATATCTGAAAAAGCGCGCAGAACAATGGCCTTCGTACTGGCAGGACTGCTCGTGACTTCTTTGCTGGTGATCCGGCCGGTAACAGCCGAGAGCGCTCCGGCTATCGGAGCGCCGAACATCACGGTCTCAGATGAAACGGAACTGCGAGCCGCTATCGCTGGCGCGCCGCTCTCTACTCAGTACGTCATCGCCATCAACGGCACGATCGAACTGGGCGCGCGACTGGATATGCCCGCTAACAAGGACATCGCTTTGTGTGGCGGGGGTGTGCTTTCTGCAGCAGGGAACTACACAACGATCTATGTTTCCGGATCGACGACCCTGGAAGCGGTCACCATCACTCACGATCCCGGTACGATCGGTATGGGCATACAGGTGATGGGCACGCTCGTCATCTTGGACGGAGCGAAGATATCCGGCAACGTGGGTGGCGTCGGTTCTGAGAGCATCAACGGAGGCGCTGTCCGCAACGACGGAACGATCGTCATGTGGGGAGGAGAGATCTCCGGTAACCGCGCCAATGGCAACACGAACACCGGCCTGGGTGGCGGCGTGTTCAATACCCCGATGTCCAAGGGCTCGTTCACCATGAACGGAGGATCGATCACGGGCAATACCGGGATCAACGGTGGCGGCGTATACAACAACGGCAGCCTCTTCACCATGAACGGAGGGACGATCTCCAATAACAAGGCCGGTAACGGCGGCGGTGTCGTCACTACCGGTGGTGCTCTCTTCACTTTAAACGATGGAACGATCTCCGGCAACACGGCGTCGGGGGGCGGCGGTATCTACAGTGAAGGCGGCCCTATCACGATCAACGGCGGTGAGATCTCCGGTAACAACGGCGGGACCTACGGCGGAGGGATCTACGACTTCAAGTACTCGACCTATAACGGCCCGATCACGATCAGCGGTGGAACGATATCTGACAATACCGCTGCCGGTGGCGCAGGCATCGCCTGCCAGGTTCCGCTGACGATGAGCGGCGGGACGATCGCGCGGAACAAGTCGACCGGCGGGAGCGGTTACGGCGGCGGCGGCGTCTATATCATGCAGGGGACCTCGGCGGCGCCGACCACCTTCACGATGACCGCAGGTTCGATCTCAGACAACTCGTCAACGAGCGTCGGCGGAGGGATCTTCGCCGCCTCCCAGACGACGGTATCGACTACGGGCAACATCATGGGGAACAAGGCATCCAGCAACGGTGGAGGTGTCTACGTGAGCTCCGGGACCTATGCCATGGGAGGTACTATCGCGAACAACGTCGCGGGACTCTACGGTGGGGGTGTCTACACTGCGCAGGCAGGCTACACCAATCTCTCCGTGCTGTCCGGACAAAGCGTCTGTTTCACCGGGAACATCGCACAATACAAGATCAATCCTCCCGCAGGAAACTCCCTGCGCACCAACGTCATCGATCCCTCTGCGACGGGCTTTTCGACAAGTTTCGGCACGGCGTTCACGAACTTCGACATCAACGTAGTCGCCTATAAGATCGCGCTGAACACCTACGGCAACGGGACTGCGGTCGCTGATAATGACTATGCTCTTCCCGGCACGGTCGTGACGCTGACAGCGCGACCAGCAGAGCTTGCTAAATTCATGTACTGGTATCTCTATTCAGGTAATGCGACGCTGGGTGACACCACAGCAGCCACCACGAGCTTCGTGATGCCGGCCGCGGCAGTGAACATCTACGCATATTTCTTCGACACCCCACAGTTGACCACCCGCTGGGTAGACGATGCTTCCGGCGATGATCTTCTGACGCCGGGAACGCAGATCTTCGATCAGGGCGCCTTCTATTCAACAGAGGCTCCCTCGACGATCACGACCGGAACACCGGCGGTCACCTATGACCTGGTGGGCTGGGATGCGTCAGGCGCGCCTCAGTCGGGTTATATCTATGGGAGTCAGACCGTGGTCTACCGTTACGCACCCCGGACTCTGACGGTGACGACCACCTATATGTGCCAGTGCTCAGAGATCCAGCTGCCGACGATCATCGGCTCCATCTCGGGCAAGTCCTACACGACCTCTGCCCCCTCGACGATCACGACCGGAACACCGGCGGTGACCTATGTGCTGGTCGGACACGATCTGGCGAGCGCACCGGTAAGCGGGACTTTGACAACGGACAGTGTGACCGTCGGTTATCTCTATATGCAGGCAGATGAGCCCCCTGCGCCGACGCCTGATCCGCAACCGACGCCTGATCCAAAGCCGAAGCCCGGGCAACAGCCGAAGTCCGATCCGCGACCGAAGGCTGTTCCACAGGCGAAGCTCGCGCCCGTCAAGGAACAGACGACACCGGGTAAGGGACTTCCGCGCACCGGTGACCGGGCGTATCCGCTCAGTTTCCTTGCGTTGACCGGCCTCGGAACACTCGTGGCCTTGCTCTGGCTCGCAGGATGGCGCAGAAGGCGCAGGACGGCTTAGGCGCCACCTGCAAGCAGGCGACCCTGCTTGCCGCTGAGGTGCTCGATCTCGAGCTTGAAGGTCAGTACGGCGGGCCAGCTCCTCGCGATCTCAGCGGCAAGCTTCTGGTCATAGTCTGAGGCGATGCCGTCCTTGCAGTAGCGATCCGCCAGCGCGCTGAGGGCAGCGCGTTTCTCCTCGTCGTCTGCTATGATGCTGACGCGACCCCAGGCGATGACACTGCGATAAGCGGTCGAGAACTCCTCGGCAACGACCTGATCGGCATCAACGATACAGTATGAGGCCTTATCGCCACGTGCGAGTGCGTCCATCTTATGTCCGCGGACGGCACTGTGGAAATAGATCGTATCGCCGAGGCGCGCATGCGAGAGAGGGACCGCATACGGATAGCCCTCGTCTCCGAGCAGAGCCAGGACCCCGTGCGTCGCCCGATCGATGATCGCCCGGCTCTCTTCCTCGCTCAGCGCCTGATCGCGACGGGCCTTGCGTATCTCTCGAAACGACATCCTCTGACCTTCCTCTAGCTCAACGCTCGTATGCGCGCAAGCGTTCTGGCGCGCCCCAGAAGCTCCATGGATTCGTTAAGCGGGGGAGATACGACCGATCCGGCCACTGCCACGCGCAGGGGTTGATAGGCCAGGCGCGGCTTGGCGTCGACCTTGGCCGGCAGATCGGCCAGAGCGGCTTCTATGTGTGCGGTATCCCACTCAGCCTCTAATACGTTTTCCAGGGCCTCCAGAGCCGCTCTCAGGGCACGTCTGACGAGATCCGGGTCTTTGCCCAGGACTTTCGTCTGCGCGGTCTCATCGGGCTCTACCGACTCCACGAACAGGAAGCGCACCAGCGGGACGATCTCGGTCATCAGTTTTATGCGCTCTGAGACGAGCGGGGCAAGCTTGAGATACCAGGCGCGGCGCACCTCGAAGTCCGCCTCATCAGCCAATCCCGCTTGCTGCAGGCGCTCTGCCATCAGCTGAGTAAAGCGCTCGACCGGCATCTCGCGCAGATAGACCCCGTTCATCCAAGTCAGCTTCGCAAAGTCGAAGATCGCGGGGTTCTTCGAGATGCGATCCAGGCTGAAGCGTGACTTCAGCGTTTCCGCGTCAATGAGCGTCGTCTCACCGTCAAGACTCCAGCCCAGAAGCGCCAGATAGTTCAGTAAGGCCTCGGGCAGATAGCCTTGCCCCGCGTACTCTTCGACCCCGGTCGAACCATGGCGTTTCGAGAGCTTCTTGCCATCCGGACCCCAGATCATCGAGAGGTGAGCGAAGGTCGGGACCGGCGCCCTCAGGCCCTCGAGGACCAGTATCTGCTTAGGGGTGTTGCTGAGGTGATCGTCGCCACGGATGACGTGGGTGATCGCCATGTCAGCGTCATCGACGATGCTGGCGAAGTTGTAGGTCGGTGTGCCGTCGCTGCGGACCAGCACGAAGTCGTCGATGGCGTCGAGGGGAAACTCGGTACGCCCGCGCACCGCATCCTCGAAGACGACCGGCCCCCGGTCATCCGGGACCTTCAGGCGCCAAGCGAAGGGCTCACCGGCATCGGCACGGGCCTGGGCCTCCTCCTCAGTCAGGGCGCGGCAGCTCCGGTCATAGCCGGAAAAACCCCCCCGACCGCGCGCAGCGTCGCGTCTGGCGGCAAGCTCGGCCGGGCTGCAGAAGCAGCGATAAGCCCAGCCGCGCTCGGAAAGTGTCTTCAGAGCCGCCGTATAGATCCCGGCGCGCTCGGTCTGGAAGCTGGGTCCCTCGTCCCAGTCAAGCCCCAGCCATGCAAGGGCACGCATGATCTGTGCGATGTTCTCAGGCGTCGAGCGCTCCGGATCGGTGTCGTCGATACGCAGGATGAAGCTGCCGCCGCAACTGCGGGCGAAGGCCCAGTTGTAGATCGCGGTCCGCGCACCGCCCAGATGCAACGATCCGGTGGGCGAGGGCGCGAAGCGTACGCGAGGCTTATGAGACATGCTCCTCCTCAGAACACGGTGACAGTGAAACTATTATCTCTTAGTCGTGGGCGCTGCGGAAGAGTGTTATAGTTTTCATGGTTTTTACGCACAAAGGAGGAGACGATGGCACAGAGTTACCTGTTCACATCCGAGAGTGTGACCGAAGGTCACCCGGACAAGATCTGTGATCAGATATCGGATGCGATCTTAGACGGTATACTGGCCGACGAGATCCGTCGCGAGAAGGATCAACCGGGCGGCTTGGAGCAGGTCCGCTGCGCCTGCGAGACCTTCACGACGACCGGCCTGGTCGTCGTGGGCGGCGAGATCCGTACGCGCGCCTATGTGGATGTGGATACGACCGTGCGCCGCGTCGTCGACGAGATCGGCTATAACGATGCCGCCTACGGTTTCGATGCCAAGACCTGCGGGGTGATATCGACCTTGCACTCACAGAGTCCCGACATCGCGCTGGGGGTCGACGAGAGTTTCGAGGCGAAAGCCGGCACGGCAAGCGATCCGCTCGAGAACATCGGTGCGGGCGATCAGGGGATGATGTTCGGCTATGCCTGCACGGATACCTCGCAGCTCATGCCGATGCCGATCTATCTGGCACATCGCCTGGCAGAACGTCTGACCGCCGTGCGCAAGAGCGGCCTGCTCGGCGACCTGCGTCCGGATGGCAAGACCCAGGTATCGGTCCGTTACGAGGATGACCGTCCGGTGGCTGTCGAGAAGATACTGATCTCTTCGCAGCATGCCGACGGGATCGACATCGAGACCCGGATGAAGCCGGACTTCATCGAGCACATCATCGCTCCGGTCTTCGAGCAGGAGCATCTTGACTTCTCTGATGCCGAGATCTATGTCAATCCGACCGGGCGCTTCGTGATCGGGGGGCCGATGGGCGACTCAGGGCTGACCGGCCGCAAGATCATCGTCGACACCTACGGCGGCTTCGGGCGCCATGGGGGAGGCGCGTTTTCCGGCAAGGATTGCACGAAGGTCGACCGCTCGGCAGCTTACGCGGCGCGCTGGGTGGCCAAGAACGTCGTGGCAGCGGGACTTGCGCGGCGCTGCGAGATCCAGTTGGCCTACGCCATCGGTGTGGCGCGTCCTTTCTCGATCATGGTCAACACCTTCAATACCGAGGAAGTCTCCACCGCAATGATCGAGAAAGCGATCAGCGAGGTCTTCGACCTGAGACCGGGGGCGATCATCCGCGACCTCGATCTGCGCCGTCCGATATTCCGCAAGACGGCCGCCTATGGACACTTCGGGCGCGATGAGGCGGACTTCAGCTGGGAGCGCTGTGATCGCATCGAGGAACTGAAGCGCGCTACTCAGAGTTGAGCATCAAGCCAGTCCCTGATATCGCTGCTCTCGTAGAGGATCTCGCCATCATGGAGCAGTGCCGGGACCTGGACCTTGCCGCCTGTCGCGCGCAGTTCATCCGCGATGGCGGGATCCGTCGCGTCCTTCAAGGGCAACTCGATCTTGTTTCGTGCCATCCAGGCACGTAGCTCAAGGCAGTAGGGTCAAGTCGGGAATATATAAAGTTCCATACGTCGCCTTCTTTCATCTGTCGACGAGCGGGTCTTCATCATAACACCGGGCCGTCCGGAGTGCTTGCTATAATCGAAGCATGGTAGTTGAGGTACTCATCGATATAGCGGCGCGCGCCCTGGACGCGCCGTTTTCGTATTCCTGGCCAGATACCGAGGGAGCACCGCAGGTCGGCGACTGTGTCCTGGTCGGATTCGGAGCGCGTCCAGCCCTGGGCTATGTCACCGCGGTCAACGAGGATGCTGAGGCCGACGAGAACACGAAGACGGTCACTGAGGTCCTGACGCGCGGTCTCTTCGATGCCGCAGCCCTTGATCTGGCCCGATGGATATCCTCCTGGTATGCGGCGCCGCTCATCAGTTGCCTGCGTCTGTTCCTCGCTTCGGCGACGATCCCCCGGTTGAAGAAACAAGCAGACGGAAGTTATGAGGTCATCGCCCCCGTCAAAGCCCGGAAACAGAGCCCTGGGGCAGCTCCCGGTCCTCTGATCAACGAGGCTGACAGACCCGCGCGGCTCAGTGACGGGCAGGACCGTGCCCTGGAAGTCCTCAGCGCGGCCCTTCGAAGCGCTCAGCCGCAGGCGTTCGTCCTGGCGGGCGTGACCGGCTCGGGTAAGACCGAGGTCTATCTCCAGGCGATCGAACAGAGTCTTACCGCGGGAAAGACCTGCCTGACCCTGGTCCCCGAGATCTCGTTGACACCCCAGACCGTCGGGCGCTATCGCGCGCGCTTCTCAGATCAGGTCGCGGTCCTCCACTCACGCCTGACCCCGCGCCAGAGGGCTAACGAGTTCGCGCGGATCCGCTCCGGTGAGGCGCCGGTGGTGGTCGGAGCCCGCTCAGCCCTGTTCGCACCACACCATGATCTGGGTCTTATCGTGATAGATGAGGAACACGACAGCTCCTACAAGCAGAACAACTCACCGCGCTATCATGCCCGGGCGGTCGCCGAACAGCTTGCCCTGCGTCAGGGCGCTGTTCTGATACTGGGCAGTGCGACGCCTTCACTGGAGAGCCTTGAGGCTGCGCGGGAGGGGAGGGGAGAAGTCCTGCCTTGCCGCAAGCTCACGCTGCCTGAGCGCATCAACGGCGCCGCTCTGCCGCCGGTCACTATCGTCGACATGACACGTGAGTTCGAGCGTGGGAACCGCAGCCTGTTCTCCGTACGCCTGCAGCAGGGACTTCATGAGGTCTATGAACGCGGAGAAAAGGCGCTGCTCCTGCTCAACCGACGCGGCTTCTCCTCGTTCTTGCTCTGCCGGGAATGTGGCTTCGTGCCACACTGCGAGAGCTGTTCGACCTCGCTGTCCTTCCATGCGACGAACAACACGCTGCGCTGTCATCAGTGTGACGCGAGCTTCGTCGTCTATGAGCGCTGCCCGCAGTGCGGGTCGCCTTACCTGCGCAAGTTCGGCGTAGGGACCCAGCAGGTCGAAGAGGAGCTGAAGCGTCTGATACCGGGCTGGTCAGTGGTCAGGATGGACCGTGACACCACGAGCGGCGCTCATGCTCATGAAGAGCTGCTCAAGATCTTCCAGGAGCAGGAGAGCGGGGTCCTGGTCGGGACCCAGATGATCGCCAAGGGGCATGACTTCCCGGATGTTACGCTCGTCGGCGTCGTGACCGCAGACATCACCTTGAACATCCCCGACTTCCGCGCGCCTGAACGGACCTATCAGTTACTTGAGCAAGTGTCCGGCAGGGCAGGAAGGGACCGCCTGCCTGGTCAGGTCATCATACAGACCTATCTTCCGCAAGAACCGGCGATCGAAGCGGTCGCCGCTCATGATCCGTCGGCACTGTATGAAGAGGAGCGGAGGCTGCGCCGCGAGCTGGGCTATCCGCCCTTCGGCCATCTCTGTAACATCTTGCTCTCATCAGAGGACCAGGAGCGCGTCGCCCGCTTCAGCCAGGAGCTGGCCAGAGCCCTGCGAGATGACGTGGCGTCCTGTTCGCCGGAAGTACAGGTCCTGGGGCCGTCTCCCTGCATCATCGAGCGCGCGAAGAGACTCTGGCGCTTCCATATCCTGCTGAAATCCGACAGAGCGCTCCCGCTGGGCCCCCTGGTCAGCACAGCGCTGAAGTCACTGGGTCCTGCGCGCGGTGTCAATATCGCCGTCGACGTCGATCCTTATGAGATGATGTAACGGTTATGCATCAGGAACTCTCTGCTGTCATCTTCGATATGGACGGCCTGATGTTCGATACGGAACGTCTGGGCTGGCAGCTGCTCAACCAGGCAGGAGCCGAATATGGCTGCAGCCCGATCAGCCTGGAGCGCTACACCGACGGCATCGGGAAGACCCATACCGAGACAAGCAAGATCTTCTCAGAGATCTGCGGGTATGACTATGAGCGCTACCGTGCGATCGAAAGACGGTTCTGGGATCTGGACCGTGAATACATCAGACGAGTGGGCCCACCGCTGAAGCCGGGGCTTCTCGATCTTCTGGGGACGCTCGAACAACGCAGCGTGCCCTGCGCCTTGGCCAGTTCCACGCATCATGACAGAGTAGCCGAACATCTGAAAGCTGCGCAGCTCGAAGCGTTCTTCTCTGTGGTGATCGGGGGCGACCAGGCACGGGCGAGCAAGCCTGCCCCTGACATCTTCCTGGAGGCAGCAGAAGCCCTGGGCGTTCCTGCCCCGGGATGTCTGGTCCTTGAGGATTCAGTCGCGGGCGTGCAGGCGGGCAGAAACGCCGGTATGTATGTGATCATGATCCCGGACATCGTTGAGCCTGCGCCAGATATCCGCGCGCTGGCCGACCAGGTCCTCGGCAGCCTTCATGACGTTGAGGCCCTCATCACAGAAGGACAGTTAAGGTTCGTATAACGATACCGGGGAAGAACCGCGGCTCAGACCTTTGATCTAATTATTTACATAATACTTATTATCAGACATTTATACAGGCTCCTGTGCCTCAGTAATCGACCAGATAGACGTCCATGAAGTCGACAACGCTCAACTCGTGGCTCTGATCGGTGATCTGCGCAGCGAGATTCTCCGCGGCCTCCAGGCTCTCAAAGGTCCTGACAGCCCGCTTCAACTCTCCGGTGGCCGCAGACAGGATCTCAACGCGCCAGAGATCACGGATGGCGATCTGTTCTCCGGCATGAACACGATACAGGATGTCATCGTGCCATTCAAAATCGAAGTCATCGTAGGCGTTGATACGCACGATCCGGACACGCCAGATATCACAGGGTCGTTCTTTCACAGATACAGCCCCCCGACGGTTTCCAGCTGATCCATATCAGCGCCATACCTGCGCGCCGGAGACCGGAGCGCCTCAAGGGCCTTGAGCGTATAGGCATGCGCGCGCCGGTATGCTTCTTCGTCGATCACGACCGTCCCCTCGGCGTTCGAGACGCCACCGGTCAGAGCTTCTTCCAGAAGATACGCGGCGTCACCCAGGGCCCGGGCTGCCGGGATGAGTCGCTGAGGCAGTGCCAAGGTATCGGCATCATGGACGATCGTCTGGCAGTGGGATCGCATCTCATCTGAGGAGACGAACGTCAACGTGAGCTCAGCCAGCTCGATCGCCTGGCAGAAGCGCTCCAGTTCTTTCGCCCAGCTGATCAGGCGGGTGGCTTTCGCAGTATAGAGGGGGTTTCTGAGCATCAGCTCAAGAGTCGTCAGGGCAGACGCACCGCGCCGATGAATTCGGACCGATAGCTTGAGATCTCGCGTACCGAGGCGCCGGTATAAGGGGCCTCGATCATCATGCCGTTACCCGAGTAGATGGTCACATGATGGATCGTGCTGGGATCTGAGAGATCGGTAGCGAAGAACATCAGGTCTCCCGGTTTGAGCAGGTCTCGTCTGCTGGCCGGGATGTAGTTACCCGCCCAGTACTGGTCACTGGCCACCCGCGGGATGCTGACTCCGATCTGGCGGTAGCAGTACTGCGCCAGACCCGAGCAGTCGAATCCGGACGGTGACGTCCCGCCCCAGACATACGGGACCCCGATGTAGCGCCGTGCGATCGTCACGATCTCCGGATGCCCGGCGCCCAGTGCGGCAGGATTGAAGGGCCTCAGCGACAGGCCGCTGCTGCCGCCGCCGCCGCCTCCCCCGCCTCCGGAGGACGAACCCCCGCCTCCCCCACTGGGGCTGCCTTGTCCGCCGCCGGTGTTCGCAGCTTGCTGCTCTGCCGCTGCCCGGCGCTGAGCTTCTTCGGCCTGCGCCTTCTGCTGGGCTGCGATAGCGTCCTTGACTTGCGTGTTGAGCGAATCGACATAGCTCTTCTGGTCAGCGATCAGGCCCTGGACCTGCTGGAGTTTCTCATACTCGGTGGCCTGCTGTTTGACCTGTTGCGCCTGTTGCTGTTCCAGATTGTACTGTTCGTGCTCGATCTTGCTTTTCGTGCTGCGGACACTCTTGATCAGGTTCTCATCGTTTTGGGTGATCCTTGAGATCAGATCGAAGCGGGTGACCAGATCCTGGAAGCTCGCCGAGCCGAAGAGCAGAGAGAGGACCGAGTCGCCGCCCGTACGATAGGTCGCGGCCGCGCGCAGGTTCAGCTGCTGCTGATAGCCCGCCAGCTGTTCCTGGGCCGCGGCGAGGTCCTTCTGGCTCTGTGTGATCTTCGCCTTGGTCTGCTCAGTCTGGGCCTGCGCCTTGTAGTAGCTCTCTGACGCGACTTCCATCTGGGTGGACAGAGCGCTTAGCTTATCCTGGGCAGCGCTTGCCTGTTGCTGAAGGTCAGCGACAGAGCTGTTCTGAGGCGCCGCTGATGCAGCAGGTATCGCTGCGGACAGGCTGCCGAGCAGCATGAGGGCCGCCAGAACGCAGGAAAATACGCGGGTATGTATACGACAGTACTTCACATACCTATCGTACTATCCCTTCATCGTATTTCCACAGGCACGTAACCAAAACGCTGCTGCCTGTTACAGAACGGTAAAGAAGCGCTCCCGGTTCAGAGAGTGACCAGGACCGAGCAGGGCAGGTCGGGATCGATCTGTGAGCGTCCCTTCAGGAAACTCAACTCGATGAAGAACGAGTAGCCGACGAGCGTAGCCCCGCATCGACCTGCGAGGCGGGTCTTCGCCGCAGCCGTCCCTCCGGTCGCCAGAACATCGTCGACGATCAGGACGCGATCCTGAGGCGTCAGGGCGTCCGCGTGGATATCGAGACGGTTCTCCCCGTATTCAAGGACGTAGGACTCGCTGATCGTCTTGTAGGGGAGCTTGCCGGGTTTGCGCGCGGGGACGAATCCCGCGCCCAGGTCATACGCGATAGCGGTGGCGAAGAAGAACCCGCGCGCTTCAGCGCCGAGGACCTTGGTGATACCTGCCCCCTGAAAGGGAGCGCACATGGCGTCGACGGTCGTCCTGAAAGCGACAGCGTCAGCCAACAGGGGCGTTATGTCCTTGAAGCTGACACCCGGCTGGGGCCAGTCCTCGATCGTGCGTATGTAGTTCTGGTAGTCCATAAGGCCCCTTTCTCAGACCAGGTCATCAAGGCTGTCGTGCAGCGCACGGTGGAACAACTGTTCCTTGAGTACGGCCGTATGTTCGTCGATCTCTGCCAGACGTTCCCTCAGCTGTTTGCGCGATTCCGGAGTCTTGTGCCGATAGGTCGGCCTGAGGAACTGCTCATAGACCAGCGCCTCGCGATCAGCGAAGGTCACGTACATGCGCAGGTGGCGTGGCTCGACTCCGACGTTGCGCAGACCCCATGCGGCACGGATACATTCTAGGTCGGCGCAGGAGACCCCCCGGCCCGTGGGCAGCTGTTCAGTACCGATGATGTTGAACTCCTGAAGTTCCCGGATGAAGCTGACGGGCGCATGGGTAGCGCTCGAGACGGCCTCAAGGTCGAGCGCGGCGTCCTGGCCGGCAGCAGGCGACTCTTCTGTGGTCTCATGCGCGATCCCCAGCAGGCTTTCGATCTCAGGGACCGGGCTTCCCGACTCGTGCTCATTCAGCTTCTTCTTGATGATGGACAGGGGCAGGAAGTAGCGTTCCTGCAATCGCAGGATGAGCGTGATGCGCTCGACGTCGCTGGTCGTGAACTGACGATAACCGCTTTCCGTACGACCGGGCTCGATCAGACCCTCATCTTCAAGGTAACGTAACTTGGAGACAGAGAGATCGCCGAACTCCCGCTTCAGGCGTTGGACGACCTCCCCGATAGTCAGATATGAGCTCACAGATGAAGATCCTCGTCGCTGCGACTGGTGAAGAGCAGGTGGAAGGTACCGATCTGGATCTCGTCTCCCTCTTCCAGCGCTATCTCGTCGACGATCTTCCCGTTCACATAGGTGCCGTTCAGCGAATCAGCGTCCCTGAGTACGAAGCGCGTGCCGCTGCGGTTGATGTTGGCATGTTCGCGCGAGACCGTGCGATCGTTCAGGAACAGTTCGGCATGCGGGTCACGCCCGATGCTCATCTTCTCGCTGTCGAGGTAGAACGACTCATCGACATGCGGCCCGCGCGTCACCAGAAGTCGGAAGGGACGCGGTGTGGCAGGCTTGCGTGAGGACGGCGCCTCATCGTCGCTGGTCGCCACGACCGGAGAGAACGAGGTCGTGGGTTGACCGAGCTCATCCTGACACGCGGCACAGATATCCCCCGCTCCCTGAACCGGTCTTCCGCACATCACACAATCCATCGCGCTCTCCCCTTCGATGACCTGGCTACTCCAGGCCCTTGCGGACCTTCTCGATCTCTTCCTTGAAGGCATCGAGCAGTTCCGGGTCGGCGATCAGTTGCTGCATCTTGACGGGATCGATGCGGTTCTTTATGTAGGGATCTTTCAGGATGTCGAAGAGTTGCCGCCCGACATCCATCTCATCGATGATGTAGGTGATGGCACGACGCTCGATCAAGCCGATCCCGAACTGGTAGCCTTGTTCCTTCGGTTCTTTTTCTTCCGGGCTCATGTGTCCTCCTATGAACAGAACGTTTGTATGACTCTCAAATGCGGGCTGCGCGCTGCCGACACCTCGTCCAGGCGACGTACCGGGGTGCTCAGCGGCGCCTGCCTGAGGAGGTCTGGATCCGTCTTCGCCTCCTCGACGATGTTCGAGAACGCCTCTGCGAGGGCGTCCAGAACAGCCACCGGCTCGGTCTCCGTGGGCTCGATCATCAGGGCCTCCGCGACGATCAGCGGGAAATAGATCGTCGGAGGATGGAACCCATAGTCGAGCAAACGCTTCGCGATGTCAAGAGCCGTCACACCCTCTTCTGATTTGAGACGAGCAGCGCTCAGCACGAACTCATGCATGCAGTGACGATCATAGGCGACCGGAAGGATCTCGCCCAGGGTGACCCTCAGGTAGTTCGCTGAGATCACAGCCTGCTCAGCGACAGCACGCAGGCCCTCCGCGCCGTTCGACCTGATATAGGCGTAGGCTCTGACCAACACGCCGAAGTTGCCCAGGTAGGTGCGAACGCGTCCTATGCTCTTTTCAGGCGTCACCCGATGAAAGACCCCTTCCTCATCGCAGGCCACCACCGGACCGGGAAGATACGGCGCAAGCTCCGCGCTGACACAGAGCGGACCGGCGCCGGGGCCGCCTCCCCCATGCGGACTTGAGAAGGTCTTGTGCAGGTTGATGTGAAGGGCGTCGAAGCCCAGGTCACCCGGACGCGTGATCCCGAGTATCGCGTTCAGGTTCGCGCCATCACAGTAGGCGAAGGCGCCGACTTCGTGGACGGCTGCCGTGATCTCCAGGATCTGAGGATCGAATATCCCCACGGTATTGGGGTTGGTGAGCATGAACGCGGCCGTGTCTGAGTCCAGCGCTTCCTTGAGCGCCTCAAGATCGACCAGGCCCTCTGTGGTCGATGGGATCGTCACGACCTCATAGCCGGCCATGATCACGGAAGCAGGGTTCGTGCCATGGGCGGTGTCGGGGATGATGACCTTGCGACGAGCGTCTCCGCGCGCCTTAAGCGCCGCACGGAAGACCATGAGCGCCGTGTATTCCCCGTGCGCACCAGCGGCGGGTTGAAGACTGACGCCGGGAAGCCCCGCGATCTCGCTCAGATCCTTCTGGAGCTCATGGATCAGCGCCAGCGCGCCCTGCAGGGTCGAGTCCGGCTGTGCGGGATGGATGTTCGCGAATCCTGAGAGCCGCGCAGCCCACTCGTTGATGCGCGGGTTGTACTTCATCGTGCAGGAACCCAGCGGGTAGGAGCCCGTGTCGACGCCGAAGTTCATCGCGGCCAGATGAGCATAGTGGCGCATGATCTCTATCTCTGAGACCTCCGGCAGAGCAGCTGGCGTCGTGCGCGCATAGGGGCCGAAGAGCTCGACCGCATCGATGCCCTCAACGGAAGCAGGCGGGCAGCGAAGACAGCGGGCGCCCGGACGCGAGGTCTCATAGAGGGTCGGACGGGGTCCGCGATAAGCGTTGGTCTCAGCCATGCGCGTGCACCTCCTCCAGGAACCGCCCGAGCTCAGCCTCGCTGCGCTTCTCGGTCACCGCGATGAGCAGTCCGCGCTCCCCCACCCGGATACCGGGCAGGATACCGGCTTCAAGCAGGTCATGATAGACCGCATCGAAGGACTCGGATCCGCTCCAGTCCACGATGAACTCATAGCCATAACGCGCCTGCGGATACCGGTCGCGGAACAGGCCGGTCCCGATCAGCTCGTCATGCAGGCGATGCGCCTTCGCACAGGAACTCAGGGCGACCTCCCGCAGGCCCTCAGGGCCGAGCGCCGCCATATAGACGCCGGCGGCAAGCGCGTTCAAGGCATGATTGCTGCAGATGTTCGAGGTCGCCTTCTCGCGCCGGATATGCTGCTCGCGGGTCGCAAGCGTCAGGACATAGGCGTCGTTGCCCTGAGAATCGACGGTCTTGCCGACCAGTCGGCCCGGGATCTGCCGCATCACCTTCTCGCTACAGGCGAACATCCCCAATCCCGGTCCACCGAGACTCATCGGGTTCCCGAGCGACTGCGCCTCTCCGGTCGCGATGTCGGCGCCGAGCTCAGCCGGTGACTTCAGAAGCGACAGGAGCACGGGGTCACAATCGAGCACCGCAAGCGCACCGACCTGATGTGCGGCTTCGATCAGAGGACTGACGTCAGCGATGATGCCGTGATAGTCAGGATACGGGATCAGGACGGCCGCGACGGTCTCATCCAGCAGCGGTCCGATCTCAGCTGCCGTCTCGAAGCTGAAGTTCCCTGCCGCAGAATAGGTCTGGATCGTCTCGATCTTCTCGGGGTGGAGGCCCGCGACGGCCAGGACCCGCGAGCGGTTCTTCGTGACACGACAGGCCATCAGCGCGGCTTCGACCAGAGCGGTCGCTCCGTCATACATGCTGGCGTTGGCGACATCAAGTCCTGTCAGCTCACAGATACCGGTCTGGAACTCGAAGATGGCCTGCAGGGTCCCCTGACTGACCTCAGGCTGATAGGGAGTGTAGGCCGTGAAGAACTCGGGACGTTGCAGGATGTTATCGACAAGCGCCGGGAGGTAGCGGTCATAGATCCCGCCTCCCGCGAAGCATATGAGGTCATCGCTGCATCGGTTGTTGGCGGCGATACGCGCAAGGAGTGTCTGGACTTCAAGCTCTTCGTGGCCTGCGCCGATAGCCAGCGCATGGCTCAGGCGCGCAGACTTCGGGATGTCGCTGAACAGCTCGTCGACGGCGGAGACACCGATGCGCTCGAGCATCCGCTCCCGCTCGTCTGCTGTGACAGGTATATAGTTCATGGGCGCTGAGTTCCGGGTCGTCGATCAGGAGATATGCTGCTCGTAGGCGTCCGCGTCAAGCAGCTCGTCGAGCTGTGCCGGCTCGCTCAGGGCTACCTTGACGATCCAGCCAGCGCCGTAAGGATCGTTGTTGATGGTCTCGGGAGCCCCTTCAAGAGCGGTGTTCACCTCGACGATCTCACCTGAGACCGGAGCTATGAGCTCAGAGACGGACTTGACGGACTCGACCTCGCCAAAGGCCTCTCCGGCGATCAGCGCATCACCGACAGAGGGAAGTTCGATAAATACCAGTCCTCCCAGTTGGCCCTGGGCATAGTCGCTGACCCCGACAGTCGCCTGGTCGGCTTCCACTCTGACCCACTCATGGTCGTTACTGTACTTCAGATCGGTTGGTGCGCCCATGGCGGATACTCCTGTTCTCGGTGTCGATGACCGGTCGCTACATCCTTGATTCGATTATAGCCGATGTCACTGTGCGTGATAGAAGGGCGGTTTGACGATCTCTGCCGGGAAGCGCCGGCCTCTGATGTCGACTTCGACCTTCGTGCCCGGCTTCGTATCCTCACGCGGCAGATAAGCGGTCGCGATACCGCGCCCCAGGCTCGGCGCATGCGAGCCGCTCGCGACCTGCCCGAGCAGACGGTCCGGTGACCAGACCTCATAGCCATGGCGCGGTATCCCCCGCTCAAGTAACAGGTAGCGAAGGACCTCTGCCGGGGGATCCTCGCGCTGTGCGGCGATGACCTCTGCCCCGACATAGCCGGACCTCGTCTTGGGGCAGACCCAGCCCAGCCCCGCCTCGATCGGGGTGCGCGTCCGGTCCATATCGCTTCCATAGAGGCTGTAACATACCTCAAGCCGCAAGGTGTCACGCGCCCCAAGCCCGGCCGGGCTGACCTCCGGAAACGAGAGCAGGAGCCGCCAGAGCGCGACGGCATCACGCGCGTGGACGAAGACCTCGACTCCGTCCTCTCCGGTGTAGCCGGTCCGCGCGATCAGGGCAGGAAGCGAAGCATCGAGCAGGGCTTCACGGATACAGAAGCGTTCAGGAGCTGTCCAGTCCTTGCCCGCAAGCTCGCCGATCACCTGCAACGCCTTCGGCCCCTGTACGGCGACCAGCGCGGTGCGCTCACTCTCGTCGACGATCTCCACGTCGCCGGGCGCCTGTGAGCTGAGCCACTCGAGATCCGTCTCGCGATTGCTCGCGTTGACGACGATGAGGTACTCGCCTCCGGTGTTGTAGACGATCAGGTCGTCGATGATGTGACCGTCCTCATCGAGCATGAGCGTGTACTGCGCGGCGCCGACCTCGTCTATCCGCTCAAGGTCGTTCGTGAGCATGCGCAGGAGGAAGTCTTTCGCACCGGCGCCGGACAGGCGCAGCTCCCCCATATGAGAGACGTCGAAGATCCCGACCGAGTTGCGACACGCCTCATGCTCGGCGATGAGCGAACTGTATTCAACGGGCATCTCGTAGCCCGCGAACGGTACCATCTTCGCGCCAAGCGCAAGCTGTTCTTCGAACAGGGGGGTCCTTTTGAGTGCTTCGTTTGACATCTTCGTCCTTTCTCAGCTACCGACGGTTCTTAGAGCTTTCGCCATCCTTTGACGATAGCATACCAGAGACGCATGAGGATGAAGGGTCGGTCCAAGCTCTGGGTCGAGACGAGCGGGGTCGAGGCTATCTGACGACCGTTCTGGATGAATCGGACCATCCCGAGCTGTTGCCCTTTGCGGACAGGCGATCTCTGCTCCCAGATGATGACCTTGCGCGTGACTGCGCCCTCCAGATCGTTGACGTTGGCGGTCGCGTCATGGCTCAGCGCCACCGGGATCTGGCGATCCAGATAGTCGCTTATCGTAGAGCGTCCCAGTATCGTCCCCTTCATCGCCAGCTTCTGGGGTCGGTAATGCGTGAAACCGAAGTCAAGGAGGTCGGCCGCCTCATAGAAGCGTGTGGTCATCTTCTCAGTGCCCAGGACCACGGCGAAGAGCTGCACGTTCTGTCTGCTGGCTGAACCGACCAGGCAGTAGCCCGCTGCGTCCGTGAAGCCGGTCTTCACCCCGCTGGCGCCCGTATACATGAGCAGCAGGTCGTTGGTTGTCTTATACTCATGGGTCGCCAGATTCGTGACGAACTTCACCTCGCGCTCAGCGCTCACCTCTCTGAACTCTGGCAAGGTCATCGCATAGCGGGCCATCGTGGCGACGTCGGCGGCACTGCTGCTGGGGCCCTCATCAGCGACCCCATCAGGATCGACGAAACGCGTGTTCGTCATCCCCAGTTCCCTGGCCTTCTCGTTCATCTTTTGGACGAAGGCCGCTTCACTGCCGCTGCAGAGCACCGCCAGGGCTTTCGCTGCGTCATTGCCCGAGGGGATCAACATCGCCTGAAGAAGCTGGTGGCGGGTCAGGACCTCACCGGCCTTCAGGCCGGCGGTGCTGTCCTGTGCCTCAAGGGTGACGGAAGGCACGGTGAGCGACTTGTCGGGCGCGATCATCTGGATACTCAGGATCGCCGTCATGATCTTCGTGATCGAAGCGATCTGACGGCGCTCGTCGGCGTTGCGCGACCACAGGACCTGGCCTGAATCCGAGACCAGTATCCCCGCCTGCATCGTGACGTCCGGCATGCTGCGCGCAGACAGCTTCAACTCCGTGTAGGGGACTCTGCCGATCATGTCGCCGGGCTGGACGCTGGCGAACGCAGACGGACTGAAGCAGAGCAGCCCGACAAGGATGAGACTCAGGATCCGACGGATCAGCGACATCAGTTGGCCTTAGGTGCCGCCGGCGCGGACGGGGTCGTCGGCTTCTTTCCGACCTTGACGACCTTCGTCTCGGGGATATAGAGGCTGGTGAAGGTCCGCTTGAGCACCACGACGCCGTTCTTCATGACGGTCTGCGTGAACTCGACTTTGCCGCCCGCCCGACCGGACTTTTGGACGAGCTCGGTACCCACGGGAAGCGTTGGATCATCGACCTTCTTCACCGGCGCCGGCGTATGAGAGAGCCAGGTACCCGGGCTCAGTTCGATCGAGTAACCCGGGTCTACCCCATAAAACGATACGGTCACGGTCGTCCGGGTCGAGTTCGTAACGATGAGTATGGCGTGGTCGAGCGTGTTGACGAACTTGAAGTCAGGCTCAGGCCAGGATACGGCGGCATCCCGCCCCAGAGGGTAGCTGTTGATATAGAGTGAATGATTGACGCGCTCGGTGATCCGGACGCCGGCATAAAGGGCCGCGTTGAAGAGTGTCGTGTTGACCTGGCAGATACCCCCGCCGACCTCTTTCTCGACCTTATCGCCGACGATGACCCCTGCCTCCTGGTATCCCTTCGCGGCGTCGGCTTCGCCGACGGTCCCGTTCAGCGAGAACTCGGCGCCCGGCATGACGACTGCTCCGTCGAGGGCCTTGGCCAGAAGGGTGATATTGGTCAAACGGGCCTCGTTGTCATCCGGGAAGGTCGTGGTGAAGGTGGCGATGCGCTCCTTTATCCCGAGCGCACGGGCCTTGGCGGTCGTGAAGCTCGGCTCGACCTCATGGGTCACGACCGTGATGCTTTTCGAGGTCTTCGCAGACTGCATCTGGGCAACGAGCTCGGTCGATAACTTCTGAGGGTCAGCGCCCAGACCGTTCTTCGAGGGGATGATCGAGACCACGCCGCCAGAGACTGAGAAACTCGCTGGCACGGGAGGCGTGCCGACCGTCGTGCCCATCAGAGGGATCACGTTCCTGGCGACCGCCTCATCTGAGACCACCGGGACCAAGCTCACTTTGGACGAACTCTTCTCTGCCGGAAGCTTGAGCTGCGCATCGGCCCTGTTCATGTTGTTGCTGAGCTTGAACACGAAGAGCTTCCGCAGGAGGGTCGGCTCCAGATCCCAACTCTTCTGCCCGTAATGGGCGGTGATGGTCTCTGCCGCCCCCTTGGTCGCCGCCTGCTGGGCGACAAGCGCCGTAGCGCGATCAATGGTCCGGGAGATCCTCTTGACGGGAGCTGTGACCGTCTTCTGCCCGGTGATGTCGGCGAAGATGAGCATATTCGTCAGGGTCCGTTTCTCAAGAGCGGTCCCGTCCGAACCCTCGCTGACCACGAATCCGGAGGCGTCCTCCTTCAGGGTCACCGCAGCGTTGACGGCCGCCTTGTCGGTCTTCGCCATGATCTTGCCATAGACAGCGTTCATCATCTCCTCGTCGGGAGTGACACGCAGCATCACGGACTGGGGCTTGAAGTACGACTGTATCCGCGCCTTGCTGGCCTGCAGTATCCCGGGCCCCCTGCCTACCTGGTAAGCATCCTCCGCTATCCGGGCCGTATCATAGTCCAGCCCCAGATCAGCCGGCGCGATGCGCCACTTCTGCTTCCCGTAGGTGACCGTCACCGCCCTTTTCTGCATCCGCGCGAGCTCGGTATCGAGGTAGGACTGCGCCTGAGCTTTGGTCTTGCCGCTCAGATCGATCGCACTGACCCGCACCCCCCGGTGGATCTTGCCGGCGTTGCCGATCAGATCGAGCGCCACCAACAGCGCGAGCACCATGACCAGAGCAGCTGCGCCGAAGATGATCCGCTGCCGCCTGATCCGCCTGAGCTGTTGCGCGTGCTGTTGCGCGCGACGTTCGCTCAACTCTCTCTTACGCTGTGACGTCTGTTGTGCGCCTGAGGCCACGCTTCTCCTTTGAATACGACGATCTGAGCTACCCCTTGCCAGAGAGCATACACTCCCTACCCTATGCTACCGGGGACGGCGCATATTCGCAAACGTCTTCATGAAACCGTTATCAGTCTTTTACGCGGAGCTGCCGCAGGCGACGGATCGCTATGATGAGGTAGCCACAGAACGTGACCAGCGAGAGCAGCATCCCCGCATACACGAACCAGATGCCGCCAGGGACCGTCTGCGCGTTGAAGCCCGGCAGCCAGGACGCCGTCGTCCAGCCCAAGCCGGGGATCTTCGCGATGTTGACGATCAGCCAGGAGAAGCCGACGAGCAAGAACACCGTCGTCGTCTTACCCGCGAAAAGCACGTCGATGCGCCCCACCCCGAAGTGGTGCAGAGGGATGGTCCCCAGAAGCAGGATCGCATCGCGCGCGATGAGCACGACCGGGACCCAGAGCGGCAGGCGTCCGACGAGGTAGAGGCCGATGAGTCCGGCGGCGATCAGGAAGCGATCGACGAAGGGATCGATGAGTTTTCCCAGCTCAGAGACCTGATTGGTGCGTCGGGCTATCTGCCCGTCGATGAAGTCGCTGGCGCCGGCGATCGCGAAGAGCGCGAAGGCCAGGAAGTCATGCTTGCCGGTGATGAGCACTGAGAAGGCGAGTGGGACCATCAGCAGCCGGATCAGGGTGATCAGGTTGGGTACGGTATAGACCTGGCGAAGGGGTTCGTCTTCCATCTAGGCGATGACCTCACTGCCCACCGCAACGAACTTCTCGACCAGATCGGGAACGGTCAAGGCCTGCTTCTCGGGTCCCTGAGCCTCGAAGACGATGCGTCCTTCCTGCATCATGATCAGACGGTCGCCGAAGCGCAGCGCGTCGCCCATGTTGTGGGTGACCATCATCGTCGTGAGCTTGTGCTCGCGCACGAGCTGCAGGCTGATCTCCTGGACCTTGGCCGCAGTCTTCGGGTCAAGGGCCGCCGTATGTTCGTCAAGCAGCAGCACCTTCGGGTCACGCAGCGAGGCCATGAGCAGGGTCAGGGCCTGACGCTGACCGCCGGACAGGAGTCCGACCCGGGCCGTCAGACGATCCTCGAGGCCGAGCTCGAGAGGACGCAGCATCTCGCGGAACTGGACGCGCTCGGTTCGGGTCACTCCGCTCCCCAGACCGCGGGTCTTACCGCGACGGTTCGCAAGCGCAAGGTTCTCCTCGATCGTCATGCTTGCGGCCGTTCCGAGCATCGGGTCCTGGAAGACGCGCCCGATCAGGCGCGCGCGCTTATGCTCAGCGAGGAAGGTCACATCCTGCTTGTCGATGTAGATGCGTCCCGCGTCAGAAAGGATCGCGCCGGAGACCACGTTGAGCAGGGTCGATTTGCCGCTTCCGTTGCCGCCGATGATGACGACGAACTCGCCGCGGCGCAGGCTCAGGTTCACGTTGCAGAGCGCCCGACGCTCGTTGGCCGTGCCGGGATAGAAGGTCTTGCTCAGGTTCTTACAGACCAGCATCGCCCCTCCTCTTCACGCGCCCGCGCAGGAGTTTCACCTGCTGGATGGCCGTCGGCGAGAACAGGGCGATCGCGACCGTGATGGCCGTGAACAGGCGCAGATCGGTCGCGCGCATACCGGCCTGTATGACCAGCGCGATGATGGCACGATAGAGGATCGCCCCGAACGCGACGGCGATCAGCGAGCGCAGGGTCGAGGATTTCCCGAAGAGCACTTCGCCGATGATGAGCGAAGCCAGACCGATCACGATGGATCCGATGCCCATCTGTACGTCGGAATAGCTCTGGTATTGGGTCAGAAGCGACCCTCCCAAGCCGACAAGAGCGTTAGAGAGCATCAGTCCGACGATCTTGGCAGCATCGATGTTTATCCCCTGGGCGCGTGCCATATCGGGATTGCTCCCCGTCGCCCGAACGGAGCAGCCATAAGAAGTCCGCAGAAACCAGGTGCAGAGTGCGATCACCATGACCACCACAACGCCAACAAGGATGATCGCGGCGAGGTTCTGCTTGTTCACAACGTTCTCGAAGATACCCAAGCCGAGGATCGCTTTGATCCCTCTGAGGTTCGCGAACCGGTCGATGAGCGTACGGGTACCAAGAAGCGAGAGGTTCGAGGTATTGCCCATGATGCGGATGTTGATCGAATAGAGACCTATCCCGGTGAGGATACCAGCAAGAAGCGCGGGTATCTTCAGCTGTGTATGCAGGATGCCGGTGATCAGGCCACAGAGCGCGCCCACCCCGAAGGATGCCAGCAGACAGAGGAGCGGACTGACACCATGCGTCATCAGGATAGCGCTCGTCGCAGCACCCGCAACGATCGTTCCTTCGATGGTCAGGTCCGGAAAATCAAGGATCCGGTAGGTGATCCAGACCCCGATCGTAACGATGGCCCAGACAAGACCGAGCGCCACCGCGCCGGTGATGATGTCAGTCACAGCTCTTCTGCCTTAGTCGCGCGTGCGAGTTACTTGATGTCAGCCGGAGCCTTCACGTACTGCTGGTACTTATCCGGGATCGTGATGCCAAGAGCAGTAGCGGCGTCCTTGTTGATGACGACCTGAGGGTTCTCTGCGAACTGGATCGGCATGTCAGCCGGATTCTTGCCCTTCAGGATCTCTATCGCCATCTTGCCGGTCGCGTGTCCGAGGGCCTCATAATCGATGCCCAGTGTAGCAAGGCCGCCCTTGCTGACCATATTCGGCTCACCGCAGATCACGGGGATCTTGGCGGTCTGCGTGACCGATTTGATCGTATCCATCGCATTTGCCATCGTGTTATCCGTCGGCAGATAGATGAAGTCGCTCTTCGTGACCAACGATTGGATCGCCTGCTGGACGTCATTGGCTCCGGTCACCGTGACCTCGGTCCACTTCAGGCCCTTGGCCTCGATCGCCTTTTTCGCGAGGTTGATCTGGACGATGGAGTTGCCCTCGCTCGAGTTGTACGCAAGTCCGACGGTCTTGGCGCTGGGAACGAGCTCTACGCCCAAAGCGATCTGATCGGCGACTGGGTTCATGTCCGAAACACCCGTCACATTGCCGCCGGGCTTCTCGTTGGAAGCGACCAGCTTGGCGCTGACGAAGTCGGTGACCGCCGTCGCGACGATCGGGATGGTCTTGGTCTGACCAGCAACCGCCTGAGCAGACGGAGTCGCGATGGCCAGGATCAGGTCCTTCTTGTCGCCGACAAACTGCGTGGCGATCGTGTTCAGGGTGTTCGTGTCGCCCTGAGCGTTCTTGAAGTCGAGCTGGATATTGTCCCCATCCTTATAGCCTTGTGCAGCCAGCTCATCCTTGAAGCCCTTGTAAGCTGCGTCAAGCGCGGGATGCTCGACGATCTGGACTGCCCCGATCTTATAGACCTTTTTCGGGGTGGTATCTGCACTGCTCTTAGTCGTGCCGCAGCCGGCCAGCGAGACCAGCATCGCGACGATGAGCATCGCCGACAGCGCCAGAAGCCCTTTCTTCGTTCTTCCCATCTGTCCTGACCTCCTTTTCTCGATGCGGCGATCCGCATGTCCTACCCTCTGGTGGAAGTGATGGTCGGGACGACTGGATTTGAACCAGCGACCCCTTGACCCCCAGTCAAGTGCGCTACCAAACTGCGCCACGTCCCGACGCCGATGTCTACTCTAGCATACCCGCGAGGCGGCTACCAGCTCAAGAAGACGCCAGGCGACCTCGAACTTGCTTGACTTCGCGATGCGGGTCTGGCCTGATCCTGAGATGACGCAGACCTCGTTGTCCTCTGAGCCGAAACCGATATCTGTGCGCGATACGTCGTTTGCGACGATGAAGTCGAGTCCCTTGCGCTGGAGCTTCTGGCGCGCGTTGTCGTCGACGTCCTGTGTCTCAGCTGCGAATCCGACGAGCAGGAGGTCTTCCCGCAGCTCTCTCAGCTGGCTGATTATATCGGGGTTTGCCACCAGTTCGACCGTGATGACGGTCTCACCCTCCTTCTGCTCGGCCAGCTCGGTCAGCGCATACTTCTTGAGTTTTGTCTCTGACGTGATGCGCGGGCGGAAATCCGCTACCGCAGCTGCGGCGATGACGATGTCAGCCTCGCGGGCCGCGTCAAGGGTCGCCGCGCACATGTCGCGCGCGCTGATGACCTCATGTACGTCGAGCTTCTCTGCGACCGGCGCGGGCAGGGCCGTCGGACCGGTCACCAGCGTGACCTTTGCGCCCATCTGCAACGCGGCGCGCGCGAGCGCATAGCCCATCTTCCCGGAAGAACGGTTACTGAGATAGCGCACCGGGTCGAAGTCCTCGCGGGTGGGGCCGGCCGTCACGACGACCCGCCGTCCCTTCAGCGCCTCACTTGAACGCAGCGCTTCTTCGGCTGCGGCGACGAGAACGACCGGCTCCGGCATCCTGCCGGGACCGGTATCCCCGCAGGCAAGCTCGCCGGAATCAGGCGCCATGACCATGACCCCGCGCGCTTCAAGCTTCCGGATGCTGGTCTGAGTCGCCTCATCGAGGTACATCTGCGCATTGGCCGCCACCGCGATGATGAGTCTTCCGGTAAAGGCAAGCGCGGTCGTCGTCAGAAGATCGTCGGCCACGCCGGCGGCCAGCTTGTTGACGACATCGGCCGTGCAGGGAGCGATCATGAACACCGGCGCTGACTTCGCCAGTTCGATGTGATGGACCGCAGCGCTGGGCTCTTCGAAGAGATCGAGCGCGACCGGTCTTCCGCTCAGCGAGCGGAAGGTGGCCGGTCCTACCAGCTCGCACGCATGCCCGGTCATGACGATCTGGACTTCGATCCCCTTCTTCGCGAGAAGACGACACAGCTCGCAGGCTTTATAGGCTGCGATCGAGCCCGTGACCCCGAGCAGGACCTTCCTATCCACCGGTGATCTCCGCGCCGCGGCGTTTGAATATCAGCTGCGCGATGGACGCCCTCGCACAGATGAGCAGGGCGCTCAGCTCCAGGAACAGGATCAGGGTCTGGATCGTCGAAGCGCCGGGCGGCTCGAACTGCATGAGGAGGCGGATCAGAGCTCCGGCGA